>WBZR01000875.1_pt1 | contig 43274 bp, 28 predicted proteins | sample 5204231 | NCBI WGS metagenome assembly WBZR01 (sample SAMN12412403, study PRJNA552823) | activated sludge metagenome | isolation source: activated sludge from anammox sidestream of wastewater treatment plant... | place: USA: Virginia | collected 2017-08 | reverse complement strand
CAGGGCTGGGGTCAAACCGCTGGCGTGGCGCTGGCGTGGCGCTGGCGTGGCGGTCTTAATCCCTTTGAATTCAGGGCTGGGGTCAAACTGGGGTCAGCGCCACAATCGAGATTTGTGGGTGCGTCTTAATCCCTTTGAATTCAGGGCTGGGGTCAAACGCTTGGCGGACGCGAAAGTGTCCAACAAGGCGGTCTTAATCCCTTTGAATTCAGGGCTGGGGTCAAACATCGGGCCGCGACGCGTATCCGCCACCGCTGCCAGTGTCTTAATCCCTTTGAATTCAGGGCTGGGGTCAAACGGGTCACAATCACGGACATACTACGCGGTCTCCGTGTCTTAATCCCTTTGAATTCAGGGCTGGGGTCAAACTCATCCTGTAAGGAGTAAATTATGATGGGTAACCGTCTTAATCCCTTTGAATTCAGGGCTGGGGTCAAACAACAAAAAGCTACGGATAATGACAAACGAATTTTGTCTTAATCCCTTTGAATTCAGGGCTGGGGTCAAACAAGTCACGCAAGATAAAGCGCATGATCTGGCCCGTCTTAATCCCTTTGAATTCAGGGCTGGGGTCAAACTTACGATAAGCAAAACAATTGCGTTATCGTGGCGGTCTTAATCCCTTTGAATTCAGGGCTGGGGTCAAACTGAAAAGACCACTAACACGGCGGAATTACAGAGGTCTTAATCCCTTTGAATTCAGGGCTGGGGTCAAACCGTGCGCTCAAGCTGATTGCATCAGCTACCGACGTCTTAATCCCTTTGAATTCAGGGCTGGGGTCAAACCGACCCCTCATGAAATCACCCTCCGTACGTCCGAGGTCTTAATCCCTTTGAATTCAGGGCTGGGGTCAAACACACGATGCAACGAGAAACAAAAAGCGTATGACCGTCTTAATCCCTTTGAATTCAGGGCTGGGGTCAAACCAGCCGAGAAAAAACCGGCCAATTCACCCTATGATGTTTGTCTTAATCCCTTTGAATTCAGGGCTGGGGTCAAACTGTGCCTGTTTTGAAAACCATCAAGTCGGATGAGTCTTAATCCCTTTGAATTCAGGGCTGGGGTCAAACAGGCAGCACAGGAGAAGTGTGCTTGGGGCAAGGCAGTCTTAATCCCTTTGAATTCAGGGCTGGGGTCAAACAAAAAACCGGCACGGAGACGGCGCTTATCAACATGTCTTAATCCCTTTGAATTCAGGGCTGGGGTCAAACCTAATCACAACCGCAAAAAAGATTGGGGCTGAATCGTCTTAATCCCTTTGAATTCAGGGCTGGGGTCAAACATAGGAGCTTTGTATGTTAAATCTGACCCCTCGTCTTAATCCCTTTGAATTCAGGGCTGGGGTCAAACTTCAATATGGGGATCAATACTCGGTGTAATGAAAAGGTCTTAATCCCTTTGAATTCAGGGCTGGGGTCAAACCTCCCGTTGCAACCAAAAACAACTGGCGTTTGAGTCTTAATCCCTTTGAATTCAGGGCTGGGGTCAAACATGCGAGTTAACACTCACTGCAATAAAAAACAACGTCTTAATCCCTTTGAATTCAGGGCTGGGGTCAAACTTGGGGCAAGGCAAAAAACGCGAAATGGTTGCCAGTCTTAATCCCTTTGAATTCAGGGCTGGGGTCAAACTCTGCCAAATGGCGAAGTCTTGGTGGCTTACCCGTCTTAATCCCTTTGAATTCAGGGCTGGGGTCAAACCAATTGCCAAGCTCACAGGTAAGACTGCGCCTACGTCTTAATCCCTTTGAATTCAGGGCTGGGGTCAAACTTCACAATGGGGCTAAATACGCGATGCAATGAAAGTCTTAATCCCTTTGAATTCAGGGCTGGGGTCAAACGTTACCCCAGCAACGGGATTCGTGCTCTCCAAGAGGTCTTAATCCCTTTGAATTCAGGGCTGGGGTCAAACCTAGCAGTGGCCTAATTCATGCGAAAGCATGATCGGTCTTAATCCCTTTGAATTCAGGGCTGGGGTCAAACAAAGACTCGCGAGGGTAACGGGCTTAGCCCGTTGGTCTTAATCCCTTTGAATTCAGGGCTGGGGTCAAACGCGAGCGTTCGATCCGGCCCTCGCGGCCGTTTGGGTCTTAATCCCTTTGAATTCAGGGCTGGGGTCAAACACCACGCTGCTGCGCGATCTCGACAAAAAGGTCAGTCTTAATCCCTTTGAATTCAGGGCTGGGGTCAAACACAACGCCAACACTGATGCCGCAATGGAAGCGGCGTCTTAATCCCTTTGAATTCAGGGCTGGGGTCAAACTGCACTGATTCATGCGAAAGCATGATCGGCCCACGGTCTTAATCCCTTTGAATTCAGGGCTGGGGTCAAACTTTAACATGCGGGTTAATACCCACTGCAACCGAAGTCTTAATCCCTTTGAATTCAGGGCTGGGGTCAAACAGGACTATTTGAGTAATTCAGGCTGAGTTAAGGGTCTTAATCCCTTTGAATTCAGGGCTGGGGTCAAACCGGGCGGCCGCCTGATCCCACAACCCATGCGAGCGTCTTAATCCCTTTGAATTCAGGGCTGGGGTCAAACTCAGGCTCTACTACTTACAAGGACAACACTATGAACGTCTTAATCCCTTTGAATTCAGGGCTGGGGTCAAACAGGCATTCACCACGATGCTGAGGGACCCCAACGGTCTTAATCCCTTTGAATTCAGGGCTGGGGTCAAACACCACGATGCTGAGGGACCCCAACGGGGAGGTCACAGTCTTAATCCCTTTGAATTCAGGGCTGGGGTCAAACAACCTCTCCAAGGAGATAATAGCTCCTGTTCGGGTCTTAATCCCTTTGAATTCAGGGCTGGGGTCAAACGTTGTGGCAGGTCTAAACCAAGCCCGCACGAACGTCTTAATCCCTTTGAATTCAGGGCTGGGGTCAAACCACCTACAAGGTGGAATACCCGCAGGAGGCTTTCGTCTTAATCCCTTTGAATTCAGGGCTGGGGTCAAACTGTGGCACATGCGTTCACTATGTTGCTGCGCGACGTCTTAATCCCTTTGAATTCAGGGCTGGGGTCAAACCGCATGGCGAGTGCGAGGTCCAACTCGCCGGACCGTCTTAATCCCTTTGAATTCAGGGCTGGGGTCAAACCTCATCCGAACAGCCACCGACGGAAGCTGGACGCGTCTTAATCCCTTTGAATTCAGGGCTGGGGTCAAACCAGCCGAAGTTTTTGACATTGGGAGAGGCGCAATGTCTTAATCCCTTTGAATTCAGGGCTGGGGTCAAACCGGCGCGGCCACACAATGCGACGGCAGGGACGGGTCTTAATCCCTTTGAATTCAGGGCTGGGGTCAAACCGAAATCATCAGCGAACAGCGCGAAGGATTCCGGGGTCTTAATCCCTTTGAATTCAGGGCTGGGGTCAAACACCCATCGCTATTACGAGGACGCTGATCGCGCGGATCGCGTCTTAATCCCTTTGAATTCAGGGCTGGGGTCAAACGCAGCTTGCATGGGCTGATGCAGTACATCGTGAGAGTCTTAATCCCTTTGAATTCAGGGCTGGGGTCAAACCTACGGCACCTGGCCCACACCCACGGCTGCACGCTGGTCTTAATCCCTTTGAATTCAGGGCTGGGGTCAAACCGGTTGTCGTCGCGGCTGCACACCAATCGCGACGGTCTTAATCCCTTTGAATTCAGGGCTGGGGTCAAACCAAGCACATTCACCACATCGACGGGGATCGCCTGTCTTAATCCCTTTGAATTCAGGGCTGGGGTCAAACCGCAAGGGCCTGGAAAACCTTCGATATCAAGGCGATAGCCTTACAGCCAGGGAAAAACCTGCTGCTGTCAGGAGATGTCTGTTGTGGTCGCATCAGATGCGGGTGATTGGGCCGTTTGTCCATACGGGTTTGGTGGCCAGTTTGGTGTTCGACTGCCAGGAACCCCCTGTTTGGATCATAGCACAACGGCGCGGGGGCTGTCATTGCCCGGTGGCTTGTTGCTGCCAGAAATCCTGGGCTGCGCCCCATTGGATACCATCGGGTAACACACTGCGTCCAAGGTGCATGCGCAAGCCACGCCGCGGAATGGGATATGCGCGCATATCGTCCACGCGTGGGTCCATGATGCCTTCGAGGATGGCGAGGCAGCGGCGAAGTTGCTCTTCATTGCCGGTAAAAAGGAAGACCGAGTATTGCAAGGGAGTGGCGTATTTTTTGAGAACACGGTGGATGCGGCCCAGACGCCTGGGTTGTTTGATGTCGTAGCAAATGATGTATTCGGCCATCAGGTGGTTGCTCCATCATCATGGTGCTCGGGCACGAAGTACTCGATGTTGTTGTCCGGGATTTCGGGTTGTATTTGCCGGCTCAGCTCGGCCACTTCCCGGGCCAACACCGTGCGAAATTGTTCGGCATATTGTTCATAGTTTCCATAAAATCGGCTACGCCCGGCTTTGCCCAGCATGCAGCCGGCGTTGGTTTGGCTGAAATGTTCGGCGCTCAAGGTTTGTGAGCTCACCAGTTGCAGGCAGAATCGATCCACCAGTGGGCGTACGGTTTCCAGGATGTCGCAGGCGAGCGATTGGCGGCCAAATGCAAGTTGGTGGTAGAAGCCGACGTAGGGATCAAAGCCTGCGCTGTGCAGGGCCATGGCGGCTTCCGCATTGACCATGCTGTAGCTGAGGGAAAGCAGGACGTTGAATGGATCGCGTGGGGGGCGGCGATTGCGTTGGTTGAAGTCGAGGCTGGCGGGTACGACGGCACGCAGGCCGGCAAAGTAGCTGCTGGCGGCGGCACCTTCCAGCCCTCGCAAGCTTTCCAGGGAGGAGCAGGAGGCAATGCTGCCAAGGTTGCCTTGCAAAAGGCGCATGGCGCTGGTGAGTGCGTAACGGTTTTGTGGGCGATCTTCGCGCAGTTGTTCAAACCATTCGCATTGGCGTTCCAGTTTTGTACGCACCAGTTGGGCGGAAAACTGCAGACAAAAGTTCGGGTCAAGGCTTTGGCGGATTTGTTGCACACGGCGACGTGCGTCGTTGTGTGGGCGCGAGAGCATCAAGGTAGGGGTGCCACGTCGGCCGGAAAGGATGGTGACGCCTATGCCCTGTTCGCCAAGTTTGCCGAGCAGGCCGGCTTGCAGGGTGACGTTGCCGCGCAGGAACACACGGGTAATGGGGGCGAGTGGCACGGTGCCCATGCGCTGACCGTTTTCACGGAATACCAGTGCGCCCGCATCCAGTTCAAGGTGGATATCGCGGCGGTCAACGAACAGGCTGCTCATGCGGCGTCTCCGGTGAAGGGAGCGTGGATTCAGACGATGGCGAAATGTGCGCTGGCGAAGGTATCGGCCTGGCCCATGCAGGTGGGTGTCATGCGAGGATCCAGGGCGATGAGTTGCACGCGGTCTGCGGCAGGGTCGATCAGCTCTTTGATATCGGCCTGAATGCTGCGCAGTTCTGCGGGAGTGACCCAGATTTCCGGGACGGATTTCTGGCCTGAGACCCGGTAGCGTTTGAAATATCGGCAAACCCGGGCCAAGCGGCGAGGATTGCAGATGTCGTAGGCAACCAGGTGCAGGGTGCGTGCCATGGCGAGGCTCCTTGAGGAAAATGACGGGGCAAGGGCTGACGCGGGTACAGGGTGTTGCGGGCGAGACAAAACGATGGCGTGTGGTGGGGATGGTGGGGCGTGGCTTGTGGGGTGGTTTGAGTGGTTTATCTGCGGCCAACTTCGCGGACAAGAACGCTGATGGCTGCCAGGGCGGCGGCGGTGAGCACTTTGATGAGTATTTGTTGCATGGCGTTCCTCCGGGAAATCACTGGCTACCGCACGAAGGGGATGGCTGTAGCGTGTTGCTGGGCAGTATGCGGTATCCCCAAGGGCGGAGGTGGAGCCACAAGCTTGCCGCACAGGCGGCAAGATTCCGGTCAGATTCGCAGATCGATGACGCGTGGCTCCAATGCCAAGGCGTAGCGGGTGTTGGGGCGTTTGCCGGTGGCAACGAGCAGGTAGGGTGTGGCGACGGGGCCGAGTTGATCTTTCAGGCGGCTTTTGAGTTTGGAGTTGTTTTCTTCAAAGAACTCTTTCGTCATGCCGTCCTTCAGGCGCTCTTCGGCGCGGTCGAAAGCATCGGAATGGGGGCCGACAATGCAGCGGTACAAGGCGAGAAATTGGCGAGCATCGGCGCTGCGCCAGTTCTGCGAACCTTGTTGTTTCTGCGCCAATTGTGCCCACCAGGCAAACCAGGCGAGCAAGGAAGGGGAAAGTTGTACGGTGGCATCCCCGCACTTGACTTTGTTTTTGCCAAGGTCGATGTGAAGCTGGGGTGGTGCCAGGCTTTTGCGAATGGCAGAAACGGTGTCGTTGAAGCTGGCACGGCCCTCCAGCAGTTGTGTGGGTTGGCCGTGGCGCAAGCTGACCACGGGGATGCGTGCCAGGGTGATGGTGGCATCGGCGGTGTCGATGTTGCGGTTGTCGCGTGTGGTGAGCCGGCGTGGTATGGCGGGCTTGAAGAAGAACTCCGGGTGGCCTTCGAACGGGTTGGAAACCAGTACGTGGGAAAGCTGATCTTGAGGACGGGCAAACAGGGAAAAGGCATAGCCCAGGTAGAAGCCCATGGTTTTACGACCACCGGCAATGGAGGCATGCAGGGCGCTTTTTGGATCGCGAGTGAATTCGGCTACCAGGGCGGTAATGCTGTCGGCGGCATGGGCGTTTTCTTCGGGTGTGCGGATGTCGGCCAGGGGCTGGTTCTTGGCGTCATGGATGACGTGGATGCAGCTTTCGTCAAAACGCGGGGTGCCCAGTTGCGGGTAGTCGACCAGTAGAGCATGGAATTGCCCACCATCGGGGTGCAGCAAGGCGGTGCGCGCCTGCTGCGCGCCGGAAGAGGTTGTGAGCAGGTGGATTTCCGTGGGTACGAATGGCTGCTCTGCCTCGTCAGGCTGTACGGCCAGTGCGTACAGGGTTTCGGTGACGATCTGCGGCGACATGCCGGTGACGGCCAGCAGGATGCGGCGGGGGTGGGTGTGGGGCATGGTGGGTTTTTATTGGAAAAGTTGTTTGCGCAACTCGCGCAGTTTTTTGTCCAGTTTTTGTTGATTGCCAAGCAGGGACTCGACTTCCTTGGCCTTGCGGATCTGCCAGGCATTCATGCCGCTGCTGACACTACGAACACCATGCACCATCGCGTTACGAAGGTTTTTCAGCAACCACACATCCTGATTTTTGTCGGCGTCCTTGAACGCAGCTTCGCGGTCCTCATGGCTGTTCACATCACCGCGGTCCTGTTCGGTGAGCCGGGAGATGTAGCCTTCACATAGATAGGTGATGGCGCGCAGATAGTCCTGACGCTGCAGGTAGCGATCTGCGAGCGCGAGCTCCCAATCGGCGCGACTGCCCCTGCGGAACCAGTCGATGTGGGTTGCGAGGCTGTCTTTGAACAGTTCTCCGATTGGACCCTGATGCTCCCGTACATGGTTGTAAGCGGTGTTGAGCGATTGTCGGGCCTGTACGGGGTTGCCGTTGCGTTCGAAATACGCGGCCTGACTGAGCAGGTTGGCATGTTGCTCTTGCATGCCATCCTTTTGCAGCAAGGAGGAAAATCTTCCGTAGTTTCCGCTGTCGTCGTAGATAGACAGGGCTTCGACCCAGTCGAGCATGTTCAACATTGTGGACAGGTCGAGAACCGGCGTAATTCCCGTGTCGGCGTTGGTCATTTCCAATGCGCCGTAGTACACCGCTTCCACCGACACTCCATGAACCCGGCTCAGGTAGCGCGCAGCCACCAGTGCCAGCATGGGAAGGTGGCGAAAGCCATGAGTGACATCCAGGATGATCTTTTCACCGGGCGCAAGAATGTTCGCCAGGTCGGTGAGGATGGTGGTTTGCTCGTTTTCATCCCTGGCGTGGGAAATCAGTACGCACTGCACCGGGATACCGAACTTTTCGGCAAGTCGCCGCTCATGGATGCTCAGCATGTCTTGACTGACCGTTTGAGTGGCGACAGCCTCCACCAATGCAAGGGTGGCCTCGTCATCGGTTTGCTGATGGTCGAAAAACACGTCCCACATGCTGCCGGTCGTGCCCAGAAGGATGAGTTTGTCTGGCTTGGCGTAATCCAGAAGCCCCATGCCAAAGAACGGTACCTTGCGTGGTTTTCCGTCAGCGAAATGATAGTTGGCCGTGCGATAGCCGGTTTGTTTGTCGGATGTGTTTTTACCGAGAAAACTGATCAGGGTGGTCATGTCGGATTTCCTTGCAGGCGTTGAACATCAAAGCATTCAAGTATGGCATCGCACTGACCAAGTTGCTGAGCGCTCAATTCCTGACCACGCATGGCTTCGGGTATCTGTAACGAAAGGTTCCAGTAGCTTGCGCCTCGTGCGCAAACCTGTGCCGCCAGGTGAACCGGCAGGGTGCCGATAACTTTGTCACCGGCCTGAATGCGGGTGACATCATCCAGATGGGCGAGATGCCGATCAAAGAGGATGGCGTTTTGTTGTACCCACCCCAATGCGCCGGGGTGGCGGGTGATAAGCCAGGTGGTCATCTGTTGAAAGATTCTGTGTAAGAAGGGCGCATTGTAAGGTAAGAACAGATGCGTGGTGCTGTTGGCAAGCTTGTCGTGCGATTTTGTCGCAACATGCAGGCATTACTTGCCAGGAGCAGGTCATCATCACCGAGCGCGGCAAGCCCCGTCTTGGTGGTGTTGGATATCGAGGAACATTACCACCTGACAGGGCAAGGCGGCGGAGGCAGCGCATTGGCGCACGGTTTGATCCTGGTAACGCGCAACGTACGGGGTTATTCCGGGATGGGGTTGCGTTGCTCAACCCATGGGAGCCGATCGCGGTTCAACCATGGGCATGCTCAGGGTACGGGTGTCATTCGATAACCACCCAGTCCGAAGCTTGCATTCTTGCCCACATGCAGCCATTGACCAAGATGCAGCAACTCAGCAAAGGGCGAAAGTTCGCCATGCAGGTGCAGGCTGCCGGTCAGGCCGCCGAATTTCATTTCCTGCTGCTGGCGTTGCGAGTAGCGGCCCCAGTCGAACCAGCGCAAGTCACTGGCATCCAGGCGGATGGCTTCGGCCTGGGTCACCAGTGTAGAGAAATCCTGTTGTGGTGCCTGACTGCCAAGGTGAATATCCATCAACAATTGCCAGCGTCGCGCCAGTGTGACCAGCAGGGCGCGGGCATCGAGTGTGTTGACACGTGCTGGTTTGCCACGTTGTTGCAAGCGCAGCGGGGTGGAAAGGCGTAACGTGACGTGCTGACCGAGATCTGGCGCAGGTGGCAACCAGGTGGATGGGGCCAGTGGCGCAAGATCGGGAGCGTTGGCGCTCCACAGCGGATCGCCGTTTTCCTGCTGCACAGAGAGCAAAGTGCAGCGCGTGTGATGCTCACCCAGGCCCTTGCGTAGCGCGTGGTGCCAGGCCAGCAGAAGTGTGGGCAGCAGTTTCAGTGCTTTACCGATCAGCACGAGGTTGAACTGGAAGATGTCGCCCGTTTGTAGCCGCTGCGCACTGCTGGTGAGCGGTTCGATAATGTAGGGCTGCGGCATTTGACTGAACTTTTGCAGGCCGTGTTCGGGCAATGGTGGTGCTGCAAATATCTGGCAATACGGGCACGTGGCATGCAGTGCGCAGGCTTTGCCATCGGGGTGTGGCAGCGGTGAAAGCGCCAGCAGTGCATGGCCGAAGGCACCGCGCAACATGGAGCCGGCGTAGGCCGGCAGTTGCAGCGGGGCTTCCACGCGTGCAGTCAGACGCAGGCGGGCAATGGGCAGGTTGGTAGTGAGCAGTTGGGTCATGCCGCTTGTTTCACCATGTGCGACGGGATAACATTGTTATAACGCGACGTAGGCGATTCATTTTCAAGACGGAGGTTGCCGTGAAAACCATGCTTCGCCCCGTGGGCAATTCGCAAGGGGTGCTGATCCCCAAGCCTGTTCTTGCCCAGGTGGGCATGACTGACGAGGTTGATATGACCGTGGAGGACGGTGCCATCGTGCTGCGACCCGCCAAGCCCAAGGCTCGCGAAGGTTGGGCCGATGCCAGTCGCCACTTGGCCGAGACGCAGGATGAGGCTCTGGCCTGGCCGGAATTCGGCAATGCCGACGATGAGTCGCTGACATGGTGAAACGTGGCGATATCTGGCTGGCCGCGCTCGATCCCACGGTGGGCAGCGAGATCCGCAAGACCCGGCCCTGTGTGATCATTTCGCCACCTGAAATGCACGATCACCTGCGCACCGCCATCGTTGCACCGATGACCACGGGCAGTCGCCCTGCACCGTTTCGGGTACCGGTGACGTTCCAGGGCACGATTGGACTGATCCTGCTCGACCAGATTCGCACACTCGACCAGCAACGACTGGTCAAGCGCCAGGGAGCTGTACGCGCGGCAACACTGGCGCAGGTGCTGGCGGTGTTGCAGGAAGTGTTTGCGCCGTAATACAACGAACTCCGTCGTAGGTGCGGAGCTTGCTCCGTACAGTGCCGAGCAAATCCGGTACTACGGAAAGCTGACGAGTCCATAGGCCAGGTAATCATGCCAGCGTTACTCCGGCGTGTGGGGTAAGCAAAGGTGCCAGGTTCATGTCCTTTCGACGCGCACCAGTACACCTTCGGCCACATAGGCGTTGATTTTGACGAACTGATTGGTTCTGACTTTTTGCTGGATGTCTGGTGGAAGCGTTTGCAAAAGCGCTTCGCCAGCAGGGGCCACTGCAATCGCGGTTTTGCCACTTTTCTCGACGGTGAGAGCACCATTGGCGCGGTTGAACTTCACCCGTGCGCCTTCCCACGCCACGGCATTGGCCTGCTGGCGCAGCAATGCCTCGACTTTTTCGCGCTCCTTGGCGGCTTCCTGCTGGCGGTCGTGTTCTTCTTGCCGACGCTGGCGCTGCTTTTCGGTTTCCATCGCGCCATAACCCACCGAGGTTTTCGCGCCAAAGCCCAGCCACTCGAAGGCGTGTTCGAAGGCGGCTTTCAGCAGGGTTTGCCAGCGGTTGTCGGCGGCAAGATCGGGGGCGATGCGTTCCAGATGGGTGAGATCGCATTGCACATGGAAGGCAAAGCGAGTTTGCGGAGGCAGGGTGAGGAAACTGATTGGGTTGGGCTGGCCGCTGTCGTGCGGGGTGGTGCTGTCGCCTGCCCTGCGGTCTTTTTTCTGCTGGTAGTAATGGCCCTGGTGCGGGGTCATGATGTCCACACTCAGGCTGTCGCCGGGGATGTGCGGGATGGCATCCCAGAAGCTCAGTGCGCCGCGCACATGGTCGGTATCGCCATCGCGTGATTCCTTGCCGAACAGGGCGTCGATGACAGATAGCTCGATGGCAGGTTTGCCCGCTCTCTCCAGTAGATGAATTTTTTCCGAGAGCCAACCATGCGTATCGCCCCACTCGCCGGAAGCCAGTTCTCGTGCGGCTTGGCGCAGCACGCCCTTGATACCGCTACCGGGCAGATAGGGCAAGCCATAAGGGCTGAGGAAGGCGAAGCCGTTTTCCAGCGGATGCTCGTTGCCAAGACCCGTGGTGAAAGGTGCAGTGGCGATGGCGTCCAGCGTCAGCACATCTGCGCAGCCATCGGCAAGTTTGGCTTGGCGCTCGGCCAGGGCTTCCATGGTGGCTTTGTCGTTGGAGGTCAGCTTGCAGGCTTGTTGCAGGGCGGAGGCTTTGTTCTCAACCTTGATGGCGCGTTCTTCGCGCGCTTGCCCGCGCACCGCGTAGTCCACATCAGACGTGGACCAAAGCAACTCCTTGGTACGGCGGTCGATGCCCCACAACGGCAAATACATGCCAAAGCGCAGGCCGGGCGAGGCTTGACTCAAGTCTTGTTTTTGCAGGTAATCGGGAATGGCGGCAATAGGCATGTCAGTCGTTCCCCTTGTTACGCGCAGCAGCCATTTGGCGCAGCCATTTGAGCCAGGCGAAGGCTTCGGCATTGATGACCTGATAGTCGGCGGGGCTGGCTTGCATCAGTGCCTGCATGAAAATGGAAAACTCGCTGCTCTTGAACGTGCGCGGGAAGCGCCCGGCTAGCCAGTTACGCAAGTCATTGGCTACATCGGCGTTGACCTTGCCCTTTTCATGACAGAAGGCCAGCACCTGCATCAGCCCACTGTTCATGATGAGCGCAGGCAGGCCCTTAGCAGCATTGACGTGATCTTTTCCGTAGCGGGCGCAGGCATTCCAGGCGTCTTGCGCGCGCTGTTGCTCCAGAGTTTGTTTGCTCACAGCATCAGCCCTCCACCTTGGCAAGAACCAGACCACGACCGGTGGTGGCGTCGCCACCGATTTGCAGCAGGCGACCATCGATCAAAGGCTTGATCTTGGCAAACACGGCCTCGGCGTCGAGCTGATCTTCGGGATTGCGAGTGCGGGTCTGGCCGACCAGCAGCGGGGCGATCATCAAGGATTCGGGTGGCAGGTTTTCCGTGTAGAACAGGCCGCCATCGCTGGCCGTGCCGGTATCAGGATCAATGCGCACATGCGGTTCGACCAGCATGGCGTTCTTGGCGAAGTAGCCGAAATCGGTATCGGACAGCAGGACCAGATCGCGACTCAGTTTCTCGCGGAAGAACTGCTGCGCTTCACCTTCGGGCAGGGCGCGGGCGGCGAGGTCGGCAGCGATTTGTGCCAGCGGTTCGGACGCACAGCCTGTGTATTCGAAGGCTTCCAGATGCAGTTTGTCGCCGGAGAGCAACGCCGGATTGGCAAACAGACACTGCCCATCGTTCACGCTTGGCACATTCCAGGATGGCGACTTGCCGGTGAGTTGCAACAGCCGTTGCGCACGCGCCAGCGCCTGGGGGCATGTGGCATATACATAGCCGCCTTTGAGGCTGCGCACCGGCAGGGCCACCAGTTGTGCATCGCCGAAACTGATGGCGCCGGCATGCAGTTGGTTGCTGTTGGAATCCGGTCCCAGCAGGCGATCAATATCTTCCTTGCTGCCGCCGAGCGCGGTGTAGCTGTGTCGTAGCGCGCCCTTGATGCCGGAGCCGGAAAAACTGGGGTGCTGGGTATGGCGTTCGCGCTGGATCGGGTTATCGATCACGTCGACGGCCTGACCCGCGCCCATGTGGACGGGACTGATGGCGTAGAGGAAGACGGCGGCGTATTTTTCGAACATGGCGGGTGTCCTTGCGGAAAACGAATCGGTGGGGGTGTTCAGTAAACGGCGAGGGTGAGGCGGTTGAAGCCTTCGGCACGGCGATGCACATCTTCGCAAGCCTCATGCCAGAGGCCGCGCGCGACAAGCTTGCGAAGGGCATCGGGCGTGGCCTGAACTTCGTCCAGCCAATACACGCTGCCGCTGGGGGCGATGCGCTGCGCGGGCTTGGGCTGTCGTTGCGCAAGGTCCCAACCAGAGATGATTTCGCTGCGTGCCACGCTGGCGGCCAGCAGACGGCCTTTTACGCCGTGCAGGTTGAAGCGGTAGCCGCCCTCCACGAGTGAAAATCCGTTCGGCAACCAGCCACCCGCAAACAGGCTGGGACTGGTGAGCACGAGGCGGCAGCGCTGTTGCTGGCTGATGGTTTCGTAATCGGGCTGTGGCCAGTCGAGATTCACCGCCTGGATGCTGGCGGCGCGGCCATCACCGCCCAGACGCAGCAGGCCTGCATCTGGCGCTTGTGCGCCATTGACGATGGCGATAAAACCCACACCAGCCTTCAGAGCCACGGCGCGATTGGTGAACAGCTTGCCGTCATCGGCGCTGCGAGTGTTTTCCGCCAGACCTACGCCGACGCGTTCATCAAAGGCCCAGAGCTCGCTGGTTTTGATGAAGTCATCACTGCCGGGCGTCTGCCCGGCCAGGTATTTATGCCAGCCCGATTGCCGCAGCCACCAGCCGCTGGCGGCCTTGCTGCGGTTTTCCTGTGCCAGCACAGGCAGCAGCGGCAGCGGGCTGGAGGTCTGGATGCGCGCGTGCAGGGCGGTGGGCGCAAGGCGTTGTGCCTGCACGCTGTCATCGTCGGCCTGCAAGACCAGGTCGGCGGGTGGGGCAAACAGGAGTTCAGTCTGCTTGCCCTGCCGTTGTGCCAGGTGGAAGGCATGCAGGACGAAGCTGCTAGGTGCTTCGGGCGTGCCCAGTTCAGGATGCGCTACTTCACTTCTGGCAAACGCGGCAAGGTCGATGCTGTTATCCACCAGCATGCGCGAGCGGATCGCACCGGCGGCCACCGAAGGCCACGGCGGCACGATGCTTTCGCCGTAACTGCCGGGGTCGCCGAAGGATTGGTTGCCGCGCAGGTAGAGCACATCCAGCGGGGTGATGAAAACGGTGTTCATGCGGTTTCTCCAGTGCTGCGCACTTCGCGGGCGAGGAACTCGGCCACGCTGATGAAGTTGCGCAGCCATTCGATTTGCTTGCCAGTGGGTTCCTGCAAGGCGAGCATGGTGAGGCGCTTGGCCAGTTCCGATGCCGGGTGTTTGGCGTCACCTTGCGCCTGGCGATTGAACTGGTAAGCCAGCAGGCTTTGCAGCATCTCCTGATCGAGCGGCTGGGGCAGTTCGTTGCCGTCCAGCCATTGCAGGGTGTGGTAGGCGGCGCGGCGCGAGACGCCATCGATGGCGAAGAAGCGGCGCAGGTCTTGCAACAGTTTCACGGGTTCGCCCCACCCAGCCTCCAGTCGCAATGCGCCGCCGGAGCGTTTGACGATGGTGATGGAAAAAGCGTCGCGATCAATCAATCGACCGCTTTTGTCCGTTCGGCGATAGTTCTTCGCGCGCTGTTCGGCGGCGGCCAGTTCACGGCGCACGGCGGCAAGCGGGGCCTGATGGTGAGCAATGACCGCGCCACAGGAGGCGGTGGCGCGGCTGCCCATCATGCGCATGAGCTTGCCGTTGAGGAAGGCAAAGCCGTTCTTGCAGTGGACTTTATCTTTGTCCTTTTTCAGGACTTCCCAATCCACGTCCTTGTCTTCCGGCGCGGTGCCGGAATAAACATGACGCAGCCGCTGCATCGCAGGCAGCAGATCGGCTACCGGCAGCATGGCGAATACATCGTCGCCCCCGGCGTAAATCAGCCGGCCCAGGTGCTCGTTTTCCACCACATGACGCACCACGGTCAGCGAGAAATCGTTGAGCGCGCCGGAGATGGCCAGATGGCGGTTGGGCGACAGGGCGCGCTTTTGTTGGCCATAGCGTTTGATGCGGCTCTGCTTTTCGGCGTGTTTGTCGAAGCCGGTTTGCACCTGCGGATGGAAGCTGTCGCGGTAGCTGATGGCGTAATCCCGGCCTTCGCTGGATTCGCCGGCCAACCAAGCGCCCATGCGGTCGCCGTCCATCAGCAGCAGGCTGTAATAGGTTTCCAGATTGATGTCTTGCACCTTGCCGTCGCGGCCTTGGACAAGCGTCTGGCGAACGAGCCGGCTGGCATGGTTTTGCCCGGATTCGCTGTCCTGCTCATCGGCACGATCCAGCAAGGCGGGCAGGCGGCGGGCATCATCAAGAGCGGGATTCCTGGCGTGGCGCAGCATCAGCCGACGCGGCAGGGCCACGCTGTCGGTCTTGCGCAGTGCTTCCTCCGTGCCAGAGGCAGTCAGGCCACCACGTTCCAGCCATTGGTCGAGCTGGTGTGCCAGCGCCATCGTGTGGGTGGAAACGACGAAGCGGCCAATGTCCTTGTTCAATGCCTTGCCGACTTCATCGGCAAACAGCGTGGGCCACAGACGCTTGATGGCGGGCAGCGCTCCCAGGTGTTCACCTTTTTTCGCCCAAGCGGGCTTTTGCCTGGCGATGCGCGTCCACAGCGTATCGCTGCGCTGACCTGCGGGCAGGTTCAACTGATCGCGGTCGGTGGTGAGCCACTCGGTTTCGCCGCTCAGACTGCAACGCCAGCCCTTCTGTTCGCTCTGATCGAACGGGCGCAGCGATTTGGCGGCAGCCAGGGCGCGTTCGGCCAAGTCATGCACGGCGGGATAAAGTACGCCGGGATTGGGGGCAAAGAAGGTGGTGTTGTCATCCCACGCAATGTCCTTGCACAGCACCTGCCAGGCAGGGCTGCCAAGAAAACCTGGCTCGCCATTGCCGCTGAAGAACGGGCGCATGGCGTCGGACAGTTCCGTGATTTCCAGATCGGTTTGCCGGTCTGCATTGCGAGCACGGATCAGCGAAAACGGCACGGCAGCCCAATGTACTTCGGGGAAGCCCTGCAACTGTTCGCGCATTTGCGTGAAAGGCACGTCGATGTCAATTGGATAACCGGCGACTTCCAACAGTTCATGCACCACGGAATCGCCCAGCTTTTGCAGCCAGTCGCGCACGCTGCGTTCCACCGTCTCGGCGATCTCCTTGGCCTGACTGGCGGGTACGACGGCGACAAAGCGGTTGGGCAAGGCAGCGGAGAACAGCGGGTTGCTGTCGGTGCCGCCCGAATTGCTCCACTCGCAGCTTTTGAACAATTCTGGCGGCAGGCCGCATTGCTCGCGCAGCCACAGATCCACCTGCGGCACACCACGCAGGCGCGGGAACAGGATGGCATCCGGCCCCAGTCGTTCGCAGACCACGCGCATGGCTTCCCACGACAGCCGCGCCAGCAGGTGCGAGCCGGCCCACAGGTCTTCCATCTTGCGCGCAGCGGCGATGAAGGGCTGCACCGGACCGATGGACAGGCTCAGCAGCGCCACCTCGTTCGTTGGATCGGCAGCGAAAGCACCGGCGAACGCACTGGTGAGGTCGAGGTGATCCCAGATGGAGTGGTCGGGGATGCGGGTATCGGCGGGCAGCAGCTTCCACAGCTCACCGAGTTTTCCGTTGTCGGATTCCTCGCTCAGTTCCGGGGAGAAGCGCCAGAGGGTGAGCAGGGTTTTGCGCCAGTCCTGTTCCTGGTCGGGGTTTTGGCGTTCCAGCGCCACGAGCAGACTGGATTGATGATCGAAGCTGCGCTGCTTGATGTCCTTGAAATCGGTATCGGAGAGGCCACCGTGCTTGCCAAGATCGTGTTTGTCGCCGGTCAGCGGGTGAATCAGTACGGGTGTGTTGGTCCAGCGCACTTGCGCCCACTTTGCGATGGCAAAGGTTTTTTCCTCACCTTTTTTCGTGGGGACGGTAATTTCCTGCATTGGCCACTGAGGTCGATCCGCAGCAGCTGCCCACCAGTCGGCACGCTGCACATGGCGGTACATGTCAGCTGGGATACCCTTCTTGAACACGGTGCGCACCAGCGCCTCGTCGTTGTCAGGATCGACGGTGTCGGTGTTGATTTTGTGGAAGCCGAGCAGGCGTGTCAGTGCCTTGCTGGTGCCGTTCTCGTGACCGGCAGGGTCGCGCAGCAGCACCAATGCCTTTTCAGCGGGGTCGTGCAGGCGGGCGGCGAGTTTGGTTTGCCAGAGGGTGGTATTGGTCATGACGGGCCTCAGGCGGGGATGCGGGTGAGTTGCTGCGCGGAGTTGTCCAGAAACTGGTGGACGCGTTCCCAGACTCGGGTGATGGTGTTTTCTTCAGGATTGAAGGCGAGCGGCGGCAAGCAAGGCATGTGGAAGATCACGGCCACGCATTGCTTGGGGTTACCAGGCGCGGGCCGGACTTTGAAGCGCAGACTGTTGGGCAGCCGGGCTTTGCCGTCCCAGGTTCTGACGCTGTGGTTGGTGATGGGGTAGCTGAGCCAGTGGCGATCTTCCGGTCTTGATGCATCTCTGCCAGTAGTGAAACGAAATTGCGTGCGCAGGCCGATCTTGATGTTGGCCAGCTCCTGCATCAGTGCTTTCCAGTCGTCAAAGGGCCGGGTTTGCCAGATCAACGCACCTTGCCCGTCCTGGCCGATGGTGTGGGGCCAGTCCAGTGTCAGTGCCTGTTGCCAATCGCGCAGCGGAACGTTTATCTGTGGCGGTGATGTGCCTTCCTGTGATTCCAGGCGCAATGATCCCCAGCCGTTACGACTGCGGCCACCGACCGTGGCGAACAGGTCGATCAAACAAAGCGCCCGTTCGATCTGGGGTGCAGACTCATCCGGGTAGGCGAGGGATAAATCGGCACTTTCACCGACCTGTATGGCGGCGTTGGCTTTCAGGCCTGACCTGCGGCTGGCTTTGTCATACACTAGCGGGCCGAAGCCCATGTACAAGTCGCTGCCAACCGCGCTTTTGACTTCCGGGTGATTGACAGTGGCAAATTCCGGCCACTGGCGTTTACCCAGGGATCCATCTTTCCAATGACTCAGGCGCAGGCGCACTTCACTTTTGCGTGCAGCGACTTTTTCTGTTCGTCCATTACGCCCCACGGCATCGTTTTCCAGCCAGGCATGGCCGAACAGCAAGCCCTCGGCCTGTCGCATCGTGGCCACATCTACATCAAACCCCCACTCGGCGGCATAGGCCACCCGCCACCACTGCCGCAGCAGCGCCTTGATCGGTGGCGTGCGCCATTGCGCGTGTTGATCCGCGTTGCCAAGAAAGGCCGGGGTGGTGAAGCTGAGTCGATAACGTTGGCTTTTCATCATGTCCTGGTATCCGGATGCAGCACAGTGACAACAAGTATCAGCAATACGCAGATCGTGTGGGCAGTGGCAAGCTTGTCAGGAGTGCGGGTGAAATTCACACGACAGTCGTTGGCAAAAGTGCTCGCTGAGTATTTCACATCATGGGTTGGGATGTTGGCAGGAAAAAGTTGGGCCGCGCTACGCTTGGCCACAACCTACACCCCGCAACGCGCAGGTTGGTGCCGAGGTACGAGGCCCAACAAGGACGGTGCCGACGCATGAGCCACGACAACGACACGGATTATTGTTATCCGATGTTGGGCCTTCGATTGTCATTGCCCGACGTTGGGCCGCGCTGCGCTTGGCCACAACCTGCACCCCGCAACGCGCAGGTTGGTGCCGAGGTACGAGGCCCAACGATGCGATTGCCGATCAGCCCTGAAGCAGTGCTCGCAATCCGGCATGACAAAGCCCGGCGCGAGGCCGGGCTTTGGTGTGACTGACGTTGGTTATTCGATTTGTTATTGCCGATGTTGGGCCGCGCTGCGCTTGGCCACAACCTACACCCCGCAACGGTAGGTTGGTGCCGAGGAACGAGGCCCAACGCAGGGTGGGTGGCTCAGGCGCTGACGCCCTCGGCCACCTCACGGTATTCCTCGATCTGGTCGAAGTTCATGTAGCGATAGACCGAAGCGCCATCGGCGTTGATCACGCCCATGTCGGCCAGATACTCCTCGCGGGTGGGGATGCGGCCCAGGCGCGAGCAGATCGCGGCCAGTTCCGCCGAACCCAGATACACGTTGGTGTTGCGGCCAAGGCGGTTGGGGAAGTTGCGGGTACTGGTGGACATCGCGGTGGAGCCTTCGCGGATCTGGGCCTGGTTGCCCATGCACAGCGAGCAGCCGGGCATTTCGGTGCGCGCACCGGCGGTGCCGAAGGTGCCGTAGTGGCCTTCCTTGGTGAGTTCGGCCTCGTCCATCTTGGTGGGCGGGGCGATCCACAGGCGCGTGGGCAGGTCGCGCTTGCCCTCCAGCAGTTTGGCGGCGGCGCGGAAGTGGCCGATGTTGGTCATGCACGAGCCGATGAAGACTTCGTCGATGGTGTTGCCGGCCACGTCCGAAAGGGTCTTGGCATCGTCCGGGTCGTTCGGGCAGCAGACGATGGGTTCGACGATGTCGTTGAGGTCGATCTCGATCACGGCGGCGTACTCGGCATCAGCGTCGGCTTCGAGCAACTGCGGATCGGCCAGCCATTCCTCCATCTTGCGGATGCGCCGGGCGATGCTGCGGGCATCCTGATAGCCTTGGGCGATCATGTTCTTCAGCAGCACGATGTTGCTGTTGATGTACTCGATGATCGGGGCCTTGTTGAGTTTCACCGTGCAACCGGCGGCGGAACGCTCGGCCGAGGCATCGGCCAGTTCGAAGGCTTGTTCGATTTTGAGATCGGGCAGGCCCTCGATTTCCAGAATGCGGCCGGAGAAGACGTTCTTCTTGCCGCGCTTTTCAACCGTGAGCAGGCCCTGCTTGATCGCGTACAGCGGAATCGCGTGCACCAGATCGCGCAGGGTCACGCCCGGCTGCAAGCTGCCCTTGAAGCGCACCAGCACCGATTCGGGCATGTCCAACGGCATCACGCCGGTGGCGGCAGCAAAGGCCACCAGGCCGGAGCCTGCCGGGAAGGAAATGCCAATCGGGAAACGGGTATGCGAATCACCGCCGGTGCCGACGGTATCGGGCAGCAGCATGCGGTTGAGCCAGCTGTGGATGATGCCATCGCCGGGGCGCAGCGAGATGCCGCCACGGGTGGAGATGAATTCCGGCAAGGTGTGATGGGTTTTGACGTCCACCGGCTTCGGATAGGCGGCGGTGTGACAGAAGGACTGCATCACCAGATCCGAGGAAAAACCGAGGCAGGCCAGATCCTTGAGTTCGTCGCGCGTCATCGGGCCGGTGGTGTCCTGCGAACCCACGGTGGTCATCTTCGGCTCGCAATAGGTGCCGGGGCGCATGCCCTGGCCTTCCGGCAAACCGCAGGCGCGGCCCACCATCTTTTGCGCCAGGGTGAAACCCTTGCCGGTATCGGGCGGCACCACCGGCAGACGGAACAGGGTGCTCGGCGCAAGGCCCAGCGATTCGCGCGCCTTGGCGGTGAGGCCACGGCCAATGATGAGCGGGATGCGGCCACCGGCGCGGGCTTCATCCAGCAGCACGTCGGATTTCAGCTCGAAATCGGCGATGACTTCGCCATCCTTGAGCGCCTTGCCCTCGTAGGGGCGCAGCTCGACGACATCGCCGTGATTCATCTGTGATACGTCCAGCTCGATCGGCAGTGCACCGGCATCCTCCATGGTGTTGTAGAAGATCGGCGCGATCTTGCCACCCAGGCAGACGCCACCGGCGCGCTTGTTCGGGATGAAGGGAATGTCGTCGCCCGTCCACCACAGCACCGAGTTGGTGGCCGATTTGCGGCTGGAGCCGGTGCCGACCACATCGCCCACGTAGGCCACAAGGTGGCCCTTCTCCTTGAGCTTCAGGATTTCCCCGATGGGGCCGCGCTTGCCGTCCTCCTCCGGTTGGAAGGGCGCATCCGGGCGCGCATTCTTGAGCATGGCCAGCGCGTGCATGGGGATGTCCGGGCGGGTGGTGGCATCGGGCGCGGGGGAAAGGTCGTCGGTATTGGTTTCGCCGGGCACCTTGAACACGGTGATGCTGAGCGACTCGGGCACCTCCGGGCGGCTGGTGAACCACTCGGCCTCGGCCCAACTGTTGAGCACAGCCTTGGCATTGGCATTGCCGGCCCGGGCTTTTTCCTCCACATCGTGGAAGGCATCGAACACCAGGAGCGTGTGCTTGAGCGCCTCGGCGGCGGTCGTGCCCACTTCGGCATCATCGAGCAACTGCACCAGCGGGGCGACGTTGTAACCGCCCAGCATCGTGCCCAGCAGTTCGGTGGCGCGGGTGCGGGAAATCAGCGGGCTCGCCTCACTGCCAAAGGCCAGTGCGGCCAGGTAGGAGGCCTTGACCTTGGCGGCGTCATCCACCCCGGCGGGCACCCGGTTTGTCAGCAAATCCAGCAGAAAATCCGCCTCGCCCGCGGGCGGGTTCTTCAAGAGTTCAATCAGCTCGGCGGTCTGCTGCACGGTGAGCGGCAGGGCCGGGATGCCGAGGGCGGCGCGTTCGGCGGCGTGTTGACGGTAGGCGTCCAGCATGGAAACAACTCCAAAGTCGTTGAGTGAAAAAAGTGTGTTGAAAAGCCGGAAAGCCCGGCCCTCAGGTCCTGGGCACGATCAGCTTCAGGCCCTTGAAATAATCACGAAAGAATCCGGCATCGCGGGTAATCAGCCCATTGCATTGCAGCAGTGCATGGGCACCGACGAGAAAATCCGGCACGGTGCGTGGGGTGACCGCCTGCCCGGAACCGCGACGGCGCTGGTTGAAGCGCCGTTGCATCTCCCCTGCCCGAATCGCGGCGCGGCGCTCCACCGGCAGATAGCGCAGGCCCATCTCCTCGACCACATCCATGATTTCGTCGCCATGGCCCAGGCCGGCCGTGATCTCGCTCACCACCACCTCGCACAGCACCACCGGCCCTTGCGTCAAGGCATCGCGCACGCAGGTTTCGGCGGCATCGGCGCGCGGGTCATCGCCGAGCAGATCAATCAGCACACTGGTGTCGATGGCGATCATTTTTTGGTTGCCGGGCGATGATCGGCTGGTTCGCGCAGCACTTCGAAGGGTTCCAGCGGATCGTCGGGGGCCCGACCGCGCAACTCGCGCATGATGTCATCGCTGCTCACCCCGGTCGGCAACTTGAAACGACCCCGAGCGCGGGAAATGGCATCCGATACATCCTTGCGCAAGATGATCGTGCCGCCGCTCAGTTCCACTTTGAGGACCGTGCCCTTGCTCAGACCCAGGGCATCACGCACCGCCTTGGGCAGGGTGATCTGGCCGCGCTCGGCGACGGTGGCTTCCATGGCAGCTCCACAGATCAAGTATGCATGAATTATACATACTTTTTATTCCATACATCAGCTTGAATCCGGCCCTTTCGACCGCATTCATGTGGTCCCCACGGTCGCAAGGGAAAGCAACCCTGCCCTTGTCGTGACCCCGGCAGTATGCTTGCGGGTGTTGCCGATGCGACCGCATCGGCGCCCGTTTTCAGTCTGGAGCCTCTTCATGAACGATTCCTTCGCCACCTGCCGCAACCTCGAAGTCGGTGACAAGAGCTACACCTACGCCAGTCTGCCCGAGCTGGGCAAGCGCTTCGACATTGCGCGCCTGCCCTATTCGATGAAGATCCTGCTGGAGAACCTGCTGCGCCATGAGGACGGAGTCTCCGTCCTGCCGGCGCACATCGAAGCGGTCGCCAGATGGAACCCAACGGCCGTTTCGGAAACCGAGATCGCCTTCATGCCGGCGCGCGTCATCCTGCAGGACTTCACCGGCGTGCCCTGCGTGGTGGATTTCGCCGCGATGCGCGACGCGGTGGTGAAGCTCGGCGGCAAACCCGAGCAGATCAACCCGCAGATTCCGTCCGAACTGGTGATCGATCACTCCGTGCAGGTGGATGTGTTCGCGCGCCCCGATGCGCTGGATGTGAATGGCCGCATCGAATTCGAGCGCAACGCCGAGCGCTACAGCTTCCTGCGTTGGGGCCAGAAGGCCTTCGACAACTTCAAGGTGGTGCCACCCAATACCGGCATCGTGCATCAGGTGAACCTCGAATACCTCGCCCGCGTGGTGATGGAACGCGAGCTTGGCGGCAAGCTCTGGGCTTTCCCCGACACGCTGTTTGGCACCGACAGCCACACCACCATGGTCAATGGTCTTGGCATTCTGGGCTGGGGCGTGGGCGGCATCGAGGCCGAGGCAGCGATGCTGGGTGAACCGTCTTCGATGCTCATTCCGCAGGTGGTGGGCTTCAAGCTCACCGGCAAACTGCCGGAGGGCGCAACCGCCACCGATCTCGTGCTCACCGTCACCGAGATGCTGCGCAAGCATGGCGTGGTCGGCAAGTTCGTCGAATTCTTCGGCGAAGGCTTGCAACATCTGCCATTGGCCGATCGCGCCACCATTGGCAACATGTCACCCGAGTACGGCGCAACCTGCGCAATCTTCCCGATCGATGCCGAATCGCTCAACTATCTGCGCCTGTCCGGCCGCCCCGATGCGCAGATCGCCTTGGTGGAAACCTACGCCAAGGCGCAGGGTCTGTGGCACGACGCATCCAGTCCGCAGGCGCAATACAGCTCCACGCTGGAGCTGGACATGGCCACGGTGCTGCCCTCGCTCGCCGGTCCCAAGCGCCCACAGGATCGTGTCTTGCTGTCCGACATGAAATCCTCGACCCGCCAGGTGATCAGCCAACTCACCGCCAAACGCGATCAGCGCAATGGCGAAGTTTCCAATTTCATCGCCGAAGGCGGCGGCGCAGCGGTCGGCAACGAGCAGATCGGCAAGGGCATCGCCGATATCCAGCTTGATGGCAAGGCCCTGCGCATCAAGGACGGTGCCGTGGTGATCGCGGCCATCACCTCCTGCACCAATACCTCCAACCCGGCCGTGATGGTTGCTGCAGGCCTTCTGGCACGCAATGCCGCTGCACGCGGCCTCACCCGCAGGCCCTGGGTCAAGACCTCGCTCGCGCCCGGCTCGCGCGTGGTCACCGATTACTTGCAGAAGGCAGGCCTGCTGGCGGAGCTGGAGAAGATCGGCTTCTACACCGTGGGTTACGGTTGCACCACCTGCATCGGCAACTCCGGCCCATTGCCGGTGGAAGTGAGTGCCGGTGTTGCGGCAGGTGATCTGTGCGTGGTTTCCGTGCTCTCGGGCAACCGCAACTTCGAAGGCCGTATCCACGCCGAAGTGAAGATGAACTATCTCGCCAGTCCGCCGCTGGTCGTGGCCTATGCGCTGGCCGGCAGCACCGAAGTCGATCTGAGTTCCGAACCGCTCGGTACCGGCAGCGACGGCCAGCCGGTGTATCTGCGCGACATCTGGCCGAGCAGCGCGGAAATCGCGCGAACGATCAGCGACACGATCGGCCCGGAGATGTTCAAGAAGAACTATGGCGATGTGTTCAAGGGTGATGCGCGCTGGAACGCCGTCGCCTCGCCCGACGGCGAGATCTATGCCTGGGATGGCAAATCCACCTACATCAAGAATCCGCCCTACTTCGACGGCATGAGCAGCCAACCCGGCCACATCGCCGACATCCACGGTGCGCGCGTGCTCGGATATTTTGGTGATTCCATCACCACCGACCACATCTCGCCCGCCGGCAGCATCAAGAAGGACTCCCCCGCCGGCCGCTACCTGATCGGCCGTGGCGTGGAGCCGGCGCAGTTCAACAGCTACGGCAGCCGGCGCGGCAACGACGACGTGATGGTTCGCGGCACGTTTGCCAACATCCGCATCAAGAACCAGTTCTTCGGTGGCGAGGAAGGTGGCAACACCCTGTACTTCGGCAGCAATCCGCCGGAAAAGCTCGCGATCTACGACGCGGCACAAAAGTACAAGGCCGATGGCACCCCGCTCGTGGTCATCGCCGGCAAGGAATATGGCACCGGTTCCAGCCGCGACTGGGCCGCCAAGGGCACCTTGTTGCTCGGAGTGAAGGCAGTGATCGCCGAGAGCTTCGAGCGCATCCACCGCTCCAACCTCGTCGGCATGGGCGTGCTGCCACTGCAGTTTCTCGATGGTCAGAGTGCCGCATCGCTGGCACTGACCGGCACCGAGACCTATGCCATCACCGGTCTGCAGGATGGCAGCTCGAAAACCGCCACGGTCACCGCCACCGATGCCAGCGGTACACAAAAGGTGTTCCAGGTTCGCGTGCTGCTGCTCACGCCCAAGGAAGTCGAATACTTCCGCCACGGCGGCATCCTGCAGTACGTGTTGCGCAAGCTTGCGGCAGCCTGATCTCCCCTTGTCACACCGATGTGCCCGAACCGCCCCGCTCGCCGGGGCGGTTTTGCTTTCAAAACCCGGCGTCATCCTCGCTGCCCTGCGCGCGTCGCACATCGCAGCCCTTTGCTCAACGCATGACCTGTGCCTCCGTCATGAAGGCTCGTGATGCCCGAAGGTCACCACCATCGATCGCGAATGAGGCGGCCCGCATCGCCGCGCGGGCCTCACGGGCCCGCACGGTGACTGTGTCCAGTGCCGATCAGTGCACCTGCGCGCGCGGCGAAGCATCCTTCACGTAGCGATCGAACCAGTCGAGCATCTCGGTGACGACATGTTCGTTCGACTCGCGTGCGGCATACCAATGCGGCTCGAACGGCAGCATCACCAGGCGGGCCGTGCCGCCATTGCCACGCACGGCCTGGAACAACCGCGGAGACTGGGTCGGCTCGGTACCGGGATTGGCATCGTCGATGCCATGCATGATCAGGATCGGCTCGTCGATCGTGTCGGCGTGGAAGAAGGCCGAGGCTTCGTCATACACCTTCGGTGCCTTCCAGAAGGAACGTCGCTCGTTCTGGAAGCCGAAGGGCGTCAACGTCTTGTTGTAACCACCGCTGGTGGCGACGCCGGCACGGAACAGGTCGGTATGCGCGAGCAGGTTCGCCGTCATCAGCGCGCCGTGGCTGTGGCCGGTGACGCCGATGCGATCACGATCGACCACGCCCAGTTCGACCGCCTTGTCGATCGCGGCTTCGGCGTTGGCGACGAGTTGTTCGAGGTAGGTGTCGTAGGCGTTTTTCGGATCGCCCACGATCGGAAACGCGGCGTTGTCGATGATCGCGTAACCGGCCAGGAGCAGGAGACGATAGTTGCCCAGTTGGGTGAACGTTTGTTCCGACCCGCTCACCTGCCCGGCCTTGGACGGATCGGCGAAATCCATCGGATAGGCATAGAGAATCGCCGGCACGCGCGTGCCCTCGACGTAGCCGGGCGGCGTGTACAGGGTGAAGGAAAGATCGACGCCATCCTTGCGTTTGTAGGTGACGAGGCGCTTGCGGATCTGACGCACCAGCGGCGTCGAGTCGGGAAAACGGGTGAGCGCGACGGCATCGGATGCGACCTGCGCCTCGCCCGCTGCGGCCTCGTCGAGTGCCGCGCCGAGCGTTCGCAGGAAGGCATTGGGCGGATCGCTCGGCGACTGGCGCCAGCTCAACACATGGGCCGTGTCGCCGGCGAAACCGAGGACCGACTCGTAGGCATCGGCGGCACTGCGGAACAGACGCGTGCTGCCGCCATCGGCAAGATGGTAGCGATCCAGGAAGGGACGATCACCCTGCGGCGAAGCGCCGGTACCACGCAGGAACAGGTCGCCATCTTCCTCGCGCAACACCGATGCACCATTGGGCAGAACGCGGAACATCGGGCTGCCGGGATTGGCATAGCGTTCGTTCATCGACAGATCCCAGAGCACTCGCGCCGGCCTGTCCGGCCGCTCGACATCGACGAGGCTGGTCGTCACCCAACTGCGGTTGGCGTCGTACTGGACGAGCAAGGCATTGCTGCCGTGCTCGAACCATGACAGCGAAGCAAAGCGCTGCGCGGTGCGCGCGATCTCGCTCGGCTTGCCGCTGAATGGCGCGCGCAACATCAGCACGCGGTCACGTTGCGGCACCTCGTTCTTCCAATCGCCACCGTCGAGCGCCTCGGCCCAGACCAGGCTTGCCGGCTCGTTGCTGCGCCAGGCGTGTTCGCGCGGACCGGTCGGCACGCCGCGCACCGGCACGCTCTCCGCTGCCGGCAGGCTGGCGATCGCTGTGCTGCGCCCGGTATCCAGATCGAGCACGCTGACATCACGAGCAAAGCGTTCCCAGGTCGTGACATAGGAATAGGGGCGCTTGAGTGTCTCGACGAGGACGTGGCGCGCATCGGGTGCGGCGTCGAAACTGGCCAGCATGGCCGCCTCGCCGAGCGGCCTGACGCTGCCATCGGCCAGCTTCACCACGGCCAGACGGGCACGGCCGTAGTAGTCGAACAGGGCCTCGTCTTCCGGACTCGACAGCGTGTCGCGCGCCTCGTAGGTGCTGCTTTCGCCGCCGCCCGCGGTGGCGTCCTTGATCTCCGGCCCCGGCGGCACCGCGGCGCGGGACGGTGCCGGTCCGATGTCCGCAGGCACGAGTTTGGCCAGCAGCGCCTCGCTGCCGAGCCACTGGAAACCAGAACCGAGGATGGTATTGAGTTGCACGCCGTCGATGCGGTGTGTCTGGCCGTTCGTCGCATCCCCGATCCACAGCTCCACGCCACTGTCGGTGGTGTTGGCGAAAGCAAAGCGCCTGCCGTCGGGCGCCCATGCCGGAAAATCCGGGCACGCGCCCCCGGGCAATGCGACGCCGGTTTCGTGCCCGCCGGCAACACTCAGCAGCGAGAAACCTTCGAGGCAGGCACGGATGCCGTAACCGCTCGACATGTCGTGGCGTGCATGCATGCGCGGCTCGACGCGCACGCCGGCCAGCTTGAGATAGGGCTCGGCGACGCGCGCGACCGAGGGATACTGGCCGCGCTGCACGAACAGGATCCTCGCTCCGGTCGGGTCGGGCACCGGCAGCGCCGGCAGCGGCGCCCGCATTACCCCGAGCAGAGGTTCGGGCGGCTGTCGGTATTGGGCCTGAGCTTCGGTGCCGAGCAGCAGCAAGGCAACGGCAAGCAGCAGCGGACGAGACAAGGGCATGGACAGGACTCTCCTCATTCTTGTGTGTGCAGGGTGGAACGGCAACCGATGCGGTCAACTGTCGTGCTGCCGCAGCGCATACCCTGTCGCGCGACACGTCCGTTCGCATGTGCCAACAGTACCGACCGCGCTGCGCTCCGGGATTCAGGACACAGCGCTGCGCACGGTGTTGCGCCCCTCTTCCTTGGCCCGGTACAGCGCGCCATCCGCGCGGCGCAGCAGGTCGCCGAAGCTGTGATCCTCGGGCCGGCGCGCGCTCAGGCCGATCGAGATCGTGAGGTGGATGTCATTCGGCCCGCAGCGCAGGGTCACGGCGGAGATGTCACTGCACAGACGTTCCATGTATTGCCGGCACTCGTCCGGCCCCGCGTCCCGGGTGACCATGACGAATTCCTCGCCTCCGACCCGCGCCAGCAGATCGCCTGCGCGGGTCGCGCGAGCCAGCAGCGCGGCGACATGGCGCAGGGCATCGTCGCCGACGTCGTGTCCGTGGCGATCGTTGATCTGCTTGAAATGGTCGATGTCGATCATCGCCACGCACATTCCCGAACCCTCGGAATCGCCGCGCTGGAACTGCTCTCGTGCGCGTTCGACGAGGGTGCGACGGTTCGGCAGCCCGGTGAGGTAGTCGATCGTGGCCGCCCGTTCCCAGTCGCGGCGCAGGCGGTCGGAACACATCAACAGGAAAACCGTGGTACCGATCACCGGCAACACGCCCATCACCACCGGCGAGAGCACATTGATCAGATGGTTGTCATCGAGCGGCGATGCGACGGGTTCGGGTCCGAGCAGCAGCCAGCCCAGACGCAGGCTCGCGAACCCGGCCACCACGGCGTAGATCACGATCATCAGGCGATGACTCGCAGCCCGCTCCTGCTCACGGAATCCGAGCATGTACAGGGTGTCGAGCATGACGAAGAGCCAGCAGGAAGTCGCGACCGTGATCCGCCCCATCAGGCTCGGCAGGACAGAATCGAACAGCATCACGCCGAAGAACGTGAGCGCGGTGGGGATCAACATCCAGGCACGATCCGGTGCGCCGTTGAACTGACGCAGCGCTCGTCCATAGAAGGTCAGCCCGAGAGTCAGAAGCGCATTGGCCAGCGGCCGAACCCACCAGTGCTCGAACACCGGCTGGACGATGAACAGGATCATGCCGCAGGTGACCAGCAGGGTCGCGACGCGCCAGCGATCACCGGCCTTCTGCAGGGTTTCCGGGAACTCCTCGCGCACCAGTCCGAGGACGCCGCCATTGAGCAGCATCATCACGATCGCGTAGATGAAGGCCGTCAGCGTTTCGATGTCCGTCGCTCCCGTGCGGCCGAAGCCGGATTCGGCCTGATGTCGGCAAGCAAGAACATTGCCACAACGCCAGTCGCGGCACGATTCCGCAATCGCGCAGGCATCGAAGACGGCGAGCCGCGCATGTTCATGGCTTCGCCGAAGCGCGCCTGGAATCGCGCTCGACCAGCTCGATCTTCGGCTCGATCCAACTGCCGGTGACACGGTAGGTGGCGCGCGTCATCTCTTGCAGCGGCTGGCGCAGCACGGCCTGTGCCACCGCCCCGACCGCAGCGCCGGCAGGGCCGGCCGCGATCGCGCCAAGCGCCGGCAGCACGCTGCCGGCCTTGGGCAAGACCTCCATGGTCTGATCGTAATCGCGCGCCTTGAGCCCGGTGCGGCCGCTGATGCGAATCGTGGCCGAGGGCGCGTCGATGCGGAATGCGTCGGTGACGGCATCACCCTTGTGGATGTCGAAGGCTCCCGCCATCCGGTTGAAGGCGAAGCCGGACTTGAAGAAATCGCTGAAATCCAGTGCCAGTCGGCGCGGGATCTCGGTCAGGTTGAGCAGGCCGAAGATGCGCCCGGCACCCGGATCGACCTCCAGCACCCTGCCCTGTTCGATGCCGAACTCGAGCTTGCCGTCGGCGCCGCCCCAGTCGAAGGCACCCGGTGCGCCCGGCCAGGTCAACTGCAACTGGCCATGCGTGCTGCCGCCAGCGATCAGACGCGAAAACCCGAGAGATTCAAGCAGGTTGCCGGCATCGTGCGAGGAAAAATCGAGATTCACCGAGGTTCGTTCGGCCGCGCCGAGCAGTTCCCAGTCCCCTTTGGCCTTGAGGTCGAGGGCATCGGAGTGGGCATCGAAGCGTTCGATGTGCATGCCGCTCGCGGTCGGCCAGGTTTCCAGCCAGACACTGCCAAGCCGGGCGTCACCGAAGCGGGTGTCGACCGATTCCAGATGCAATGGCGGCACCGATGCGGGGGCGAACGAGCCCGATGCCGCGGACGCGTCCATGGCATCGACATCGTCGGAAACCGGCCAGACGAGGCGCTGGAAGCGTGCAGTCACGCCCTTGTGGCCGATGCCGTCGAGTGGCAGCAGCACGCTGCCTTCGAGCGCAGCCCCGCTGAGGCCCAGTTCGATCTGCTCCGCGCTGCGCCGCATGCGCACCCCGGTTTCACGAAAGCGCCGACCGAGCAGGTTCAATTCGCCGGCGAACAGATCGGCCGATTCCAGCTCCAGATCACTGGCGCCGGCGGTGTTGCCGATGGCCGAGCCCCAGGCCGCGGCATCGAGCACCGGAATCTGTCCGGCCAGACGCAGGCCGTGCTCGGGCACGCCGGGATCGGGCACATCGCCGAACACCGCGAAACCGTTGAAACCGCTGGCATCGTCCACGCGCCCGTGCAGGCGCAGGAGACGTCCGAGGGCGAGATCGAGCGACGAGGCTTCGAGCGGCAAACCCAGTCGCAGATCGAGCGCAAGGCGCTCCTCACGCGCCTTGCGCAGTGGCGCTGGCAAGGTGATCGCGGTGCCGAGCAGATCCGAGCGGATGCGCAACACCGGTTTCGCCTCCGCATCGGTCTGCTCGCGTGGCACGGTCAATTGCAGATTCCAGTCCGACTCGCCCGCGAACCACGGGCGCAGCCAGCGGCTGCGTTCATTCGATCCGGCCAGGGCAGCGGCGTCGAAACGCCCGCGCAGGCTGGCTTCGGCAAGGTCGGCGGAGTCCGAGGTGTAATCGCCCACCGCAATGTTGAGCGTTGCCAGGGTATCGGCGAATCCGACGTTGAGTTCGTCGGCGGAAAAGCCGCGGTCGGAAAAGCGCACCCGTCCGCTGGCCGACTGGAAACCCAGCCCCCAGACATCGTCGTGCATGTCCATGCGCACGATGTCGACATGGCCCTCCACGCTCGGCTCGCCCAGATCCTCGCCGAGCGGGACCCGCAGGTCGAAGGCGAGAGTGCCGCGTCCCCCCAGGCTCAGGCCGTCGAGGTAGGCACCGTATCGGGCTTCCAGCGAACTTTCGCGCAGCACGTCGAGCAGGGCCTTGCCAGAGCCCGAGCCGCGCACGGCCAGTTGCAGGATCGCGTCGTGGAAGTCCGGAATGCCACCGCGGGCCAGGGATACGCCGGCATTGCCGACACGCCCGTCGAGGTCCACCTCCATGCCGGCATTGACGAAACGTGCACTGCCGGCGATGTCGTGCCCGTCCGGCCACTCGCGGTGATACCGCAGGTGCGCACCGGCCAGCTCCGCCAGCGCCTCGAAGCGCCCTTCGCCGTGCCGGAACGGCCAGTCGTGCACGTTGCCACGCACCAGTGCCGTGCCATGCGCGACACGACCATCGACGAGCGCGGTATCGAGCCATTCGACCACCGGCTCGGGCATGACGGCGACCGGCCAGAAACGCTTGGCCACGACGATCGGGGCATCGGCAACGTCGGCACGCAGATCGAGCAGGGCACCACCCGATGCCGGGAAAGCGGCCCCGCCGGCAACGAGGATGTCGTAGTCGGGTTCGACCAGGCTCAGGCCCGGGGTCTCGATCCGCCACTCGCCCTCCGGATGGAACGCCACGATCTCGCCGGCAACCCGAGGCTGGAACGGCTCGCGAAACACGCCCGCGGTATCAACCTCCCAGCGCCCCGGATCCAGTTGCAACCGGACCGCCTCGGCATCGCCATCCAGTTGCCCGGAAATGCCGCGCACGCCGGGCAGACCGTGATGCGGATTCCAGCCGACATCATGCATCTGCCCCTGCAACTGGAAGCGCCCGGCATTCGACCAGAGCACCCCCACCGATGCCAACTCGCCCTGCGGCTGCATCGCATCCAGCCAATCGCGCAGGTGCACAGGCATTCGCGGCACGAGCAGGGCCATTTGCAACAAAGGCCCGATTGCGACCCGCTCGGCCTGTGCCCGCAGCAGACCCTGCGGCGCCCACGATGCCAGACCATTGCGCAGCAACTCTTCGGGCGCGACGCTTGCTGCCGTCGCGGCGCCACTGCGCACCTGCCAGCGCGGCACGGCCACTTGCCAGCCGCCATCGTCCGCACGCATCAGGCTCGCGACCAGATCCCAGGAACCAAACGCGACGCCGGTCTGCGCCGAATCCTCGGCACTCGCAGACCGCTCCGTGGCACGCAAGGCCAGCGCCGCCAGCTTCATCTCGATCTGCGCATCGACCACGTGCGCGTCGCGCAGGTCGATCCAGGCGCGCACGTCACCACGCGCCTGGGCCAGCTCGATGCCCTGCACGCTCCAGCCTTGCAGCAGCGCCGCCCAGTCCTGGCCGATGCCTTCGCCGAACAGCGTGCCGGAACGGAAATCCGGACTCAGCTCGGCCGCAAGGCGCAGTTGCGCGCCTGTGGCACTGTGCAGCAATGCACCAAGTTCGATCCGGCCGTGTCGATGCAGCAGCCGCGCACTGATGCGCGGCAGGCTGAAGTCGCGTGCCTCGATCGCATCGTGGAAATGCAGGCGTGCATTGCTGACCTCGATCGCGCCGAAACGATCGAGTTGCTCGAATTGCGACACCTGCGCGGTCCCGGCCGGACTGCACCCGAAGCCATCGAGACGCCAGCGGCCATCGGCCAGGCGGCGCAATTCCAGTTCCGGGCCGTGCAGGCGCAATTCGGTCAGCGGCATCCCCGGCCACAGCCCGGAATAGACGTTCACCTGCACGCGCGCCTGGCCAATGTCGAGCACGTCGGGAGCAAGGCCGATGCGCAGGCCGGCGAGTGCGAGTTCCGGTCCGGCCCGGTTCCAGCTCGCCTCGACCCGCGCCACTTCGACCGGCACGCCGATCTGGCCCGCAAGCCAGTCGGCGACGACATCCGGGTGGCGCGCCAGCAGGGGCAGGAAGCGGCTCGCCAGCGCCACCACCAGAGCCGCCAGGATCACCGTCGCGAGCAGGCTCCAGCCGAGCCAGCGGCGCAGGCGACGCAAACCACGGCGCAAGGCCATCAGCGCCGCCGCCCGCACGTGAGCGTGTGCCCGTGCACCGACAGGCGCGCGTCAGAGCAGCACGACGTCGTACTGTTCCGGCGCATAGTGCTCGTCGGGCTGGAAACGGATGGTCTTGCCGATGAATTCCTCCAGCTCCGCCACCGCCGCCGACTCCTCTTCAAGGATGCGGTTGACCACGCGTGGCGAGGCCAGCACCAGCAGCTTCTCGGTATCGAACTGGCGTACGGCGCGGGTGATCTCGCGGAAGATCTCGTAGCAGACGGTCTCGACGGTCTTGATGCTGCCGCGGCCGTTGCAGGTCGGGCAACGCTCGCACAACTGCCGCTCGAGGCTCTCGGTGGTGCGCTTGCGGGTCATCTCGACGAGACTGAGCGGGGAGAATTCGTACACCGTCGACTTGGCATGGTCGTTGGTGAGGGATTTCTCCAGCTGGCGCAGCACCTGGCGGCGATGCTCGGCATCGAGCATGTCGATGAAGTCGATGATGATGATGCCGCCGAGGTTGCGCAGGCGCAGTTGCCGCGCCGCCGCCTGGGCCGCTTCGAGGTTGGTGCGGAACACGGTTTCTTCGAGGTTGCGGTGGCCGAGATAGGCGCCGGTGTTCACGTCGACCGTGGTCATCGCCTCGGTCTGGTCGATCACGAGGTAGCCGCCGGACTTGAGCGGCACCTCCTTCTGCAAGGCACGCAGGATCTCGTCCTCGACCCCGTAGAGATCGAAGATCGGGCGTTCGCCGGAATAGTGTTCAACCCGTTCGAGCAGCTCCGGGATGAACATCGCGACAAAGCGCCGGGTGCGCTCGTAAGTCTCGCGCGAATCGATCCGCACCTTCTCGACGTGCTCGCGCATGTAGTCGCGCACGCAACGCAGCGACAGCGACAGATCCTCGTAGACGCAGGTCCCAACCGCGGCCTCGGCCATCGCACCATGCACCGCATCCCACACCTTGGCCAGATATTCCACGTCCTTGGCCAGCGCCTCGCGCTCCTGGCCCTCGGCATTGGTGCGCACGATGTAGCCGGCCGGCGCATCCTGGCTCAACTCGCCGATCAGGGCCTTGAGTCGGGCGCGTTCGGCATCGTCCTCGATCCGGGCCGAGACGCCCTGCACCCGCGTGTGCGGCAGCAGCACGAGGTAGCGTGAAGGAATGCTGAGCTGGGTGGTCAGGCGCGCACCCTTGGAGCCGATCGGATCCTTGACCACCTGCACCACGAGCTCCTGACCCTCGCGCAGCAATTCGAGGATCGACGGCGTACTGGCCGGGGCCGGCGCGGAGGATTCGCCCCCCTCGATCGCCTCGGCGGTGATCGGCCGGAAGATATCGGAGGCATGCAGGAACGCGGCCCGTTCCAGACCGACATCGACGAAGGCGGCCTGCATTCCGGGCATCACCCGCACCACCTTGCCCTTGTAGATGTTGCCGACATAGCCACGCCGGCTGGCACGCTCGATCAGCACCTCCTGCAGCATGCCGTTTTCGACCACGGCCACGCGCGTTTCGCGCGGCGTGACGTTGATCAGGATCTCTTCGGACATCGCGTCACTCCCTTCGACCTTGCCACGTCGGACTCATTGCCGCGCTCCGGCGACGGCACGCGACGGCAACAGACCGGCATCGGCCAGCAGGCGCGCGGTTTCATGCATCGGCAGACCCATCACGCCCGAATGACTGCCGGAAAGATGGCTGACGAAGGCGCCGGCACGACCCTGGATGGCATAGGCGCCAGCCTTGCCGAACGGCTCGCCGGAGGCGACGTAGTCCGCGATGCGCGCGTCATCGAGGTGTGCGAAGCGGACCTCGGTACGGCAGATCGCATGCGCCGCATGTCCGGATCCGAGCAGCCACACCACCGAAACCACCTCGTGGCTGCGCCCGGAAAGCCGTCGCAACATCGCCGTGGCTGCCGCGGCATCATCGGGCTTGCCGAACACGACACCATCGAGCACGACTTCGGTATCGGCCCCCAGCACCCATGCAGACGGGTCATCCGCTCGCGCCACTCGCCCGGCCTGCGCCTTTTCCCGAGCCACCCGGGAAACATAGTCCAGCGGCGTCTCGGCCGCGGCCCGCACCTCGGGAATGTCGATCGCCAGCACTTCGAAAACGTAGCCGAGTGCCTCCAGAAGCTGGCGCCGGCGCGGGGATTGGGAAGCAAGGAAAAGCATCGACGCAGCTTACCTGACCTCACCCGCCGCGCGCGGTACCGCACGGCGTGCGCGCGACACGCAAGTGCGTGCCGGTTCACGCTGTCACGATCGAAACGGACGGAATGGTGGCCCTGCGCTGGCAGGGCCACCATCCGGATTCAGCCCCGACGACTCACCAGATCACGACCCTGGTGTCTTGCGGGCGCACCATTGCATCGCCCGCCTTGCAGCCGAACGCGGCGGCAAAATCGTCCATGTTCGAGGGTGCACCGATGGCACGGAACGGTGCCGGCGCGTGTGGATCGGTGTCCAGCCGCACCTTCAGCTCGTTGTCGGTGAAATTGCGCCGCCACACCGTCGCCCAGTTCATGAAGAAGCGCTGCTCCTGGCTGAAGCCATCGAGCATCGGATCCTTGAAGTCCACCCCCTGCGCCGCCTTCATCGCGTCCAGAGCGGTTGCAAGCCCGCCGAGGTCGGCGATGTTCTCGCCGAGCGTCAGTTTGCCGTTGACGTGGATGGCGTCGATCGATACGTAGTCGTCGAACTGCGCCACCAGCCTGCCGGTGCGCGCCTCGAAACCGGCGCGATCGGCATCGGTCCACCAGTTCTCGAAATTGCCGCGAGCGTCGAACTGGCTGCCCTGGTCATCGTAGCCGTGGGTCATTTCGTGACCGATGACCGCGACGATGCCGCCATAGTTGAGCGCATCGTCGGCCTGCGGATCGAAGAACGGCGGCTGCAGGATCGCGGCCGGGAACACGATCTCGTTCTGGCTCGGGTTGTAGTAGGCGTTGACGGTCTGCGGCGTCATGTACCACTCGCTGCGATCGACCGGCTTGCCGATCTTGGCGTAGTTCCAGCGCGTATTGAAGGCGCGCGCGGCCAGCAGGTTGCCGGCGAAGCTGGCACGGTCGAAACTCAGGCCGCTCCAGTCGCGCCAGTGGTCGGGGTAGCCGATCTTGGGGGTGAAGCTGGCCCACTTTTCGAGGGCGCGCTGCTTGGTCGCATCACCCATCCACTCCAGCTTCTCGATGCGCGCCTTCAGCGCCTGGCCCAGGCCGGCGACCATGGCTTCCATGCGTGTCTTGGACTCGGGCGGGAATACATCGGCCACGTACAGTTGCCCCAGCGCCTCGCCAACCGAAGCGTTGACCGCATCGAGCACGCGCTTCCAGCGCGGCGCCTGTTCGGCCTGACCACGCAGGGCCTGATCGTGGAAGGCGAAGGCCTGCTGCGCGAAGGCATCGTCGAGATAGGGCGCTGCGTCATCCAGGGTGTGAAAGCGCAGGTAGGCCTGCCAGTCCGCAAGCGGAACCTCGGCCAGCATCGCATCGACTTCGCGGAAGAAATCCTGCATCGCCAGCGAGAACATCTGCGGCCGCTCGACTTCGATCGCGTCGAACAACGGTCCCCAGGGAAAATGCGGGGTCAGCGCATCGGCCTGCGCCAGCGTCGTGGGCACGTACTGCTTGGCCGGATCACGCAATTCGACCCGCGGCGTCGATGCCGCGGCCAGGCGCGTCTCGAAGCGCACCACCACCTTGGCCGACTGCGCCGCCGCATCCGGGGCCTCGCCGGCAAGACTGAAGAGCGCGGCCGCGTGAGCCTCCAATGCGGCGCGCGCCCTGAGGTAATCGTCGCGCTCCTCCAGGTAGTAGGCACGATCGGGCAGCGACAGACCGCCCTGCCCCGCATAGGCGATCACCCTGTCCGAATTGCGATAGTCGGCGGTACCGTAGAGGAAGAACAGGTCGAGGCTGCCATTGGCGGCGGATTCGCGCAGGAAGGCGGCGATGCCGGCGGCATCGGTGAGAGCGGCGATGCGGTCGAGGATCGGTTGCACCGGCGTCAAACCGGCACGTTTGATCGCGGCCTCATCCATGCCCGAGGCCCAGAGATCACCAATCAGCCTGGTCGCACCACTGGCATCGACATCGGCCGCGGCGGTCTCGGCCAGCCTGCGCTGGACCTCGCGCGAGCGCTCGGAAAGAATCTCGAAGCTGCCCCAGGAGGTGCGATCGGACGGCACCGGGTTGGAGGCCAGCCACTTGCCATTGACGTAGCCATTGAAATCCGCACAGGCGGAGATCGACGGATCCAGATCGCTTGCGCGCAGACGCACTTCCTCGATCGCGCTCGGCACGGACGTTGCCGCTGGCGCCACCACCGGCGCGGGCGCGGCGGCATCGGCGGCCGGCTCACTCGCCGGCTGGCAGGCACACAGGGAAAGGGCTGTCGAGATGGCGAGCAGCAGCGGTTTGCGGACGAGGGTGAACATGCGGACAATCCTGCAAGATGAAAACCGCCGAACTTTACGGCAATCCGTTCGCCGGGCCCACGGCCCAAAGTCATGGGTCCGTCCCGCACGCCGCCATGCCGAACACCTCTGTCGCACCCAGTCTGATCGAACTCGACCACGCCACGGTCCTGCGCGATGGCGTTGCCGCGCTGCGCGATGTCAGCCTGCGGATCGAGCTTGGCCAGCACAGCGTCATCCTCGGTCCCAATGGCTGCGGCAAGTCCACCCTGGTCCAGCTCATCGACCGCCACCTCTACCCGCTCGCCCGTGCGACCGAGCCGCCGCCGATCCGACTGTTCGGTCGAAGCCGCTGGAACCTTGCGGAACTGCGCCCGCTGCTGGGACTGGTTTCCGCCGACCACGGCGCCGAACTGGCGAGACTCAAGGGATTGGACGTGGAAGACGCGGTGCTTTCAGGCTTCTTCGCCACCCACGGACTGACCGGCCAGCACGAGCCCGACGCGACACAACGCGCCGCGATGCTGCGGATGCTCGAACACCTGCGCATCACCCATCTGCGCACGCGCCGACTCGCCACGCTATCCGCCGGCGAAGCCCGCCGCGTGCTGATTGCCCGCGCCTTGGTACACGAACCGCAGGCCGTGGTGCTGGACGAGCCGACCACCGGACTCGACATCGCCGCCCGGCACGAGTTGCTGACTGCACTGCGCGAACTCGCCGAACGCGGCACGACCCTGGTGCTGGTGACCCACCACCTCGAAGAAGTCCTGCCCGAAATGCGTCACGCCATCCTGTTGCGCCACGGCCAGGTATTTGCCAGCGGCACGACGGAAACCGTGCTCACGACGGAAAATCTCACCGCACTCCACGGTCTGCCCCTGCGTGTGGAACAGCGTGTCGACGGCTTCCGCAACCTGCTGGTGGATACCTGACCCCGACGCGGCCGTTCAGCCCGCAGCGCGCAACACGGCATCCAGTTGCGCACTCGACATCGCCCGTCCGAACAGGAAGCCCTGCTGGTTGTCGCACCCGCGCAACCGCAGCGCCTCGTACTGACCTTCGCTCTCGACGCCCTCGGCCGTGACCACCACGCCAAGTGAATGCGCCATCGCGATGATCGCGGCGGTGAGCGCGAGGTCGTCCGGATCATCGAGCATGTCGGCGACGAAGCTGCGGTCGATCTTGACCCCGTCGACCGGGATTCGACGCAAGTGGCTGAGTCCGGAAAACCCGGTGCCAAAGTCGTCCAGCCAGATGCGCGTGCCCTGCTCGCGCAGACGCCGGGAAACCGCGATCGCCTCGGCCTCGTTTGACAACACCGTGGTCTCGGTCAGTTCCAGATGCAGGCGTCCCGCCGGCAGGCCACTGCGCTGCAAGGCATCCTGCACCGTCTCGGGCAGGCCGCCACGCTGCAACTGCACCGCCGAGACATTGACCGAGACGAACAGCCCCGCCTCGCCGTCCAGCCAGCGCATCGCATCGACACAGGCGGTGCGCAGGACGAAACGACCGAGCTCCTCGATCAGGCCGCTCTGCTCCGCCACCGGGATGAACTCGTCCGGCCCGACCAGACCGCGCTGCGGATGGTTCCAGCGCACCAGTGCCTCGACCCCGATGATGCGCCGCCCCGACGTGGCCTGGATCGGCTGGTAATACACGACCAGTTCATCGTGCTGCAGCGCCAGACGCAGCTCGTGCTCGGTGCGGATACGCGACTCCATCGCCGCCTCCATGCTCGGGTCATGGAAACGAAAGCAGTTCTTGCCATCGAGCTTGGCCCGGTACATGGCGATGTCGGCGTTCTTGAGCAGGGTCGCCGGATCCGTGCCGTCCTGCGGAAACAGGCTCACGCCGATCGAGGCCCCGACCACGTGCGCCCGCCCGCGCACGGTCACGGACTCGGCCAGTTCCGCAAGCAAGGCCTTGGCAAGAAAGACGGCGCGTTCGCGTGCTTCCCCGCCACGCACCAGTGCGACAAACTCATCTCCCCCGAGGCGGGCAAGATCGACCTCGTCATGCGTCAGCGTGGCGATGGCACGTCGCATCCGCTCGGCCAGTTCGAGCAAGACCTCGTCCCCGGCATCGTGGCCGAGCGAGTCGTTGATCCGCTTGAACTCGTCGAGGTCGATGAACAGCAGCGCAAGCGGCCACCCCCGTGCCTGCGCCTCGCCGATGCGGTGTTCGAGTATCGTGCGGAAGGCGGCCCGGTTCGCCAGTCCGGTCAGGCTGTCGTCGAAGGCGATGCGACGCATCTCGCGATCATGCTGCTCCAGGCTCTCGCGCATGCGCACGAAGGCAATCTCGAGCTCGCCGATCTCGTCGCCGCGTCCGGAAGCACTGAATCCATCCGACAGATTGCCCTGCTCGATTCGCCGCGCCGCCCGCGCCAGATGCTGCACCGGCCGCACCAGTCCGCGCGACACCGCCCAGGCGGTGAACGCGACCAGCGCCAGCAACAGGCCGAGGAAGATCATTCCCGTCTCGAACATCTGACGGCGCAACTGCTGGCCCTGGGCCTGCACGACGGCGGCGGCATCGCGCTCGAACACCGCCGGCGCCAGCATCGAGATGCCGACGCGCACGCCACCGATGCGCTCCTTGCCCAGCCACACCGGCACCGCCGCGTCGATCACCCCATCGCCGCTTTGCAGTACCGGCCCCCGGGCATTGATCGCGCCAACGGCCAGGGAATCGCCCATGCGCTGACCAAAGCGCGTGATGTCATGACTGCCGTCGTGCACGATCAAGCCGTCGCCGTCATGGATCAAGACATAGGCCACGTCGGGCTGGTCGAGCGCGGAACGGCTGATCTCGCCGATCGTCACCAGATCGAAGTAGTACAGCGGATTGACGACCGCGTCGGCGATCAACTGCGCCATCGCCAGCGCGCGCCGCTGCTCGCTGCCGATGCTCGCCTCATGGATCGCCTCGCCACTCAGCCGGGCGAGATGATCGAGACCGGCAGCCTGCTGGCGCCAACCGATGAAGCCAAGCACCACGCCCGCCAGCAGGGCGATGAACACGATCCACCACAGCTTGGCGCTCAAGCCATGGCGCATGGTCACTCCAGACTCCGATGCACGAGATCCAGTTCACCCGCAAGGCGCGCAAGTCCGGCCTCGATCCGTGCATCCAGCGGGACGAAACGCCGGGTTCCGAAAAATCGCTGCAACGCCGACTGCGCCTCGGGGTCGGAGCCTGCCGCAAGCAACACCTCGCGCAGGCGTTCGCGAATCGCCGGTTCAAGCTCCGGCGCCACCACCTCGATCGCCCGCAGGGCCGTGCGGGTTTCGTGGAACACCACGAGATCGGCTTCGATGTCCGGGCTTGATCGCAACTGCTGTTCCCAGTCGAGATTGGAAAAAGCTCCGGCATCGACCAGGCGTTTGCGTACCCAGGCCACGATGTTGCCCTCGCTGCGCGCGAACACGTAACCGATTCGCCCCGGCACCGGTCGGTCCAGCGGCGAGAGCAAGAGGTCCATGTCGAGGCCGGCAGCAAGCAGCTCGGCTGCCGGCAGGACATAGGCACTGGTCGAATAGGTGCTTTGCAGGGCAAGGCTGCGCCCGCGCAGGTCGGCAAGCGCATGCACGCCACTGCCGCGCCAGCTGAAGAACACCGTGTGATAGTCGATGCCACCGCCGCGCTCGGTGGCGAGCAGCAGGCGTGCGCCGGTCCGGCGCCGGTACTCGATCGCCATCGTCGCGGTGTCGCTGATCCAATCGACCCGATGCCGGCGCAGATAGCTCTGCATCTGCACCGCATCGCGCGCCATCAGGATGCGGCCTTCGCGGATGCCGACCGAGCGCATTCGCGGCACGACGTAATCGAGCATCGCCTGGAGCTTTTCCGCATCCAGCTTGGGGTCGTCGCTGACCCGGCCAAGGACCAGCACCTGTCGCCCCGGCGGCCCGACCTCGACCGCAGCGACCGCTCCGGCAAGCGTCAGTCCCAACAGCATCAGACAGCAGGCAAGTCGCAGCATCGGATCGCACGGGCCACGCCGAGGTTGGCGCAGGGGAAGCCTAGCCGATTAGCTGCAGCTTGGGGAAACCTCGCTCGACACGCGTGCTCAGCGCCGTGCCAGTCGCGCCATGCGCTGGGCATCGGAAAAGATCCCCCGCAGCACCCGGACCTCGCGCTGGTCCGGCTGGGCGCGCAGCAACAACTGGCGCAGCCGTCGCATCACCCGGTCCGGCTCGCGCCCCTTGTGGAAGTCGATGTCGTCGAGCATCTGCGCGAGATGCCCGAACAGACCCTCCATCTGCGCTGCCGTGGCGGGTGGTTCATCGATCGATGCAGGCACGATCGGTTCCGCCTGCCCTGCACGCGCCAGCGTCTCGCGACGCAATTCCCAGGCGAGCACCTGGACCGCGGCGGCAAGATTGAGCGAACTGAATTCCGCGACCGAGGGAATGTGCACGGTCGCATGACAGTGCTGGAGCTCGTCGTTGCTCAGGCCGGTGCGCTCGCAACCGAACACCAGCGCGACGGCCCCGTTCGCGCTCGCATCCAGGATCCGCGCCGCTGCCGCCGAGGGCGCGAATTCATCCGTCAGCACGCTGCGTCGGCGTGCGGTGCAGCCCATCACCCAGCGACACTCCGCCAGAGCGTCTTCCAGCGTCTCGACTACCCGCGCCTGCTCCAGCACCGCATCGGCGCCGGCGGCCAAGGCATTGGCTTCACGATGGGGAAAATGCTCCGGCGCCACCAGTACCAGGCGTTCCAGGCCCATCGTGCGCATCGCGCGTGCCGCGGCGCCAATGTTGCCGGGGTGTTGGGTTCGCACCAGCACGATGGAAATCGGTGACTGGATGGCTTGCGGTTCGGACACTTTCAATCGCCTTCACGGGTGAACGGATGGATGACGCAGGCACACACGAGTGCCGTGACAACATCATCAAACTGCTAGAATTCACGCCGCCCCGCAGCAGCGGGAGCGGATCTTTCCCACCTTCACGGCACAGGAACCGGCATGCTCAAGCCTGCAGTCACCGTCATGCTCAAGGCTGCGCGCGCGGCCGGCACCATCCTCCTGCGCCATGTCACGCGCCTCGAAGGTCTCAAGGTCGTCGAAAAGGACCACCAGGACTACGCCAGCGAGGTGGACGCACTGGCCGAGAAGGAAATCATACGCGAGCTGCGCCGCGCCTTCCCGGATCATGCCTTTCTCGGTGAGGAAGGCGGTGCGCTGGGCCAGGCACGCAACACCTTCGTGATCGATCCGCTCGATGGCACCAGCAACTATCTGCACGGCATTCCGCACTATTGCGTCTCGATCGGTCTGCTCGAAGGCAACGAGCCGGTACATGCCGTGATCTTCGATCCGGTGCGCAACGAAGTCTTCAGCGCCAGCCGCGGCAATGGGGCCTACCTCAACGACCGCCGCATGCGCGTGCCCGCGCGCGAGACACTCGATGGCGCGATGCTCATCACCGGCTTTCCGCCGCGCGAACGTAAGCGCCTCGCGCCGCAACTGGAGGCGGTGCGCAGCATGCTCGACGAGGCTGAAGACATCCGTCGCACCGGTTCGGCCGCGCTCGACCTGGCCTGGGTCGCCTGCGGCCGCGCCGACGCCTA
>WBZR01000873.1_pt1 | contig 43358 bp, 32 predicted proteins | sample 5204231 | NCBI WGS metagenome assembly WBZR01 (sample SAMN12412403, study PRJNA552823) | activated sludge metagenome | isolation source: activated sludge from anammox sidestream of wastewater treatment plant... | place: USA: Virginia | collected 2017-08 | reverse complement strand
CGACAGGCCGCCGTGCCGCGCGGCGCGGTGCCGGACCTGCTCGCGCGTGAGGCGCGGCGTGCCGTCGAACAGCCCCAGCACCGCCAGCGCCGCCGCGTCGAGGCGGCGCAGGTCGTCGGCCGACGGCGCCGCGCGCTGGCGGGTGTAGACCGTCGTCTCGCGCGTCGGGCGGCCCGGCGGCAGCCACAGGCGCAGGCAGGCGTGGAAGGGCGCGAGGTAATAGCCGGCGATCCACCGCGCCAGCGCGATCTCGGCCGGCCCGAGCAGCGGGCCGTCGTCGAGCACGTCGAGGATGTCGCGCGTGCGCTCGACCGGGCTGGTCGCGTGGAGCGCCACCACGACGCCCTCGCAGCGGCGGCGGCCAAACGGGACCCACACGCGCCGGCCCACCGCCACGGCGGCGGCCATGTGGGGCGGGACGGCGTAATGGAACGTGTCGCGGGCGGCCGGCCGGCCGGCCGCCGCGGGCGGCGGCTCGGGCTCGCGCGGCCCGTCGACCGACACCTCGGCGAAACGGCCGGGCGGCGGAGGGGCGCCGGGAGCCGCCGCCCGGCCGGCGCTCACAGCTCGACGTGCGGCGCGTTCACGCGGTGCTTCTCGGCCTGCATGATCGACGCGATGACGCCGACCGTCTCGTCGATCCGGTTGCGCCGGTTGATCACCACGTAGTCGAACTCGGTGACCCGCTTGATCTCCTGCCGCGCCGTGGCGATCCGCATCTTGAGCCGGTCGGCCGGCTCGGTCTTGCGCTCGCGCAGCCGCCGCTCGAGCTCGTCGGCCGATTCGGCGATCAGGAAGATGAAGATCGCGTCCTTGACGATCTGGCGGATCGTGCGCGCGCCCTGCACGTCGATGCGCAGGATCACGTCCTTGCCGCTGGCCAGCGCGTCGCGCACCTGCTGCTTGGGGATGCCCTTGTAGTCGCCGTACACCACGGCGTGCTCGAGGAGCTCGCCCGCCTCGATCATCTCGGCGAAGTCGGCGACCGACACGAAGTGGTAGTCGACGCCGTCGACCTCGCCCTCGCGGCGGGGGCGCGTCGTCGCCGTCACGACGAAGTGGAACGGCCGGCCGCTGCACTTCATCTGGCGGATGGTCTCGTCCTTGCCCACGCCGGACGGCCCCGAGATCACGACCACCAGCGGCCGCGGGCTCCGGATGCGCGCGATGATCGCGTCGCTGTCGTCGAGCGTGCTCACGGCGCCGCCGCCGGCACGGCGAGCACCAGCCGGCCCGCCACCGCCGCCCAGACCGCCTCGGCGACCGCGTCCACCGGCCCGCCGGCGTCGACGACGCGCCAGCGCTCGGGCTCGGCGCGCGCCAGCGCGTGGTAGCCGTCGCGGACGCGGCGGTGAAAGGCCACGTCGTCGGCGTCGAAGCGGTTCCACTCGCCGCCCGACCCGCGGCGCCGCGCCAGGCCGTGCTCGACGTCGACGTCGAGCAGCAGCGTGAGGTCCGGCACCAGCCCGCCGGTGGCCAGCCGGTTCGCCGCGTCGAGCGCCGCGCGCGGCAGGCCGCGGCCGAAGCCCTGGTACGCCAGCGTCGCGTCGGCGAAGCGGTCGCACAGCACCACGCGCCCCGCCGCGAGGGCCGGGTGGACGACGGTGTGGACGAGCTCGGCGCGTGCCGCGCAGAAGAGCAAGGCCTCGGCCTCGGGCCGCAGGCCGCCGTCGCGCGGCTCGAGGAGCAGCCGCCGGATCGCCTCGCCCGCCGGCGTGCCGCCGGGCTCGCGCGTGGCCAGCACAGACCGGCCGGCCGCCTCGAGGCGGTCCCGCAGCCGCGCGAGCTGCGTGGTCTTGCCGGCGCCCTCGGGCCCTTCGAACGTCACGAAGGCGCCTGCCGTCGGCACCGCCGTCACGTCTCGTCCCCGAGGTCGTCGTGGCCGAACACCACGTCGTTGCGGTAGATGCGGACCCGCCGGTACGGGTCGATGCCGTGCGAGAGCGACAGCAGGTTGGCCTCGCGCGCGAGCTGGTGCTGCTGGCGCCGCACCGGCGCGGCCTGCGGCACCAGCTCGACCATGCCGCTGCGCCCGCTCATCACGGCGTAGATCGCCTCGCGGGCCTCGCCGAGCGCGCCTTCGAGGGTGCTCTGCTGCACCTGGACGCCGAAGATGTCGACCAGCGCGCCTTCGATCTGGTTGTAGGTGTTGGAGCGCAGCACGTACACCGGGATGCGCCGGTCCTCGGCGTCGCTGATGGCCGCCGGGCGCTTGCGGTAGTAGCTCTTGAGCGTGATGACGGCGTCGGTCTCGCGCAGGTCGTCGGTGAGGATCAGCGGCACGCCGAGCGACTTCGCCGAGTGCCGCAGCCGGTTCTGGCTGACGCCGTAGGCGTACACCTTGGTGGTCCGCAGCCGGCGCTGCTCGCCGGCCGTGGCTGCGCCGTCCGGGGCGGCCGCGTGCCCGCCGGGCGCCGGCTCGGCCCGCCGGCGGTCGCCGCGGCGGTCGCGCTCGCGGCCGCCGCGGCCGCCCCCGTCGGGCTCGCGCGCGAACTCCGACTCGCCGGCGCCGGGCGGCGTGTCGCCGGCCTCGACCACCGGGTTGCCGTCGTCGTCGACGTAGCGCAGCTCGGGGCGCAGCTCGCGCCCGCGCAGCATGGTGTCGACGGCGGCGGCGATGTCGTGGTGCACCGCCACGCGGTACCAGTCCTGGATCTCGACCAGCACGTCGAACGTCGGCGGGGCGCGGCGCTCGAGCACGCTCTTCTGGGTGCCGCGCCGGCGCGCCTCCTCGTCCGACAGCGTCACGCTCTCGATGCCGCCGATGAGGTCCGACAGCGTCGGGTTCATCAGGAGGTTGCTGAGCGTGTTGCCGTGCGCCGTGCCGATGAGCTGGACGCCGCGCTCGGCGATGGTCCGCGCCGCCTCGGCCTCGGTCTCGCGCCCGATCTCGTCGATGACGACGACCTGCGGGTTGTGGTTCTCGACGGCCTCGATCATCACCTCGTGCTGGAGCGCCGGCGTGCGCACCTGCATCCGCCGCGCGCGCCCGATGGCCGGGTGCGGGATGTCGCCGTCGCCGGCGATCTCGTTCGACGTGTCGACGATGACCACGCGCTTGCTGTCGGCCAGGACGCGCGCGGTCTCGCGCAGCATCGTCGTCTTGCCCACGCCCGGCCGGCCGAGCAGGAGCACGCTCTGGCCCGACAGCACGATGTCGCGGATCATCTCGACGGTGCCGTACACCGCCCGCCCGACGCGCAGCGTCAGGCCGATGATGCGGCCCTTGCGGTTGCGGATGCACGAGATCCGGTGCAGCGTCCGGGCGACGCCCGCCCGGTTGTCGTCGCCGAAGTCGCCGATGCGGGCCAGCACGTGCTCGATGTCGGCCAGCTCGACCTCGATGTCCTCGAACGCCCGGCTGGCGCCGAACATGCGCGCCTCGGGGTGCCGGCCGAGGTCCATCACGATCTCGACCAGGGTGTCGGACCGATCGAGCCCCTGGATGGCGGCCTGCAGCCGCGCGGGCAGCACCTCGATCAGCAGCGCCACCTCGTCGACGTTCGACGGCGGCGCGGCGGGCACGGCACCCGGGGTCGCGGGCGGCCGGGCCGCAGATGGATTGCTCAAGACGGTCTCCTGGACGATGCGGGCGCCGGGGCGCAAGCGGCGAGCTCGACGGACGGCAGCGGGGCGGCGTCGCCCGCGGCTTCGCGCAGGCCGGCGAGGCGCCACACCGGCTCGCGCACCAGCGCGGTCATGGTCTTGACCAGCCGAAAGCGCCGTGCGACCGGCGTGAAGCCGTGCTCGCGCAGCGCGAGGTGCAGGGCGGGCTCGTAGCCGCGCGCCGCGGCATGGATCGGCAGGGTGTCGCCGCACACCGAGCGGGCCTCGGCGAGCGCCTGGCGCACCGCCGGCCCGGCGTCGGCGTCGGCGGCGACGGCGAGCCGGAGCCAGCTCCCGCCCGGGCCCGTGTAGAGCCGCCAGGCGGCGCGCGGCGCGCCGCGCGCGTCGAGCCAGACCCGGCGGAGGCGGGCGTCCCCGGCGTGCCCGCCGACGGGATAGTCGTCCCACGCCCCGTCCGCCGTCTCGCGCGCCAGCCGGACCGGCTCGGGCCAGCCGCGGAAGAGCCACGACTCGATCGCGTGGCGGTCCGCGTCGGCCTCGGGGCGCGTGGTCGTGTCGGGGATGGCCGCCGGCAGCTGGCCCGCCGGCCGGCGCAGGACGGCGTCGCCGGCCGCCACCGCGAACCCGAGCTGGCGCGCCACCTGGAGCAGGAGCTGGTCCTCGTCCGGGACGGCGACGTGCAGGCGCTGGACGCCGCGTGCCCCGAGGTCCTGGCACACCTCGGTGAGCAGCCGGTGCCAGCCCAGCGCCGCGCGCGGGGTCTCGTCGAGCGCGGGGGCGACGAACACGAGGTCGGCGTCGGCGCCGCGCCGCCGCGTGCGCGCCTGGGCGAAGCCGTCGGGCGCGTGGCCGTCGAGGAAGCGGGCCACATAGGTCCGCAGCGGGCGGTCGCCGACCGGCCAGCACGACCGCATCGCCCACGCCAGCGGCGAGCCGCCCAGCAGCACGGTGGATTCCAGCTCGAGGCACGTTCCGGTCTGTTGCTGGCGGCGGAGACGGAGGGCGTCTCGCGGGGTGAACGGTCGGACCACGGCCAGAGTATAGCACACGCACCGGAGCCTGCCCGGCGGCGGCCGAGGTCACCCGGAAGGCGGCGGGACGTCTTCGTCCTTGACCCGATACGTCGTCGTGATGGGCTCGGCCGGCGGGGCGCCGGCCGCGCCGGCGATCTCGGACCGCACCTCCGCCGGGGCAAGGTCGAGGAACATCCGGAGCGCCAGGAGCAGCACCGCCACGTCGTCGAGCTGCGTGAGGACCGGGATGGTGTCGGGCAAGAGGTCGATGGGCGAGAGCACGTAGACCACGGCCAGGAGCGGGATCAGCTTGACGAGCGCCGGGACCCGCGGGTCGCGGAGCAGCTGGACGGCCAGGCGGGCGCACTGGAGCAGGTCGGTGGTGCGGGCGGGATCGCCGGGCGTCGGCTTGGGGCGGGGTGAAGGCATGCGTCGGGTCCTCGGGATGGCGGGCGGAACGGTGCCGCCGGCGGCGGGCGATGGCTCAATGATACACCGGCCGGCGCCGCGTGGGCGCCGGTGGGCGCGCGACGTCGTGGCCAAGCCTCGGGACCGCCGCCGCCGGCCCCGCCGCCGCCTGACGGGCGCGCCCGAGGGCCCGGAAGGGCGCCGGCACGGCGTAGCCGGCCTGGCCCGCGACGGCCGGCGCGGGCAGCACCAGCCCGTGCTCGACGAGCGTGGCGAGGTGCCGCGCGATGGCGGCACGGGCCGGGGCGTTCGCGAGGGGCGGGTCGGGGGCCCGCGTGGCGGCGTCGAGGAGCGAGAACGGCCCGTCGAACGCGCACACGGCGTCGAACACCGCGCGCGCGTCGTCGTCGAGGCGGGCATCGGCCCGCTCGAGCGCCGCGCGCAGCGAGGCCTGGCGCGCCGGCGCCGTGGGGCACACCACGTCGAGCAGGTGGCCGCCGTGGTCGAGCCGGGCCGCCAGCGCCGCGATCCCCCCGGCCGCGGCCGCCGCCGCGGCGCGCTCGATCGCCAGCGGGAGCCCGCCGGTGTGGGCGAGAACCGTGACGACGGCGGGCACGTCGGCGGCGGTCACCGCGGCGGAGGCCCGCCGCGCGGCCAAGCCGTGGACGAACAACGCCGCCGCGTCGGAGCGCCACAGCGCGTCCGGGGCGCTGCCCGCGCCGCCGGCCATGGCTTCTGGGTCGGCGTCGCCCTGGTCGGCGTCGCCCGGCAGCGCCAACGGCGCGAGTCGGAACACGTGCTCGCCCTCGACGTTCAGCCGCTCACAGCCGGTGGCCACCACCCGGTTGCCGCCGCCGGCCGACAGCACCGCGCCGGCCACGGCCGCGCACGCGTCGACGCGGTCGTCGGCGTTGTCGAGCACCACGAGCACGCGCCGCCCCTCCAGCCGGGACCACGGCGCCCCCGCCGCCACGGGCGCCGCCGGGTCGGGATGCGGCAGGCCGAGCGCACGCGCGACGGCCGCGGCGAGCGCGCCGAGCGAGTCCGAAGCCGCGGCATCGACCCAGGCCACGGCGTCGAACGCCGTCTCGAGGGCGCGCACCCGCTCGCGCACCAGGCGCGACTTGCCGACCCCCGGCGGGCCGACCACGGTCAGCGCCGGAGCGGCGGCCAGGCGGGCCGCGCCGTCGTGCAAGTCCGCCTTGCGCCCGACGAACGGGCCGGCGAAGCTCGGCAGCTCGGGGTGGAGCGGGCCGCCGCGCGGGCGCGCCTCGGCCGCCGGCACGGCATGCTCGCGCCGCACCTCGACGAGCACGAGGCGGACGCCGTGGCGGATGCGCCGGTGGATCTGCCGCCGCCCCGCCGTCGCGTCCAGGCCGGCGGCGACGGCGAGCCGCTGGAGCGGGAACGGCTCGGGGGCGACGAAACGGTGGTACAGGGCGCTCCACGTCTCGCGGATCGGGTCGCCGGCGCTGAAGTCGCACCGCACGGCCTCGGCGGCGTCGGCCGCCGGCCCGCCGTCACCGGGCGCGCTCCGCCGCGCCTCCGCCAGGCGGGTGACCACGATGTCGCTCGCGGCGCGGACCAGGCCGTCGAGCCGCTCGCAGGGCATGGAGGTGGGGTCGCCGGGCAGGCCCCCCGCGCCATCGTGCCGCGCGGCCGGCCGTGCGCGCGCGGTGCGCCGGCGCGCCGGGCGGATGGCGGCGAGCGCGCGCCGGACATCGGTCTCGGTGACATCCTCCCATGCCATGTTGGAGAGTATAGCCCGTCGCCGGCACGACGAGCCGACGCGGGGGACGCGGAGGGTCGCCCGGCACCGTGGCGGGCGCGACACGCAGCCCCCGCAGGGTCAGGGCGGGCCCGACCCGGTCGCGGTGGCAGGCGCGGCTGTGCCGGGATCGGGCGGCGGCGCGGATCCGTCGGCCGGCACGGTGCCGTCGCCGGCCGGCGGGGTGCCTTCCGCGTCGGCCGGCGTGCCCGCGGCCGTCGGCAGCGGCGGCATGGTCGCGCCGAGCGGCAGCGGGTCGAGCGTGACGTGCGTGAAGTCGTCGAGCCCCAGCGGGCTCGGGCGGAAACCGCGCAGCCGGCGCGCGACCACGACCGGCGCCTGGGGGTGCACCAGGTACACCCGGGCCGAGTCCTTGTCGACCATCTCGGCGGCCGCGCGGTAGATCGTCGCGCGCTGCTCGGAGTCGATGACGCGCTGGGCCTCGCGCAGGCTGTCGGCGAGGTCGGGGTTGGCGTAGTTGCCCTCGGCCACCGCCCGGCCGACCATGCCGAAGTGCCAGAACCAGAAGTTGTCGGGGTCGGCCGACTGCGCTTCCCACCCGATGATCCACGCCGTGAACCGCCCGGTGCCGCGGTCGTTGAGGAACTGGCGGGCGCCCGTGGTGCGGACCGCCGCGTTGATGCCGACGGCCTTGAGCATGTCGGCCACGGCGCCGGCCGTCCCCTCGGGGTCCGGGAGGTACGGGCGTGGGGCCGTGGGCACCCAGATGTTCAACGGGAAGTCGCCGCTCACCCCCTCCTCGGCGAGCAGCTTGCGCGCCGTGTCGGGGTCGAACGGCGGCACCACGACGGTGGGGCTGTGGCCGAGGAAGCCCGGCGGGAGCAGCTGCCCGGCCGGCACCGACCACGCGCCGAACCGCTCGCGCGCCAGCCGGTCGCGGTCGATGGCCAGGGCGATCGCGCGGCGGATCTTGGGGTTGTCCAGCGGCTGGCGGCCGTGGTTGAGCATGAGCCACACCGTCTGGCGCGCCGGCCGCGGCACCACCTCGACCGGCGCGGTGAGCAGCGTGTCGGTCAGCGGCGTCGTCGGCGGGAGGTCGGCGCCGTGCGCCGCGCCGCCGGCGACCGCCTCGACGCGGGCCCGGTCATCCGGCAGCACCACGAACCGCAGCGCCGGGACGGTGGCCGGTCCGGCCCAATACCGGTCGAAACGGCGCAGGCGTAGCGAGCCGTCCGGCTCCCACGCCTCGACGGCGAACGGGCCGCTGCCGACCGGCAGGTGCTCGGCATCGCTGCCGTAGCGCTCGCCCTGGGCGGAGACGGCCGCCGGGCTCGCCAACCCGAACGGCGTCATGGCCAGGTGGTGCAGGAACGGAGCGAACGGCGCGCGCAGCTTGATCCGGAGCTGGAGCGGCCCGATGGCCTCGATCGACTCGATCAGCCAGGCCTCGTGGCCGTCGGCGTCCTTTTGGCCGATGAACCCGCCGAGGAGGCCCTGCCAGCCCGGGAACTTGCCGTCGTGGCGCTCGTGCTGCGGGTCCATCCAGCGCTCGAAGTTCCACACCACGGCGTGCTCGTCGATCGGCGTGCCGTCGTGGAACGTCATGCCCTTGCGGAGCGTGAACGTGAAGGTGCTGCCGCGCGGGTCGGCGACCCAGCGTTCCGCCATCCCGGGCGCGAGCTGCGCCGTGCCGGGCCGGAAGCGCACGAGCCCGTCGTACACCTGCGCGGCGATCCGTTCGGCGACGGGGTCGGCCACGGCGCGGGCAGGGTCGAGGGTGGTCGGCGCCGACGGCACGGCCCACACGACGCCGTCGGGGTGCGGGGTCGGGGACGCGGCCGCCTCGGCGGTCGGGCCGCCGGGCGTGACGGTCGGCGAACCGCAACCGGTAAGGGTCAGGGCGGCGGCCGGCGCGGCGGCGAGGACCCGGCCCAGCCGCAGGGTCGCTCGCAGGCCGCGGCCGCGGGCACGATCGAGCACGGGCGGCAACGATAGCACCGGCGGCCGGGCGACGGCACCTTTGCCCGGCATCCCCGGACCCCGCGCCGGGCGTGCACCGCGTGGCTGCTATAATCCGCCGCATGCGCGTCACCCGCGCCGGAGGGCGCCTTCTCGCGAGCGGCCTGGTGTGCGCCGGCCTCGCCGCGTGCCGCCAGCCGCCGCCGGCGGTGCCCGCGCGCGTGACGCCGATGCCCGGCGTGCCCCTTGCGCCGGACGACGCCCTGCGCGCCCCCGACGGACCGGTGGCGCAGGCCGTGCCGACGTGGACGGTGCCCGTGGCCGACGGGGCGGCCGGCGAGGCGCCGGGAGCGCCCCCGCCGGCGGTGCCCGGCAACGTCGCCGCACCCGGCGCCGCCGAGGGCATCCCGGCGCCGACGCCGCGCGCGCCGGTCGTCGTGCCGCTCGACGGCCCGCCGGCCACCGACCCCGAGATCGTCGCGCTCATGGCCGATGTCCGGGCGCTGCGCCTGCTGGGCGACGTCGAGCGGCTCGTGGGTTTCGGCACCCGTCATGCGCTCTCGGCGGCGGATGACCCCCGCCGCGGCGTCGGCGCGGCGCGCGCGTGGATCCAGGCCGACCTCGAGCGCGCCGCCGGCGCCGGCGGCGCGCAGGTCCAGGTCGAGCTCGAGCCGTTCACGCTGGACTTCGCCAACCGGCGGACGACCCAGCACAACGTCGTCGCCACCCTGCCGGGCATCGGCACGCCCAAGCGGCTGGTCTACCTCACGGCGCACTACGACAGCCGGGCCGACGACGTCGCCGACGGCGCCGCCGACGCCCCCGGCGCCGACGACGACGCCTCGGGCGTGGCCGTGCTGCTCGAGCTCGTGCGCGTGATGTCGCGGCGGCAGTGGGACGCCACGCTGCGCTTCGTCGCGTTCGCCGCCGAGGAGCCCGGGCTCAAGGGCAGCCGCTTCCACGCGCCGGCGGCCGCGGCGCTGGGGCTGCCGATCGTCGCCGTCCTCAACAACGACATCGTCGGCGGCACGGCCGGCGCCGCCGGACAGGCCGATGCCGCTCGCGTCCGGGTGTTCTCGGCCGACCCCGACGACGGGCCGTCGCGGCGCCTGGCCCGGCACGCGGCGCTCGTCGCGGCGCGCTACGGCCTGCTCGAGGTCGTCGTGGTGCCGCGGGCCGATCGCGAGGGGCGCGGCGGCGACCACCAGCCGTTCAGCGACGCCGGCTTCGCGGCCATCCGCCTCATCGCCGCCGAGGAGGACATGGGCCGGCAGCACAACGCGCGCGACACCGTCGATCGGATCGACGCCGACTACCTCGGCGCGGTCGCGCGGCTCAACCTCGCCTTGGCCGCCAACCTCGCGCTGGCCCCGCCCGCGCCCGCCGGCCCGCCGCGGATCGCGGTCGCCGCCGACCGGCCGGGCGCCGTGCGCCTTGCCTGGGACGCCGTCCCCGACGCGCGGGTGGCCGGCTATTGGGTGGCGGTCCGCGAGGCCGGGGCGCCCCTTTACGGGCGCACCATCTGGTCGCCCGCGGCCGACGGCCTGGTCGTCGACGCCGTCGGGGCCGGCGCGCGCTTTGCCGTCGCGGCGGCCGACGACCACGGCCACATCAGCCTGTTCGGCCCGGAGGCCGTGCACCCGTAACACACCGCCGGCCGCGGCCGATGGGCCCGGCCCCCACCCGTCGCCGGGGCCGACGGCCCCGCGCCGCACCCGCGTGGAGCAAGCACCGTGCGTTTCGCCAACCGTGTCGCCCTCGTCACCGGCAGCAGCCGCGGCATCGGCCGTGCCATCGCCCTGCGTCTCGCGCGCGAGGGCGCCGACATCGTCGTCAACTATGCCCGCAGCCGCGACCAGGCCGAGGCCGTGGCGGAGGAGGTGCGGGCCCTCGGCCGCCGGGCACACGCCGTCAAGGCCAACGTCGGCGAGATCGACGACCTCCAGCGGCTCGTCGACGAAGCCGAGTCGGCCCTGGGGGGGCTCGACATCCTCGTCAACAACGCGGCCTCGGGCTACATCCGGCCGGTGATGGAGCAGCGGCCCAAGGGCTGGGACTGGACGATGGACATCAACGCCCGGGCGGCCCTGTTCCTCGCGCAGGCCGCGGTGCCGGCGATGCGCCGCCGGGGCGGCGGTCGCATCGTCAACATCTCGAGCCTGGGCTCGACGCGGGTGATGCCGGAGTACGTCGTCATCGGCGCGTCGAAGGCCGCCCTCGAGGCGGTCACGCGCTACCTCGGCGTCGAGCTGGCGCCCGAGCGCATCATCGTCAACGCCGTGTCGGGCGGCGTGGTCGAGACCGCCGCGCTCAAGCACTTCCCGCGCGGCGACGCCATGCTGGCCCAGGGGCTCGCCGGCACCCCCGCCGGGCGGATCGTCGCGCCGGACGACATGGCGGCCGTCGTCGCCTTCCTGTGCAGCGACGACGCGTCGATGGTCGTCGGGCAGGTCATCGTCGTCGACGGCGGCTACTCGGTGGTGGCATGAGCGGGCGGCGGCGGCCGGCGGGCACCGCGGGCGGGGGGCGGGGGTGATCGACGCGCCGCGCCCCGACGCGCCCGCCGTGGCGCCCGGCGCCCGCCGGCTCGTGCCGGCGGCCGCGGCCTTCGCGCTCTTCGGGTGCGGGGTGCTGGCGCTCGCCGCGTCGGTCGCGGTCTACCGCGTCTACCAGCGGGCCGACCAGATGCTGGGGATGCCCCGCGACGTCGCCGCGCTCGTCCCGACCCAGCCGCCGCCGACGCTCGACGTGCGGATGGTGATGGTCCGCCAGATGCGCCAGGCCAGCGAGCTGGCGACCGCGATCTACACGCTCGAGACCGTCGTCACCGAGTCGCAGGCACGGACCCTGGGGGGCTTCGAGATCGGGCGCACCGACCTGCTGTACGTCGCCCACGGCGAGGTGCGGGCCGGGGTGGACCTGGGCGAGCTCATGCCGGGAGACGTGACCATCGACGGCGACCGCGTCGAGGTCCGCCTCCCCGCCCCCGAGCTGCTCGACCGCAAGATCGACGTCGAGCGCTCGTACGTGTACGACCTGCGGCAGTCGCTCCTCGGCCCGCTGGACCCTGCGATGCAGAGCCGGGCGGAGCAGTACGCGCTCGACAAGATCGTGCGCACCGCGTGCGCCGAAGGCATCCTCGACGACGCCAACGCGCGGGCCGACGCCGCCGTGCGCGGGCTGCTGGGCGGGGCCGGCTACCGCAGCGTCACGGTGCGGACGCGACCGCCCGCCCCCGCCGCGTGCCCGATGCCGGACCGGACCGACGCGACGCCGGCGGGCGTCGCGGTGCCGTAGCGCGGCCGCCGCCGGGTCCGGGGATGCCCGCCGCGGACGACGGGCACGGGCTCAACCGGCGCTCTTCTCCACCCGCGTCACGTACTCGCCCGTGCGGGTGTCGATGCGGATGATGTCGCCGCGGTCGATGAAGAACGGGACGGTGACGGTCAGGCCGTTGACCAGCGTCACCGGCTTGCCGCCGCCGCTGGCGGTGTCGCCCTTGAAGCCGGGGGGCGCCTCCTCGACGGCGAGGTCGACCGTGACGGGCAGCTCGATCTGGAGCGGCTTGCCGTCGTGCATCGCCATCTGGAGCTCCATGTTTTCGACGAGGTACATCGCCACGTCCTCGACGGCGGACGCCGGCAGGGCCGGCTGCTCGAAGCTCTCGAGGTCCATGAAGTGGTAGAAGGCCCCGTCGTTGTAGAGGTACTGCACCTTGTGGCTCTCGAGCCGCACGTCTTGCAGCCGCTCGTTGGACCCGAACGTCCGGCTGATGGTCGCCCCGGTGGACAGGTTGCGAAGCTTGGTGTTGACGTTCGCGCCCCCGCGCCCCATCTTGACGAGCTGCTGTTCGAGGCAGCGGTACAGCTCGCCGTCGATCTCGATCACGTTCCCCCGACGCACCTGCGCGGCTTCGATCATCGCGTGTTCCTCCGTCCCTGGTGTTGGCGTGGCGACCTGTGGACAACACCCCAAGTGTAGCGGACGGGAGCGGCGGGGCGAAAAACACCGCAAAGGTTGCGGGGGTGGCCGCCGCCCTACCCGACCACGTCGAGCGCCACGTCGAGCGCGGGCGCGCTGTGCGTGAGCCAGCCGACCGACAAGAGGTCGACGCCGGTGGCCGCCACGGCCGCGGCGGTGGCCGGCGTGATGCCGCCCGACGCCTCGGTGATCGCCCGACCCGCGACCCGCACGACGGCCTCGCGCAGCGCGTCGACGCCCATGTTGTCGAGCAGCACCGCGTCGGCGCCGAGGGCCAGCGCCGCGTCGAGCGCGGCGAAGTCGGTGACCTCGACCTCGACCTTGACGAGGTGCCCCACCGCGCGCCGCACGCGCTCGATGGCCGGCCCGACGCCGCCGGCCACGGCGATGTGGTTGTCCTTGATCAGGACGGCGTCGTCGAGCCCGAAGCGGTGGTTGGCGCCGCCGCCGGCGCGGACGGCGTACTTCTCGAGGGCGCGCAGCGTCGGCGTGGTCTTGCGGGTGCAGGCGACGCGCGCGCCGTGCGGCGCGACCAGCGCCACGAGGTCGCGGGTGGTCGTGGCGATGCCGCACAGCCGGCCGAGGAGGTTGAGCGCGGTGCGCTCGGCGCTCAGGATGGCGCGCGCGGGCCCGCGCACCCAGGCGATGGTCGCGCCGGCCGCGGCGTCGCGGCCGTCGGGGACCTCGATCGTCACCATCACCCGCGGGTCGAGCAGCCCGAACGCGGCCGCCGCCATCGGCGCGCCGGCGACCCGCCCGGCCCGGCGTGCCACGATGCGCGCCTCGGCCACCGCGTCCGGGGGCACGATGGCGTCGGTGGTCACGTCGCCGGCCCGGCCGAGGTCCTCGGCCAGGGCCCGGCGCAGCAGCGGCTCGTATTGCAGCGGGTAAGGCGGCGGCAGCGTCGGCGTCGGCGTCGGGTTCATGCGGGCTCCTCCTCCTCGGCGGGCGGCGGCGCGCCCGGCCACGGTTCCCGGGCGTGCCAGGCCGGGCCGGCGGGCACCTCTGCGGCGACGATGTCGGGCGCGGCCCACCGCACGACGATGCGGCGCGGCACCCCCGGCGCGGCGTCGGGGTAGTCGGTGCGGAAGTGGGCGCCGCGGCTCTCGCGCCGGGCCCGGGCGGCGGTGGCGATCAGCCGCCCGACGAGCGCGAGGTTGCGGGCCTCGCCGGCGCCGCACAGCCGCGCGAAGGCGGTGCCGGCGTCGGCCGCCTCGCCATCCGCCGTCCGGTCCGCGCCGATGGCGTCGCCGTCCGCCTTCGCGCCGGCCGTGCCCGGCCACGCGTCGCCGACCGCGTCCGACGCGGCGCCCAACGCCCGCAGGGCGGCCGTCAGCCCTGCCGCGTCACGCACCAGGCCGATCTCGTCCCAGGCATGCCGGCGCACGGCGGATCGCACGGCCGCCACGTCGCCGCGAACGGCGCCGGCCCCGTCCGCCGCGTCGATCGCACCGGCCGCACCGGCCGCGGCGCCGGCCCCGCCGGCGGACAGCCAGCCCGCCGCGTCGCGCGCGACCCGTCCGCCGAAGACCAGGGCCTCGAGCAGCGAGTTGCTGGCCAGCCGGTTGGCCCCGTGCGCGCCGGTGGCCGCGACCTCGCCGCACGCCCACAGCCCGGCGAGCGACGCGCGGCCCCACGCATCGACCGCGACGCCGCCCATGTGGTAGTGCGCCGCCGGCACCACCGGCAGCAGCGACCGGCGCGGGTCGATGCCGTGGCGCCGGCACGCGGCGAACACCGTGGGGAACCGGTCGGCGAACGCCTCGGCGGCGGCGACGCCGCGGGCGTCGAGGAACGCCTGCCGGCCGCCGGCGAGCTCGCGCCAGATCGCCCGGGCCACGACGTCGCGCGGCGCGAGCTCACCCGCCGGGTGCACGTCAGCCATGAAGCGTCGGCCGGCGTCGTCGACGAGGCGCGCGCCCTCGCCGCGTAGGGCCTCGGTCAGCAGCGGCAGCGGGTCGGTGTCGACGGCCAGCGCCGTCGGGTGGAACTGGACGAACTCGAGGTCCGCCAGCCGCACGCCGGCGCGGGCCGCCATGGCCAGCCCGTCGCCGGTGACCTCCGGCGGGTTGGTCGTGAACCGGTAGAGCTGTCCGCAACCGCCGGTGGCCACGACGACGGCATCGGCGGCGTGCACCACGGCGCGGCCGTCGGCGTGCACCGCCCGGACCCCGGCCACCCGACCGCCACGGACCACGACATCCCACGCGAACGCGCGCGTGAACACCGTGACGTGCGGCGCGGCATGCAGCGCAGCCATCAGCGCCCGCACGATCTCGGCGCCGGTGGCGTCGCCGTGCGCGTGGAGGATGCGGCGCGTGCCGTGGGCGGCCTCGCGTCCCAGCGCCAGCCGGCCGTCCGCGCCGCGGTCGAACCGCGCGCCGAGCGCGATCAGGCGCGCCACGGCCGGCGGACCGCCCCGAGTGAGGACGGCCACCACATCGGGATCGTTGAGGCCGCCCCCGACCGCGAGGGTGTCGGCCGCGTGCCGCTCGGGCGAGTCACCCGGCCCCACCGCCGCGGCGAGCCCGCCCTGGGCCCATCGGCTCGACCCCCCGACGTCCCAGTCGGTCTTGGTCAACACGTGCACCCGGCACCCGTCCGGCAGCGCGAGCGCCGCGCTCATGCCGGCGATGCCGGTGCCGACGACGACGACGTCCGCCGCGATGGGAGGAGAAGCTCGGAACATCACAACCGGCTGACAGAGGAGGCGGCACGGTCCGCCCGGCGCGGCGCGCCGGGGCGCGGCCCGCCCGCGGGGGCACGGCAGTTTACACGACGGCGTGCGCGGCGCGCAAACGGCCGATGCTACCATTGGGTCGCGACCGGGCAGTCACCGCCCGCACGCCCCCGGAGGCAGCGCCTTGGCCGATCCCGCCATCCAGACCCACGGCCTCGTCAAGCGGTTCGGCGACCTGACCGCGGTCGACGGGCTCGACCTCACGGTGCCCGCCGGCACGATGTACGGCTTCCTCGGCCCCAACGGCGCCGGCAAGACCACCACCCTCAAGATGCTGACCGGCCTGCTGCGCCCCACCGCCGGCCGGGCGACGGTGGCCGGCTTCGACGTGGCGGCGCAGCCGCTGGAGGTCAAGCGCCGGATCGGGGTGGTGCCGGAGTCGCTCGGGCTCTACGACCGCTTGACCGGCCACGAGTACCTCGAGCTCGTCGGGCGCCTGCACGGGCTCGACGCCGCGACCGTGCAGGACCGGCGGGCGCGGCTGCTCGACCGGCTGGAGCTGGCCGAGAAGGCGGGCACGCTCACCGTGGATTACTCCGGCGGCATGAAGAAGAAGCTCGCCCTGGCGGGAGCCCTCCTGCCGGACCCGCAGGTGCTGTTCCTCGACGAGCCGTTCGAAGGGGTCGACGCCGTGTCGGCGCGCACCGTCAAGGACATGCTCCGCACCCTCGTCGACCGCCGGGGCGTCACGGTGTTCTTCTCGACGCACATCATGGAGCTGGTCGAGAAGCTGTGCGACACCGTCGCCATCATCGACCACGGCCGCCTGATCGCATCCGGCAGCCTCGCCGACCTGCGGCGCATGGCCACGGCCGACGCCGCCGCGTCGCTCGAGGACGTGTTCCTGACGCTCGTCGACGCCGCACCGCGCACCGCCGCCGACCTGGATTGGCTGGCCGGCGCGTGAGGACGGCCGGCAACCTGGGCGGCCTGCGCGCCGAGCTGCGCACGCTGGCGTGGCTCCAGCGCCGGCTGCTCGTCAACGGGCTGCGGAGCGGCAGCCGGCGCGAGATCGGGCGTGTGGCGGGGCTGGCGCTCCTTGTGGCCATCAGCGTCCCGTATATCCTGTTCCTCGGCGGTGGCCTGCTCATCGCGCTCCGCACGCTGCCGCCCGAGCGGAGCACGCCGCTCCTGGCCAGCGCGTTCACCTTCCTGTCGCTGATGTGGGCGGTCTCGCCGATGGCCAACCAGCAGCTCCTCGAGGCCCCGAGCCTGCGCCGGCTCCTGCCGCACCCCATCAGCCTGCGCGGGCTCGTGATCGGCGGGCTGGCGACCAGCGCGGCGAGCTTCATCGCCATCGTCACGCTGCCGTTCCTGGCGGCGGTGCTGGCCGGGGCGGCGCGCGGCCCCGGGTCGGCGGCGCAGATCGCCGTGGCGGGCGGGCTGTGCCTGGCCATGCTGGTGGCGCTCAAGGCCGTGGTGCTCGACGTGCTCGATCTGGCGGCCGAGGACCGCCGCCTGCGGCAAGCCGTCACCGCGGGCATCGGCCTCGTGTTCTTCGGGTTCGTGATGAGCCAGATGGGCTTGAGCGACTTCGGCCGCACCGAGTCCACGCCGTTCTTCGACCGCATGACCGGCAGCGCCTACCTGTTGTGGCTTCCGCCCGGCTGGTTTGCCGGCGCCGTGGGCGCCGCCATGACCGGCGACGCCGGGGGCTGGGCGCTGCGCTGCGCCCTGCTGGCAGCCGCGGCGGGGGCCGGAGCCTGGCTGCACGGCCGGCTGCAGGCGCGCCTGTACTTCGGCGACGCGTGGCACACCCGGGGCGCGGCGGCCGCGGCGGAGCGCCCGCTGCGTGAGCGCCGGCGCCTGCCCGGCCTGTCCGCGGGCGACAGCCGGGCGCTGCGGGCATTGGTGCGCAAAGACTGGTTGAACCTGCGCCGGAGCCCGCTGACCTCGCGCGTCGCCTTCCTGCCGGTCATGTTCGGCCTGATGGCGTTCTTCGGCACGCGCAACCTCGCGCCGCCGCCGGCGGCGGTGGGCCTCGTGATCGGCGGCGCCAGCGCGTTCATCACCACGGCGTTCGCCGTCAACGGGCTGGCGCTCCTCGACCATCGCGGGCTCGGGTCGCTGCTCCTCACCCCGGTGCGCCGCAAGCTCGTGCTCGCGGCGCAGGGCGTGCTGTTCGTCGCCGTCGCCACGCTCTTCGCCGCCACCGCCGGCGCCGGCGCCGCCCTGGCCTCCGGCGGGCCCGAGGCGGTGGTGGCGGCCGTGGCCGCGACCGCCGTGTTCCAGCTTGCGTTCGCCGGCCTGGGGCACCTCGGCAGCGTCTACTTCGCGCACTACGTCGACATCGAGCGCGGCCAGGCGGAGGCCAGCGGGACGGCCTTCGCCGGCACGTTCGTCATCCTGGTCGGCGTGCCGATCGTGGCGGCGCCCATCGGCGCCGGCCTGGCGGCGTGCTGGGTGTGGGCGCCGCGCTGGCTGCCGCTGGCGCTGCTCGCCGCCATGGCCTACGCGGCCGTGGTCTACGCCGGCCTCTTGGCCTGGGCGACGCACGCGCTGTCGGCGCGCGAGGACCGGCTCTACGCCGAGATCGTCGAGGGTCGCTGACGGTGCGCCCGGCTCGGGGTAACGCGGGCGGTCCGCGGCGCGTTGTCTTGGCGCGGGCCGGCCCCGCCGTGCGGCCCGACCACCGTCATCCGGCTCCACCTCCGAGGTCACGCATCCGCATGAAGGGTTGGCTCATCCCCGCCGCCGCGGCCCTGGCCGCCGCCGGCGCCGTGCTCCACGCCGGAGCGCCCCGCGCCGCCGCACAGCGCCCCGACGCCATCGCGTTCGTCGACATCGTCGGCGGCAGCCAGGCCGAGCTGTTCACCATCCGCCCCGACGGTGCCGCGCGCCTGCAGCACACCGCCAGCGACGGCATCGTCGAGGCCGGCCCGAGCTGGGCGCCCGACAACCGGCGCCTCGCCTTCTCGGCGCGCGTCGACGCCAACCGCTGGGGGCTCAACGTGCTCGACACCGTCACCGGCGACGTCGCGGCCATCACCCAGGGCCCGCAGGATCTCGACCCTGCGTGGTCGCCCGACGGCCGCCTGATCGCGTTCGCCGCCCACTTCGGCGGCGCCGGCGAGGTCACCGCGTCGTCGCTGTCGCTGACGCCGCCCGACGGCATCGGGGCGCGGCCGCTGATCCTGCTCGAGGGCGGCGAGGCGGTGATCCGCCACCCCGCGTGGGCGCCGGACGGCCGGCGCATCGCGTTCGCCGTGACGTCGCGGCAGCGCGAGGGCGACCTCTACGCCATCGGCGCCGACGGGTCGGATCCGCGCCTGCTCCTGTCGCACCCCGGCTGGGACGACGTCGACCCCGCCTGGTCGCCCGACGGGGCCCGCCTGGCGTTTGCGTCGGGGCCGTGGTCGCCGGCCGGCACGCGGCACGCCATCTGGCTGCTGGACCTGGCGACCGGCGTCGCGGGGACCGTCGCCGTCGACCCCGCGCGCGACCTGCGCCGGCCGGCGTGGTCGCCCGACGGGCGCACGCTCGTCTTCGACGCCGCGGCGCCCGACGGCACCCGGTGGGACCTCCACACGGTGGCGGCCGAGGGCGGCCCGATCGGCGCGCCGCTCACCGCCGGGCGCGAGGCCGACTGGGCGCCTGCGAGCGGGGGCGAGCCGACCCCGACCGCCACGCCCGACGCCGGATCGCCGACCACGACACCGACCGGGCCGACGCCCACGGGGCCGACGCCGACCCTCACGCCGCCGGTGGTGCCGACGTTCCCGTCGTTCCCGACGCTCGTGCCCTTCCCGACCCGGCCGCCGCCCGAGCCGACACAGGCGGGGCCGGCGCCGACCTACCCCCGCCCGACCGCAAGCGCCACGCCGACGGCGCCGGCGACCGCGTCGCCCACCCCGCCGGCAACCCCGACGGCATCGCGGACCGCGCCGCCGACGCCGACCGCGCCCCGGCCCTCGCCCGCGCCGGGCACGCACGCATACCTGCCGGTCGCCTTCTTCGAGGTCCCGCCGACCGCGACCGCCACGCCCGAGGCGCCGGCGCCGGAGACGCCGACCCCGGAGACGCCGGGGGCGACGCCGGGCGGGCCGCCCTGGAGGCGGCCGGCGCGTGGCGGCTGACGGCCGACGCATCCACGACGTCACGCTCGCCATCGACCCCGATCTCGGGGTCTGGCCGGGCGATCCGCCGACGGCGATCGAGCGCGTGTGCGACGTCGCCGCCGGCGACGGCTACACGCTGACGCGCCTCGCCATGAGCGCCCACCTCGGCACACACGTCGACGCCCCCGCCCACTTCGTCGCGGGCGGAGGCACGGTCGACGGGCTGGATCTCGACACGCTGATCGGGGCGGCCGTCGTCGTCGACCTGCGGCACGCCGGGGCGGTCGACGCCGCCGCGCTCGACGCGGCGGACGTGCCGCCCGGCACGCGGCGCCTGCTCGTGCGCACCCGGAACTCCGACCGCTGGGCCCGCGGGGAACGCGCCTTCGACCCGGGGTTCGTCGGCGTCACGTCCGGCGGCGCGGCGTGGCTGGTGGCGCGCGGCATCCGCCTCGTCGGGATCGACGGGCCGTCGATCGCGCCGTTCGACGACGTCGACGGGCCGCACCTCGCGCTGCTCGGCGCCGGGGTCGTGGTGGTCGAGGGGCTCGACCTCCACGCCGTCGCGGCCGGCACGTACACGCTGGCGTGCCTGCCGCTCAAGCTGGCCGGCGCCGAGGGGGCACCGGCGCGCGTCGTGCTGATCGACGGCGGCGACGCCTTCTGACGGACGGCCCCGGAGCGGCGTGCGGCGCCGCCCGAGGGGCGGCGGTTGCCCCTGCCGCGGCCCGTCGGGTATACTCGCTCGCACGCCCGCCGCGCCGATTCCGGCACGCCGTGCCGCCGCACGAAGAGACCGGCCGGGCCGTGGCGCGCGCCGTCCTCACAGGAGCATCCGACCATGCAAGCAGGCCCCCTGCCGGCGTCCGACACGACGCCGTCGCCGGTGCCTCCCGCCCAGGGCCGCGGAGGTCCGATGGCGCTGGCCATCGACACCTTGATGCGGCCGCGCGCGGCGCTGCCGCGCCTCGCCGAGCGGCCGGGCCGGCGGTGGATCCTGCCGGTCGCGCTCCTGGCGCTCGTGGCGGCGGTCAACGGGTTCCTCGGGGCCCGGCAGGTCATCCGCGACAGCTTCGCGTCGATGGGCGCCGCCGGTGCGGTCTCCTCGGTCGCGGTCGGGGGCGACACCGGCGCCGTCGAGGGCGTCGACGCCGCGTCGGCGGCGATGGGGACGGCGTCGATGCTCGGCGCCGTCTTCGCCGCCGTCGGAGCGGTGGTGCGGGTCGTCGGCGGCGTCGTCCTGGCCGCCGCCGTGCTGCACTTCCTCGGGACCATCTTCGGCGGCCAGCAGGGCTTCGGGCAGATGCTGGTCGTCGTCGCCTGGGCCCACCTCCCCGTGCTCGCCGGCAGCCTCGTCCGCCTCGCATACGGCCTGGTGGCCGGGTTCGGCGCCGTCACGCCCGGCCTCAGCGGGCTCGTCGACGACCAGAGCCTCCTCGGCCCCGTCCTGGCCCAGGTCGAGCTCTGGACGCTGTGGCTGGTGGCGCTGCTCTACATCGGCATGCGGGTGGTCTCGCGCGTGCCACGGCTCAAGGCCGGGCTGGCCGTCGGCGCGCTCGTGGCGCTGTGGGTCGCGGTCGGCGCGCTCGGCGTGGTGGCGAGCCGCGTCTTCTCCGCCTGACGACGCCCGATGCGCGCTCCGAGCCCGCCGCCGATCATCCGCGCCCGCGGCGTGGTCAAGGAGTTCGCCCTGGGCGAGCAGACCGTGCGGGCCATGGCCGGCGTCGACCTCGACGTGCGCGCCGGCGAGTTCGTCGTCGTCATGGGTCCATCCGGCTCCGGCAAGAGCACGCTGCTCAACATGGTCGGTGGCCTCGACCGCCCGACCGAGGGTGAGATCGTGGTCGAGGGGCTCGACATCGCCACGCTCGACGAGAACGCCCTGGCCACGTACCGCCGCACGACGGTCGGGTTCGTCTTCCAGTCGTTCAACCTCGTGCCGACCATGACCGCCCGTCAGAACGTCGAGTTCCCGATGATGTTCGCCGGTCGCCCGCCGGGGGCGCGCCGGGCACGCGCCGAGGCCCTGCTCCACGCCGTCGGGCTCGGCCATCGGGTCGACCATCGACCCGTCGAGCTGTCCGGAGGCGAGCAGCAGCGGGTGGCCATCGCGCGGGCGCTGGCCAACGACCCCCACATCCTGCTCGGCGACGAGCCGACCGGCAACCTCGACACCCGCACCGGCCAGGAGATCCTGCGCATCCTGTCGGACCTCAACACCGCCGGGCACACGCTCGTGGTGGTCACCCACGATTCACGGCTGGCCGAGTACGCCCACCGCATCGTGCACATGCAGGATGGCCGCATGCAGTCCGAAGTCGTGGGCGCCCGCCCATGGGTCGATCGCCGTGCGGCGTCCGATCCCCTTGCCGACGACGGCCCGGTCGCCCCGCAGGGCCGCCCGGACCGACCGCTTTCCCCCACGGAGGCACCCGCGTGAACGACCTGCCCCGCCGCCCGGCGCGGCGACCCTCGGCCGCTCGCCCCCCCGTCGGACCGGGCCGTTCGCCGGCCGCCGCCGGGCGCGCGGCCCGCGCGGTGCTCGGCCTCGGCCTGGGCGCCGCGGCGTTGGGGGCCGGCGTCGCCGGCGCACAGCCCCAGCCGCCGACCGAGCCCGCCGCGGGTCCCACCCTCGTGGTGCGCGCCGCCACGTCCGCGCCGCAGCAACCGCCGGCCTCCGCCACCCCGACGCGCCCGGCGCCCACCGACACGCCGCCGGCATCGAGCACGCCGACCCGTTTCCCGTCGTTCCCGCCGACGTGGACGCCGCGTCCCTCGGTCACGACGACGACCGCGCCGTCGGAGACGCCGGCGCCGTTCGACCTGCCCAACGAGGAGCGCCCGCTCATCGTCGTCGACGGCTTCGACACCGCCCCGGGCCGACCGAGCCCGGGCGAACGCTTCCGCCTGACGCTCCACGTCAAGAACGAGGGCGAGCACTTCGCCGAGAACGTCCAGCTCACGTTGACCAGCAGCACGTTCCTGCCGGTCGACCGCGGCGCCGTGCTGTTCGCCAACGCCATCGACGAGGGCGACACCCGCTCGCTGAGCCTGGACCTGCAGGTGACGACCGACGCCAAGGCCGGCGTGTACCCGATCGCGATCGCGCTGCGCTGGGACGACTCGTACGGCGGCAAGTACACCGACGACGCGTCGATCGGCATCGAGGTCGGCGGCGCCAGCGCGACGCGGCCGCTGCTCACCGTCGTCGCCTCGCGCCTGCCGGGGCGCGTCGCCCCCGACGTGCCGTTCGGGCTCGCCCTCGACGTCGTCAACACCGGCGGCCGAGAGGCGCGCAACGTCACGGTGGCGCCGACGGGCGGGCCGCTCACGCTGCAGGCCGGCGGCGGCGGCCCGCTGACCATCCCGCCGGGCGGCCAGGCGACGCTCGCGCTGCGCGCCACCGCCGCCGGCTCCGACGCGCCGGGCGCCGCCTCGCAGTCGCTCGAGCTGCGCTACGACGACCCCGACGGCACGCGCTACACCGAAGGCCACGTGCTCGGGGTGGTCGTGACCGGCGACGCGGCCTTCGACCCCTTGCCGATGGTCACCGCCTACCGCGTGCGCACGGCGGCCGCGGCGCACGGCGCACCCGACAGCCTGCGCACGCTGAGCCCCGGCGAGGTGTTCACCCTCGAGATCGACGTGCGGAACGCCGGGCCGACCGACGCCCTCGGCACCCGCCTGACGCTCGGCGGCGGCGGTGCGCCGGCCGCCGGGGCGGCGTCGGGCGGCAGCCTCGGCGTGTTCGCGCCCGTCGGCACGAGCAACCTGCGCTTCCTCGACCGCCTGGCGGCCGGCGACACGCAGACCATCGAGCAGCGCCTGGTCATCGACGGCACGGCCAAGCCCGGCGTCTACATGCTCGAGCTCGCCTTCAGCTTCCTCGACGTGAACGGCCAGTCGCTGAACACCAGCGAGGTGGTGAGCCTGCTCGTCGACCGCAAGGTCACCCTCGACCTCAACCCCGTCAGCGTCGTCACCGACACGCTCGTCGGCCGCCCGGTGCCGTTCGTGCTCGACCTCGTCAACCTCGGCAGCAGCACGGTCAACGTCGGCAACGCGCGCATCGAGGGGCGCGGCCTGACGGTGACGCGCGGGGCCAAGCAGTTCGTGGGGCCGCTCGACGCCAGCGGCTTCTTCACGCTCGACGCCGAGGTCCTGCCCGACACGCCGGGTGTCGCCTGGGCGACCGTCGTCGTCGAGTACGTCGACAGCTTCAACCAGCTCCAGACGTTCGAGCAGCGCATCGACTTCGACGTGGCCGACGCGCCCGCGGTGTCCGAGGTCGACGTCGCGCCGCCCGAGCCGCCGGACAGCCTGTCGTGGCGCATCGTCAAGGGGTTCCTCGGCCTCGGTGCGCCGCGACCCGCGCCGACCATCGTGCCGCTGCCCGTGGACGAGCCGCCGTCGGGGGCCAGCGTGGCGCCGGGGCCGTGAGCCGATGACGCTGCGCGACCTGCTCAAGCTCGTCCTGTCCAACCTCAACCGCATGCGGGCGCGCGTGGCGTTGACCGCCGTGGGCGTCATCATCGGCACCGCGGCGGTGATCGTGCTGATGTCGCTCGGGGTGGGTCTGCAAGCCAGCACGAACAGCATGTTCAACCTCGGCGACCTGACGCTCGTCGAGGTCCGCTCGGCCGGCGGCCCGATGTTCGGCCCGGCGGTCGACGCGCGACCGGGCGGCCGCGACCCGGCCGAGCGCATCCTGAACGACGACGCCCTGCGCGCCATCCGCGCGCTGCCGAACGTCGAAGTGGTCACACCCCAGGAGGGCCTGCAGGGCTTCGGCGAGCTCAAGCTCGGCCGGACCACGGGCGGCGGCTACATCCAGGGCATCGACCCCGCGGCGGTGGAGGCGCTGGGCTGGGAGATGCAGAGCGGCGCGGCGCGGCTGTCGCGCGGCCAGATCGTCATCGGCCCCAAGGCCTTCGACCAGGGCGGGATGTTCATGATGGCGGTCGGCGGAGGCGCGGTCATGCGCGGCGGGCCGTCCGACGGGGGGGCGGCGGCGCCCCAGCCCACCCCGGCCCTGCAGGGACGCACCCTGACGCTGACGTTGACCAAGTACGACGATGAACAACAGGAGATCACGCGCGTCGAGCGCCTGCGCGTGGCCGGGGTGTTCGCCGAGGGCAACCACAACTACGAAGCCTACGTGCCGCTCTCGCAGCTCGAGGAGTACAACCGTTGGTTCTCGGGCAAGCGGCGCACGTCGCGCGACGGCTACGCCAACGTCATCGTCAAGGTCGACGACCCCGCGCACGTGCTCGACGTCCAGGCCGCGATCGACGCGATGGGCTTCAACACGTCGTCGCAGCAGCAGTTCCTCAAAGAGATCAACCGCCAGTTCCTGATCGTCCAGGGCGTGCTCGGCGGCGTGGGGGCCATCGCGCTCCTGGTGGCCGCGTTCGGCATCGCCAACACCATGACGATGGCGATCTACGAGCGGACCAAGGAGATCGGCATCATGAAGGCCATCGGCGCCACCAACAACGACGTGCTGCGGATCTTCTTGTCGGAAGCGGGCGCCATCGGCTTCACCGGCGGCGTGTTCGGCGTCGGCATCGGCTGGGCGATCGGCCAGGTGATCCAGCTCGTCGTCGCCAACATGGTGTTGGGCAGCGCCGATCGGCCCCCGGGCGAGCCGGTGCCAAGCATCGTCGTGACGCCGGTGTGGCTCATGGGGTTCACCCTGGTGTTCGCCACGCTCGTCGGCGTGGTCAGCGGCATCTACCCGGCGCTGCGCGCGGCGGGCATGAAGCCGCTGCGCGCGCTGCGCACCGAATGATGCTACAATCCCGAGCGAGGACGCCCGCCATGAGCCAGCCGCCAGTCACGCTCGCCCGCCCCGAAAACAACCCGACGGGCTACGCCCTGTACGGCCGCTTGGTTCTGTGCTCGGGCACGGCCAACCCGGCGCTGGCGGCCGAGATCGCCGCCGCCATCGGGTGCGACCTCCTGCCGGTGCGCATCCGCCAGTTCGCCAACGGCAACACCTTCGTGCGACTCGACCGTTCGGTGCGCGGCTCGGACGTCTTCTGGGTCCAACCGACGTGCACGCCGACCAACGACAACCTGATGGAGCTCCTGATCGCGATCGACTGCCTGCGGCGCGATTCGGCGGGCCGGATCACCGCCGTGGTGCCGTACTACGGCTACGGGCGCACCGACAAGAAGGACCAGCCGCGCGTGCCGATCACGGCGCGGCTCGTGGCCGACATGCTGACGGTGGCCGGCGCCGATCGCGTGCTCACCATGGACCTGCACGCCGACCAGATCCAGGGCTTCTTCTCGATCCCGGTCGACGACATCACGGCCCACCACATGTTCGCCAAGCACATCCGCGGCAAGGGGGTCACCGACGCCGTCGTCGTATCGCCCGATCTCGGCGGGGTCAAGGACGCCCGCAACTTCGCGGTCGAGATCGACCTGCCGCTGGCGATGATCGAAAAGCGCCGCAGCGCCGACGGCAGCATGACGCAGATCTTCAACCTCATCGGCGAGGTCGACGGCAAGGACGTGCTGATCATCGACGAGGAGATCGACACCGCCGGCACGATCTGCAACGCCGCGCACTTCGTCAAGGCCCACGGCGCCCGCCGGGTATATGCGCTGGCCACCCACCCGATCTTTTCGCCGCCCGCCGTCGAGAGGCTGCGCGAGGCGCCGTTCGAGGAGATCATCGTCACCAACACGGTGCCGATCCCGCCGGACAAGATGCTGCCCAACATCACCGTGCTCAACGTGGGGCCGCTGTTGGGCGACGTGATCCAGCGCATCCACTCCGGTCGGTCCGTGGGCGAGATCTTCGACGAGTAGTCGGGCCGCGCGGCCCCGGCCGCCCCGCCCCGCCGCCCGCGGTCGCCATGGTCGACGTCGTCCTCGCCATCCAATCCCACGCGGGCTGGCTCTACGTCCTGCTCGCCGTGCTGGTGCTGCGTGAGATCGCCGCCTTCCGCCACGCCAGCCGCGACCGCGCCACCGCCCTCTTCGGCCTGGAGCATGAAGCCGCCACGGGCCGGCTGATCCGTTCGGCGGTGACGATGCTGCTCCTCGGGACGATCGGGGTCGGGATCTTCATGGTGGCACGGGTGGTGGCGCCGACCATCCCCGAGCTCGCGCGCCGCGCCCCGAGCCGGGCGCCGCTCATCGTCACCCCTCCGACGGCGGCCATCGCCACCGACACGCCCACGCCCCTGCCCGCCACGGCCACCCGCCCGCTGCCGCTCATCGTCACGGCCACGCCAGCCCCTTGAGGGGCGGTTAGGACTCGTCAAATAACAAGGCCACTGCTGGGAACGCCGGCATCTTGCCGGCCGGCGTCGTCCGATGCCGCCTGGAAGGCGGCGCTCCCAGGGTGGGTTGTTTCTTGACGACTCCTTACCACGTCGGCGGGCGAAAGGCGATGGAGAGGTAGAGCCGCGTCACCCCGTCGGTCGGCGTCGGCGTGGCGGTGGCCGACGCGGTTGGCGTCGGCGAGGCGGCGGTGGGGGTCGGGGTGCTCGGTGTGGGGGTGGGCTCGACCGGCGTCGGCGGCGTGGCGCTCGGGTCCACCGTGGCCGGCGGCGTCGCGTCGCCCGGCGTGGCGGACGTCGACGGGCTCGCGCTGGCCGTGACACCGGGCGTCGGCGTGCGCGACGGGGTTCCGGTGTGGGTCGGGGTGGGCGGGAGCACGCTCCAGCGCCCGTAGTGGACGTCCGCGCCGCCCTGGCCGTCGTCTTCGACCCACACGGCGTGGATGTCGCCGGTGCGCGGGTCGAACACGATGTCCGGCATGCGGCTGTTCGGTCGGAGGGGGGTCTGGATCGGGGGCGTGGCATACCCGAACCACAGCGCCTTGGCCTTCTGCTCGGCCCATACGACCAGCGGCCCCAATGCGAGGTCGCCGGGCGCAAGCGCCAGGCTGGGCATCGTGGACCGCGCGGACAGGTCGCTCTGCTCGAGGATCTCGCCCGGCGTCTCGCAGTACCGGATGATCTCCTGGCGCTGTCCCACGCCCAACGGACCGTCGCCCTCCTGCCACACCATGCACACGGCATCGGCGCCGGCCGCCTCGATGACCGGCGACCGGGCCTGGCCAGCCTCGAACGCCTGCAGGTCGTTGCCGTCGCAGGCCCAGTGCGCGCCCGCGACCTCCCGCGAGGCATGCTGGATGAACGCGCCGTCGGCGTACTGGTCGTCGTACCACACCACGTGCACCTGTTCTGCTGCGTCGCGGTCCGCGGCGACGGCGATGCGCGGCCAGCTCGGGTTGACGACGACGCAGTCGTCGATGGTCCCGCCCGACTCGACCAGGCCGTTGCGCAGCTTCGCGTAGTACGGGCTGCGCCCGCCGCCCCGGGTGCTGATCCACGTCACCCACAGCGTTCCGTCGGGCTCGTGCGCGATGTCGGGCTCGATCCCGTCCTCCCCGATGCCGGGGATGGTCTTGGGCCGCAGCCACTTCCTGGTCTCGGCATTCCACACCGCGTACTGCACCCGCCGCGGCTCGCTCTCGACACCGGAATGCTGGCTGAACCCGACCGTCACCTCCGCCGCGCCATAGGTCGCCAACGTGGGGCTCTCGGCAAACCGGTTGAGCAAGCCTGGCGCACCCGGCTGCCATCCGCCGCCGGCAGGCAGGTAGCGGTAATAGATGTCGCTGAGGCCGGGCGCGGTGGCGCCGACCTGCTCCCACACGGCGAAGACGGCCCCGTCGCCGGTGAGGGAAAGGCGCGGGTTGCGGACCTCGGCGCCGGCGCCCTCAGAGATCCGGGCCGTGCTGGCCAGCACGACCTGGGCGTGGGTTGCGCCGTGGCGGGGGGTGGCCATGACCACCGCGATGCTGGCCGTTGCGGCCACAGCCAACCACACCGGCAGCAGGTGCCGGCGCGGGACGGGCACCCGCCGGATCATGGCCAGTCCAGACGCACACTGACGGCCGTCGGTGTTTCCTCACCCTTGTCGCGCGCCACCACGTGCACGCGCATGCCCAGCGCCACCGGAGCGGCGCGTGTGTCCACGACGGCCGAGGATTCGACGGTAAACACCCTGTCGGCGCTGCCGTCCACGGGGCCGTCGAGGGGCCGTACGGTCCAGTCGCCACGGACGCCGCCGCCGGACGGCAGCGCCACGAGCACGCCTTCGGCCTCGATCAGCCGCGGCGCCGGGACGAGCTTGACCGAGGCGGCCCGGATGACGTCGGCGCCGACCTGCTCGCCGTCGACCCGAGCCTCCCACCCCAGGCCGGGCCGTCCCGATGGCGGCAGCCCTTCGATGACCGCCCCGACGGGGATCTCGACGGCATAGTGGTCGACCGTCCACACGGCCTGCAGGCCGGGCGCGGCGTCGTCCACCACGTCGCGGACCGCTCCCCGGATCGACACGGCCGCGTTGGTCACGGGGTCGAGCACGGCGACCTCCGACGCCACGAGCTGTTGGTTGACGTCGCGCGTGCCGCGGACCATGACCCGCGCCCCGGGCGTGACCCGGCGCGCATCGTCGATCACCGTCTGGTCGGTGACGACGACGGCCTCACCCGCCACCGTCAGCGATCGCAACGGCGCCGAGGGTGACGGTTCCGCCGGCTGCATCGCGCCCACGAGGCCGACGATGGTCTCTTCGGGCAAGCGGGTCCGAACCGTGATCTGCTTGGCGTAGAAGGTCTTGCGGTCGAGGAGCTCGAGGGCGCTGATCTCGACGATGTCGCCGCGCTTGGGCTTGACGGACGCCGGCAGCAAGCGGGTGTAGGCGTCGACCTCGACCAGCCGCGTCCGGTTCTGACGGTCGAGGACCTGCCAGCAGCACCCGAAGAGCGTGTCGCCGCCGGCGCGGCGCGGAAGGTCTCGGACCACCCCGACGAAGTCGATCGTGCGCGACGCGATGCGCGCTCCGTCGAGGGGGTATGCAGCCCGACAGCCTTCGGCAAAGCCCGCCGTCAGCTTGAACGACTCCCGGAACTCGGGGGTGTCGCGTGGCTGCGGGTCGAACGTCAGCCGCAGCACCACGTGGGCGCCGGCCTCGACCACCGCCGGCCGCAGGCTCGGGTCCGGCCGCAGGGTGACGGGCGGCCGCAGCGGGGCGGCGTCCGGCGCGGTCCAGATCAGCCAGTCGCTGAACGCGTCCGCCAGCGAGATGCTCGTCAACCTGACCAGCGTCATGCCGTTTTGCTCGGGCCAGTCGAGGCGCAGGTCGCTGATGCGCAGCGGGTCGGGGCTGTCGTTGTGGATCTCGAGCTCGACGTGGCGGCCCTTGAACGCCAGCGCGGCGCCGAAGCCCACCTTGCCGCACTCCGGCTCGATGGCCGGCGAGGTCACACGCAGCTCCGAGCACGGAGCACCCGACAGGTCGTCGAACCCGAGCACCGCCGCATACCCGCCGGCGGCCGCCGGCTGGGCGAACGTCAGCCGCAGCCGCTGCGACGCGGATCGCGGCAGCACGGCGGCGCTGGCCGGGTCGAAGGTCAGGACGAGCGGCTCGGCCGACGGCAGCCGCGGCTGGGTCAGGAGCGGGGTGGCGCCGAGGAAGGCGCCGGTCAGGGCGCCGTTGCGGTGGGGCCACGTCAGGGTCAGCGACCGCAGCGCGGCCCCGCCGCCCGTGTTGGTGATGGCGGCGCTGACCTCGTTCGCCGGGGCGCCCTTGACCTGGGTCAGCTGCTCCACCGCCCACGGCCGGCACCCGAACGCACCGCCGCGCAGCGTGGAATACGTCGCCGTGCAGCCGCCCTGGAACCCCGCCACGAACGTGAAGTCGCCCGCGATGCCGTCGCTCGCGACCGGCGCCGGATCGTCGTCCGCGGTGCCGTCGAGCGCCGGGAGCGGCGCGGGCGCCTTGAACTCCAGGCGCACCTCGGCGACCTGTCCCGGTCGCAGGATGGTCGTCCGGCTGAGATCGGCGATGGTGGTCGGCGAAACGTCGCTGCCCTGGTCCCAGACGACATGGCCGTCGATGGCGACGCTGGCCAGCGCACCGTTGAGGGCCGGCACCCAAAACACGTCGAGCGTGGACAGCGTCTGCGAGATGCCGCTGCGGTTGCCGACGCGCACCAGCGCCATCGACCCGTGCGAGTCGAAGCTCTGGACCTCGGTGCCGCAGCTCGGGAACGCCAGCCACGAGCTGGCCGTGACCACGCATCCGGCCTTGGTGGTGGCCCGCAGCGCATAGTCGGCGGCAGCGGCCGGCTGCTCGAAGTCGAAGGCCAGCACGAGCGACCCCGACGCCGGCACCACCACCGGCCCCGCCACGCGTGCCACGTCGAGGGCCGCCGGGCTGCGTTGGAACGGCGGGTCGAGGGCATGCACGGCACCCGCATCGACCTGAAGCCCGACGAGGGCGCCGTTGGCCGCAGGCCAGGTCAGCTCGAGCATCGCCAGATCCACGGGCGCCGGGCCCGGGTTGGACAGCTCGAACCAGACGCGGGCCGGCTGCTCGACCGGAAGGGTCGGGCCGGTTGCGGCGACCGGGCAACCGGAGGCCTCGGGCCATCGCAGCGCGACCTCGCAACCCTCGCGCAGCACGACGATCACCGGCCCGGGCCGCCACTCGGGGTCGGGGCGAGGCTGGTAGAAGACCAGCCGCAGCTCGGCGCGCTGGCCGCCGTCGATCACGATCGGCCCGCCCGCGCCGAGCGGGATCAGGAGCGGGCTACCGCCGCTCTTGATCGGGACATGGACCCCGCCGACCTCGACGTCGACCAGCACCTCCGAGCCCACCCACCCCAGCTCGATCGCATCGACGGTGGCGGGCGCGGCGCCGGGGTTCTGGAGCGCGGCGGTCACGACGGCCGTGTCGTCGGCGCCTGCCAAACGGCTGAGCGGCCCGCCGACCACCCGGCAGGCGGCGTCGGCCACCACCGCCGCACCGGGGGTCGCCTGCTGGACACCGGCGACGGCCATGGGGGGCATGCCGGCCGGTTCGCCGCCGGTCGCCTCGGAGACCGGACGGAACAGACCGGCAACCGCCCCTGCCGCCATGGCCGTCAACCAGATACCCGATGCGGCGGGGCCGTTCAAACGAATTGGGATCATGTCGTCCGCCGGATCTTGTTTGGACCGTCCTGGCGCCAACGGCGCCCGACCAGGGCAGGACGGCTCGGACCTTCAGTGTCCCAAAACGGGCGCGATATGTGGCGTATTATAACGGACCTTGACGAGGCATGCGAATCGACGGTCCTGGCTGCAGCCGCACCGGAGCCGGGCGTGGCCCTTAATGGCAACCGCGCCGGACCCGTCATCCCGTGGGGATGCGTCGCCCGGCGCGGTGCCTGTCATCGCTTGTCGACCCGTTGCGGAACCCTCGGGCCTATGGCACGAGGGGCTCGATCGCGGGCTGCAAGGCCGGCGGCGGCTCGCCCGCGCCGGTGGCCGGCGTGGGTGCGGGGGTCGCGGGAACGGGCGGATCGCCGGCGGGCCCGTCCAGCGGCGGCTCGGCGATCACGAAGATCGACGTCGCCCGCACCTCGTCGCCGCCGGCGTGAACACCGTTCACGCTGACCGTCTGGCCGTCGGCCAAGCTGGCCGGGCCGGTGGCGCTGCGGATCTGGGTCGCACCGTCGAGCAGCACCGTGACCCGCTCGGGCGTGGCCGGATCGCCGTCATCGCCGATCTCGAGCGTGAACCGCGTCCCCGAGACCAGGTCGACGACCCGCCCCTCGGCGGTGAACGGCTGCTCTGCCGCCTGCACGGTGATCTCGAGCGCTTCCGGCGTGCCGTCGGCGCAGCCGCGGTATCGCAGGGTGACCATCGCGCCGATGCCGAGCGTGCCGTTCACCCGAGCGCCGCCGATCAAGAAGCTGCGCCCGTCGGTCAACACCAGCCGACCGTCGCCCGGGAGGTCCGCCACCGTCCCGGCGGCCTCGGCCGTCTGGTCGCCGGCCGGGCTCGGCCGGCCGTTGAGCTTGGTGGCGGCGAACTCGGTCCGCCCGCCGTCGCGGTACTCGCCGCGCAGCACCACCGCGTGGTTGCGAACGTCGAGCCCCAGGACCCCATCGACGGCGCTCACGTCGGCACGCACGAGCCGCTGCGGGCACTGGCCGACGCCGACGATCCACACGGCCGCCTGGGGCTGGTCGATCACCACGCCCTGGAGCTTGTCGCCGGCCTTGCGGCCCTCACCGGTGCCGACGACGCTCGACCCAGGCGTACCGGTCGGGGTCGCGGGCGGCACCACCGTCGTCGCCGGCGGCGGGGTGGTCGGCGGCACCGTCGCCGTCTCGGTGGTCGGCGGCTCGGTCGCGGTGGGCGTGTACGGCTGATCGGCCCCGGTCGCCACCGCGCCGCCCGCAGCCCGGGCGACCGCGGTCGCGCCGGCCTCGGCGCGCTCGCGCGTCTGCCCAACCGCGACCGGCGGCGCCGCCGGTCCGCTTGCGACGTTGAGGCTGAGGATCGTCGCGCGCCGGCCGGCGCCCGGCTCGGTGCGGACGGTCACGGTGAGCAGCGCGCCGGCCGGCACGTCGGCGAGCGAGGCGTAGGCCCCGAGGTCGAGCGTCACGCCCGGACCCAAGGCCAGCCAGCGCTCCTCGCCGGCCTCGCCATCGGGCGGCACGCGCACGAGGACGCCCCCGCCGGGCTGGGCGTCGAACCCGACCAACACCGCGCGGAAGCTCACCTCCGCCGAGCGGCCGAGGTCGACGAGGCGATCCGCCTCGTCGACGCGGCGCCGGTCGAGCTCGTTGACCAGCCGGGCGTGCGCCTGCGGGTCGAAGGTCGTCAAGAGGTCGATGCGCTCGTTCAAGCGCTTGAAGTAGTACGCCGGCTCGCCCGGCAACGCGTTGGCGACGGCGGCCGAGTTCTCCATGGCCATGACCCCGACGAGGAACACGGCGCACGCCAGGACCGAGGCCACGGCCACGCGCGAGACCAGCGCGGCGATGCCGCCCAGCCAGCGCCCGGGAGCGGCGCCGTCGGCGACGGCCGCCGGCCTCCCGGCGGTGTCCGCCGCCTGTCGGCGCGCCCGCGCCACGGCCACGTGATGCGCCCGGGAGCGCGCGGCCACGTCGAGGTAGCGCGCCCGCCCGTCGACCAGGCTGCGCGGCGGGGGCGGGGGCGCCACCGTCGCGTCGGCGATGTCGACCGCCAGCGTCACCAGCGGGTGCAGGGCATCGGCCAGCGCCGCCGGCAGGTCGGCCAGCACCTGGTCGACCCGCTCGCCGGCCCGCAGGCGAGCGATGGCGGCATCCAGGGCCTCGACCTCGCCGGCGGCCCCGGCAGCGACCGCTGTCGGGGGCACGGCCCGGCCGTTGCCGTTGAGCGCAGGGACCGCCGCGGCGGTGTGCAGCCCGGCGGCCGCGGCGAGGAACCGCGCCCGCCCGGACGCCAGACCGCCCGTCGGCGCCGGAGCGGCCGGCGTCGCGGCGACGGCCGCGGCGACGTCCAGCAGCGGCAGGATGCGGTCGGCGGCAGCACGGTCGGCACCGTCGACCGCCGCCTCGGGTGCCGCACCGGCCAGCACCCGCGCCACGCAGGCGTCGAGCACGTCGTCGGCCGGGTCGGCGCCGGCGATCGGCGCCTCGCTCCGCCGCAGCGCCTCGGCGGCCGCCAGCAGTTGGGCACGCCCGCGCGCCAGCCTCTGGGGCGGCGGCGGGATGGGCATGTCGTGCCGGGCCTGCAAGTCCTGCAGGGCGTGGAGGAGCGGCCGCAACGCCTCGGCCAAATCGGCTTCGTCCAACAGGCAACGCTCGATGCTCTCGCCGCGGCGCATGCGGGCCAAGCACCGATCGAGTGCTTCATGCACCCGGTCGTCCATTGTGCTGCGCTTACCCTGAACCATGATCCAAAATCCTTCTGGCAAACCCTGTGTGCTGTCCCGGGGCCGCTAGGCTTCGACGTGGGCGCTCACGACGCGCCGGAGAGCGGACAGGCCACGGTGCTGCAACGCCTTGATCGCCCCTTCGCTCTTCCCGAGCACGTCGGCCACCTCGACGTTGGACAGTCCTTCGACAAACTTCAAAACGACAACCTGCTGCTGCTCCTCGGTCAGGAACCGCATGCCGAGCTGGAGCTGGTTGGAGGCAAACAAGCCCTCGAACGTGTGGGTCGGGTGCTCGGCCGCCATCCACCGCTCGTCGAGCTCCACGCCCTCACGCTTCGTGGCCCGGCGGAAGTGGTCCACGATCAGGTTGTGCGCGATGCGGTAGAGCCACCCCTGCAAGCTGGTCTGCCATGCCCGATCCGAGCGCACGGCCTCCAGCATGCGGACGAAGACATCGCCCACCAGATCCTCGGCCAACACGGCATCGCCGGTGCGGTGGTAGATGTAGCTGTAGATCTTTCCGGCGTACTGGTCGTAGATCTCCGCCAGTGCGACGGGGTCGAGATCTTCGGCACGTTCTCTCAGAGCAGCTTCGATCAACGTCGTTCTCCCGTACGGTCTGACTAGAAAGACGCAAAGCCGGCGAGCAGGGATACGTCCGGACCGAAATCGGCACGGTATCGCACCCGTCGCACGGGCTCAGCCCGGAGCATCCGGCGGCGGCGCCCCGCACGCCCCGGCTCCGCCCGCTCCCGATCGACCGCTTGTCGTGGCGCGCCGGGTCCAAGCATGCGGGGGCTCGGGAACCGATGCCTCGCCGCCTCGACAAGGGCGATCCGATCCCTCGCCGCCCTCAGCGGGGCAATGCCCGGTGGATCGCGGCGGGGGTCGGCGTGGGGACGACGCTCGCCGCGGCGTCGGAGGCCCCTGCCGACGGCGGCGAGGCGCTCAGCGTCCACGCGGCAGGCAGGAAGCGTCGCTCGGTCAACGGCCCGGCGCGCCCGATGTCGCGCGCCCACACCCCTCCTCTGCCGGCCACGAAGAGCAGCTCGCAGCCCGTTCGGCCCGGCGGAACGAGGGTCTGGAGGTCGTAGAAGTAGTTGTAGTGGAGCGACCACGGGGTCGGGCCGGGCAGCGTCTGCCATCGGGTGCCGCCGTCGTCGCTGAGGAGCAGGCCAACGCCGTACGCCGCGGCGATGAGCCGTCCCGGGACGGCCTGGCCGAAGGTGAGCGCGGCGATGTAGTCGACGTCGGTCATCACCGGCGCCGACCACGTGGCGCCGCCGTCGGCGGTCGCGCGCAGGCCTCGGTAGGGAGGTGCCGTGGCCGGCGCGTCGACGCGTGGGCCGAGGCCGATGACGACGTGGTCGGGGTTGCGGGGATCGACGGCGATGGCCGTGACGGTGGCGGTCTGGATCGACAGCCCGCCTTCGACCGCCTGCCAGCTCGCCCCGCCGTCGGCTGACGTCCATGCGCCTGCGCCGTCGGTGCCGAGCCACAGCCGGCCGGGCGCGGCCTCGAACGCCCAGAAGGCGCGGGTGCCGATGGCGTTGCCGCCGCGCACGACCCAGCCGGCCCGGGCCGGGTCCCAGGCGTAGATGCCGCGGGCCGCCGGGTCGCCGGAGGCGGCCAGCACCTCGCCGCCGGCCGTCACGAGGCGCTGCACCGAGCGCAGGCTCCCGCGCGGTGTGAAGGCCAGCGGCGCGGCGTCGGTGGCCCCGAACACTCCGTTGACGGTCGCCCCGTCGGTGCCGCTGGCCCACATGCCGACGCCCGTGCCCGTGCGGTTCGACAGGACGTCGACGACGCCGATGCCGATGAAGTCCGCCACGGGCGCCCAGGCCGAGCCGTCGATGCCGAGGCTGTACATCCGATTGGACGTCCGTGGGTCGAGCGTGCCGGCGTACACCCGCCCGGTGGCGGCAGCGCCCCCCAGCGCCGTGACGTCGAAGCCCGTCGGCAGGCCGTCGACGCGCTGCCAGCCCGACGCCCCGCCGCCGGCACAGAGATCGACCGGCCGGGCGGCGGGCGCCGCGGGCGCGGCACGCGCCGGCAGGCCGAGCACGACCGCCGCCAGCCCGGCCACCGCCGCCACGGCGATCCGGACACAGCCCGTGCGCCACGGGTGCCGGCGCAGGTGACCGGCTTGACGGGCGAGCGCACGGCCCGCGGTGCGGCTGCCATGCACCCGATCCCCCGGGCTGCCCCCCGGCCTCACGGCAGCACCGGCCGGACCGCGGTGGGTGTCAGCGTCGGCGGCGGCGGCGCCGGCGTCGGAACGGTCGGCGTCGGCACCGGCGTGTCTGGCGGCCGCGGCGTCGGCGGCGGGCCGTAGTTCTGGAGCCACAGGTGGTAGTAGTGGTGCGGGTCGCCGCCCTTCGAGCCGTCGCGCACGTAGACCTTGACGACGTAGATCGCCGGCGTCCCGACCTGGAAGACGATCTCCTCCATCTCGTCGTCGTCCTGGAAGCGTTCGGCCACGAGGAGCTGGCACGTGCGGCGCGAGCCGCTCAGCTCGTGAGACCGGAGCTCGAGGTCGTAGTCGCGGTCGTCGGGCGGTCGCATGGCGAGGACGTAGGAGCCCGGCTCGAGGAGCTGCGTCACGAAGTGGTCCTCGTCGGTCGCCGTCCGCAGCGTGGCCCGCAGGGCCAGGCTCTCGTCGCGCGGATCCTGGCCATAGGCCGGGTTGCGGACCTTGAGCCAGTCGAGCGACGCCGCAGCGCACGTGTCGTTGGGCTCGTACGGGTCGCGCAGCGCGAGCGGCGTCGCCGTCGGCGTGCGGGTGGGCGTCGGCGTGCCGCTCGGCACCGGCGTGAGCGTGGGGGTGGGTTCGGGCTGGAACTCGACGACGCTGAGCTCGTAGGTGGCCTCGGTGCCGTGCTTGGTGCCGCGGTTGTCGACCGTCACGAGCGCCACGTCGTCTTCCAGCGCCTTGAACACGATCTGCGACTCGTACGTCAGCGCGCCGCGGTCGTCGCTCCAGCAGCCGGCCGGCTCGCACGGCGTGCTGTCGTTCAGGTCGCCCACCGCCATGACGGTGTCGACCCCGGCCGCCAGCGACGTCGTCGAGACGCGGTACCAGCGACCCTTCTTGACGCGGAAGAACGCCAGGTCGATGTCGCCCTTCGGGCAGAAGTTGTGCCGCTGCGGCTGCGGGTCGCCGAACCCGACGTACATCTCCTTCTGGAAGCCCCGCCCGCTGTCGAACTCGAACTCGTCGGGATCGCAGTCGACGGCCCCGGAGCCGGCCATCCCGGGGAGCTCGCGGGTTGGGAACGGCGTGTTGGTCGGCCGGCCGGCCGCGGCCGTGGCGGTGCCGGACTGCGCGGTCGCGGTGGCGCCGTCGGGGTCGTCGGGGCTTAGGGTCGCGGTCGGCGGCCCTTCGGGGGTGGCGCTCACCTCGAGCGTGGGCTGCGCCGGCGGCGCCGTCGGCAGCGGCGTCTCGGTCGGCGGCGGGGTCGCCAGCCAATCGCCGCGGACGGTCTGGCCGGTCGCCGGGTCGATGGCCAGCACGGCGTAGTCCGGCCCGGTCGGCATGCCCTCGCGGTAGGCGATCGGCGACGAGAACGACCCGTCGTCGGCGACGGTCACGCTGTACAGGAGCGGGATGCCGGGCGTGTCCTTGGTCGGCGTGTCGCCGGGCGCCACCTTGACCAGCCGGATCTCGAGGTCGTTGCCCGCGGTCCACCCGGCGCCCGAGAACACCGGGTTGCGGCCGTCGAGGAGGTTGACGTTGAAGCTCGCCGGCGGCAACGGCGTCGCGCCCGGCGCCGCGACCGCCGCCGACAGGGCGTTGACCTCGCGCGCCTCGAGGATGTTGGGGTCGTCGGCGGCCGGCGCGCCGAACGCGACCACGGTCACGCCGGGCGTCAGATCGGCCGCGGTCGCCGGACCGCCGTCGAGCGTCACCTGCGTCGTGTCCGACAGCCGGACGGTGCCGAGCTGTCCGGGCTCGACGTCGAGCAGCACGAGGTTCGCCGCCTGCTCGGTGACCAGCCCCTCGGTCTGCGCCTGGTTGGGGTAGGCGATGAAGACTTCCTGGCCGTTGGGGTTGCCGCACGTCGGGCACCAATCGGAGCCCCCGGGCACCAGGCGCGCCTGGATGTCGTCGCCCTTGTCGATCACCCGCAGGTTGGGCTCGCGGCTCCCGAGGTCGCCCGGCGTGACCTCGCGCGTCTGGCTCGGGAAGAACACGTAGTAGGCGTCGTCGGTCTCGGCCACCAACCGTTGGCACAGCGTCGCCCCTTGGACGTTGGCAGGGGGCTCGCCGAAGAAAAGCTGCAGGCGCTGCAGGTCGCCGCCGTCGCACATGTCGTGGAGCGCGCGCACCCGCCCGGCCCCGGTCAGCAGCAAGGCCAGGACGAGCACGAGCGCGCTGCCGACCACGCGCAGCCGGCGCATCTCGTCGGCGGTCAGAGGGCCGTTGTGCCGAAAGAGCGGCGCGGTCCGCGCGCCGGCCACGGCCGCGTTGAGGGCCGGGTAGCGCAGCCGCCATTCCAACGGGGGCTGGTAGGCGACCAGCCAGCCGCACCACCAGCGCCAGGCCGTCCAGAGCGGCACGCCGCACGCCGCCAGCACCGCCAAGATCCCGGCGCGGGTGAACAGGCCCCCGGTCTTGAACAGGTCGACCACCGTCCGCAAGCCCTCGTCGCCCGGAAGGCCGTTGGCGGAGACCCAGCGCCAGGTGGCGGCCAGAGCCGGGAGGATGACGAGGACGAAGACGGCGGTGTAGGCCACGAACAGGCCGCCCACGACCACGGGGCGCATGCCGGGCCGCACGACGTCGCCCAGCACGCGCTCGCCGAAGCGCCACAGGAGCCCGACCGGCAACAGCACCAGCCCGAGCACGATGGCGGCGGCCACCAGCACGAGCGGCGCGGCGACCAGGGCCTTGACGGTCAGCCACGCCACGTCGGTGATGCCGCTCTGCAGGTTGGCCCACTGCCCGATCGCGACGATGCCCGCCTCGTCGAGGCGGAAGCCGTCGACGAAGTACGATCGCCGGAAGAGCCAGCCCAACCCGTGGAGCAGCGCGGCGACGCCGAGCACGGCCGCGGCGACGGCGGCAGGGGTCACGTCCGGCAGCGCCCATCCGGCAGGCGCCCATCCCGGCATCGGGCGGGGCATCGCCACCGCCGCCGCGCCACCCCCCACCGGCCGCGGCGGGCCGTCCGCCGCCGCACGGGCGCGCGGGCGCGCCGGGCCGCCGCCGAAGTGGGCCGGCCGGTCCATGATCGAGACGCTGAGGTCGACGCTCTCGAGGTTGGCGCCATCCATGTCGGAGCCCGACAGGTCGGCGCCGGTGACGTCCGCCCAGCCGAGGTTGGCCCGGCCGAGATCGGCCTGGCGCAGGTTGGTGCCGCGCAGCACCGCCCAACGCATGTCGGCTCGGCGCAGGATGGTCGAGCGCAGGTCGGCGCCCTCGAGCACCGCCCAGCGCAGGTCGGCTGCGGAAAGGTCGGCACGGCTGAGGTCGACCCCCCGCAGGTCCAGCCGGCTGAGGTCGGCACCGCTGAGGTCCAGCCCGGACAGGTCGCGCGCCCCGCCATTCCCCGCGGCGAGGCGTTCCTGTACTTGATCGCGATCCAAGGCCATGGCCGATGTCCGTGCTGTTGGGTGCAAGCTTTGGGTGTCGAGGCGAATGCAGATTATACCGAATCGGCTTCGGCAGTCCCAACCGATCGAAAGAGCACCGACCCGGTCATCGTCGGCGGCGGCGCGAGGCCGAGGAGGGCGAGGACGGTGGGCGCCACGTCCGAGAGGCGGCCCGGCGTCAGGGCCACGGGCTCGGGCGCGTCGGTGCGGAACGCCCCGTCGACGATGACGAACGGCACCGGGTTGAGCGTGTGCGCCGTGTGCGGGCCGCCCGTCGCGGGGTCGACCATGGTCTCGCAGTTGCCGTGGTCGGCCGTCACGACCGCCGCGCCGCCGACCGCCGCCGTCGCTTCGAGCACCTCGCCGAGGCACCGATCGACGGCTTCGACCGCACAGATGGCCGCTTCGAGGTCGCCGGTATGCCCGACCATGTCGGGGTTGGCGTAGTTGACGAGGATGAAGTCGTCGACCCGCCGGTGGATGCGATCGACGAGGTGCTGCGTGAGCGCGCCCGCGCTCATCTCGGGCTGGAGGTCGTAGGTCGGCACTTTCGGCGACGGGGCCATCCAGCGCTCCTCGCCGTCGAACGGCGCCTCACGGCCGCCGTTGAAGAAATACGTCACGTGGGCGTACTTCTCGGTCTCGGCGGTGTGGAACTGCCGCAAGCCGTGCTCGGAGACGACGCGGGCGAGCGGCCACGGCACGTCCCCCGACGGGCTGATCACCGCCGCCCGCTGCCCGGAGCGATACTCCGTCATCGTCGCCACGCACAGGTCCTCCGGGAGTCGGCGCTCGAAGCCGTCGAAGGCGGGCTCGGTCAGGGCCGCCAGGAGCTGGCGCACGCGGTCGGCGCGGAAGTTGAACAGCACCACCCCGTCCCCGTCGCCAAGGGTGGCGATCGGCCGGCCGTCGTCGTCGGCGACGACCGTCGGCGCGATGAACTCGTCGGTCTCGTCGCGGGCATACGCCGCCTCGACGGCCGCCGCGCCCGACGATGCTCGCACGCCGACGCCGTCGGCCAGCGCCGCCCAGGCCCGCGCGGTACGCTCCCAGCGCTGGTCGCGGTCCATGGCCCAGTAGCGGCCCACCACGGTCGCCACGCGTCCGACGCCGGCGTCCTTCAAGGCCGCCTCGACGGCCCGGACGAAGCCCAGGCCGCTCGTCGGCGCGGTGTCGCGGCCGTCGGTGAATGCATGGACGTACACGCGCGTGAGCCCGGCGGCGCGGGCGCACGCGACGAGGGCGGTGAGGTGGCGAGCGTGCGCGTGCACGCCGCCGTCGCCGACCAGGCCCATGAAGTGCAGCGCCGATCCGCGCGCCCGCACGTGGTCGAAGACCGCGGCCAATGCGGGGCTGGCGCACAGCGACCCGCTGGCGGCGGCCCGATCGATGCGCAGGAGGTCCTGGTCGATCACGGTGCCGGCGCCAAGGGTGAGGTGTCCGACCTCGCTGTTGCCCATCTGGCCGTCGGGCAGGCCGACGTCGTGCCCGCTGGTGCGCAGCGTGGTGTGGCGATACGTGGCCAGGAGCCCGTCGAAGACCGGCGTGTCGGCGAGGGCGACGGCGTTGCTGTCGGACGGCGGCGCAAGCCCCCACCCGTCGAGGATGATCAGGACGACGGGACGGCGGTGTGGCTGGATCATGGACATCGGCCTCGGAGGCAGGCGGCGGCACGCACGGGTGCCGGCACGCCGCAGGCGCGGTGGCGGCGGGTGCCACGCGGGCAGCGCAGGTCGCGGAGCCCGGGGGATTGTACCGTCGCGGCCGTGAACCGCGGGTGAGGCGCGGCTGAGCGCAGGGTGAGCACGCCCTCCGTCCCGGAGCGGCGGCCCATCGCCGCGGGCCGCCCGGCGCCACGGCGGGCACCGCGGGGTCCGGGTCGACGCGGGTCGCACCGCCGATCCGGCGTGCCGGTCAGGCGCGGCGCCGTGCCGCGGTCCGTGAAGCCCAAGACGCTCATGCGTCCTCCGGGTCGGGTCGGACGGCCAAAGGGAATCGCGCGAGGGCATCGTAGCGCGGACCGTCGCGCTCGAGGTGGCTGCGGTACAGGACGACGGCGTCGACGGTCTGCCGGACGGCCGGCGGGGTCGGCGCGGCGGCCAGGATCGGCCGCACGTCGTGGGCGGGCCGGAGCCGGCTGAGGGTCAGGTGCGCCGAGAAGCGCCGCGGCTCGGGGGGGAACCCCGCCGCCACCACGGCGCGCTCGACGGCGTCGGCGAGGCCGCGCAGCGGCTCGACGCCGGCGTCGACGCCGATCCAGAGCACCTGGGCACGGCTCGCCCGCGGGAAGGCCCCGAGCCCGCCGAAGCCGATGGCGAACGCTGGCCCGAGCGCGGTGTGGCGCAAGGTGTCGAGCAGCCGCGCGCCGGCGACGGCGTCGGTGGCGCCGAGGAAGCGCAGCGTCAGGTGCCAGCTGTCGGGTTCCGTGCGGCGGCCGGGCAAGGGTCGGCCGCCCGTCGCCCGCGCGAGGTGTGCCCGCAAGGCGGCCCGCATCGCTTCGGCCAACGGGACGGCGAGGAACAGCCGTCCGGCGACGACGGCGGAGGGCAGCCGGTGCCCCATTCCGGCTGCGGCGAGCGTCACAGCACGGCCTCGCGCCAGACGACGGCGAACTCGCGCAGGATCATGGCCGTGGCCCCCCAGACCTTGTGTCCTTCGAGGTCGAAGAACGGCACGCGGCGCCGCTCACCGCGGATGTCCCAAATCTCGACCCGGCGGACGGCGTCGTCGAGGAAGCGGGCGATCGGCACCTCGATCGCCTCGGCGACCTCGGCCGCGTGCGGTCGGAGGTCCGGCCGGCTGCGCCGCGCCGCCACGACGGGATGCACGAGGAAGTGCGACGGCGGGACGTAGATCGGGGTGAGGACGCCGAGGACGTCGAGGTCGGCCGGCCCAATGGCCAGCTCCTCCCAGGCTTCCCGCAGCGCGGCGTCCACCGGCGACTCGCCGGCCTCGATGCGGCCGCCCGGCAGCGAGATCTGCCCGGCGTGGTCGCGCAGCGCGGCGCTGCGCACGGTCAGGACGGTGTGCGGCTCGCCGCGCCACGGATACACCAGGAGCAGGGCGCCGCCCTCACGGCTGCCTTGCGCCCGGGCCGCATCGGCATCGACGAACGTGCGGGCCGACGGCGCGACGTCCTTCACGGCGTCGCGGCCGGGCAGCGGGCGGCCGAGCCGCGCGCGCAACCGGCGGACCCCTTCGCCAAAGGCCGTGGCAGGCGAGGTGGACATCGTCGCAAGCGCGTCGCTGGCGTCCGTCTGCACGCAGACCCGCGAGCCGCCGTCGATGGGATCGGGCGTCATCGGGCTCGATTATACCCGCGTCCGTTCCGTTAAACGCACGACCGGGGCGCAAGCGATGCTTGCGCCCCGGTGCGTTTTCTCGGTGCGGCGGGCGCTCCCGTGCGGGCCAGCGTTCCTGCCGCGGTCGTCGTCAGGTTACGGTGCGACCAGCTCCCCGACCTTGAGCTTCAGGACCGCCTTCTCGAGCGTGCCCGAGTCGCCGCCGACCGTGTCGGCGATGCGCAGCGTCCAGTCGCCCCGCGGGTCGGTGCCGTTCAGGCCGCTCAGGCCCGAGCC
>WBZR01000872.1_pt1 | contig 43365 bp, 45 predicted proteins | sample 5204231 | NCBI WGS metagenome assembly WBZR01 (sample SAMN12412403, study PRJNA552823) | activated sludge metagenome | isolation source: activated sludge from anammox sidestream of wastewater treatment plant... | place: USA: Virginia | collected 2017-08 | reverse complement strand
TGCCGTGAAGACCGCCCGATGGTACTACGCTTTTTCGTGTCTCTTCATGGTTCATGAAACTATTATACAAGAACCATTTTGAAAAAGCCAGTTTATTCCTTTTCTTTTTTACGTGTCAGTACTTGCGTTTATGCTTGACGTAGACCTGTTCTTCGGCCATTTTTTGCCTTCCGGGTTTACAAAAGATCGGAAATGCTCCCCGATGCCAGCGGTATAAGGGGGAGCCGCAACGGGGGAGGCGACAGCAGCGCTTCGCCCCTACGTGTGGCCTCAAACAAAATCACCGAAGGCATAATCCAATTGTAATAGCTGTTTTTTTACATGATTGTGGAGAAGGGTATTCTTTTGTAAAAAGGCGCAGTTGATGTTATACTGCAACGTGCAAGCGCACGTAAATGAGAAGGAGGGATAAAGGACATGGATGAAGATTTGATAGAACAATATCGATACTTTCTCAAAGATAGTATCCGGAAAGAGATCGATTTTTCACAAACAGATCAGAACAGGGGTGCTGATGTTCCTCCCATTGAAAAGCCTTATCGGACTGATGCACGGCGCATCGACCTTGTAAAACCCGGCGCGTGGAAAAACATAACCAGAATCGATCTGACCACCGCAATCGGGCATCGGGAGAGCCGGAGGTCATATACGAAAGAACCTCTTACCCTGGAAGAAATTTCCTTTCTGCTCTGGGCGACCCAGGGGGTGCGGGGGGACGTTGCCGGCAGTCATGCCTATCGCACGGTACCCTCAGCAGGATGCCGGCATGCCTTTGAGACGTATCTGGTGGCGCTGAATGGAAAAGGGCTGGATCTGGGTATCTATCGGTATCTCCCGCTTTCTCATCAATTGCTCTTTGAATTTTCCGAAGAGCGCCTTGCCAGAAAGATTGTCGATGCCGTTTACCGCCAGCCTTACCCCGGCAATGCACCGGTGACGTTCATCTGGACGGCTATTCCTTACCGGATGGAGTGGCGCTACCACCTGGCAGCCCATAAGGTCATTGCTATCGATGCAGGGCATGTATGCCAGAACCTTTATCTCGCCTGCGAGGCAATTGGCGCCGGCACGTGCGCCATTGCCGCCTATGATCAGGAAGCCCTGGACCGGTTGCTTCAGATCGATGGAAAAGATGAGTTCGTCATTTATCTGTCGCCGGTGGGCAAGGTACGGAATCTACCGGAAAAATAAGGGCGAAGCATTTGTCCCATTGGGTGTGCATGTATAAGTATTACCTGGTTACGGCAGCGCTGAGCTATGCATGACAGTTATAGCAAATGTTCGCCCCCTATGCCAGGCGGCAACCATCGCTATGGCTGAGATTTTTCAAAAACTCAATGGTTCCCTTACGTTTGTTTTTTCAGGGAAAGGGATATCCTCTTCCTTTTCAGATCCACATCCAGCACGGTAACGGTCACTTTCTCGTACACCTTTACCACCTCGCCGGGATTTTTTACAAAGCGGTCAGCAAGCTGGCTTATGTGGATGAGTCCGTCCTGGTGCACTCCGATATCAACAAAGGCTCCAAATGCCGTTACGTTCGTTACTACCCCGGGGAGTTTCATGCCGGGTGTTACCTGCTCAATGGCGTCAATTCCTCTGGTAAAACTAAATACTTCAAACTTCATTCTCGGGTCGCGGCCTGGTTTCGCCAATTCCTTTACAATATCGCTGAGCGTAGGCAACCCTACCAGGTCGTTTGCATATCTGGCGAGATCGATCCTTCCTCGGAGATTCTCGTCCTGCATGAAATCGAGAACTGAGCATTTCATGTCCTTTGCCATGGCATCCACCAGGTGATAGCTCTCCGGATGAACGGCGCTCCGGTCGAGAGGGTTTTCTCCGTCCCTGATACGCAGGAAGCCCGCTGCCTGCTCAAAGGCCTTTGGCCCCAATTTACTAACCTTTTTCAAATCCGACCGTGACCGGAAAGGGCCGTTTTCGTCACGATATTTAACGATATTTCCGGCAAGCTGCGGTCCCAGGCCAGAAACGTACATGAGCAACTGCTTGCTGGCCGTATTGACCTCAACGCCAACAAGATTCACGCAACTCATAACGACGTCATCCAGACAACGCTTCAGGATTCCCTGATCGACATCATGCTGGTATTGTCCCACGCCAATCGATTTGGGATCGATCTTCACCAGCTCTGCAAGGGGATCCATAAGCCGTCTGCCAATGGACACAGCCCCCCGCACCGTTACATCCTGGTCAGGGAATTCTTCACGCGCCACGTCCGATGCGGAATAGATGGAAGCGCCGCTTTCATTTACCATGACGGTATGAATCTTTTCCGGCAGGGCAAGCGTTCGGATAAATGCCTCCGTTTCCCTGCCCGCCGTGCCATTTCCAATGGCGATGGTCTCTATCTGAAATTTTTCACAGAGGGCAAGAATCTTTGCTGCTGCTTCCGATGTGTTTTTCTCAGACTGATGGGGATAGATCATATCAGTATGAACCAGCTTGCCCTGTTTGTCCAGACAGATCACTTTACATCCGGTGCGAAATCCCGGATCGATGGCAAGGATGTTTTTTTGTCCCAGGGGTGGCGCAAGCAGGAGTTGTCTGAGATTGTCCGCAAACACCCTGATCGCCTCTTCATCCGCTCTCTTTCTCGTCTCAAGGCGGATCTCCGTTTCCATGGATATAGATAGGAGCCTTTTGTAGCTGTCGTGGGCTGCCACCCTGACTTGCCGGGAGGATTCCCCCGTCCCCTTTACAAAGAGCGCTTCGAGAATGGTTAGGGCTTCTTCTTCCGGCGGGGTAACCCGCAGGCTCAGGAACCCCTCCTTTTCTCCGCGTCTCATCGCCAGAATTCTATGGGACGGCGCTGTTAACACCGGTTCTTCCCACGCAAAATAACCCTTATACTTCAGTCCCTCTTCTTCCTTGCCGGAAATTACTTTTGTCCTGAAGACCCCTTTTGCAAGGAAGAGTTCACGCACCCTTGCCCTGGCATGAAGATCTTCGTTGATCCACTCAGCGATAATATCGCGTGCCCCTGCAAGCGCCTCTTCAGCGGTATCGACCCCTTTTTCGGCGCTGACAAAGGTATGAGCAGTAAGACATGCATCAGGCTCACCCTGGGCAAAGATACCCTGGGCCAGCGGTTCCAATCCCTTTTCCCTGGCAATGGTAGCCCGGGTGCGGCGTTTCGGACGATACGGCAGGTAAATATCCTCCAGCAGCGCCATCGTCTCAGCCGCAAGGACGCCGCCCTTCAGTTCCTCGGTAAGCTTTCCCTGCTCCTCGAGGGATTTCAGAATGGCTTCCCGCCGTTTATCCAATTCCCTGAGCTGGTCAAGACGGTCGCGAATCGTTGTAACAGCAACCTCATCCAGTGACCCGGTAGCCTCCTTTCGGTACCGGGCAATGAAGGGAACGGTAGCGCCTTCCGCAAGGAGTGCGGCGGTTGCCAGCACGTGTTTTGCCGTCAAACGAAGTTCTTCAGCAATCTTTGCGATATGGTTATTATTCATGTTTGATTTGCAAGAAATGTTACAGAATAAAATAGAGTGCAAGCAGCGCCAGTGCGGCGCCCGCAAAATACTGATAAACATCCTTGATGACCGTTTTCTTTTTGATACCAACGATATTTTTGTTTTTTTCGAGCACCTGCTCGAAGATATGTCTGAGCTCGTTGCCCGTGGCATCATGCTGATAGGTTCCGCCAACCATCTCTGTAATCTCTCGCAAAAATGCCGGATTGGGTTTAGTATAAATCGTTTCCCCGTCTTCGTTAACCTCGTATTCTGTCGCGTTCGCTTCAGCGTCTTTTTTGGGTATGGGCGATGCCTTCCGGGGGTCTCCAATGCCGACGACATAGATAACGATATCTCTCCTCTCCAGCAACAGTTTCACGGCCTCAGCCACCTGGCTGCGGGTAATGATTTGTTCCTCGCCATCGGTGAGCAGGATCATGACCTTCCGTGCGTTTTCCTTGCTAAAGCTATCCATTGCCAGGATAAAGGCGTTGCCGATGTTCGTCCCATAAGGCACAAACCTTACGTAATTTTCATTGATCATATTCAGGACACGGAGGAAGACCCGCTCGTAATCATTGGTAGGGTATGGGAGAAGGGAAAACGCGCGGGCGGCAAACACGACCAGGCCAACACGGTCTCCTTCCAGCCGGCGCACGAGATGGGATATCTCCATCTTTGCCCGTTGCAACCGGTTGGGGTTTACATCTTCGGCGAGCATGCTGATGGAGACATCGAGCACGAAGACGATCTCCAGTCCTTCTTTTTCATAGTGATCCCTGGTGGTCTGCCACTTCGGTTGCAAGACAACCAGCCCCAGGGCACAACATGCGGCGCTCATACAGGCTCCCTTGAAGAGGTTTCTGTATGTCGGGGGAATTCTGCTGAAACGGGAAATAAGACTGCGCTGGCCAAAGGCCCTTAACCACAGGAATTTTCTCCGGTAAAGGCAGAGATAGAGGAGAAAAATCAGGCCTGAGAGGGCATAAACAAGGATTCTGTATGCTTCGTAGTTGAAAAATAACATGGTAAAGATTTTGTGAAACCGGTGGTCAGGAATAAGAAGTCAAAGATCACTGCGCTCCCTTTCTGGTAACGGGTCCCTGCCTGCTCATTATTCCTGGCGCGGCACAGCCACAACCAAATTTCCTTTATGAAAGCGGGGAGATTGCTTCGGAAAATGCCCTCGCAATGACAGCGACCATGCACTTTGATGGCACACTGCACGTTGTCATTGCGAGCACATTCGATGTGCTCAGTGTAAACTCCGCACAGCAATCTTTCACTCATAAAAAACGGTACCTCCTGAAAGGGGTTTGTAAAAAAACTTACAAAAAAAAGAAGTTTTTATACAGTATTACTATAGGTATTTTATTTTGGCTGAGGTATTCTGCACTTCTCAGACAATTACCACCGGATCTTTTGTTCTCCGCTATATTTGTATTTTGTGCCCCAGGGGAGGAGTTTTAATGCCTCAATTCTGTCTTCCCGTTCCTGTTGCTCCGGGCTGAACATCGTGTTAAACTGCTGTTCACCCACCCTCATCCGTTCTAAGTTTTTTTTTGCCTGAAAATCATTGGGGTCGATCTTCAATACCTCGGTATATTGCATGGCGGCAGTGGAAAAATCCATATCGGTTGCGATGATATTGGCGGTATTGTAAATAGCCCGTGCCTTTAATACAGGATCATCTGTCTCCATCGCTCTTCGGAACTCGGCGCTCGCCTTTTTTTTGTTTTCCATGAGGACATATATTACCCCTTTATTATAGGCGATCACCGGGTCTTCCTTTTCTAATTTCGATATCATGCGAATGACCGGAGATTCCTGCAGTTTCTGGACAGAGGCCAGGGCGTCGGTATATTTTCCCATTTTAATCTTTCCATCAAGCTGGGATACGGTCTGGCGCTTTTTATAAAATCCATAGCTGTATAACATCAGAAAAGTTGCGATGATCAAAAGGAACAACGTTACCAATTTTCTACCGAACATGGTTCTCTCCTTGAAAAACACCCGAGTTATGGTTGTAACGGAGACGATTCTGCCTCTGCCGCTTCGCCTGTTTCCATTTCCATTTCAGTTTCCGCTTCCGTTTCCGGTTTCTGATCGCCCCTCTGCGCCTCCGCCTTGCGTTGTGCTTCAGCCTTTGCCTTTGCCGCGGCTTCCTCCGCACGTTGTTTCTGTAAGCGCTGTCTCTCCACTTCTTTCAAATCATATTCAAGCTCTCTGTTCAGTTTATCAGGGTCCGTTTTTGCATCGTCATAAACTTCCCGTGAGCTTTGAAATTCAACGTTGACGCGGTCGCTCCCGCAACTAAAAAGAAACAGCAGCGGGATACTGCCCAGGAAGAGAGATCGCAGATAACGATGGATATGCACACCGACTGTCTTCTTGCCAGACCAACAACCTTCTTTCATTTTCATGTGATTGCCTGTGTAGAAAAACAAAGATATCAATAAAAAAATTCCTGATGACACAAAAGTTTATTATTTGTCTTACATCTATCTCATGGATGTCCCCAGGAGTCGCTGTATATTTTCCCGAGACGGGCTATGAATGACTCCCTTTTCAGTGATAATAGCGGCAATATGGGACGCCGGGGTGACATCAAAGGCAGGATTAAAGACCTTTACTCCTTCAGGCGCCGTCCTCTTGCCAAAGCCATTGGTTATCTCTTCGGGCGAGCGTTCTTCAATGGGAATCTCATTGCCGGACGTTATGCTTAAATCAAAGGTTGAAACCGGCGCCGCAACGTAAAAGGGAATTTTGTGCTCCTTTGCCAGAATGGAGACGCTGTACGTGCCGATTTTATTTGCGGTGTCACCGTTGGCGGCAATCCGGTCAGCGCCCACAACAACGCACTGTACCCTTCCCAGCTTCATGACGTGTCCTGCCATGTTGTCGCAAATGAGGGTAATGTCAATCCCTGCGTGAACCAGCTCCCATGCCGTTAGCCTGGCGCCTTGCAGCAAGGGGCGCGTTTCATCTGCGTAAACCTTGATGTGTTTGCCCTGTTCCTTTGCCTTAAAAAGGACGGCCAGCGCAGTTCCGTAATCAGCCGTGGCTAATCCCCCCGCATTGCAATGGGTTAAAACGCCGCTGCCGTCTTTAATAAGACCGGCGCCATTTTCCCCGATCTGTCTGCAAATAATCTTGTCCTCATTCTGTATCCTGAGCGCCTCCTGCAGGAGAGCCTCTTTTATTTCCGGGACCGATGTATCCTTATTTTCCCGTGCAATGCGCTCCATACGGTCAAGTCCCCAGAAGAGGTTGACCGCCGTGGGACGGGACGCACCCAAATAGGTTGTCACCTGCTTGAGCTCTTTCAGGAATGCATCCGTGTCCTTCGCCTGAATGTCTTTAACGCCCAGGACAACACCCATGGCGCCTGCAATGCCAATTGCCGGCGCACCCCTCACCATGAGCGTCTTGATGGCGTGCCAGATGCTTTTTATATCCTCACAATAAACAAACTTTAATTCGGTGGGCAAGAGTGTCTGGTCGATCAGCCGGATGCGACCGTTTATATCACCTTCCCACTCTATGGTTGGTAATGGCATTTCGTCTCCCTTGAGTAATTATGTATCCTGCTTTTATCATTATTGGTTTTTTGTCTGTACAAAAGACGGTCGTTTCCATCACAAAAACGCTGGTTATCCTGGCGCAGCACAGCCACAACCAAATTTTCTTTATGAAAGTGGGGAGATTGCTTCGGAAAAGGCCCCTCGCAATGACAGCGACCTGCATTTTGATGGCACACTGCACGTGTCATTGTGAGCACATTCGATGTGCTCAGTGTAAACTCCGCGAAGCAATCTTTCACTCATAAAAAACGGCACCTCCTGAAAGTGGTTTGTAAAAAACTTACAAAAAAAGAAGTTTTTATACCGTAATACTATAATCCAAATTCTGTCCTCACTGCGGTATCTTTTTTTGCAACCTCATCTGCCATCTTTTTTTTATAGACGGCAAGTTTTTGTCTTAGCATCGGATCTGATACGCTTAAGATTTGTATTGCTAAGAGCGCGGCGTTGACGGCCCCTGACTTCCCGGTTCCCATGGTTGGCACCGGAACACCTGACGGCATTTGCACCATGGAGAGGAGTGAGTCCAATCCGCCCAACCCCGGCGTCAGCATGGGTACTCCAATAACGGGAATAGGGGTAAGGCTTGCAATAACGCCGGCCAGATGCGCAGCCCCTCCCGCGCCGGCAATAATCACGTCGTATTTCTTTTCCGCATCTGTTGCGTAAGAATGCGCCCTCTCCGGCGACCGGTGGGCGGATATAACGTTCACGTCAAAGCCCACCCCAAATTCCCTGAGTACGTTTATGGCCTCCTTCATCGTAGCAAGGTCAGAATCGCTACCCATCACAATCCCAATGTTTTTGCCTGTCATGGATTACCTCTCAAAGCTATTATGCTAGCAAAGAATTATAGATTTGTGTAATAAAATTTGGGAAGAATGCGGATAGGGTATTTGTCGCCTGCCTGGTTTGCTTGCGAAGACGGTTCAGGTAGGGGATGCGGTGAGGTTTATTGAGCAGATACCGCGCCGTGGCGGAAATGTCCACCCCTCCCCCTTTGGTTACCATGTTTTCGCAGATTTCCATATCCTCATCCACGCCGTCTGAAATTGCACGCACCACGATAAAAGGAATTCCCATGGCATTGGCCCGTTCCACTATTGCAAAAGACTCCATGTCTACGGCAATTGCGGACGTCTGGTTTCCAATATGCCGTTTGAGGGAGGACTGCCGGATTATTTTGTCAACGGATAAGATGTCTCCGCAATGCAATTGGAGGGAAGCGGCACTGCCTAATTTAACAGCGAGTTCTACGGCCGGTGCATCGCAGGGCAAGGTAGCGCCGATGCGGATCTCTCCTTCCGAGACTTCTGACAGGGGAGAGAGGACGTGTTTCCCGATAACCAGATCACCAACACCAACCCGCGGGTTTACGCTACCGGCAAAACCAGAAGAAATCATAAACTGTATCCTGAAATGCTTTGATAATTGATGAATAAGGTCTGAGACCTTTCTTCCTACCCCGGACTGAACGATGGTGAGCGGAAAACCGCAAAATTCTGCCTGATAAAATACGGCGTGGGCGTGCCGGATCTTTTTTAAGATGTTTACGTGTGGTTTCAGGGACGCCACTTCCTGACTTAAAGCAAAAAATACCGCTATCATAAATCTTCCTTTTCGACAAATAACGAGTAAATGGAATCACATTTGGGAAAAATTATCAATACAAATTTATGAAAAAGTACCTGATGGCATCGATCACGGTTGTAAGGAAAATTTTTTGGGAAGCGCACGTTAAATAATCCTTGACAGCGTCATTGTATTGATATAGCATTTGATACGCATGAGTTATTTTGCCGGTATTTTGGTTTCTTTCCCTTAATTCACAAAAACGGAGCGATGCCTATTATGAGGGTATCATTATCATTAAGTTCCTCGTTGACGAAATATTTGCTGAAGAACAAGATTTTATCCAGGGCAAGGTTCCCTTTGGTATTAATGCTGGAGGTTACCCACCAATGCAATCTCGCCTGTGAAGGCTGTGGCCGGATCCATGAATATAAAGAAACGATGCGGGAGATGTTACGCACAGAGGAGTGTATTCAGGCAGTGGACGAGTGTCCCGCCCCGGTTGTCACCGTTACCGGCGGTGAACCCCTGATGCACCCGGAGATTGATAAAATCATCAACGCTATTGTAAATAAAAAACGGCATGTCTATTTGTGCACGAATGGAATCTTGCTTCCAGACGCAATAAAAAAACTAAAACCCAGCAAGTACTTCAATATCAACGTACATATTGACGGGCTTGCCAGCACCCATAACGCCATTGCCGGGAAAGGGGTCTTTGAACGCGCTATCCATGCCATTCAGGCGGCAAAGCGGGCAGGATTTAAAGTCTGTACAAATACCACGATATATAAAAATACCAGTGAAAAGGAAATAGACGAGTTGTTCTCCTTTCTCGAAGGATTAGGCGTGGATGGCATGTTAGTCTCTCCGGGGTTCAGTTTTGAGCACAATGAAAATGAGGTATTTCTTTGCCGGAATGAGATACAGGAACGATTTGGATTTATTTACGGGATTTCTAAAAAATATAAAATACTCAACTCTCCCTTGTATTTAAAGTTTCTGAAAGGGGAACGGTCGCTCAAATGCACACCCTGGGGAAATCCAACCAGAAACTATTTGGGGTGGAAGAGCCCCTGCTACCTTATCACTGATACTCATTATAAAACCTTTGATGAATGCATGGAAAACACGGATTGGGAGAAATATCAGGAAGGCAAGGACCCGCGTTGTGAAAATTGTATGATGCATTGTGGTTTTGAGCCTACGGTGGTATTGGAAGGCGGGAAACGAATATCAGACATCATTGAGATGACAAAGTGGAGTTTCAGCTAGCGATAAAAATCACTTTAGCAACTTCATTGTGACCCGGGAAGATGCTTCCGGTTGCCCCCCACAACGTTGCAAAATCTCTTGCCGGGACACACCTGACACAAATTTGAAAAAACTTCTGATCGTTCAAAAATTGATATTCATCTGCCAATTCGATAAAAAATTCTTTTTTTTCTTGACATAAGGGGAAATTAATGGCATTTTCGTAATATTTCATTCACCGATAAAGGCAAACCCTGAGCGATCAGGGGGCGCAAAGTAAAGGGTCTTAGTCCTACAGGGACGCAAGGGCAAGAAAAGACAGCCTTACTGCCGAAGATGGGTGTTTCTTACTTCTTTAGCAGTAAGGCTTTTTTTTGGAAAGGAGCTTTATCGATGAAGTTACTATTCCCCCTTGTTGCGGTTTTCTGCATCATCTTTTTGCCCACCAGTTCTTTTGCTGCCGAAAGAGGCAACGGACTTTCCAAGTCAGACCACACCATCTATACGCTGGGTGAACAGGCGCTCCGGAATTTAGATCGTCAGCATGACGCCGATCTGTTGCGGGAATGTATGGGATTTTACATCGACAACCAGCAGTTTGACAACCCGGAGGGAAGCTATAACAAGGCTATTCGCATTGGGTATCAAATTCTTAATATTGATCGCAAAGATATCGATACCTATACGACCATGGCATGGCTATTGTGGTCGAAATGGGTGTCCTGGACAATAAATCCAACCCGAATGCCCGATGGTGAGGGGAAGGCCGATCAGGCGGTTGAACTTCTGAATTGGGGAAAACAGTGGAACCTGAAATCCGAACGGTTTTATAAAGAATCGGCTGATACGATATGGCCTCTGGCGAAACATTACCGGACTGATCTCTACGGATTCGTAATCGAAAACTATCGAAAAGCGGATCTCCTGGCGGAATCAAATGACCTTGCCAGGGTTCGGATTCGGTTGAATCTTGGTCATGCCTACCGTCAGATTAACGAAAAGAAAACGGCTATCGCCTGGTACAAGAGGGTTCTGGAAATTGCTCCGACGAATGAGATCGCGATCCATTATCTCGCTTGCCTGGAAAATGAATCGGAGAAGAAGATTGTCTACTAAGAGGACAAAAACAACTCTCCCGGAGGATTTTCAAACGACTCAACCCATTCATGCCTATTGTTCCAGACTGAGTGAGATGCATTTATGTCGTCGTTAGGTCGTATCTGACCGCACCAACGAAGGGAGACCATTTGCAGCAAATTTCCTTGAATACCTTATTATTACTGGTAAAATAGACGCTTATAACGTTTTGATTTTCAGAAAAAGACGGGGCGAGGCATCTGCCCGCTTGAGCATGAGTGTCTTTATACGATAAGGATTGAATGGTGCAATGGAAAAGATTCAGGTAACAACACACGCGCGTGCGGAGCTTATCGATATCACACGGGAAGTAGAGAAACTCCTCGTAAAACAAACAATGAAAGAGGGGATATGTTATCTCTATGTGCCTCATACTACCGCAGCTATCACGATCAATGAAAACGCCGATCCTTCAGTTCGGGAAGATATTTTGCATGACCTCAGCCGGCTGATACCCTGGAATGGCAGCTATACCCATGGAGAGGGAAATGCTGCCGCCCATATCAAATCAACCCTGGTGGGCTCTTCCGTATCCGTGCCCGTCTCTTTTGGGAAATTAGCGCTGGGAACGTGGCAGGGTATCTATTTCTGTGAATTTGATGGACCGAGACGCAGAGAGGTTTTTGTACAAATCATGAAAAATGAATAGCATCCGGATAAGGCCCAGAATGGTATTGGATTGTCGCTGGAATTTGAAGGATGCGGCAAAGGTTTTTCTCGTCTATGTGGTCCTTATGTTTTTCGGTATGCCGGTTATGGTGCGGCTTATGAATACCCTCTTTGGTTTTCACGCCCTAAACAGCATTGGACAACGAAATCTGATCCTTTTCCTTTCCCTTTGTATCAACGCGTTGATCTGCTCTTATGTGTTTTACGTTGTCTGTATTGAATATCGACAGTCAGTTACCGCCCTGGGTTTGTCTGGAGTAAATTTATCGGAAAATATCAAACAAGGCGTCAAACGCTATGCCGTCACCCTCCCCCTTATCATACTTGCAGGCTTTGTCATCAACCTGATATCCAGTTATTACGGGCAGATACCGGAAATGCAGGATGTCGTCCAGTGGGTGCTGGAAGAAAAATCGCTCTTTGTCCTGGGAAGCCTGATTTTTTTTGGGATTGTTATTGCCCCCGTCATGGAGGAGATTATGTTTCGCGGTTTTCTTCAGCCCGCATTGAAAAATTCGTTCGGCGGGCGATACGCCGTTGCAATTACCGCATTCCTCTTTGCGGCAGTACACATGGACATCTTCGCCTTTTTGCAAATATTTATCCTGGGAATGCTCCTTGGGTATTTGTATGAAAGGACCCAAACCCTTGTTGCATCCACCATTGTGCATATCTTACACAATTCATTGACCCTGGTGTTTTTACTCTATTTTAAGTATTTTTTGAAAGGGAAGATTCCGGTATTTTAGCTAAAAACACCAACTGTCCCCTTGTCTAAGGTGGAATTGGTTGCGGCTGTGCTGCGGTATGATATTATGAATTCAGGAGGCGCTATGTTTAAAGATGTGGATGAGCAATTAGAGATCCTGCTGCGTGGAACAGTAGATATTGTTACCAAGGAAGAATTGGCAAAAAAACTCAAGCGGTCACACGAAGAGAGGAGACCGCTTCGCGTAAAATTAGGACTCGATCCAACCGCGCCCGACATCCATATCGGAAATGCAATCCCTATCCATAAATTGCGGGCATTCCAATCACTCGGCCATACCGCCATACTCATCATCGGGGATTATACGGCGACCGTTGGCGACCCTTCAGGGGTCAACAAGACGCGCCCCATGATTACGTATGAAAAGGTATTGGAAAATGCCAGGACGTATCTTTTGCAGGCGGGGCAGATTCTTGATCTAAAGAAAACGGAGGTGATTTATAACAGCGAGTGGTTTAAAAAAATGACCTTCCATGATGTCATTCAACTTACGGCGAAGATGACCGTAGCCAGAATGATGGAACGGGATGATTTTACCAAGCGCTATAATGCCGGCATTCCCATCAGTGTCCATGAATTCATCTATCCCCTTATGCAGGGTTACGATTCTATCATGGTGAAAAGTGACGTAGAATTGGGCGGCACGGATCAGTTATTCAGCCTGCTGGTTGGAAGAGACCTGCAAAGGGACGCAGGCGTGGAACCACAGATTGCTTTAACCACTCCACTCCTTGAAGGGATTGACGGAAATAAAAAGATGAGCAAAAGTCTCGGGAATTATATCGGTGTGACTGAACCTCCCGGCGAGATGTTTGGCAAAGCCATGTCTATACCGGACAACCTGATGCGTAAGTATTTCGAACTTGCAACAGACCTGAATACCGATGAAATTAACAAACTTCTCGATGTCCATACCCACCCACGCGCGGCAAAAGCAGCCATGGCAAAGGCAATAGTTCAGCGCTACCATGATAGGAAGGATGCGGAAGCTGCCGCAGCGGAGTTTGACCGTGTCTTTAAAGAACATGCGCTTCCGGACACAATACCTGATGTTGAAATATCTGGCAGCGAGTTGGCTGATGGTAAGATATGGATCGCCAAACTTATTGTCTTGTGCAGCTTTGCCACTACCAATAGTGAGGCTCGGCGGTTGGTTCAGCAGGGTGGGGTAAGTCTCAACAACGATCCCATAAACGACCCCACGCTGAATATTGAGATACAACCTGGCATGGTACTCAAGGTTGGAAAGCGAAGATTTGCAAGAATTGTGCTTAAAAAATAGATTACATCTGAGAATTGAGGGGTCAGAATCCGGGAAAAAAGGAGTTTTGCCGCACTGTCTGCTTCATTCTGACTTCCGGCCTCAAGGAGAAAGCTGCTTAATTTTCCTGATATTCAGCGTCCCTCATATGCTGTGCAGTAACAATGGATAAGGTACTCATTGTCTTCCTCAAATATCCAAATCCCGGGCACGTGAAAACCCGTTTGGCAAAGAACATCGGCGCTAAGCGGGCATGCCTCATTTACCAATCACTTGCAGAACGGGTTATCAGGAATATCCTTCCGAAAAATCAAATGACCTATGAGGTGCGGATCTTTTTTACCCCCGCAGATAAGGCAAATGAAATCAAGGCCTGGCTTACACCTTTCTTTAGCGTCATTCCGGAAGTCCACACACAATTTATCTCTCAGGAAGGGGATGATCTGGGTGCAAGAATGTCCCATGCCTTTGAACAAACATTGCAAGGCAGGCATGGCAAAAAAATTCCGGAGAAACATCGCCGCAACCACAATACCGCTCCGCCTCTCAGTCTTTTCGGGAAGAGAGGACGAGACTGGGCAAAAAGACTCACTAAAAATCATTCTTGTGAAAATGAGGGCAAGGGGTATTCATCCCCACGTGCCATAATCATAGGAACAGACTGTCCGGAGATAGATGCGGAACTCCTTGAACGCGCCTTTGAAGTATTACAAAAAAAGGACGTTGTTATCGGACCATGCAGAGATGGCGGTTATTACCTGATCGGTATGGCCAGATACACTCCAGAGTTGTTTACCGGCATAGACTGGAGCACCAGCCGTGTGTTTGCCCAAACAATAGAAAGGCTACAGGAGAAGAATTTATCCTGCGGCACCCTTAAGATATTAGCGGATATTGATCGGATAGAAGATTTGTACCATTGGAATATCGACCACCTGGGTTTTTAACTGCGTAACGTAAACGAGGAAGTTCAGGCGTTATTGAAGGGAGGAGTAGCTTCATGAAATTTTTGAAATACAAGGGTCTGTGTCTTTCTTTCATCTGGATGAGCATCATTTTCCTGTGCTCGTGTGCGCAAACGCGTTCCTATCTTCCGTATGAGGAAGGGGTGCGTATCGTGGTGAGCCCCCACAGACTGAGCGTCCACTCTGGTTCTGAGGATAACGTATTTATTCAGGTATTGGATAAAGAGGGGGGACCACTCTTTGGTATAGAAGTCACGGCGGTGAGTACTGTCCCGACGGTTGCGACGATTACCCCTGAATCTCTCACAAATCCGGCTGGCAAGGCCACATTTACCGTAAGTGGGGTTTCTCCGGGCACTACACAGATGGTCTTTTCTGCTGCGGGACAAAAGGCGATGATAGAAGTTGTTTTTGTCGGACACTAATGTGCATGATGCTCGTGCGGGTCCGTTCCCGGATGGTGGTGTTCGTCGTGTGTATTATTGACTTTGCATTCACATCCGAACTGAATTACGGTATGGCCAATCTTAAATTTTTCACCCAGGACACGGTTAATCTCTTTAGAAAGCTTGGTCGTCTCACTGATCATCATGTCCTTTGTATCGATGTGGCCACTCATGGAATACATACCAGAGGTTATTGTCCAGATGTGAATATCATGGGCATTATCAACGCCGGAAATCTGTTTGAGACTGGCAATAACTTTGCAGATATCAATCTCCTTTGGCGTTGCTTCCAACAAAACGTCAACAGATTCCATTACTAATTTATAAGACCACACCAGGATAAGTATGCAGAGCATGACGCTGATGATGGGATCAACAACAAACCAGTTCGTATAATAGATAAGAATAGCGCCAATGATAACACCCACTGACGAAAGGGTATCTCCCAACATGTGCAGAAATGCGGCTTTGACATTCAGGCTGTGTTCGTGCCCATGGCCTTTTCCTTTGAGGATGTAAGCGCAAGCTACATTGGCAGCCAAGCCTACTAAGGCCACAATAAACATCTTGCCGCTCGAGATGGTTTCCGGGTGCATAAAACGGTGGTAGGCTTCATAAAATATCCATAGGGTAATCATGAAGAGGGTTATGCCGTTAAATAAGGCCGCTAGTATCTCCAACCGATAGAAGCCATAGGTTTTTTTCCCTGTGGGGGGTTTTGCTGCAAAATAGAGGGCAAACAGGCTCACGAGTAATGCAAACAGGTGGGTGAGCATGTGACCTGCATCGCTGATCAGGGCAAGACTATTGGTGATAATTCCCCCAAGAATCTCCACAACAAAGACGCTTCCCGTTATGATGCTTGCAAGGACCAGCCTCTTTCGCTCGTGCGCCCGGTATTCGTGTTTATGGCCATGCTCGTCTTCCCGGTGATAATAATCTATGCTATGAATATGTTCGATGGCATATCTCCCGATGGAAAATTTTTTGGCATATGCGGATAGTTGTCTAACTTTTTGATGTATCGTTGCTCATGATCAGCGAACATTAGCGATAAAGCAGGATGGGACAGTGCGTGGATCTCATAACTCTTACCGTGGTACTCCCAAGGATCATTTCCTGAATTCTTGAATGGCCGTAGGCACCCATGACCAGGATATCAAATTTTTCGTCTTCATCGTTACAGAGTTCCAGAATGCCTTTTGCATGATCGGCGCCTTCTTTTGCAACAGTATTAACGGTAAGCTGGTATCCTTCAAGAAAGGTCTTTGCCTTTGATAACGGTTCCAGGGCTGCGTCTTTTTTGTCTGCCACACAGACCACCGTTATCGGCAACTTCATAGCCACCGCTATTTCAGCTCCGCTCCTCAGGGCCTTATCCGCAAAGGCGCTTCCATCGTAGGCAATCAGCATCCTGGTAAACGGTTTGTATTCTGATGGGCTGATAAGTACCGGCTTATGGGTCTGCCGTACCACAAATTCAACATTCGTACCTAAAAAGACATCGCGCCATTCGGCATGAATACCCATCTTTCCCATAGAGATCAGGTCGCAATCATCCGCAGATTTAACGATTTCATGGCTTACCACTCCTTCGCGTATCTCCTGGGCAAATGACACTCCTGCCTGAGTGCATTTCCCTTCTACCAGAGCCAACGCCGCATCTGCTTGTGATTCCAGCATCTCTCTGATTGTTTGGTTAAAGGTGCCATAGGGTACCATTCCACCGATGCTTGTCCCTATGTCATGAATCAGAGGGCCGGTTAATACCTTGACATCTTTAACGAACAACCCCCTGATGCTGGCCTTAAAAAGCCCTGCAATGGCCACCGCGTAATCGGCGGCGGCAAGACTATTATCTGAACCATCAGTAGGGACAAGTATTCGCTTAATCATAATTGCAAGGCCTCCGGTTGTCTGTTTTTTGGAAAGGGCATGAAAAATAAGAGCCTTATTTGCTTAAAACATCAACAATAGCATAACGCTGCGATTATTACCGAATGACTGGGGTTTGTCAAGAGATTAGTTTCAAATCCTGCAAGGTGTCCTCCCGTATCCATCTTATATGAATTTTATTGACCATGGACGTTTAATTAAGGTATAATCTGGTTTTAATATTTTTTGCTAAACCTTTGTTTTTCAATTGTTTAAAACGAGACATTCTTTCATCATGTCAGAGTTGAAAGTATGGACAAAGAAATTCTGAAAGAAATATTCCTCCTAACCCTTGAGGTCATCAAGGCATTTTGCGAGATGCTCTGGAAAAAGACAAAGGGCTTTTTTTGCCTCATCTGGGACAGATTTTTTGGCGTGACGGATATTTCCTCACCTGAACGGGGCGAAGAGCAAGTATGGGGCGATACCGGTGAAGATACCTGGCCGGTATCTCCAAAGGGGTCGCTTGCCAGGACGGATAATCCTCAACCTCCGGGAGAAGTGAAAGAGGTGGTGCGTACCCCAAGCATCTCTGAACTTCCTGAGGATTACGGAGACAATCGCGTTGTGTTGATGGTACGGGACACAGAGTGTCTGTTTGCTTACTGGGAACTCAGAAAGGAAATTTTGGACAATATTCTCAATACGCTTGGCAGCATGGCGCATAGCGCAAAGATTGTATTGCGGGTTTATGATGTCACCGATGTACTCTTTAACGGAAACAATGCCCATACGTACTTTGATATTGAAGTAACCGACGGGACGCGAAGCTGGTACATTCATACAGGGAAACCCAACAGGTCGTTTTATGCAGACATCGGGTTCATTACCCCGAACGGAACGTTTCGTCTCATTGCACGGTCGAATCCGGTGAAAACACCCCCTTCCGGCGTATCAGAGGTCATTGACGAAACGTGGATGAGCATTGAGGCGCTGTATGCGGAAATAAGCGCCCCGGATGAATTCGGCAGCAGTGCATCTGTAAGAAAAAGGGTGCATAAGGGTTGGCAGGAAATACTGAAAGAGGGCGTTTCTTCGCCTGAAGCTCCGCGCGTTTCAGCAATTTCAAAAGAATAAGGTATGGAAAAGGGTTACTTGTCGTTCATTTTGCACGCGCACCTGCCATTTGTCCGCCATCCGGAATATGCCGAATTTCTTGAAGAAGACTGGCTCTTTGAAGCTATTACGGAAACATACATTCCGCTTATTAATGTCTTTGATAAACTGATCGAAGACGGTGTCGATTTTCGCGTAACGATGTCTCTATCACCGCCGCTGATTTCGATGCTGACGGACGCCCTTTTACAATCCAGGTATATCCGTTACCTTGAAAAACGGATTGAACTTACAGAAAAGGAGATTGAGAAAACGAGGCATCAAGCAGCATTTCAACGGCTTGCGCAAATGTATCACGGGTATTTTACCAATGCACGGTATATCTTTGCGGAAAAATACCGGCGAAACCTCATTACTGCCTTTAAAAAATTTCAGGATGCAGGAAAGATGGAGGTGATTACCTGCGGGGCTACCCATAGCTATTTTCCGCTCATGAATCACAATGTGAATGCCATGCGCGCCCAGGTCCACGTTGCGATAAATCATTATGAGAAACATTTTGGCCGGCGACCCCGCGGAATGTGGCTGTCGGAGTGTGCCTATGAACCAGAAGGCGATCGTATTCTTAGTGAAGCAGGAATACGTTTTTTTATTACGGAAACCCACGGAATTCTCTTTGCCTCGCCAAGACCGAAATATGGTGTTTACGCTCCGATTATGACCCCTTCAGGAATAGCTGCTTTTGGCAGAGACCAGGAGTCTTCCAAGCAGGTGTGGAGCGCGAAGGAAGGATATCCTGGGGATTTTGTGTATCGAGAGTTTTATCGGGACGTGGGTTTTGATCTCGATTATGATTATATACGTCCGTATCTCCATGGGGATGGCAAGCGGAGTAATATCGGCATTAAATACTACCGGATTACCGGTAAAACGGACCACAAGGAGCCTTATTGTCCGGAAAGGGCATTGGGTAAGGCCGTTGAACATGCGGAAAATTTTCTGTTCAACCGGGAGCGGCAGATTGAGCGCCTGTCATCGGTAATGGATCGGAAACCCATAGTTGTCGCTCCGTACGACGCTGAACTTTTTGGACATTGGTGGTTTGAAGGACCTCAATGGATCAATGTTCTCTTTCGGAAGATTGCCTCTGACCACAAGGCAATCTCGCTGAGTACCCCGCTGGAATACCTTGAAAAATATCCGGTCAATCAGGTGTCCGCGCCGTCTTGTTCGAGCTGGGGGTACAAGGGTTATCATGAATACTGGTTGAACGAAAACAACGATTGGATTTATCGTCATCTGCATAAAGCGGCAGAGCGGATGGTTGAATTGGCGAATACCTACCCGCGCCGGGACGAAAATTCTTTGCAGAACCGGGCGCTCAACCAGGCCGCACGGGAACTCTTGCTGGCGCAAAGCAGCGATTGGGCATTTATTATGAAGACTGGCGCCATGGTAAAATACGCCGTAAAGAGAACGAAAGAACACCTCTTGCGTTTTACGAAACTTTACGACGATATTCGGTCGGATAGGGTTGACGCTGCATGGCTCTCTGACATTGAGAGTAAGGATAACATATTCTCCGATATCGGGTATCATATATACCAGTAAAGAGGACAGGACTTGTCAATCAAAAAAATCAAAAAACAATCTGAAGTAACATGCAGTCGAAAATGGTGAAGGTGCCCGACAGGTTATAAAATTTGGAATACGTTGTCCAATGCCTGGGAAAAGTTTAATCAATTTGAGCGAGAGGAGAAAGGAATAGCATGAAAGTGCCACGAGAGGTCGGAAAACATACCAGAAATAAAGTATATTCGGAAAATGATCCGTATTTACCGCCAAAAGGCAAGGGGTTGGTGGGGATTGCTATTTGTAAAGATTGCACTTCGGTGTATCACAATAAAAAGTGGTTCCTCGATGCTAAAATGTATAAAGAAAAGAAAGGTTTAAAAAATGTAAACTGGGTAACCTGTCCCGCGTGCAAGAAGACGAAGGAAAATGTTCCGAACGGCATTGTGAAACTCAAAGGGGATTTTCTGAAACAGCACAAAGAGGAGATCCTGAATCTTATTCATAATGAGGATGATCGTTCGAAGAAGTATAACCCTTTAAAAAGGATCATGAAGCTTCAGGATAAGGGAGGCGAGGTCGAGGTGCACACCACCTCCGCGAAGCTGGCGCAGCGTATCGGGTCGATTTTGTTCAAGGCCTACAGTGGCGAAGTGGAATATAAAAAACATGAAAATGCAAAGTTTATGCGTGTAGAATGGCGGCGGTAACACCATACAGTCAAAATTTACTGAGGAGTCCCAATTATGATGAAAATCGAAAAAATTCTATTTCCCACCGACTTTTCTGTTTGTTCAAAATATGCTTTAAAATATGCCCTGGATTTTGCCACAGAGCGTGGGGCAAAACTCTATATTCTCAATGTAATTCCCAAGCTAAATATTCCTATTGGGTCTGGCGGAGCAACCTTTCCGGTATCAAAACTCTATGCTGATATGGAACGGGAGGCAAAAAAGAATATCCACCGTCTGATACCCAGAAGATTCCTTGAAAAGATCAAGATCGAAAACATTATTGTACGAGGAACACCCTTTCAGGAGATCATAAAGGCTGCCAAGAAATATGATATTGATTTAATTACCATTGCTACTCATGGCCGGACGGGGATTTCTCATGCACTTTTGGGGAGTACAGCAGAAAAGGTCGTCAGGACAGCCTCATGTCCCGTTTTATGCGTCAGATACCCTGAGCGTGAACCTGTGCAACCGTGAAAATGCGTTTCGCGTGTCTCGTGTCTTTGCGAAGGGAGTTTTCTTGCTTTATGAAGACGTGCAATTGGCTTACTGTTACTCGCGATGGCAAGATAAAAAAGTTTGTGAACGCAACCATTTACCGGCACCATGCTTAAGGAATGCATGTATATTCTCTCCGCCTTTCTGATGATTGCAATTCAAGAATTCTCCTTCTCATCGATGGCCATTGGGTAAATGATAAGAGCTGTGGCCGTTCCCAATAAGGCCGAGATTCCCCTTGGATCTTGGCCTTATTGACGGGATCGGGATTATCCGTGGTCTTGGTTCTTCACTCTATGGCACCAATGCCTTTTTTGCAATCATCTGCATTGTAGCGGGGTCGTTCATGCAAAGCATACCAACAGACAAGAAAGCATGGAAATTATTATCGAAAAAATAGGTGGCGTATCTGCACAGCAATCGATGATTGAGATTATTGAGCGCAAAGGTACAGGGCATCCGGACACCTTATGTGATCGTGCCGCTGAAGAATTGAGCATTGCATTCTCTCAATATTATCTCAAAAAATTTGGCAAAGTACTCCACCACAATATCGATAAATGCCTTCTCGTGGGTGGCCGTTCTGAGGTATGTTTTGGCGGGGGTGAGGTGACAACCCCTATACAGTTGATTATTGTTGGCCGGGCAGTGGAAAGAGTCGGGAATGAAAAGGTGCCCTTAGAGGAAATTGTCAGAGAAACAACGAACCGGTGGTTAAATGAGCGACTAAGATTCCTGAAACCAGAAAAAAATGTCGTTGTTGAAACAAAAATCAGAACGGGCAGCGCCGATTTGCGGGCAACCTTTGACAGCTCGATTCCGTTAGCAAATGATACATCGATAGGCGTTGGTTTCTCACCTCTGACGGAAACAGAGTCCCTCGTCTATCACACCGAACAATTTTTAAATTCGACAGAAGTAAAACGGGACTACCCCATGATTGGCGAGGATATTAAAATTATGGGCGTCAGAGTAAATGCTCATATAAAACTTACGATTGCCATAGCTTTTATCTCACAATTTATTTCATCAAAGGATGCGTACTTTAACACGAAAACGAATCTCCTTGAATATATCCAAGCCTTTGTGAAAAAATTGACAAGGAGGAAAGTCACCCTTGCTATCAATGCCGCGGACAATTATGAGAAAGACGTTGTTTATTTAACCGTGACCGGCACCAGCGCCGAGTGTGGGGATGATGGTCAGGTTGGCAGGGGAAACAGGGCCAACGGTTTGATTACCCCTTACCGCCCCATGACCCTTGAAGCGACTGCAGGGAAAAATCCGATTACCCATACCGGTAAATTATATAATCTGACTGCGGGCCAGATATCTGCCGAGATAGCGAAGGATCAGGACATTCCTGGGGCAGAATGCTATCTGGTAAGTCAGATCGGGATGCCCATTACAGAGCCACAACTGGTGCATGTAAAAATCCGTTCCCACCTCCCGAAAAAGGCAGTGGAAGAAAAATGCATGACGATTATCAAGAAACATCTTGGCCAGACACCCCAGCTATGGAGCGGCATTTTAGAGTGCCGCTATACCTTGTTTTAGCGCGATGTCAGACAAAAAACTGCCCGCCCGGGATGCAAAGAATAATGTTCAGCGGAAAACCTGCGACGTTTATGAACAGAGAGTCACCGCATCCGCGGAAAACAATTAACAATTCAATGAGGATTGCCTGTGGGTGTCAATTCAGCGGTCAAAGGAACTTTGGTTTCCTTCCTTGTAGGAATTACGGAACTCAATATCGATACGTCAGAAATTGTTGATATCAAAAAGGGAAAGAGTTCTCCGTCGTATCCTGACGTTATTCCCAAGCAGATGGTGGTCAAGGTAGAAAAAAGGACCCTTGAGTCGAGGGAAGTAAATTTTTTGGTCAAGTTCTGCCCGCCGGGGATTATCATCGTCGAGGCATCTGTTGACTTGGAGGATATCTTAGGTGTGCACGTTTTTGATATTAAGCGGAGTCTTCTTATTGAATGCAGGACTATTTTGTGGGAATATCATTGTGACCCTTATTTTGACGAAGAATACAGCGTACACTGTGTGTCTGACTACCGTGGTGACCCGGAAAACATTATTTCAGAACATGAAGAGAGCATTGCCGGGTTACTAAAGACTGAACGAATACCATTGGACGAAGAAGAGATTCATGCAACCCTCAAATTTAACATTAAATATTCAAAGGACGATATAACCATTGTAGAGTGGGATGGGGCATTTGTATTTGATCCGCGTGGTGATTTTGCCAGCAATATCGAGCTTTTCGAGATTGCCAACCTTCAGTTATTGAAATTACGGGTATTGGAACACGAGTTAGAAAATCGTTTGGAAAAGGCTGCGCGACTTTTACAAGAGACAACCTTGCGAAGAATTCCCTGGCTCAGTTCGCGGGAGATACGATATTCCATGCGTGAGATAATCCAGATACGTACGGAATCCATTTTAGAATTTGCAGCCACAGAACGCAATATTAACCTCATTGGAGATTGGTATTCCGCCCGGTTGTTTGATCTGACAACCAAAAAACTTCACTTGGAAGCATGGAGGACAAATATTAATCAGACGCTTGATGCCCTGGAGGATATTTATAGCATGATATCCGAAAAGTTTTCCATGTCATTTTCGACTACCCTGGAATTCATTATTGCCTTTGGTTGGTTCGCTTTATTGGTGGGGTATTTCTTATTGTTTTTTTTGGAACTAGTATATAAAAAATAATCTTTTTTGAAGAGGAGGTTTTGCGTTTATGTTCATAAAATTCAATTTTCAGGAGCGGCATAAACTTCGTTGTAATAGTTTGATACCCTCAGTGTGGACGGTGCTGCGCAAGGAATTTGTCAAAGGTGCGGTTGAACGACAAGCGTTTTTATTTATGCGGATTTTTATGAGAAATGTGTGGGTATCTTTGAAGACACCGATTATTTTGTTTATTGTGTCGTGCTGTATAGCATCAAGTTTTACTTTTGATACGCTTGCAGAAGAAAAAGGTTTGGCTTCTGTCAATGGAACGGTAAAGGCCAAAAAAGCCAAGTATCTTAAGGATACCATTGTCTATATCGAAAATGTGCCGAATGTCTTTGAACCTCCGAAAGAACGCGCGGTTATAGATCAGAAAAACATGGCCTTTATTCCCCATGTGCTTCCGGTAGTAAAGGGAACTACCGTCGATTTTCTTAACAGCGACTTGGTTCAACATAACGTCTATTCTCCGGACACCGTTGCTGATAACTTCAACCTGGGGACATGGCTCAAAGGCGAAACGAGGCCGTTCACTTTTAGCAAATTAGGAACCGCTTCCATACGGTGTAATGTGCATGTCGATATGCTGGCTTATGTCCTGGTCCTTCAAAATCCGTTCTTCGCACGGGTCGATAACGAAGGGAAATTTTCTATCGCGAATGTACCGGAGGGTAAGTACGTCCTAAAGTTGTGGAATGAGCGGTTCAAAGCGGAAGACAAGCAGGTTGAGGTTAAAGCAGACGCACATGCCACGACGGAATTCGATTTAAAATAAAGCAAACAAAAAAGTATCAGAACGAGATAGCTTTATGCCTTACAATACATTGATAGCTGTTTCAGAATTGATTAATCACCTTGCCAATCCAGGGTGGACGATCATTGATTGCCGTTTTTCATTGGATGATAGCGAGCGCGGTCACCGGGAGTATCTTGATGCCCACATACCCGGTGCAATCTATGCCCATCTAAGCAAAGATTTATCCGGTCATATTATTTCCGGCAAAACCGGACGCCATCCCTTGCCAGAACCAAAGACATTTGGCCGGACCCTGTCGAATTGGGGAATAGATGATAATGTTCAAGTGATAGCCTATGACGACAAGGGCGGTGCAATGGCTGCGGCCAGGCTGTGGTGGATGTTGCGATGGCTTGGTCATGACGCCGTTGCCGTTCTGAACGGCGGGTGGCCACAATGGCAGAAAAATAATTGCCCTGTAGCAGGCGGCGCTGAAACAAGAAAGCAAAGGAGCTTTATCCCTAAAATTCGAAACAATTTCGTATTTAATTCCGAAGATGTCTTAAAGATATTACATAATCAGAACTTTCGTTTGATTGACTCGCGCAGCGCTGACCGCTATCGTGGTGAGAATGAGACGATAGATCCTGTAGCTGGTCATATTCCTGGTGCGTTGTCAATACCATTTACCGGGAATTTAGATGCCGACGGTCTCTTTCTCACATCAATAGATTTGAAGATCCGCTTTCAGCATGTACTTGGTGATACACCACCTGAACATGTGGTTTTTTATTGTGGCTCCGGGGTCACTGCTGCCCACAACCTTCTTGCTCTTGCTCATGCAGGTTTTGCTGATGCCCGCTTGTATGCAGGCTCATGGAGTGAATGGATCACGAACCCTGATAACCCAATTACACAAGGATCAAAATAAGAACTTCTGAATGAAAGCGATAGCTATAAAACTGGACAAAACGATTCTTCTTGGGGTCGTCAAACACATGCGCCTGGTTTCTGGATTTGCAAGAATGAACGGACAGCAGATCCCTTCCAGCGCCTTTCTCGATATAAATCGGCTAAAATTAGCCATTAAGGTTGTTACAAACCTTAGACAAATTTGTTTTCACTGTGCAATTATTCTACAGATACATCCTAAATTATCTATAAAAATCGAAAGTATCATCGTGATGCAACGACAGCTTTCCAAAGAAAAGATTTAGAAACGTTGCCACGCGTAAGCACATACTCACAATCACATACAGCCTGCGGTATTAATTTTTGAAAATGTACAATATCCATAGCCTGTGCAAATTCCTCATTAGGCATATCAAAAATAGTCTTTCACGTAATAAGTGACTTGTTGGTAATTGGTATATTTTGTGCTTATTCAGAAATGCATCTTGACATTGAACAATAAAAAAACAAATAACGAATCACCCTCCTTCTCAGTTCCCTTTTTGTTGGAACGACACTAGTCCAAAAAAGAGGTTGTTAAGTTGGTCTGCTTCTCAAAGCAATTTATGGTATCAACCACATTACGATTCCCCCTCCCGTGTAACAAATCAATCGTATTCAAACTTTTCAATCACCTTTATGAGGAGACTTCAAGATGCCCTCCGAATGTTATTAACTGAAAATGAATTTCGACAGAGACTGAGAAAGAATATGAGTTAATCCTATACTAAACCATACGTAATCTTTGACGATATATTGATTAATGGAGGATTTTGCCATGTGTCAAAAAAGAATAGGGAAAGAAATAGCCGCCTTTTTATTTCTCGTCTTTTGTGCTCTCCAGAATGCCTATAGCTCTGGTTTTGCCATATTTACTCAAGGGGCATCTGCTTTGGGACAGGCAGATTCTGTCATTGCGCACACGGATAGCCCATCAGCGGTCTTTTTTAATCCGGCATTAATTAATAAACTTGAAGGCACACACATAGAAACAGGAACAACCTTCATTTTCCCTTCACGGGAATTCAAAAGTGATATCACAGGAGTGGACGATGAAACAGAAGACAGCATGTTTTATCCATCAACAGTTTATATTACTCACAAATTCAATGAGCAGATAAGCGCTGGCCTGGGAATCTTCACCCCGTTTGGTTTAGCAACTACATGGGATGATGATTGGGAGGGAAGGTATATCGGAACTAAATCAGAAATGAAAACTTTTAACATTAATCCCGTTGTTTCGTACCAACTATTACCCAATGTAGCGCTTGCAGCGGGAGTGGACGTTCTTTTCCTTGATACAACATTAGAAAAGAAGATAAATTTATCGGGTTTTGGACTGCCTGACGCCAACCAGGAATTCGATGGGTATGGAAATGGCGTCGGTTATAACTTTGGTATTGTATATGATGTAACGAAAGATATTTCGTTAGGAGCTTCGTACCGAAGTGAAATCAAGGTCGACATTGATGGTGACTCAGATTTTGATCTTCCCTCCAGCACCCCTTCGCCGCTCAGAGCATTATTTCCGGATACCGACGGCAAAGCGGATCTTACTCTTCCACAACAAGCCCATGTTGGCGTCTGCTATAAAGGCTTCGATCGTCTGACGTTAGAAACCACTTTGAGACTGGAGGGCTGGTCTTCTTACGATGAATTAGAATTAGACCTTGATCAACCGGTTGCAGGCAGCAATAAATCTATTACAGAAAAGGACTGGAAGGATACCTATTCTGTAAATTTTGGCGCTAAGTATCAACTTAATGACCGGATTGCACTGCTCGGTGGTTATTTATATGGAGGAAATCCGGTACCTGACAAAACCCTTGACCCTGTTGTTCCGGATGCCAATACACACCTTTTTACTTTTGGCACATCACTAAAAATCAAGAACTTTAAAATTGATCTGGCATACGCTTATCAATTATTAGAAGGCAGGAGTAAGAGTAATTCTGTAGATGACAACCCTTCTGATGGTTTACTAAATGCTTCCACCAGCGCAAATGGCAAGTATGAAACAGATTTACATATGGTTGGTGTTAGCCTGAGTTATAATTTCTGATGGGTATGATTTACACGACTTATCGGGAGATGAACAGTGGACAGCTTCCAAAAAATTATTCAGGAATGTAATAATACAACCCTGAACAATCAACAAAAGGTAGGGATTAAGGTCAGCAAAAAGCATGTTATCAATACCCTGAACTACATTAATTTCCAGGATGGTGTGGTTTATATAAATTTTAAACATGTAAAGCATGATTATATCATGACCCTTCAAGCTAAGCCACAACCATGCATTGAAGATCACGTAGATTGCCTTTGGGTTGAACCAGTGACATCTAAGCAGAAACTGAATTCTTATGAATATCTCGATTTTATCCTTAGAGATGGTCAAAAGCTCATCCTCATTAAAGGTGGTGTTGAAGAAATATACGAATCAGGAATACGCTTCAAACTCCCGGAAACATGTCTTGAATTTAATTATCGAAAGGTAAAAAGGAATTCCGGTGAAGGAATACAAGTTGATTTTATTCAAAACGGAGCAGTATTTCAGGGACTTCTTCTTGACTTCAGTGCGGTCTCATTCCGCGTGAAAATAACAGCCGTACCACCTCAATCATTCTGGTTAATCAGCCCTAATAATATGGTAGAGGTTGTGTTAAAAAAAGATCAGGACATCTTCTATTCAGGAAAATGTAATATCATCAAGCAGTCTTCTGGCCAAAAAACAAGGAGCTTTGTTCTAAGACCAGTTAAAAACCTGATGCAAAGATTTAGGTCAAAAGAGTTCAGAAGCCCCAGACATAAATTAAACCCTTTGCCAAATATTATTTTCAACCATCCGATTATTCAGAAAATGGTCAATCTGGAGGTTGAAGACATCTCCGGCTCTGGGATTTCTGTCCAGGAATATCAGGAAGACTCCGTGCTTTTGGTAGGACTGATCATACCGGAATTAATCATAGAATTTGCAAATAATTTTATAATTAAATGTAAGGCTCAGGTTGTTTATAGGAATGACGGCGCCGCGGAAGACGATAAACCACAGGTAAAATGCGGGATTGCATTTTTAGGTATGGACATGCAAGATCAGAGCAAACTTGCAAGTCTCCTCCACAAAGCAGCCGATAGAAGATCTTACGTTTCCCACGCGATGGATTTAGATGCATTATGGAAATTCTTTTTTAAGACGGGCTTTATATATCCGGAAAAATATGCCCATATTCATGCTAACAGGGTAAGGTTTAAGGAACTTTATAAGCGACTCTATATGCAGAATTCGAGTATCGCCAGACATTTTGTGTATCAGGACAAGGGTGAAGTTCAAGGGCATCTGTCAATGATCCGCTTTTACGAAAATGCGTGGTTAATTCATCATCATGCTGCCAGCCGATCCGGATGTAATAAGGCCGGATTGAATGTTTTACGGCAGCTCGGACATTATGTAAATGATTTTCACAGTTTATATTCAACCCATTTGAATTACGCTTGTTGTTATTTCAGACCCGACAATAAATTCCCCCAGCGTGTATTTGGTGGTGTTACCGAGTATATAAATGATAAGAAGGGTGCTTCCATTGATCCTTTTGCCTACGTTCACTATAAAAAAAATTTGAACTGCATTGGATTACCAGAGAGATGGGTGCTGGCGGAAACCCTACCTGAAGACCTTTTGGAATTAGAAGGTTTTTATGAATGTAAATCAGGGGGGAATATGCTTGATGCCCTTGATTTAAAATGGGATATGATTGGTAATAACGATCTTAGCGAAGAGTACCACAGGCTTGGTTTCAAGAGGGAAAGACGCTTTTTTTCGTTAAAGAGAGACGGTGCCTTTAAAGCGTTTATTATGGTAAATATATCCGACATTGGTTTGAATATGTCCGATCTGACCAATTGCATTCATATTATCATCCTAGACCCTGAGGATCTCCCTGATACGATTCTCTCTTCCAGCGTAAATATGGTATCAGAATGTTATGAACAAGACAAAATCCCCACCCTGCTCTATCCGATAAGTTATGCGGTAGACCAATCCATACCGTATGACAAAACATACAATTTATGGGTCTTAAATTTGCATTATCTCGATCCTTATTTCAGATACCTTGAAAATTTAATTCATCGCAATAAACAAGAAGATAAGGTGTTGTCTTTTCCCAGGGTGCAACATGGTAATGTCGAAGCAAGATAGTAAACCACTATATAACAGTCGTATCATAGATACTTATATAAAGCTCATTAAAAGAAAGTACAATTATATCGATGTTGAGGAAGTATTGAACTATGCGGGGATGGAGTCCTATCAGATTTCGGATGAAGGACACTGGTTCACCCAGGAACAGATAGACCGGTTTTATGATAGATTGGTATATCTAACCGGGAATAAGGACATCGCAAGGGAAGCGGGCCGGTTTGGGGCATCACCGGATGCTATCGGGGTATTTAGGCAGATTCTCCTCAGTCATGTTGGCCCTGCCAAGGCATACGAAATAATAGGGAAGGCAGCGGCTAATTTTACGAAATCCGCAACCTATGAATCAAAAAGAATAAATACCAATAAAGTTGAAATTGTGGTTACCCCCTTAGATGGGGTTCACGAAAAACCATTTCAATGTAAAAACAGAATAGGGTACTTTGAGTGTGTTAGTGCAATGTTTAATTGCAGGATGCCAAAAATAGAACATCCGGAGTGTATCTTTGAAGGAGGAAGCGTTTGCCGATACATCGTTTCATGGGAAGAATCAAGTTTCGCGTTTTGGGAAAAAATAAGGAATTATACCACTTTGCTTCTTTCTCCAAGCTGTATGTGTTCCTTTCTGATATATCCAAAGGTTGCAGCAACTGCATTTTTACCAATTACCATATTTGTTATTTTATCATTGACTTTGTACTCAAAAATCATGGAAAAGAGGGAACTCGACACTGCAATAGATAACCTCCGGGATTCACCGGATAAACTATTGGAACAAATCAATATGAATTACAATAATGCCCTTATGATAAACGAGATAGGGCTTGCAATTAGCAAACAGATGGATATTGATAGTATTCTCATGAATGTAGTACAGGTTCTGGAAAAGAGGCTTGATTATGACCGTGGAGTTGTCCTTTTGACGAATCGGGATAAAACGAAACTGCAATTCCATGCAGGTTTCGGCTATACAAGTGAACAAGTGGATCTTTTGAGGAATACGAGTTTTCATCTGGATAATCCAAAGTCAAAAGGCGTATTCGTTTTGTCCTTTCGTGAACAGAGGCCGTTCATCGTAAATAATATTGATGAAATAAAAGATACTCTTACGCCTCGCAGCCTGGAATTTGCAAAAGCGCTTGGAGTAAAATCCTTTATTTGTTGCCCTATAATTTACGAAAAGGAGTCACTAGGAGTTCTTGCCGTAGACAATGTAAGGACAAAAAGGCCTTTAATCCAGAGTGATGCTAATTTATTAATGGGTATTACGCCTGGAATAGGGATAAGTATTCATAATAGCATGCTTATTGAGGCAAGGGAACGTCAATTCAAATCCATAATGCAGACTTTAGCGGCCAGTATCGATGCACGCGATACTTTAACTGCGGGTCATTCCGAGAAGGTAACAGAATATGCCTTAGGAATTTGTAATGAACTTGGCATTTCAAAAGATTATTGCGAAGTCGTCCGAGTCGCCGCCTTGCTGCATGATTATGGCAAGATAGGTATCGAAGACTCTATCTTAAAGAAGAAAGGCAAACTAAATCCCTATGAACGACTAGAGATTGAAACCCATGCAGAAAAAACAAAAAAAATATTAGAGCAGATACATTTTGAAGGTATTTTCAGAGAAGTTCCTCATATTGCCGGATCGCATCACGAGAGAATTGATGGGAGCGGCTACCCGAAAGGACTCAAGGGAGACGCTATTCCTCTCGGCGCCAGGATAATTGGAGTTGCTGATTTCTTCGAGGCAATTACTGCAAAACGTCATTACCGGGATCCCATGCCGCTGGATGAAGCTTTTCAGTTACTGGAAGAGGAAAGTCGCACGCGGTTTGATAAAAGTGTTGTTGCAGCATTCGTTCGGTATTACAGGAAAACGCACAACTGGGATCCTACCCCGCTCAGTTTTACTGCTTTAAGTCAAAGAACGGGCTTCCTTCCCCTGCAGAGAATTACTGGCGTGTAAGTAAATCTACCCGGATCGTTAAAATAGCTACTGAATTCATGCAAGAACATTTCATAACCCCCTTGATATTCTTTAAATACATGAGGGATTTTCCCGGAAATAACTTCAACCTTCTTGATCCAGTTAAATGCGTCAACATCTTTTAATTTGCCAAATATCAAATGGTGCGCAGCAACATCTACGTTTATATCCTGATACCCAAGAGTATAAAGATGGGAATAGAGCTTCCTGCCTGCGTAAGGATCAAAATTTGCATTTTCCTCTAAATACTTTACAATTGCAAAGATGGTTTTCTCCAATTTCGGGGAAAGAGCAAAATGGTTTAGGCAGTTATGATCCAGATCAATCAGGCATAGAATACCACCAGGTTTTACTATTCTGGAAATATTCTGGACGATATTGAAACTGTCGGCGAGATAATATTCTAAAAAAAATCTGACCCAGACAAAGTCATACGTCCCCAGATCATCAAGAGAATCACGGATGTCTTTACAACGAAATTCTAACCCCTGGACAGCATACTGTTTCCTGGCATATTCAATTCTGTTTTTTGACCCATCCACTCCGATAGCAGTACCACCAGGCTGAATTAAATTATGTAACACGGAAGTAGTTTTTCCTGATCCACAGCAGATATCCGCAACACGCATACCTGGCTTTATGCCTGCCCAGAGAGCCTGATTCTCAACAATCTTGTTATCTGTCTTTATATCTAAGCGGAGGACCTCTTCGTCACTTTCCATTAAATATTCATTGCCTTGCATGATGTATGATTCCCGTTATTTTTTTTCAGGTAATCCGTGGATTACCCTATAATTTTCGTGAGTATGTGAATAATTCTACCAGAAAAACTCTGCTTAGGAAGCAGGGACTGATACCCATCAATGATATTTGTTTGCCGAAAGAATATTTTGTTGCATTTCACCCTTGTTGTTGGTAATATTTTACTCTTTTCCTTCGTTTATCGGTAAGTATCTTAATATTGTTTTAGGAGGACAACATGGCAAATGGTTTCAGTGGAAAGAAAAAGCACAGGCTGAACAGGAGAAAATACCTTTTGAAGAGGCGCAGAAGGAAACACAAAAGTGTGTAGGCAAAAAACTGGGGCATCATAAAAGGCTTGATGCCCCGGTTTCGCTGACACCCTTCCTTGCTTAATTCGTCATTACCCCTTCAATGAATCCTTCTAATTTTCTGCTGCGCAATGGATGCTGGAGTTTGCGGATTGCTACGCTTTCAATTTGACGTATTCGTTCCCTGGTTATGTTGAAACGCTCTCCAATTTCTTCCAGGGTATGGGTATAACCATCGCTAATCCCAAAGCGGAGTTTGATAACTTCCCGTTCCCGGTAACTCAGGGTATTAAGAACCTTTTCCAGCTGATCCTTCAATAACGTCTTATGTGCATTCGTAACGGGCGATTCAGTCTTTTTGTCCTGAATGAAATCCTCAAACATCGTCTCGCCACTTTCGCCAATCGGACTTTCCAATGATATGGGCTGTGATGCGATCCGGAATACCCGGTACACCTCAGAAATGGGTATTTTCGCTTCCTTTGCGATAGCTTCAATCTTCGGCTTTCTTTCAAGGTCTCCCTGTGATGCTTTCAGCACCATGTTAGTTTTATTGATTACATCTGTCATGTGAACTGGAATACGCACCGTCCTTGCCTTATCATCGATTGCCCTGATAATTGCCTGCTTAATCCACCAAGTGGCATACGTGCTGAACTTAAACCCCATCCGGTAGTCATATTTATCAACAGCCCGCATAAGGCCAGTATTCCCTTCCTGAATAAGATCGTGAAAGACCAAACCACGTTTTCTGTACCGTTTGGCTATACTTACCACTAACCTCAAATTACCTTCCGAAAATCGATTTCTAGCAGATTCATACTCATTGTTGATGGATTTGATCGCGAAAATAACCTTTTCTGTTTCGCGAACAGCCCTCATAGACAAGAGTTTTATATCGTAAGCATAATACAAACATTTCCCGTGCATCTTTTTTTTGTAAACCGATCCCTTGGCGCTTCCCTTACAGGCAACAACCTTCTCTAAAATATCCAGTAAATCCCGCATCACCGGCAATATTGTTTCTGCGCGGATGTGCACTGCTTCTAACTCCTTCACCGCAATCCTCTTCCTCGCAACTATCTTTTTCAGGATTCGGGCCTTCATATTTTTGGAAACAGATTGTTTCTGCATTTTTACATAATCTGTTTGATTCCTCTCCAGGGTGTCTTTAATTTTTCTTGCAACACCATGGATTCGTTCAACCATTTCATTCTTGCTTTGGTCCCTCGTTGCCGACGTCTCAACAAACTGAACAAGATCTGATTCGCTGTCCAACTGTTCAAGGATATTAACATACTTTTCCAACCCGTAATCGAATCCCAATACCCTCCGGTGTAGCAACCGGCTCATTATTTTTATTTTCTTTGCAAGATAAAGCTCCTCCTCGCGGGATAACAAGGGTAAATTTGCCATCTCCTTTAAATAAAGCCGAACCGGATCGTAGTCCTTGTATTTTATCTGCTCTTTCAGCGCTTCCCCTTCGTTCAATTCATCTTCAGCAGCATAATTTTCATAGGCTTCATCAGTTAAGTGATCAATTTTGTATTCAAATGCGTTCATTTTCACATTTTTCCTGCTTTTGGATTAAAATTTATAAAACAATACAATTTCGGTACATATAACAAAAAACTATCACAAAATGTTTACACAAAAAAATGCATTTTTAAAATATATCACAACCATTTGATTCCAAAAATCTTAACAAAAACAGAATTTCTCTTTATCATTCGATAAGAGCGAGTATATAAAACGATGCGGTCTACGCTTAAAGATAAGCGCATAAACGTCCTTTATACTTTTTTATTGACATATTATCAAGAATTAAATACTATTTTTACTTAATTAATAACCATTTTTGTTTATTTATTGAATGTATTTTGTTATGGAAACGATAGAAAAACTTACAAAAAAACTGAGAAGCCAGGGGATGAAGATTACCCCCCAAAGGTTAATGATCTTCAAAGTTTTAGAAAATAATACCTCCCACCCATCTGCAGAAAATGTTTACAAGAGAGTAAAGAGAATATATCCCAGCGTGTCGTTTACCACCATCTACAAAACTCTGGAAACTTTAAGAGAATTAGGAGAAGTAAGGGAATTCGTTATTGACGGCGACCGCAAGCATTACGATCCCAATACGAACTTACACCACCATGTCATTTGCTCTTCCTGCAAAAGGATACTTGATGTCTTTGAAGATTTCTCACCCTCTGTCAAACTACCTGATGCTGTGAAAAAGGACTACGCCGTTTCAGGATTTCAGATATTTTTTCATGGTATCTGCAAAGAATGCAACTAAATACGGGAGAAGTTCATACGATACGAAGTCAAATCATAGCTCTGCATGAAAATTCTCAGTATCATTTCTAAAAAAGGCGCCTTTGGAATATGGTTCTGATGCGATAACAAGGGCACTAAATAATGCTGCGTGGCAAGGATCCGAGGTCATGCGCTCTGGATGCCATTGAACACCTACTAAAAACGGATACCCCTCGAGTTCTATAGCTTCAATCATACCATCTTTCGTGCAGGCCGTAGCTATCAGGCCATTCCCTAATGTATCTATTGCCTGATGGTGCACACTATTTGTTTCGATGTACTCCGTCCCGACAATCGTATGCAGGCGCGACCTTTTTTCGATCTTTACCGTGTGGATATGGTGTTTGTTTTGCGGATCTTTATGAATAACAGGGGATGTGACCTGTGACGGGATATCCTGGATAAGGGAACCGCCGAAAGCAACGTTTATAAGCTGCGTACCATAGCAAATGGCCAGAATCGGCTTCTTCATTTGAATGGCACTATGAACCAGAAGATTGTCGGAAATATCCTTGTCGGGATGAACACAGAGAGTCTTTTGATGGCGTTCTTTTCCATACCGTTGAGGCGGGACGTCCTCCCCACCGCTCAGGATCAAGCCATCGATTCTTTTTAAGGAATTGCGAACGTCGTTTTCATCTTTTATGATAGGCAATACCAAGGGAATGCCACCTGCTGCAATAATTGAATCAACGTAATTTCTGTAAATGAAAGAGCAGGGCTGTTTACCTTCTTCTTTGTAATCACAATTAATACCAATGATTGGTTTCATACAAGGTGATTCTCCATTACCCTATCTGAATACGTTTTTAAACAACCACATGTGAAGCAGGCACTGTCTTAAATCAAATGCCTCACTCTCTGTGCCATGAGCGTATCGTTTCTCGATTTGTTAGACAGATGAATTTGCATTGAATTGCAGGCGGCAGATGCGCCATTGGGAAGGAAGCTTTGTCAGAAATGTCTTTGTTTCCGGTTTTTTCTGATCTTGCTAAAGAATGTAGCGACTCAGGTCTTCATCCTGTGCGATAGCTTGTAATTTTTCCTGAACATATTTCGCATTAATAATTACTTCTGCCCCCCCCATATCAGATGCATCAAAAGAAACGTCTTCCACAAGTTTTTCCATTACGGTATGCAACCTCCGCGCGCCAATATTCTGGGTGCGTTTGTTAACCTGCACGGCAATCTCTGCAATCGTCTCAATGGCATCATTTTCAAATCGAACCTTAATTCCTTCGGTCTCAAGGAGCGCCTTGTATTGCTTGGTCAAGGCATTTTTTGGTTCGGTCAGGATACGTAAAAATTCTTCCTTCCCCAGGTCTTCTAATTCCACCCGAATCGGAAACCGGCCCTGCAACTCAGGTATTAAATCCGATGGCTTGGAGACGTGGAACGCGCCAGCAGCAATAAAAAGAATCCGGTCAGTCTTTACGACGCCGTATCGGGTGTTGACCGTGGTGCCATCCACAATCGGCAATAAGTCTCTTTGGACACCCTGGCGGGAGATGTCTGGCCCATGGGCAGATTCACGTCCGGCAATTTTATCGATCTCGTCCACAAAGATAATCCCAAATTGTTCCGTCCGCCGAATCGCTTCCTGGATAACTTTTTCCCGGTCAATAAGCTTTTCCGCCTCTTCGTGGGCAAGAATCCTTTTTGCTTCAGCTACGGGAACCTTTCGTACCTGGGCGCGCGGCGGGATCATCTTCTCCAGCATATTTTGGAAATCCATGCCCATTTCCTCAACCCCTGCGACAAAACCCTGAAGCACATACGGTTTTTCCTGGACGGTGAGTTCCACAATGCGGTTTGAAAGCTCTCCGTCATGCAGCTTTTTGCGGAACTTTTCCCGTGTGCTCAGATGCTGCTCTTCAACTTCGGCGGGAGATGACTCCGTGCTCTTTGGCACCGGCGGCAAGAGTAAATCCAGGAGTCTCTCCTCGGCCATTTTTTCAGCCTTTTCCTGAACCGACTGAATCATTTCAGCCTTAACCATGTTCACGCCGATCTCCGTAATGTCACGCACCATGGATTCCACGTCGCGTCCATGGTAGCCAACTTCCGTGTATTTTGATGCCTCAACCTTAAGGAAGGGGGCCTTCACGAGCGCGGCCATGCGCCTCGCGATCTCCGTCTTTCCAACACCGGTAGGACCAATCATGATAATATTCTTTGGCAGTACCTCTTCACGTAATTCATCAGAAAGCTGATACCTGCGCCAGCGGTTGCGGATAGCAATTGATACCGCTCGCTTGGCATTTTTCTGACCAATAATGTATTTGTCGAGCGCTTCCACTATCCTCCGTGGTGTTAGTTCATTCACTACTTGACCTCCTCCACCTTGATATTCTTATTGGTATACACGCAGATATCCGCCGCTATGCCAAGAGATGCTTCAACGATCTCTTTTGCGGACAATGAGGTGTGCTTCAGCAATGCCCTGGCTGCCGCAATGGCATACGCGCCACCAGAACCGATGCCAATAACGCCGTCATCCGGCTCAATCACATCTCCGCCGCCTGAGATCAAAAAGGAATATTGTTTATCTACAACCACCAGCAAGGATTCCAGCCTTCTGAGCACCTTATCCGTTCGCCATTCCTTGGCCAGTTCGTGTGCGCTGCGCAGGACGTTCCCCTGATACTGCTCAAGCTTGGCGTCAAACCTTTCCATGAGTGCAAAGGCATCCGCGGATGAACCGGCAAAACCCACAATGACCTTGTCATGATAAAGTCTTCGGATCTTTTTGGCCTCCTGCTTCACTACCGCGGCGTTCATAGTAACCTGGCCGTCGCCACCAATGGCAACATGCCCATCTTTGCGAACGGCTAAAATCGTTGTTGATACAATAACCGGTTTCACGTGCCAATTCTCCTTCGGGAAGTAATGCGTATGGCAGACGAATGCGCTGGTTTTACGCAGAATCTGTCTTTAAAGCCAATGGAAACAATGGGAAGATATTATCAATTAACCGACAAGTTATCAAGGCTTTTCTCATTTCTTCTTGTTTGACAAACAGCGAATCGTCCGTATAATTACGTGCTGATACCATCTGTGAAATTGATGATTCCAGGCCGTTGTGTCAATTTCTTTGCAGAGGATCTTTATATTGTATGTTTGCGGCAGGGGCGGTTAAGCCTGCCCTGAGGTTACGATGAGAGGAGCGAATCCACCAGTTTCAGATACCGTGAAAGGGGATTCGGCGCGGAAAGGCAGGCGTCTTAATCCGCCCTTATTTATCATTGAAAAGGAGGGAGTGATATGAAAGCCAAGGAGGTCATGAACAAGATTGTTACCGCGGCAAAGCAGAACACCATCGGCAGAGACCTGGCGGTAAAACTATTGTCCGGTATGTACAGCGGATTGCCCGTTGTCGATGACAAGGGGAAGGTGCTTGGAATCGTAAGCGAGTTCGATCTTCTTAAGGCAATTCGAAGCGGAAAGGCCCTGGAACAGGTAACGGCCGGGGAGATTATGTCAAAAAATCCCATCTGTGTAAATGAAGACACCGCCGTTGACCAGATCATAGACCTTATGACCAAGTATAACATTATCCGCGTCCCCGTCACGAGAAACGATACGCTGGTGGGAGTCATCTCCCGATGTGATATCCTGAATAGCGTCGTAGAACCCAAATTTGTAACCTTCTTTGCTGATTAAGCATGAAAAGATTTTTTGCCATTCTTGTTGTTATTTCCTGTGCCGGCATTACGGCCTGCGCTCCTCCCAAGCACCGCATTTATCAGGAGCATGCGCACCTTGAAAATACCAACCCATCGGTTACGGACATACTCCACAATGACCTTGATGCAGTCAAAAGGATGTTGCGCCTCCTGGGGAAGGCCGCCTATTGTCTGGACCACGAAAAACCCGTTTCGAAAGAAAATTTCCAGGACATGGTGAAGATCATCTCTGAATTTTCTGATAAACACCATCAGGAGAAGGAAGACAAGGTGCTCTTCCCCGCGCTCAAAGTAAAAAACGAAGGCGAAAAGAAGGATTTTTTAGGGCGACTCCTTATGGAACATGTCTCAGCGCGTGATGAAATGAGAAACCTGACGACAGCGCTTAATTATTTCGATCAGGGGAAGAAGGCAAAGAAGAAGATCGCTAAAATTGCTCATTCCTACATAAAGAATATGGATAAACACATCGACATGGAGGAAAAGCTCCTCTTCCCATGGATCAACAAGGTATTGACCCCCGATGAACAGGCGCTGTTCATAAAGAAATTCGAAGCCCTGGAAAAAGAAGATCTCGAATCTGGTGTTCATGAAAAATACAGCTCCATGATCGAACGTCTTGAGCAAGAATTGTGGCTGTGTTCAGAGTAGGGGATGTGTCTGATACCGTGCTCCCCAAGCAAGTGATGTTGGTCTCCGTCTCACACATTATGAAGGAATGATGGGTATTGTGAGCAATCATGAGGAAATCACAGGGACATTCCCCGATGGAGGGCAAAAAGGCATGTTCGTATTTTCCCTTTGCTGATTCCTTTCATTGATGCGCCGATTCGCTGATAGCTTGATATTGAGCCGGACTTAACAGGGCATTGAATTCGTCTGGATGAGATGCCTCGATGTGCAAAAACCATCCCTCGCCGTAAGGGTCTTCGTTTACCAGTTGCGGTCTTTCCTGGATCTGTTGATTGATTTTAACAACCTTTCCCGATAGCGGGGCGAAGATATCGCACGCGGCCTTTACGGATTCCACCACCGCACAAGCGGCACCCGCCTTTAATTCTCTCCCCAAAGGAGGCAACTCCACAAAGACAATGTCCCTGAGTTGCTCTTGTGCATGGGCGGTAATCCCCATCATGACGACGTTTGAATCTATTTTTTTTGCCCATTCGTGTGTCTTCGTATAAAGGAGTTCGTTTGGTATCCTCGTCATATACAGCCTCCTGTCACATTTTTCCTATGATAAAACGGCGCCTTTACCACGCGCGCAAGATAAGGTGCGCCCCTGATATGGATATGAAACTCCTCCCCTACGTTGGCATAAGAGGATTGTATCAGACAGAAACCGATGTTTTTATTCGTGGATGGGCTAAAAGACCCGCTGGTGACCTTGCCAATGGCCGCGCTTCCTTTGACTACGGGATAACCATGCCGTGGAATGCCCCGGTCAATCATCTCAAAGCCGGCTAATTTCCTGCCGGGCCCTTTTTCTTTCTGTTGCAGCAAGAATTCCTTGCCAACGAAGCGATCCTTATCGAATTTTACCGTCCAGTCAATCGTTGTCTCAAGGGGAGTTATCGTTTCGTCCATATCGTTTCCATAGAGTAAAAGACCAGCCTCCAGGCGCAGGGTGTCTCGTGCCCCGAGACCTGCTGGGATCAAACCATCCTGATAATTTTTGTCCATGAGCAGATTCCATAGTTTTACAAGGTGCTGGGCATCCACAAATATCTCGAAACCATCCTCGCCGGTGTATCCTGTCCGGGAAATGATCATGCGAACGCCTTCCCAGGTGAAATCACCAAAATAAAACCGTTTCAGGCAATCAAATTTTCTGCCGAAGGTCTTTTCAAGCATCCACAGGGACAGTGGCCCCTGCAATGCAATAAGAGATACCGTGTCGGTTAGATCCTTTATTTCCAGCTGCTGGTAGGATGCCGCCTGCCTCTGGAACCATAGCCAATCCTTTTCTTTATTACCGCAGTTTACTATCAGCAAAAAATGATCTCTCTGCCGTTTATAGACGAGGACGTCATCAAGGATTCCACCCCGTTCGTTACAGACGGGGGTATACTGGACTTGCATGTCTTCAAGTTTGCCCGCGTCATTTGTGATAACGCTTTGAATAAACGGGAACGCTGTATCTCCTCTGATCTCAAATCTTCCCATGTGGGATATATCGAAGAGTCCCGCTTTTTTTCTTACACCCTGATGTTCGTTAATGATGGTATCATAGTGGAGGGGCATGACATAGTCATGGAAAGACACCATTTTTGCATGAAAGGCGAGGTGGGTATCATACAGCGGCGTTTTTTTCATGATTACGGGATGTCATTATTCATCGTCATATTTATAACCACAGGTCGGTTTGAGATGAAAAAAATAGTCTTTTTCATTATAAGGATAGAGTGAACACATGAGCGGCTTCCGGTCGTATACTTTACAGAGAGAAAGACCTTTATCGTCGTACTCAAGGTGCTGGCATTTAAAAGATGCGTGGCAACACCGTCCACAACGCAAACAATTTCCCTGCCGCCTTTTTAAAGAAGAATGAATTTCCCGTCTATTGAAAACATAATTCATTCTTCTCCACGCCTGCAGCAGGAGCGCTGAGCAGAAAATATCGATCCTCTGTGTTACTTGTTGTATCTTTTGTACATAGTGATGAATCCTTTTTATTTCAAGCTTACTGATCAATTCGGTCATGGATCTTTACCCTTTTTGATATGTAATGATGAAAATACCAAAATAAATAATCATAACTCATAACAAATTTATAGAACTCAGTCAAGACAAATGCCAACAAATTCCTACCGCGGCACCATCGTAACCCAACCTCCGCTGTCGGCGAGACGATGAAGAGGGCTGTAAAAGCGTACAAAAACATATCAGCATGAAGACAAGAAAAAAAGATTGTATGCGATAATACGAATAGTCTGTATTCATCCGGCAGAGAGTTTTAAAACCATTTGCAATTGCACGGAAAATGCTCTATGCTATGAGCACCCTTGTGGGAAAAGGTATTCTGTTTCCCCGTAATCGTTCAATAAAGAGAAAAGGCCATCAGTTATGGTGCACGTCAGCGCCCGGATATCGGGTTTCCTCAAGATCGGGGTAGTATTATTTTGTTTTATGTGCCTCTTTTTTGCAACGTACATGGCCTCCCGATACGAACATGCAAAGACCGAAGCGGAAATTCAGTCGCATAAACGAAAAGAGCTCGAAGAAAAGTACCAGGAATTATTGCAAACACACATGGTGTTAATCCAGGAAAAGGACCGATTGGCTCATGAAGCAGAAACGCTTCGGGCAAAAAATATCGGCTTCGAAGATTGGAAACATACCATAGAAGAGGGAACACCCGCCCGTAAGACCCCCGCAAACCAACAACTGATGCCTGAAGAAAAGAACGTAACAGCCGGTATCAAAGAAGATTCAGGAACGGATCAATCATCGCTTTCCGCCGTTGCGGAGCAAACCCAAATGAGAGAAAGTTCGTTGGGAACGCAAACCGGAAATGCAATGCCCGCAAGGATTGCCGAATGAAAAAGACAAAGAAGAGAGGAAATGCAATTCAAGGATAAAGAATTCCAGGTTTGTGTGATAACGTTACCTTGTTAAAAATTTAAGCGGCTCCTTATTTCATGCGCCAGAAATGACTACCAACTTCAAGGATTTACCAGAAGGCCTGGTCTGCCCCGTATGCGGCGTGCCACATGACCAGTTTGAAAAAATTTGATTGATAGAAGCATTGCTGCTACAATGTACAAAGAGGTGTTTTTACAGATGTACTTTCGTATCTCAGCAGCGTTATGAAAGGGGTAAAAGACATGTGCTATGAATGTGGATGCGGTAACGAAGATACTATTATGAGTTCTGATAGTATTACTGGAAAAACTTTTGAGAAGGCGGCACAAGGTTCTGGTATAACGAAAAGACAAGCCATGGAAAACACTTTTGTACTTCTCAAAAAAATATTAGGAAAAAATGAGATATTAGATAAAGAAAAAAGGTAACAGTTCACCCCCTGGTGTGAAAGAAACAAATTCATCGGGGCATTTTTATTAATCGTCTCATAATAGAACACACATTAAGCTGTCCGTTTAGCGCTTCAATATTGGAGAAGAAAAGCATACGACGAATCAATACAATTATGAGACCCTTAATAAGAGATAGGCTGCGTAGAGTAATTCGGAAGAATTAAGCAGCCAGATGAGTGTGGTCAGGGAGGTGTTGTAGAAGCAAGGATGGCATGGAGAGATGGTGTCGGTGGGCGTGGATAGATTGACGGAAGAAGTCAAGGGTGTTTCTACGCTGCATCCGGCAGGATTGCCAAACGGTAAGCAACCGCACCCGAAGAATCTGTCCCTTGTCGCTGCGGGTACAATAACTTAATTTTCGGGATTGCACCGCAGGACGAATCGAACGTTCGGCCAGGTTGTTGGTGGGTTCAACTCCCTGATGGGAGAGAAAGACAAAAAGATGCTCCCACTTTTTCAGGAGTTGGCAGGAAAACTTAGAGACGGCCTGTGAAGGCGCATTCCGGTTGTTTTCCAGGAAGGAGCGCATCTCCAGAAGTATCGGTTGCGTCAAGGCAATGAGTTGCTCGCGCGAGAGGGCAGGGCTACGTCAAGTATAAGCGCAAGTACTGACACGTAAAAAAGAAAAGGAATAAACTGGCTTTTTCAAAATGGTTCTTGTATAATAGATTCATGAACCATGAAGAGACACGAAAAAGCGTAGTA
>WBZR01000871.1_pt1 | contig 43385 bp, 32 predicted proteins | sample 5204231 | NCBI WGS metagenome assembly WBZR01 (sample SAMN12412403, study PRJNA552823) | activated sludge metagenome | isolation source: activated sludge from anammox sidestream of wastewater treatment plant... | place: USA: Virginia | collected 2017-08 | reverse complement strand
CATGGGCCGTGCGCTCGCAGTCGATGCGAGCGCGGCCGAACGCGCCGAGTTTGGCCGCGTGTGGCAGCAGCGCGTGCGCAGCCTGTTGCTCGAACATGCCGACGACCCCGCGGTCATCATCGTCGAGCGCCACGGCCACGCCGCCCGCGCCTAGCGCCGCGACCCCATGCGCGGATGGCCGCGCCGCGGCCTTTTCCGCGACAATGAGCGGCCCGTCGATTGTGGATGCCACCGTCCATGCCTGCCTTGCGCGCGACACTGTTGCTGCTGCTGGTGATCGTGCCCAGCACGATCGTGCACATCGTGCCCCTGCTCGCGGTGACGCTGCTCAAGGCGCTGTTGCCGTCGGCGCGCCTGCGCCGCGCCTGCAATCCGCTGCTCACCGGCCTGGCCGAGAGCTGGATCGGAATCAACAACCTGCTGTTCGACCACTGCGTCCACACCCGCCTGGACCTGCACGAACAGGCCAGCCTGCAACGCGACGGCCATTACCTGGTGTTCGCCAACCACCAGAGCTGGGTCGACATCCTCGTGCTGCAGCGGGTGTTCAACCGGCGCATTCCCCTGCTGCGCTTCTTCCTCAAGCGGCAACTGTTCTGGGTGCCGCTGCTGGGACTGGCGTGGTGGGCGCTGGACTTCCCGTTCATGGGCCGCTACACCGCGCGCCAGGTGGCGCGCAACCCGGCGCTCGCGCGGCGTGACATCGAGGCCACGCGCCGCGCCTGCGACAAGTTCCGCGAGATCCCGGTGTCGATCATGAACTTCGTCGAGGGCACGCGCTTCACGCCGGCCAAGCATGCCGCGCAAGGCTCGCCGTACCGGTACCTGCTCAAGCCCAAGTCCGGCGGCGTCGCCTTCGTGCTCGGTGCCATGGGCCAGGGCCTGCATTCGATCCTCGACGTGACCATTGCCTATCCGTCCGGTGCACCGAGTCTGGCGGACCTGCTCGGCGACCGTCTGGACAGCGTGCGCGTACAGGTGATCGAGCGCGCGATTCCGACCGAACTCGCGCAGGGCGACTACCAGCACGACCGCGCGTTCCGCGTGCAGTTCCAGCATTGGCTCAACGAGACTTGGCACGCCAAGGACGCCACCCTCGCGCAGTGGCTTGCGCCCGCGCCCGCCGCGCAGCATCGCTGAGCCGACGCTCGACCTTGGTCGTATGGCGTCGCCGCCATCGCTGGCCAAGAGTCTGCGCGTGACGCATGCGCGCGCGGCGGGACCCGACAGCGCGCGCAGGATGGAGTCGAGCGATGCGCATCGGACTGTTGGCGGACCTGCATGCCAACCGCGAGGCGACCGAGGCCTGCATGCTGGCCTTGGCCGACGCGGGCTGCACCCAGTGGGTGTTCCTCGGTGACCTGGTGGGTTACGGCGCCGATCCGGAGTGGCTGGTCGACTGCGCGCGCGAGCAGGTGGCGGCGGGCGCGATCGCGGTGCAGGGCAACCACGATGCGGCGGTGGACGACGGCTCGATCCAGCCGATGCACGAACACGCGCGTGCCGCGCTGGAGTGGACGCGGGGCCGGCTCGATCGTTCCCAGCGCGAATTCCTGCGTGGCCTGCCACTGCAGGTCGTCGATGCCGACCGCCTGTACGCGCACGCGAGCGCCGCGATGCCGGCGCGCTGGGCCTATGTATCCAACGCGCTTGCGGCGTGGCAGAGCCTGCAGGCGACCCCGCAGTGGCTGACCCTGCTTGGCCACGTCCACGACCAGGCCGTCTATTACACCGGGGCCACCGCGCAGGCCATCCATTTCCAGCCGGTGGCCGGTGCGGTGCTGCCGCTGCTGCCGAGCCGGCGCTGGCTAGCGATCGTGGGCAGTTGCGGCCAGCCCCGCGATGGCAATCCCGCCGCGGCCTGCGCCTGGCTGGATACGGGCACGCGCCGGCTCGGCTTCCTGCGCGTGCCCTACGACCACGAGCGGGCGGCCGCCAAGGTCGTCGCGGCGGGCCTGCCGCGGTCGCTCGCGCAGCGCCTGCTGCAGGGACGCTGACCGTGCCGGCCGTGTTGCAGGCGGGCATGCAGCTGGGCGGATTCACGCTGCTGCAACCGCTGCACGAGGGCGGCATGGCCACGCTGTGGCGCGTGAGCCATCCCGATCATGGGTCGTCCCTGCTCATGAAGATGCCGCGCGTCGCCTATGGCGAGAGCGTGAGCCAGGTGGTCGGCTTCGAGGTCGAGCGCATGCTGTTGCCGCTGCTTGCGGGCGCGCACGTGCCGCGCTTCATCGCCAGCGGCGACGAGGGTGACCAGCCGTGGCTGGTGATGGAGCAGGTCAGTGGCAGCACGCTGCGCCCGCTGCTCGACCAGGCGCCGATCGCGCCCGGGCGTGTGGCTGCGCTCGGCGCGCTCGCGGCCATCGCGCTGGCCGACCTGCATCGACAGCAAGTGGTGCATCTGGACATCAAGCCGAGCAACCTGCTGCTGCATCGCGGTGCCGACGGCAACGAGCGCATCGTGCTCATCGATTTTGGGCTGTCGCGCCACGCGCAGTTGCCCGACCTGCTGGCCGAGCAGTTCCACATCCCGATGGGCACCGCGCCCTACATTGCGCCCGAGCAGGTGCTCGGCGTGCGCAGCGATCCACGCAGTGATCTGTTCGCGCTGGGCGTGACCTTGTACCACCTGGCCACTGCGCAGCGGCCGTTCGGCTTTCCGGGCAGCCAGCGTGGCCTGCGCCGCCGCTTCTACCAGGACCCTGTGCCGCCGCGCAGCCACGTGGCGGCGATTCCGCGCTGGCTGCAGGAGACGATCCTGCGTTGCCTCGAAGTGGATCCGGACGCACGCCATCCGACCGCCGCGCAACTCGCGCTCGACCTGCAGCATCCCGAGCAGGTCACGCTGACCGCGCGCGCCGAGCGTCTGCAGCGTGCCGGCCGAATCGAGCGCGCGCGCCGTTGGTGGCGCGCGCTGGGCATGGAGCCCGAACGCATCAGTGCGCGCGCGGCACAGGCCGCGCGCGCGCCACTGATCATGGTCGCGCTCGATCTCAAGCAGCCCGACCCGGCACTGGACCTGGCGCTGCGCGACACGGTGCAGCGGCTGGTCGCCACCGCGCCGGGCGCGCGGCTGGCCTGCGTCACGGTGCTGCGCACCGCGCGCATCGGCCTGGACAGCAACATCGACGCGGAAGGCCGCAACCGCCACCTCAAGCGCCTGGCCGGGTTGCGTGACTGGGCGCGCACGCTCGCGTTGCCCGACCATCGCATCACCTTCCATGTACTGGAATCGCCCGATGTTGCCGATGCGTTGATCGAGTACGCGCGCAACAACGCGATCGACCACCTCATCATGGGGGCGCGCGGCGTGACCGGCGTGCGGCGCCTGCTCGGCAGCGTGTCGGCGCGTGTGGTGGCCGAGGCCGGTTGCACCGCCACGGTGGTGCGCGCGCGTGGCGAGGCTGCGGCCACGACCAGTCCGTGAGATGGACGCATTGCGCGTCATTGCGGCAATCGACCCGGGCGGGCCGCGGCCCTGCAGCGTTGCCGCACCGCGCCGCGGGGGGCAGTGCGGCTGCGGGCGCCGTGGCCCGCAGCCGCCGTCGTTGCCTACGGCCAGACGTCGTTGAAGCCGTCGCGGAAGATGGTGTCGCCGTAGCAGACCAGCGGTGACACGCTCAGCTTGGCGCTGAGCGCATGCCGGCTGCCCAGTTGCACCATGGCTTCGGGGCGGACCGGCTCCAGTCGCGCCTGCAGTGCGTAGCCCGTGCTGGTGTGGGCCTGCGCCGCCGGGGCGAGGCTGCCGTGCAGTTCGATGCGGCCGGCCTGCGCGGGCAGCGCCGCCGCCGCGCAGCCGAGCACGGCCAGGCACAGGCCGCGACGCAGGCGTGCGTCACGATGGAGTGGATGGGTCATGGCGCTCACTCCGCACGGTTGGACAGCGCTTCGACCTTGGCAGCCAGCGCGTCGAGGCGTGCGCGCAGGTCGGCGTTTTCCGCTTCGAGCTTCTGGTTGAGGCCCTGGATCGCCGCCAGGGCCACGCCGTTGGCGTCGACCGTGGAGATGTGCTGCGCGTCATGGCCCAGGCCGAACGCGCTGGCGAAGTCCTCGGCCACCGGGCCGAGGTGGCGACCCTCGGCCTCGCCGTCGAGGTAGTACCAGGTCTGCATCGGCATCGCGACCAGCTTGGCCAGGACCTCGCCCGCATCGACATTGGCAAAGCCCTGCTTGAAGAAGCGGCTGGACGCGTTCGTCCAGGTGCCGCCCGGGGAGAGATAGGCGCCGTTGCCGTTGGTGCTGTTGGTTCCCACCTTGAACGGCTGGGCCGCCATGGGCAGGGCGCCGTTGAAGCCGATGATCTGCGCATTGGCGCCCACGATCATGGCGATGCCACCGCCGGTGCCCGGTTTCTGGAGCATGAACCCGTCGATGATATTGCTCATGTCCCAGCTCTTGTCGGCGCCGTACTTGAAGCTGAGCGATGCCACGCTGGAGCCATCCCGCGGCGCGATCGTGAGCGTCTTGTCGAGGGGCGCGCCTGAATTGTTGGTCGCGGTGTTGATGCCGACTCCGCCCTTGGCGCCGATGATGAACTGGTCGGCTGCGCTGTCGGAGTAGGCGTTCGGGCTGTTGCGGTCGCCCCACACGAAGGAGCCGGCGTTGTTGGTTTGTCCGTTCCAGCCGCCGGCAAATGAATAATCGCCTGCCGCACCGAAGGCGAAGCTGACGCTGGTGGCACGCACGCCGGGGGTCACGGCGGACGAATATGGACCCAGCTCCACGCTTCCGTCACCGCGGGCGCGCATGACGTTGTAGCCATTGCGTTTGACCATCACTTCCCCGTCGTCGGCGGTGCCGATGTAGCTGCCCACGGGAATGCCCGCATTGCCGTCCAGCGTCCACGAACCCGGGCAGGAAGCGCCGGCCGGTGCGACGGGACTGCGACTGTCGAGTGCCTCCCAGTCGCCATTGCCGGACTTGACCGCGACCGCGAGCCAGGTCTGCGCGGAACCGGCCAGGCTCGCGCCGAAATCGACCGGCACGCTGAAATTGCCGTCGGTGACCGCGACGCCGTGCACGTCGATCGGACCGGCCACCACGTTGCCGCCCTGGGCGGCCGAATACAGCGTCAGGCGCAGGTCGTACTGGCCGTTCGCCGGCTCGCCGGCGGCGCTGAGCGAGCCGTGGTAGTTGAAGCTCTCGGCATGCGCGACGCCGGCACCGGCCAGTGCAAGGCACAGCATCAAGGCAAGACCGTTCCTGTTGGTTTTCATGATCTGGAAACTCCCCGCGGTTGGACGGGCTCGTGCCCGCAATTCCAGTATCACGCAGGATCGTGCCAAAAGGAGACATGGCGCCGTGCGGGCCCATGGCTTTTGTAGCCTGGCCAAGGTGCGGCCCCGGCCATGGCGCAGCCGGCCCGCCGGCGTCACCGAGCCGGCGGCTCAGGCCGGATCGGGTGGTTCGATGTGCTGCGCGCGCAGCAAGGCGCCCGCGGCGGGGTCATCGTCGAGCAGCCGGAACCCCGCGAATTCGAATGCGGGCGCGACCGCGCATGTCACCAGCGCGTAGTCGCCGAGCGGGCGCGCGGACTGCCAGCACCCGGCCGGGACCGCAACCAGCGGCCGCGTGCCATGCGCGTCGGCGCGACCGAGGCGGTGGCGCACCAGGCCACGGACCTGCGCGTCGAACACCGACAGTTCCAGCGCATCGCCCTCGGCGTGCTGCCACACCTCGTCGGCGTCGATGCGATGCCAGCGGCTGGTTTGCCCGGCCGCGAGCAGATAGTGGATCGCGCTGGCGAGCGGGCGCTCGTGCGCGTCGTCGGTGATGCGGCGCGCGGACGCATACACGCGGCGGTAGTGGCCGCCTTCCGGATGCGGCGCCAGGTCGAGCAGGGCGATGAGTTCGCGGACGCGCGGGTGCATGGGCGTCAGTGGCGCGTGGCCGTGCCGGCGCCATCGGCCGCGAACAGCGCGTCGATGTCGGCCGGGTCGAACACGTAACGGCGGTTGCAGAACTCGCAGTCCACCTGCACCGAGCCCTGCTCGGCCAGCGCCGCGGCGCACTCGGCCCGACCGAGCGAATGCAGCATGTCGCCCACGCGCTCGCGCGAGCAGCTGCAGCGGAACGCCAGCGGGTGCGCACCCTGCAGGCGCACGCCATCCTCATGGAACAGGCGCAGCAGCAGCGTGTCCACCGGGGTGTCCAGCAGCTCATCCTCGCCAAGTGTGGCCAGCAGGTGCTGCACGCGGTTCCAGCCATCGGGATCGGTGCCGAGGCGATGCCCGCCGCCGCCGGCCAGCTGCTGCACGAGCAGACCGGCGCAGCGATCGCCGGCCTGTGCCAGCACGATGCGCGTGGGCAGTTGCTCGGAGCGGGTGAAATACCGCTCGAACGCACCCGCCAGTTCGCCGCCCTCCACCGGTACCACGCCCTGGTAGCGCGTCCGGGTCGCGTGATTGTCGATGGTGATGGCCATGCGCGCGGCCTGGTCGAGGCGGATCGCGGCCTGCGGCACCGCGCCGTCCCAGCGTGCGATGCCGCGCACGTGGCCGTCGTGCGTGCATTCGGCGAACAGCAGCTTGAGCGCGCCGCTGTCCTGCACCTGCACCGAGAACTTGCCGTCGAACTTGAGCGCGCTCGTGAACAGGGCGCTGGCCGCCAGCGCCTGGCCGAGCAGCACGCCCAGCGCGCCGCCGTAGTCGCCGTGCGCGCGCAGCTCGCGCCAGGCGCCGTCGAGGCGCACGTGGGCGCCGCGCACATCGGCGCGTTCGAGCTGGAAGCGGGACAGGGCGTCGGTGGCTGGCATGGCGCGGGATCGGGGTGGCACGCGGGATTGTCGCAGGTCAGCGCCGCGTCGGCAGGCGGCGGGCCGAGGGCAGGGCCGCGCGCACCTCAGGCCGCCAGGCGCGCACCCAGCGTGCGCAACAGGTCGTGGGCGGCGCGCAGGCGCTCGCTGGTACCCTCCAGCGGCAGCTTGAGGCGCAGCTTGTCCGGACCGTCGAGCGCGTATACGCGCGGCTGGCGCTGGATCAGGCCGATCACGGTCAGCGGCTCGATCGCGGGTTGCGGGCCAAACAGCACGCGGCCGCCCTGCGCGCCCAGTTCGAGCTTGCGGATGCCCAGCGCGGTGGCGGCGAGCTTGAGCGTGGTCACGGTGAACAGGTGCTTGACCGGATCGGGCAGCAGGCCGAAGCGATCGATCATCTCCACCTGCAGTTCACGCAGCTGGGCCTCGTCGCGCGCGCTGGCAATGCGCTTGTACAGCGTCAGGCGCGCGTTGACATCGGGCAGGTAATCGTCGGGGATGAGCGCGGGGATGTTGAGCACGATCTCGGCCTCGCCCGCGTCGGTCAGCTCGAAATCGGCCACCTGGCCCGACTTGAGCGCGCGCACCGCGCGGTCGAGCATCTCCGAGTACAGCGCGAAGCCGACTTCCTCGATCTGGCCCGATTGCTCCTCGCCGAGCAGTTCGCCGGCGCCACGAATCTCCAGGTCGTGGGTCGCGAGCGTGAAGCCGGCGCCGAGTTCGTCGAGCGAGGCCAACGCCTGCAGGCGCTTGTCGGCGTCGGCGGTGATGTTGCGTGCGTCGGGCACCATGAGGTAGGCGTAGGCGCGGTGGTGCGAACGGCCCACGCGCCCGCGCAGCTGATGCAGCTGCGCCAGGCCGAAGCGGTCGGCGCGGTTGATGATGATGGTGTTGGCGCTGGGCACGTCGATGCCCGATTCGATGATCGTGGTGGCCACCAGCACGTTGAAGCGCTGGCGGTAGAAGTCGAGCATGATCTGCTCGAGTTCCTTGTCGGGCATCTGGCCGTGGGCATGGCGGATGCGCGCCTCCGGCAGCAATTCGTGCAGTTCGCGCGCGGTCTTCTCGATCGTGGCCACATCGTTGTGCACGAAGTACACCTGGCCGCCGCGCGCATGCTCGCGCTGCATGGCCTCGCGCACGGTGGCCGCGTCCCATGGCCCGACGAAGGTCTGCACCGCGAGCCGGTTGGCCGGTGGCGTGGCGATGATCGACAGGTCGCGCAGGCCCGCCATCGCCATGTTGAGGGTGCGCGGGATCGGCGTGGCGGTGAGCGTGAGCACGTCGACTTCGGCGCGCAGCTTCTTCAGCGCTTCCTTGTGGCGCACGCCGAAGCGCTGTTCCTCGTCGATGATGACCAGGCCAAGGTCCTTGAAGCGCACGTCGCGCTGCACCAGTTTGTGGGTGCCGATCATCACGTCGCCTTCGCCGGCGGCCAGCCGCGCCAGCGCGGCCTGCATTTCCGCCGGTGTCTTGAAGCGCGACAGCACCTCGACGCGGATCGGCCAATCGGCAAAGCGGTCGCGGAAGTTCTGGTAGTGCTGCTGCACCAGCAGCGTGGTCGGCGCGAGCACCGCCACCTGCTTGCCGGCGGTGGCCGCGGCGAATGCCGCGCGCAGCGCGACTTCGGTCTTGCCGAAGCCGACATCGCCGCACACCACCCGGTCCATCGGCCGTGCCGAGGCGAGGTCGTCGAGCACCGCCGCGATCGCGCTGCTCTGGTCGGGCGTCTCCTCGAACGGGAAGCTGGCGCCGAATTGCTCCACCAGCGCGCGATCGACCGGCAAGGCCACGCCACGGCGCGCCTCGCGCTGGGCATGGATCGCAAGCAGTTCGGCCGCGGCGTCGCGCACCTTGGCAGCGGCCTTGCGCCGTGCGCGCTCCCATGCATCGCCGCCGAGCGCGTGCAGCGGCGCCTGCTCGGGCACGCTGCCCGAGTAGCGCGAGACCAGGTGCAGTTGCGCGACCGGCACGTACAGCTTGTCGCCACGCGCGTATTCGATCGCCAGGAATTCGGCCTGGGTACCGCCCACGTCGAGCTTGACCAGGCCTTGGTAGCGGCCCACGCCATGGTCGACGTGCACGATCGGCGCGCCCGGCGACAGTTCCGACAGGTCGCGCAGCACCGCTTCGGGATCGCGTGCCGCGCGCCGCCGCCGCCGCGCCTGGCGCGCGCGTTCGCCGGACAGCTCGCGTTCGGTGAGCACGGTGAGCTGCGCGCCATCGAGCGCGAAGCCGGTTTCCAGCGGCGCCACCGTGATCGCCAGCGGCGCGGCGCCCGGCCCGCCAGCTGCGAACGCCTGCCACGAGGGCAGCGTGGCCGGCTGCAGGCCCGCGCCCGCGAGCTGTTCGATGAGCGCCTCGCGCCGGCCCGGCGAATCCACCGTGAGCAGCACGCGGCCCGGATAGGCGGCGAGGAACCCACGCAGTGCCGCGGCGGGCGCCTCGCCCTTGCGCGTGAGCGGCAGCAAGGGCGCGGGTTGGGTGCCCAGCGCCAGCGCGTGCGGGTGGCCGCCGGCGCTGACGAAGTCGGCACGCAGCACGCCATTGAGCCGCTCGCGCAACTGCTGTGGCGACAGGTACAGCTCGGTCGGCGGCAGCAGTGGGCGCTCGACGTCGTGGGCGCGTTGCTCGTAGCGCTGCGCGGTGTGCGTCCAGAACGCGTCGCTGGCTTCCAGCGCGCCGGCGCCGATCACGAACAGCGCCGGTTCGGGCAGGTAGTCGAACAGCGTCTCGGTGTGCTCGAAGAACAGCGGCAGGTAGTACTCGATGCCCGCGGGCGCGCCGCCTTCCTTGATGTCCTGGTACAGCGGGCAGCGCCGCGGATCGATCGGGAAGCGTTCGCGCAGCGTGTTGCGGAAGGCCTTGGCCGATTCCTCGGTGAGCGGGAACTCGCGCGCCGGCAGCAGCCGCACGGCATCGACCTTGTGGTCGGAGCGCTGGGTGTCCGGGTCGAAGCTGCGGATCGATTCGATGTCCTCGTCGAACAGCTCGATGCGGTAGGGCACGGGACTGCCCATCGGGTACAGGTCGAGCAGCGCGCCGCGGATCGCGAAGTCGCCCGGCTCGTTGACTTGCGGCACGTTGCGGTAGCCGGCCGCCGCGAGGCGGCGCTGTTCGCTGCCCAGGTCGAGGCGCTCGCCCACGCGCAGTATCAGGCTCGAACCGGCCACGTAGCTGCGCGGCGCCAGCCGCTGCATCAAGGTCGCCACCGGCACCACCAGCACGCCGCGCCGCAGCGTGGGCAGGCGGTACAGCGTCGCCACGCGCTGCGACACGATCTCGGCGTGCGGCGAGAACAGATCCCACGGCAGGGTCTCCCAGTCCGGGAACTGCAGCACCTCGGTGTCGCTGCCCGCGAACACCGCGATCTCGGCTTCGAGCTCATGCGCGGCATGGGTGTCGCGCGTGACCACCACCACGAGGCTGGCGTGGTCGCGTCCGGCCTGCGCCAGCGCCAGCGCGAGCGCCGAGCCGTGCGGCTCGACCCAGTAGCGGCGCTGCTTGCTGGAGGCGGGAAGCGGAAGCTGGATCAGAGGAGAAGCCATCGGACGGTTGCCGCACGCGGACCGGCGCGGCAGGTGGGCGCGTGGAAACCGCGCATTCTAGCAGCCGCACGTGGGATGGCCCCGTACGTGACATGACGCGTGCGACCAGTGCCGCACGATGCCGGGACAACCTGATGCAAGGGCGCACCGCGGCCGCGGCCGGCTTTACCGCACATTTACGCCCGTCATCCCGAAGCCGTCGGCTGGATCGGCGAAAATGACGCCGGATGTGATGAGCGGGGAGTGGACAGGACATGCAGTCCAGACACGCGTGGCTGTGCGGCGTGGTGATCGCGGGGTGGGTACTGGCGGGATGTTCGCGCCAGGCGCCGCCGCCCGCGGCCATGGCGGTGCCGGTCACGGTCACGCGCGCGGTCGCGCGCGACATGCCGATCGTGGTCGCCGCACCGGGTACGGTCGAGGCGATCAATGCGGTGGCGGTCAAGTCGCTGGTGGAGGGCCAGCTGCTCGAATCGCTCGTGCAGGACGGTGCCGACGTGCAGGCCGGCCAGCTCATGTTCCGCATCGATCCGCGGCCCGCGCAGGCGGCGCTGCAGCAGGCCGAGGCGGCGCTGGCCAAGGACCGGGCGACGCTGGAGCAGGCGCGCTCGCAGGTCGAGCGCTATCGCGACGTGGCCGCCAAGGGCTACGTGTCGGCCGACCAGATGGAGCAGTACCGCACCAACCTGGGCGTGGCGCAGGCGGCGGTGAAGCTGGACGAGGCCAATGTCGAGGCCGCGCGCCTCAGCCTGGACTACACCCGGATCCGAGCCCCCATCAGCGGCCGGCTTGGCCGCATCCAGATCCGTCCGGGCAACCTGGTCAAGGCCAATGACGCCAACGCGCTGGTGGTGATCAACCAGATCGAGCCGATCTACGTGAACTTCGCCCTGCCGGGCAGCCATGTCGGGCGCGTGCTCGCGGCGCAGCAGGCCGGGCCGCTGGCGGTGCGCGCGAACGTGATCGGCGTGGCGCAGCCGCTGCAAGGCCGCCTCGCCTTCGTCGACAACACGGTCGACAGTGCCACCGGCACGATCCGCCTGCGTGGCGAGTTCGCCAACGACGGCCACGCGCTGTGGCCGGGCCAGTTGGTCAGTGTCGAGCTCACGCTCGGCCACGATGCCCATGCGGTGGTGCTGCCCGACAAGGCCGTGCAGAACGGTCCGCAGGGCAGCTACGTGTACCGCGTGCAGGATGACCGCCGCGCGCAGATGCGCGCGGTCAGCGTGGCGCGCGTGCAGGCCGGGCTCGCGGTCATCGACAGCGGTGTCGCGGCCGGCGACCTCGTGGTGCTCGACGGCCAGTCGCGCGTGCACGACGGCAGCGCGCTGCGCTTCGAGGAGACCGCGCCGGCGGCCACGACGGACGGCGCGCCGTGAACATCTCGGCGCTGTTCGTGCGCCGCCCGGTCATGACCACGCTGGTGATGGTCGGCATCCTCGTGTTCGGCATCGTCGGCTATCGCGCCTTGCCGGTGGCCTCGCTGCCCAATGTGGATTTTCCCACGATCTCGGTCAATGCGAGCCTGCCGGGCGCCTCGCCCGAGACCATGGCCGCGGCGGTGGCGACGCCGCTGGAGAAGCAGTTCTCGACGATCCCCGCGATCGACTCGATGACCTCGCAGAGCTCGCTCGGCTCCACCAACATCACGCTGCAGTTCGCGCTCGACCGCGACATCGACGCGGCCGCGCAGGATGTGCAGGCGGCGATTTCCTCGGCGCTGCGCCAGTTGCCGCCGCAGATGACCTCGCCACCGACGCTGCGCAAGGTCAACCCGGCCGATTCGCCGATCTTCTTCATCGCCTTCACCTCGACCACGCTGCGCCTGTCCGCGCTCAACGAGTACGCCGAGAACACGCTCGCGCAGCGCATCTCGATGGTTGCTGGCGTGGCCCAGGTCAACGTATGGGGCTCGCAGAAGTACGCGGTGCGCATCGACCTGGATCCGCACGCACTGGCCGCGCGCGGGCTGGGCATCGATGCGGTGGCCGGCGCGGTCGGGCGCGGCAACGTCAACCTGCCCACCGGCACGCTGTACGGGCCCGACCGCATCTACAACGTGATGGTGGACGGCCAGATCCATGACGCGGCCGCCTTCGGCGAGCTCATCGTGAGCTATCGCGATGGCGCACCGGTGCGGCTCAAGGATGTCGCCAACGTCTACGATGGCGTGCAGAACGACAAGGGCGGTGCGCTGCTCAACGGCGAACGCGGCATCGTGCTCGCGGTGCAGAAGCAGCCCGGCGCCAACACGATCGCGGTGGTCGACGACATCCGCGCATTGCTGCCGGCGTTCCAGCGCACGCTGCCGGCTGGCGCCAAGCTGGAGGTGATCTACGACCGTTCGCAGAGCATCCGCGAGTCGGTCGACGAGGTGAAGTTCAGCCTCATGCTCGCGCTGGCGCTGGTGGTGCTGGTGATCTTCCTGTTCCTGCGCAACCTGTCGGCCACCGTGATCCCGTCACTGGCGCTGCCGATGTCGATCGTGGGCACCTTCGCGGTGATGTATGCGTTCGGCTTTTCGATCGACAACCTGTCGCTGATGGCGCTCACGCTCGCGGTCGGGTTCGTGGTGGACGATGCGATCGTGATGCTCGAGAACATCGCCCGCCACATGGAAATGGGCAAGGACCGCTTGCGCGCGACGTTGGACGGTGCGCGCGAGGTCGGTTTCACGATCGTGTCGATGACCCTGTCGCTGGCCGCGGTGTTCATCCCCGTGGTGTTCATGGGCGGCATCATCGGGCGCCTGCTGCGCGAGTTCGCGGTGACGATCGTCGCGGCGGTGCTGGTGTCGGGGCTGGTGTCGCTCACGCTCACGCCGATGCTGTGCAGCCGCTGGCTCAAGGCGCCGCAATCGGTCCGCCATGGCCGGCTGTACCAGTGGAGCGAGCGCGCCTACGAGCGCGTGCAGCACGGCTACCGCGTCACGCTGGAGGCGTGCGTGCGGCATGCGCGCATCGTGCTCGGCCTGTTCCTCGCGCTGGTGCTCGCCACCGGCGTGCTCATCGTGCAGGTGCCCAAGGGCTTCCTGCCCAACGACGACACCGGGCAGATCTTCGTGTCGGTGGAAGGCGCGCAGGACATCGGCTTCGAGGCGATGCTGGAGAAGCAGCGCGCCGCGATCGACATCATCCGCGCCGATCCCAACGTCGCCTTCGTGATGGCGTTCGTGGGCGCCGGCTATGGCGGCGGCACGCTCAACCGCGGCCGCCTCATCGTCAACCTCAAACCGATGGGCGAACGGCTGGGCGCGGATGCGGTGGTGCAGGGCCTGCGTCCCAAGCTGCAGGGCATCGCGGGCCTGCAGGCGTTTCCACAGAACCTGCCGCTGATCCGCATCGGCGGCCGGCCGACCAACAACGTGTACCAGTTCGCGTTGCAGGATACCGACACGCGCCAGCTGTTCGAGTGGACGCCCAGAGTGGTCGAGGCATTGGCGCGCGAGCGCGGCTTCCTCGACGTGAGCAGCGACATGCTCATCGCCAACCCGCAGCTGGACGTGACGATCGACCGCGACGCGGCGGCAGCCTACGGCGTGACGCCGCAGGCGATCGAGAACGCGCTGTACTACGCCTTCGGGCCGGCCCAGGTGTCGACGATCTACACCGACTCGGACCAGTTCTGGGTGCTCATGCGCATCGATCCCGCGCGGCAGGCCGATCCGGACGTGCTGTCCTCGATCCATCTGAGCCCGACGCTGCCGCCGGACGGCAACGCCTCCGCGCCGCCGTCGGCGCAACTGGTGCCGCTGTCGGCGGTGACGCGCACCGGGAAGTCGGTGGGCGCCGCGACCATCAACCACCTCGGGCAGGTGCCAGCGACCACGGTCTCGTTCGATCTGGCGCCAGGCGTGGCGCTGAGCGATGCGGTCGCCACGATCGATCGGGTGGTGGCCGAGCTCAAGCTGCCCGACACCATGAGCGCTTCGCTGCAGGGCACCGCGCAGTCATTCCAGGATTCGGTTGCGGGCATGGGCATGCTGTTGCTGCTGGCGGTGTTCGTGATCTATCTCGTGCTGGGCATCCTCTACGAGAGCTTCATCCACCCGCTCACGATCCTGTCGGGCCTGCCCACTGCGGTGTTCGGCGCCTTGCTCACGCTCATGCTGTTCGGGCGCGAGCTCGACCTGTACGGCGCGGTCGGGCTGATCATGCTCATCGGCATCGTCAAGAAGAACGCGATCATGATGATCGACTTCGCGCTCGACCGGCAGCGCGAGGGTGTGCCGGCTGCGCGCGCGATCGTCGATGCGAGCGTGGTGCGCTTCCGTCCGATCATGATGACCACGTTCGCGGCGCTCATGGGCACTCTGCCGATCGCACTCGGCGTGGGCGCGGGTGCGGAAGCGCGCCGACCGCTCGGCCTGGCCGTGGTCGGCGGCCTCGTCACCTCGCAGCTGCTCACGCTGTACATCACGCCGGTGATCTACCTGTACTTCGAGCGCCTGCAGCAACGCCTGCGGCACCGGAGCGGCTCAGTGCCGGCGCAGGCGGCGTGACAGGTCCAGGCGCACGCGCACCACGCCCGGCTCGTCGAGGCAGGCTTCACGCGTGGCACCGAGCCGCCGCGAAAACTCCAGCATCTGCGTGTTCTGCGCGAGTACCGTGCCCCACAGGTGACTCAGGCCGCGGCGCCGGGCTTCGTCCACCAGCCGGCGCATGAGCGCGCGGCCGAGCCCGCGGCCGGACAGCGCCGGGTCCGTGATCACCGCGAACTCGGCGCCGCCGCCGACCGGGTCGTGGAAGAAGCGGGCCTCGCCGCGGATCTCGCCGGCGGCATCCACCACCACGTAGGCCGCGCCCAGTGCGGGGTCGACCGTGGCGAAGCGCGTGGCCGCCTCGATCGACAGCTCATTCATGCGGTGGAAGGTGCGCTGGCGCACCTGCTCGGGACTCAGGCGCTGGAACGCGCGCTGCAGCGCGGGCACGTCCTGCGGGTGGATCGCGCGCACGCGGTAGCAGGCGCCGTCGCGCGTGCGCAGTGCCCGCCCGCGCGTGGGGGCGTGTGGCAGGCGCTGCGGACGGGCGGGCGGCGTCGGCATGGACGTCAACTGCGACCAGACGGGCCCGCGAGCATGCCACGGCGCGTCGCTGGCGTCGCGCATCGGTCATAATGGCGAGGTTGGCGGGCCGCGGGTTGGCGCGGCGCGTGACCGACGGGCAGGGGGAGACGTGGCCGCTGAACAGACCGGAATGCGCGATGCCGATCTCGACGACCTGTGCGCGCGCTGGCCAGGCGCGACGCGGGCGATGAAGTGGGAAGTGGACCTGGTGTGGAGCGTGGCGGGCAAGATGTTCGCGGTGCTGTGCACGCTCGGACCCGACCGCGGCCGTCTGTCGTTCAAGGTCGAGCCCGAGCAATACGCGACCATGAGCACGCAGCCGGGCATGATGCCCGCGCCCTACACCGGCAGCATGTTCTGGATCAGCGTCACCGAGCCGGAGCGGTTTGCGACCGCCGACCTGGCCGGCTGGGTGCGCGGCTCCTACGAACTCGTGCGCGCGAGCCTGCCGCGAAAGACCCAGGATGCGCTCGATGCGTCCTGATCGCCCACGAGCGTTTGCTCGCGGGGCCCGGCCGCAAACGGTCGGGCACGAAGCCGGTGCGTGGCTGTCCGCGGCGCGGCAGCGCGACCGGCGCCCGCGACGCACGCGCGAGACCACCGACTGCGCGGGCGCCGCCATGAACGCCGATCGTTGAACACGTACCCCAACGGGTAATCCAGCCGTTCCCGCAACTTGCTTCCCACCACTGCCGCCTGCCTCATGTCGACCCAAGCCGATTCCGTCAAGACGATCTTCTACGCGCTCGGCGCCAACTTCGCGATCTTCCTGGCCAAGGCCGGCGCGGCCGTGGTCACGGGTTCGGGCGCGATGTTCGCCGAGGCCGTGCATTCGCTCGCCGACTGCGCCAACCAGGTGCTGCTGTTGCTGGGCATCCGCAGCGCCAAGCGCGCGCCGTCGGAAGAGCATCCGCTGGGCGAGGGCAAGGCGATCTACTTCTGGTCGTTCCTCGTCGCGCTGCTGCTGTTCTCGGTCGGCGGCGCGTTCTCGATCTGGGAGGGCCTGCACAAGCTGTCGCATCCCGAGCCGCTGCGCTGGCCCTGGCTCGCGATCGGCGTGCTCGCCTTCGGCGTGGTGGCCGAGAGCCTGTCGATGTGGGGCTGCCTGCGCGAGGTCAACAAGGCGCGCGGTGACAAGAGCCTGTGGCGCTGGTTCCGCGAAAGTCGCCAGAGCGAGCTCATCGTGGTGTTCGGCGAGGATTTCGCCGCGCTGTGCGGCCTCGTGTTCGCGCTCATCGCGGTCAGCCTGACCGCGGCCACGGGCAATCCACTGTACGACGCCGGCGGCACGCTCGCGATCGGCGTGCTGCTGGTGCTGGTCGCGATTTTCATCGCGATCGAGGTCAAGGCCTTGCTCATCGGGCAGAGCGCCGACCCCGAACTGCGGCGCGATCTCAAGGCGTTCCTTGCCGGGCGCAGCGAGATCGCGCAGGTGTTTCGCGTGGTCACGCTGCAGCTCGGGCCCGACGTGATGGTGGCGGTCAAGGTGCGCATGCAGTGCGATGGCAGCGCCGACGGCCTGGTCGCCGCGATCAACGCGGTCGAGCGCGACATGAAGGCGCGCTTCGGCCAGATCCGCTGGTCGTTCTTCGAACCCGACATCGCCGACTAGCCGCGCCACACCGCCCCGCGCCCGCTGCACCCGCCCACCAGTGCGCCGCCACCGGTGCGCGGTGGACGACTACTCCACGCGTGTCGGGCGCAGCAGCAGCGCGAGCACCGGTGGCGTCACGATCGCGGTGAGCAGGGACATCGCGACGATGACGGCGTAGAGCTCGTTGGAGAACACGCCCGCGGCGAGGCCGAGGCTGGCGATGACCACGCCGACTTCGCCGCGCGGCACCATGCCCACGCCGACGATCGCGGCGCCGCGGCGGCCGAGCGACAGCGCGCCCAGCGCGCCGCCGAGGAACTTGGTGCTGATCGCGATGAGCGTGGCGATCGCGAGCATCCACAGCGCATCGCGGCTCGTGAACACCACAAGGTCGATCTTGGCGCCGGTGAGCACGAAGAAGAACGGCGCGAGCAGTGCGAGCAGCGGCTGCATCTGGTGTTCCAGCTCGTCGCGGCGCGGGATTTCCGAGGCGATCATGCCGGCGAGGAAGGCGCCGATGATCGCGGCGAGCCCGAACCCGGTCGACAGCCACGCCAGCCCGAGGCAGATCGCCAGTGCGATCGTGAGCGGCGACAACGGGTTGATCGGGCGATCGAGCCAGTCGCCGCGCTTGCGCATCACGCGCGTGCCGACCCAGCCGATGATCGCGACGAAGCCCAGCGCCTGCAGCAGCACCAGCGCAAGGCCGGCGAGGTCGATGCCGCCGTCCTCCTGCAGCGAAGTCACCATGCCCAGCAGCAACATCGCGAGGATGTCGTCGATGACCGCGGCGCCGAGGATCACGCGGCTCTCGACGCGGTCGAGCACGCCCAGTTCCTGCAGCACGCGCGCGGTGATGCCGGCCGAGGTGGCGACGAAGGCGGCGGCCACGAACATCGACTTGACCCAGTCCAGGCCGCTGCCATGCGCCCACCACGCGCCCAGCGCGAACGGCAGCAGCACGCCGAGCACGCCCACCAGCAGTGCGCTGCGGCCGACCTTCTTGAGGTCGTCCAGGCGCGTTTCCAGCCCGACCGCGAACAGCAGGAACACCACGCCGAGCTCGGCCAGCAGGTCGAGCGGGGTGCCTGCGGCGAGCTGGCCGGCGTCGATCCAGCCCAGCGCCGAGGGGCCGATCGCGCAGCCGGCGAGGATTTCGCCGACCACGCCGGGCAGGCGCAGGCGTTGCGCCAGTTCGGCGCCGACCTGCGCGGCGACGAAGATCACGAACAGCGCGAGCAGGATGTCGGCGGCGTGGTGCATGGGGCAGGGTCAGGGTCCGAAGTGACGGGCATTGAGCCACAGGTGGGTGAGGATGCTCGCGGCATAGCCGAGCGCGATCGGCACGATCCAGCGCAGGTGCGCGGTGAAGGTGTAGGCGCCGCGTGAAGCGCCCATGAGCGCCACGCCCGCGGCGGAGCCGATCGACAGCAGGCTGCCACCGACGCCCGCGGTGAGCGTGACCAGCAGCCATTGGCCATGGTCCATCGCCGGATCCATCTTGAGCACCGCGAACATGATCGGGATATTGTCGACGACCGCCGACAGCAGGCCGATCGCGGTGTTGGCCCAGGTGTGGCCGAAGCTGCCATACAGCGCGTGCGAGGCCAGTTCGAGGTAGCCGATCGCGGCGAGCGCGCCGACGCAGGCGAACACGCCGTAGAAGAACAGCAGCGTGTCCCATTCGGCGTTGGCGATGATGCGGAAGATCGAGTAGCGCGACGGATTCTCGATGCCGTTGGCGAAGGCATAGCGCAGCTCGCGGCGCTCGATGCGCGCGGCGACGAGGTTGAGCAGGGCCAGGCCGGTGAGCATGCCCCATGCCGCGGGCATGTCCAGCCACTGGCGGCCGGCCACCGTGATCGCGATGGTGAGCGCGAAGGTCACGCAGATGCCCAGACCGCCGATCTTGATGCGCGTGCGCTCGGCATGGGCGGGCGGCCTGCCGACCGGCACCGCGAAGTGCATGAACGCGGCCGGCACCAGCCAGTTGACGATCGCGGGCACGAAGATCGCGAAGAACTCCACGAACTCGACCTTCTGCGCCTGCCACACCATGAGCGTGGTGATGTCGCCGAATGCGCTCCAGGCACCGCCCGCGTTGGCGGCCACCACGAGGTTGATGCAGGCCAGGGTGACGAAGCGCCGGTTGTCGCCGCCGACCGCGAGCACCACCGCCGACATCACCAGCGCGGTGGTGAGGTTGTCGAGCACGGGCGAGGTCATGAACGCGAGCAGGCCGGTGATCCAGAACAGCGCGCGGTAGCCGAGCCGGAGCCGCACCAGCCAGTCACGCAGCGCATCGAACACGCCGCGCTCGCCGATCGCGGTCACGTAGGTCATCGCCACCACGAGGAAGAAGAAGATCTCGGAGTATTCGAGGAACATCTCCTCGAACGCGGCGTGCACCGGCGCGGCGCCGCCGCCCGAGCGGATCGCCCACCAGGCCAGCAGGCCCCACATGAGGCCGCCCGCGAGCATCACCGGCTTGGACTTGGCGATGTGGATGCGCTCCTCGGCAACCACCGCGGCGTAGGCGAGCACGAACAGGCCGAGCACGATCCAGCCCAGCGGATGGGCGACCAGATCGAGCGTGGGGTCGGCGCCCGCCGCCCATGCCGCGGGTGCGGTCGTCGCGAAAAGTGCAGCCAGCCAACGATGCATCCAGGGATCCCCCATCCACCAAGCCGGCCTAGCGTAACAGCCGCGGCGTACCGGCGTGGCCACGCACGGTTGCGTTTTGCGTGGCGCGCGCCAATGCTAGGCAACCGTCCGCCACCCGGAACCGCCCATGCAGGATGTCCTCGGCACGCCGCGCGAAGCCATGTCCAAGGTCGACACCGCGTGGCTGCGCATGGAGCGGCCGACCAACCGCATGATGATCACGGGCGTGCTCATGTTCGCCGGACCGCTCGATCCGGCGCGGATCAAGGCCCTGCTGGCCGAACGCTTTCTCGCCTATCGCCGCTTCTGCCAGCGCCCCGTGCTCGGCGTCAATGGCGGCCACTGGGAAGCCGATCCGGATTTCGACCTCGACTGGCACGTGCGCGTGGCGGCGCTGCCCGGTGCGGCCGACAAGCGCGAACTGCAGGATTTCGTCAGCGAACTGGCCTCGACACCGCTGGACCTGTCCAAGCCGATGTGGCAGTTCCACCTGATCGAGAACTACCGCGGCGGCGGCGCCCTGGTGGCGCGCATCCACCACTGCTATGCCGATGGGCTGGCGCTGGTGCAGGTGCTGCTCTCGCTCACCGACACCGCCGCGCAGCCCGAGGCGCGCGCCGAACTGGCGCGCACCTGGCTCAAGCGCGACCGCGGCAGCGTGCTCGAGCGCCTGCTGGAGCCGATGCAGGGCGGCTTGCACAAGATGCTCGCCGCGGGCGAAAAAACCTGGCAGACGCTTGCGCAGATGTTGGCCGACCCGTCGGTCGCGGCCGAGTTTGCCCACGAGGGCAGCGAGATCACGCGCGAGCTCGCGGTCACCGTGACCTTGTCCGACGATCCCCGGACCGCGCTCAAGGGCCGCCTGGGCGTGGCCAAGCGCGTGGCCTGGGCCGAGCCGCTGCCGCTGGACGAGGTCAAGGTGCTGGGCAAGGCGCTGGGCTGCACCGTCAACGACGTGCTGCTGGCCTGCGCAGCCGGCGCCTTGCGCGGCTATCTGCGCGACCTGGGCGAGGACATCGACGGACTCACGATCCGGGCCACGGTGCCGGTCAATCTGCGCCCGCTCGAACATGCCAGGAAGCTCGGCAACCACTTCGGCCTCGTGTTCCTCGACCTGCCCATCGGCGAGCCCAATCCGCTGCGCCGGCTCGAGCGCGTGGCCGCGTGCATGCGCGAGCTCAAGGGCCGGCGCCAGGCGGTGGTCGCATTCGGACTGCTGGCGGCGCTGGGCATGGCGCCGGCGGCGTTGCAGGCACCCGCGCTGGAGCTGTTCAGCCGCAAGGCCAGCGCGGTCGCGACCAATGTGCCCGGCCCGCAACAACCGCTGTTCATGGCCGGCGTCGAGGTACGCGAGTTGATGTTCTGGGTGCCGCAGACCGGATCGATCGGACTGGGCCTGTCGATCCTCAGCTACAACGGCCGCGTGCACTTCGGGCTCATCGCCGACCATCGCAGCATCCGCGACCCCGACGCGATCGTCGCGCGCTTCGGCAGCGAGTTCGAAAAGCTCATGCTCATCGCGATGATGGAAGACTGGGACGAGGAATTCGGCGCGAGCGACGCCGCCTCCACGCTCGCGCGTTACCTGTAGCACGGGCGGCGTCGAGCCGGGCAAGCGCCGCGCGACTGCGCGTCAGGGCCGATTCACTGCCGCAGGGTGCTCCAGATCGCACCGAGCAGGTCATGCGTCGGAGTGTCGGCCGACAGCTCCCAGAACATCACGCCGGCGAGGCCGCGGTCGAGCACGTAGCGGCCCTTCAGGCGCAGCGACTGCGGATCGTCATAGCTCACGAACACGTGTTGCTGCGGCTGGTACAGGAACGGCACGCCCGACACCGCGTCCCAGTGGCGCACGTAGCCATCGCGATCGACGCTGTCGCGCGCTAGTGCCGCATAGCCGGTGTTGACGCGGCGCGTGGGCTTGGCGCCCTGCTGGTACAGGCCGTCGGCGGTGGCCGGCACCTGTTCCCAGGCGTGGCCGTAGAACGGCACGCCCAGCACGATCTTGCGCGCGGGCACGCCCGCGGCCAGGTACAGGTCGACCACGCGTGCCGCCGACAGCTGCCGCGGATTGTCCGGATGCGTGTACAGCGGCGCATTGTGGCCGGTGTAGGGATCCCACGGTCCGACCTGGTCGTAGGTCATGAGATTGACGTAGTCGACCACGGCCTGCACCTGCGCCATTTCGGTGAGTTCGAGCCATTTCTCGTTGGCGCCGGTGGCGATCGTGAGCAGGTAGCGGTGGCCGTCGGCGCCGGCGGCCGCGTCCAGCGCCGCGCGCAATTCGGACAGCAATGCGGTGTAGTTGTGCTTGTCCTCGGGTCGATGCGGATTGCCCGCGCCGGGCTGGCCCGGGTATTCCCAGTCGATGTCGATGCCGTCGAGGCGGTGGCGCTGCACGAACTGCACCGCGCTGGCGATGAAGGCCTCGCGTGAGCGCGCATCGAGCGCCATGTCCGAAAACGCGCCCGACCAGGTCCAGCCACCGACCGAGACCAGCAGCTTGAGCGCGGGATTGCGCCGCTTGAGCGCGCGCAGACGCTCGAACGTGCGCGCGTCATTGCGAAAGCCCTCGACCATGCGGCCCTCGACGATGTTGGCGAAGGCGTAGTTGAGGTGGGTGAGGCGTTCGACCGGCAGTTTCGCCGCGTCGAAGGCCTTGCCATCGGTGAACAGGTAGCCGATCACCACCTTGGGCGCGTCCGCCACCGGCACCGGTCGTGCCGATACCGCGAGCAGGTACCAGGCGGCGTGCGGCAACCATTGTTCGCCCCAGCGCCAGTCATCGTCCTTGCCGGTCTGCGCGTGCGGCAGGTTGAAGTCGATGCCGCGGTCATCGGCATAACCCGAGGTGATGCCGTTGACGATGCCGCCCGGAAAGTTGGTGTACTGCCAGCTGCCGAAAAAGCCGTAGCCGGGGTTGTTGCGGCCGCTGCCGTGCAGCATCGAGGCATCGAATGGGTTCTTGCCGATGATCCAGTCGAGCTGGTCGGTGGCATAGGCGGCCAGGCGCTGCTGCCAGGCCGGATCGGACTCGAACAGCGGCAGCGCGAGCCGCGCGGCCGCGGCGAGCGAGGCCAGTCGTGCGTTCTCGCCCTGCCACCACTGGCCGGTCTCGGTGTCGTGCGGAAAGAAGAACTCGCCGCGCCGGCCCTTGCCCTTGCTCTGCACGTACTGGCGCGCGAGGCCGAACGGATTGGCGACCTCGGAGGTGATCGCGAGTTCGAACGCGAGCGAGCGGCGCACCGCGTCGTCGATGCGCTGGCGCAGCGCCGCGGGCGCCTGCTCGCGATAACGCAGCAGCGCCACCACCGGGGCGCCCGCATCGGCGGGATTGAAGAACGGCCGGTCCTTGCCATCGGCGCGCCAGTAGTCGCGGTAGCGGTCGTCGCCGGCAAGGCGATCGAGCAGGTTCAGCGCGCGTCGCTGCGCCGCGGTCGCGTACCGCGGCTTGCCGGTACTGCGCAGCAGTTCGCTCGCCGCGAGCAGCGCGCAGTAGTCATCGACGATGTTCTCCACGCCGTCGTTGGTGAGCTCGTGGTTGTGCGCATCGAGGAATGCGAACGCGCTCTCGGCGTGGGCCAGGTAGGTCGCACGGTCGAATTCGCCACCCGCACCGAGCCGGGCCGCGAGTGCGAGCCCCGCGACCGAGAACCCGCCACCGCTGCGCCAGCTCACCTCGTAGGCACCATCGTGATGGGCGGAGGCGCCGTCGTTGGCGTCCTTCTTCAGCCCGAAGCTGGTCATGGCGCGGCCGAGCCGCCGGTCCCGCGCGGCCTTGGCCGGCCCCGGCGCGCTGATGGTCTGGTAGAACGAGCGCCCTGGCCGGTGCATGCGCACGAGGAAGTCGGCGCCATGGCTGAGTTCGTCGACGAGCCGGCGCCGGATCTGATTGAAGTTGGCATCGCCACGCGCTTCGAGCAGTTCGTGGCTGCGCCCGAGGCTGTACACCACCAGCGGCACCTGCTGGGTGTTGAAATAGCTGGTGAAATCCAGCTGCGAGAGGTGGATGCCGTAGTCGCCGCTGGCGTCGTACCAGCCGCCGTGCACGTCGATCGGAGGCTGCCCGCCATCCTCGAACGGCAGGGCGCGGTCGGCACGGTCCAGTTCGCCCGAGGCGCGCTGCGCCTTGAAGTAGGCGATCACGTCCGACAGCGTCGCGCGCTCGAGCAGGTTGTGCTGCACCTGAAACGGCAACGAGCGCAGCACCTGTTCGCCTTCGCCGCGCGGGTTGTCGCACTCGATGCGGTAACGGCCCGGCTGCTGCAGCGCGCCGAGGTCGAAGGTCCAGTAGCGCCAGTCGCGCCAGTCCTGCACCTGCAGCGGTCCGCTCGCGCTGCCACGCAGCACCAGCGTGCCTTCGGGATCGCTGCGCACCACGCAGTGCGTGATCGCATCGTCGGCATGGCCCTGGACCACCGCGCGCTTGGGGCCGAACGCCTCATAGCCCAGGTGGTTGGTGAGGATCTGCGCGGGAGCCGCCGCCAGCGCTGCGGACGCGAGCGCGGCACACGGCATGACGACAAGGGACAGACGGCGGTGGTTCATGGCAGGTGTTCCCGGGAAGGGGGCGGCCGGCGTGCGCAGCGCCGGCGCCGGTGGTCGCCCGGGTATACACGAGCGGCGCGGGTGCGGGAAATGACCCTGCGCCATGAGCACGCCGCCGTGCGCCGCGCCTCCGGCGTCGACGGCGCGGACTGGGCAGGGAATGCGCCGGCGCGACGGTGTCAGCCGCGCAGCACCAGCAGGCGCGGCTCGGTCATCCCGGCGATCGCGCAGCGGATGCCCTCGCGCCCGAGGCCCGAGCGCTTGACCCCACCATAGGGCATGTTGTCGACGCGGAAGCTCGGGATGTCATTGATGATCACGCCGCCCACCTCGAGCATGTCCCATGCGCGCAGCGTGTGCGCGAGCGAGTCGGTGAACACGCCGGCCTGCAGGCCGTAGTCGGAGTCGTTGACGCGCGCCAAGGCCTCGTCGAAATCCTCGAAGCTCGCCAGCACGGTGACCGGGCCGAACGCTTCCTCGCGCTGAATGCTGGCGCTCGCGGGCACCTGTTCGAGCACGCTCGCGGCGAGCCGGTTGCCCTCGCGCACGCCCCCGCACAGCAGGCGCGCGCCCGCGGCGACCGCCTGCTCGATCCAGCCTTCGAGCCGCTGCGCCGCGGCCACGTCGATGAGCGGGCCGAGAAAGGTGTCGCGCGACCTCGGATCACCGCTGCGCAAGGCCCGCGCGGCCGCGACGAAGCGCTCGCGCAGCGCCGCGTACAGCGAGGCATGGGCGTAGATGCGCTGCACCTTGATGCAGCTCTGGCCCGACTGGTAGTAGGCGCCGAAGATGAGCCGCTCGACGATCGCATCGAGCTTGTCGCGCTGGTCGCCGTCGACGATGCAGGCGGCATTGCCACCCAGCTCCAGCACCACCTGCTTGCGTCCGGCCCGGGCCTTGAGCTGCCAGCCGACCTGGCCACCGGTGAAGGACAGCAGCCGCAGCCGCTCGTCGCTCACCAGCGGATCGGCGTCCTCGATGCGGCAGGGCAGGATCGAGAATGCGCCGTGCGGCAGTTCGGTCTCGGCCAGGACCGAACCGATGATGAGCGCGCCGAGCGGGGTTTTCTCCGAGGGCTTGAGCACGAACGGGCAGCCCGCCGCGATCGCGGGGGCCACCTTGTGCGCGACCAGGTTGAGCGGGAAGTTGAACGGCGTGATGAACGAGCACGCGCCCAGCGGCACGCGCCGCACGAAGCCGCGATAGCCGGCCGAGCGCGGCGAGATTTCGAGGTTGGGCATCTCGCCGTCGATGCGCACCGCCTCTTCGGCGGCGATGCGGAAGGTGTCGATGAGGCGCGTGACCTCGCCCTCGGCGTCCCGGATCGGCTTGCCCGCCTCGATGCACAGCGTCAGCGCGAGTTCGTCGAAGCGCTCGTGCAGGCGCGTGGCGCAGTGCTGCAGCACCGCCTGGCGCGCATGTGGCCTGAGCGCGCGCAGCGCCGGCTCGGCGGCGGCGGCGGCCGCGATCGCGGCCTCGATCATCGCGGCATCGGCCAGCGGCACCCGCGCCGCCACCGCGCCCGTGTACTTGTCGAGCACCGCGAGCGCGTGGTTGGGCGCCAACGGCTGGTTGGCGAGGTAACAGGGCAGCTGGACAACGCTCATGGCAACCTCCGACGCGGTGGCAGGCCGCCATGGTCGCGCAAGCGCGGTCGCCGCGCGCTGAATGCGACGTGCCGCAACTGCGGCTTGCTAGACTGGCCGCATGGAACCCACGCCGCCACCGGTTGCGATCGATGCCCTCGTGGCGGCCGTGCGCGCGGGCGACAGCGAGGCGTCCGATCGCCTGTTCGCGCTGCTGTACGAGGAGTTTCGCGCGCAGGCGCACGTGCTGCTGCGGCTCGGCCCGCAGCAGACCCTGTGCACCACCGAATTGGTCAACGAGACCTGGTTGCGCCTGAGCGGACGCGTGCTGGCGATCGAGGACCGCGCACATTTCGTCAATCTCGCCGCGCGCGCCATGCGCCAGTTGCTGATCGATCGGGCGCGGCGCCGCCATGCCGACAAGCGCGCGGCGGGCGAGGTGCTGACCTTGCGTGCGGCCACCGACGTCGCTGGCGAAGAACCGTTCGACGTGCTCGCGCTGGACCGCGTGATGACGATGCTGCAGGCGGTCGATGCGCGACTTGCGGAGGTGGCGCACCTGCACCTGTTCGGCGGCCTCGGCTTCGCCGAGCTGGCACAGATGCGCGGCGTGACCGAACGCACCGTGTTTCGCGACTGGCGCGCGGCGCGCATGTTCCTGCTGCGCTTCATCCAGGAGATTGCCTGAGCCGCTGGATGGCACGCGTATCGGTACGCGTGCGTGGCGGGTGCCCGGGCCGTCGCGGGCGCCACCCGGACGGATCGGTCGCGCGCGCGCCGGCTGCGCGCTAGCATGCGCGATCCCACGGCAGCATCGATGACCGCAGCGTTGGATCCAGCCGAGCACATGCGCCGCGTACTGGAGCTGGTGCGTGGCGCGCTCGATCAGCCCGCAACGCAGCGGCCGGCGTGGCTCGCGCGCCGCTGCGCGGGCGACGACGCGTTGCAGCGCGAGGTGCTGGCGATGCTCGCGCTCGATGGGATTCCGGCCCACCTCGCACCGGCGTGGACGCTCACGCAGCGGGCCGAAACAGCGGCTGCGGATCCATTGATCGGTGCACGCATCGACCGCTTTCGCATCGACCGGCGCCTCGGCAGCGGCGGCATGGGCACGGTGTATCGCGCCGAGCCGGTCGATGGCGTGGCGCGTCAGACCGTGGCGCTCAAGCTGGTCAAGCGCGGCATGGACAGCGAGGAGATCGTGGCGCGCTTCCTGCGCGAGCGGACCATCCTCGCGCGCCTGGAGCACCCGCACATCGCCCGCCTGCTCGATGGGGGTATCAGTGGCGACGGCCGCCCATGGTTTGCGCTGGAGCTGGTCGACGGCCAGTCGCTGCTGGAGTGGTGCGATGTGCGCACACTCGACCTCGCGGCCCGGGTGGACCTGTTCCTGGATGCGTGTGATGCGGTCGCCTACGCCCATCGCAATCTCGTGGTCCACCGCGATCTGAAGCCGGCCAACATGCTGGTGACCGCCGATGGCACGCTCAAGCTGCTCGACTTCGGTATTGCCAAGCTGCTCGACGGCGCTGCCGGCGCGACCCGCGGCGGCGTGTTGATGACGCCCGAGTACGCGGCGCCGGAGCAGTTCTCGGCCGGCAGCATCACGACCCAGACCGACGTGTTCCAGCTCGGCGTGGTGCTGCACGAACTGCTCGCAGGCGTGCGGCCCGCCCAGACCCAGCGTGGAGCCGACGTGGCCGCGCAGTTGCGCGAACTGCGGATGCGCGACCCCGTGGCGCTGGAAACCCTCGCGCGGGCGCGCGGCTGTGGTGCGGGCGCGCTGCTGCGCGCATTGCGCGGCGATCTCGGCCGCATCGTGCGCCGGGCGATGCAGGTGGATGTGGCGCAACGTTACGCGAGCGTGGGTGCGCTCGCCGATGACCTGCAGCGCTGGCGGCGCGGTGTGCCGGTGAGTGCCACCGCCGACACCCTGCGCTACCGCATGCGCATGTTCCTGCGGCGCCACCGGGTGGCGGTGGCGTCGACCGCGGCAGTGGCATTGGCATTGCTCGTCGGTATCGGGGTGGCGTGGCACGAGGCCTGGCAGCGCGCCGCCGCCGAGCGCGATGCGGGCACGGCCTTGGCGATGCTGGAGGATGTGTTCCTGGGAGCCGATCCGTACGCCGCCAAGGGCAGCGACACGCGCGCGCTCGATCTGGTGTCGCGCGCGCGCGAACGCGCCTTGGCCCAGGCCGCGGACAATCCCGCGCTTGCGGCGCGCCTGCTCACCGAGATTGGCGGGGTGTATGTGTCCCTGGGTGACCGGGACCAGGCCGAGCCGACCTTGCGTGCGGCGCTGGCCGCGGGTGAGCGGGCCGGCGCCGCTGCGCTCGTCCACACCGAGGGTGCACGCGCCAGGCTCGCGCACTACACGCTGGTGGTCGATGGCAACACCGCCGCGGCGGGTGATCTGGACTTGGCGATCGAGCGCCTGCGTGGCGCGGGCGAGCCCGCGTTGCGCACCTTGGCGCAAGCACTCGACTTCAAGGCCGATGCCGCGTTCAATCGCGGCGACTATGCTGCCATTCCGCAGTTGTCGGCGCTGGCGCTGGAGGCGCATCGCCGCGCTGCGGGCGAGCCCTCCAGCGAATTCGCCACGGCCTTGGGCAATCAGGCGTCACTGCTGCGCGCGATCGACCGTGCCGACGAGGCCATGGCCCCGGCGGCGCGTGCGTACGCGATGATGCAGCGGCTGGGCACCGCGGCGCCCAGCGCACGGTTGTATGTGGAGCAACAGTACGCGGGTGCGCTGGCCGCCAACGGACGCAACCGCGAAGCCGAGCCGCTGTTGCGCCAGGCCCTCGCGCGCGCACGGGCGACTCCGGGCACCGATCACCTGTTGGTCGAAGGCATCCGCTGGGAACTGGCCAACCTGCAACTGGAATTGGGTGAGTTCGACACCGCCGCGCGAGCCTTGCGCGAACTGGCTGCCGCGGCGGCCGACAAGAGCGCCAACGGCGCCGCGATCCACAACGCGCTCGGCCACGCCGAACTGGGCCGCAACGATGCCCTTGCCGCACTGGCGGCGTTCGAGCGCGCGTTCGCGTTGTTGTGCGAATCGACCGCGACCAGCCCACCGTGTGTTGCGATCGGGCTCAATCGTGCCGACGCCTGGGTGCAGTCCGGGCGTCTCGAACAGGCGGACTCGGCGCTGGCCGAGCTCGATGCGCGCATCGGTGCCGATGCGCAAGCAGCGCGTGCGCGTTGGCGCGTGGTGGCGGCGGCGCTGCGCCTGGCGCAGGGCGACGCCGATGCGGCGGCGCGGATACTGGCGCCGCGCGCGCAGCAGGCACGCGCGGCCGGCGCCCACGCCGACATCGCCGATGCGCTTGCACTGGTGCTGTGGGCGCGCATTGCGCGCCAGCGCGGCGAGGTCGGCGCCGAACTGGCCGACCTGCACGCGGCGGAGCGACGCATGGATGCCTTGTGGGAGGGTCAACCCGCGGCCTTGATCGAAGTCCGCGCGCGCATCCGGGCGCTGGAGCATGGCGCGCCGCGCTAGTGTGCGCCGCTTGGCCCGGCCGGACCGACCTGCAGTGGCAATTCGCCATCGGCCAGCCGCGCCTGCAGTGCCTGTCCGGGCGCTGCCTGGGTGATGCTGCGCACGACCCGGCCGCTGCCCGCATCGAGCAGGATCGCGTAGCCGCGCTCGAGCGTCGCCAGCGGGCTCACCGCATGCAGCGTACGCGCGAGCTGGTCCAGCTGCGCGCGTGCGCGTGCGAGCTGTTGCGCCTGCGCGCTGCGCAGACGGGTGGCGAGCACGCGCAGGCGCTCGCCGCGCTGCGCGAGCCGGGTCGCGGGCGCATGCGCGTGCAGGCGCGTGTGCAGCTGCGCCAGCGTCGCCGCATGGCGCTCCAGTCCGTGGCGCATGGCCACGCCCAGCCGCAGGTGCAGGCGCTGCGCGCGTTCGCGTTCGCGCGCGAGCCGTGCTTGCGGACGTTGCGCCTGCAAGCGCGCCAGCAGGTGGTCCAGGTGCTGGCTGCGCGTCTCGAAGCGGCGCTGCATCCATTGGCCCAGACGCGCGCGCTGCTGGCCGAGCGTGCGCATGAGGTCGTGGCGGTCGGGCACGATGAGCTCGGCCGCCGCCGAGGGCGTGGGCGCGCGCAGGTCGGCCGCGAAGTCGGCGATGGTGAAATCGGTCTCGTGGCCGATCGCGCTCACCACCGGGATCGTGCTGGCGCGGATCGCACGTGCGACCGCCTCGTCGTTGAATGCCCACAGGTCTTCCAGCGAGCCGCCGCCGCGCGTGAGCAGCAGCACGTCGTGGCGCTGCGCGCGCGCTGCCGCGGCGAGCGCGGCCACGATCGCGGGCGGCGCCTCCTTGCCCTGCACCGGCACCGGCAGGATGTCGACCTCGAGCAGCGGGTAGCGCCGTTGCAGCACGCTGAGCACGTCCCGCACGGCGGCGCCGGTGGGCGAGGTGATCACGCCCAGGCGCCGCGGCAGGCGGGGCAGTGCGCGCTTGTGCGCAGCGTCGAACAGGCCCTCGGCGGCGAGCCGCGCCTTGAGCTCGTCGAACTGGCGCTGCAATGCGCCGGCGCCGGCTTCCTCGAGGGCTTCGATGATGAGTTGGAACTCGCCGCGTGCCTCGTACAGGCTCACCCGCGCGCGCGCGAGCACGCGCATGCCGTCGGCGGGGCGGAAGCGCAGCCAGCCCGCCTTGGGCCGGAACATCGCGCAGCGCACCTGCGCACCCGCGTCCTTGAGCGTGAAATACAGGTGTCCCGAGGCCGGCCGCGCGAAGTTGGAAATCTCGCCCTCGATCCACACCAGCGGCAATGCATCCTCGAGCAGGTCGCGCACGAGGCGCGTGAGCGCCGTGGGCGTGTAGACCTCGCAGTCGATGGTGGCGGGCGGGCTGGGCGTGGGCATGGCGGTGCCGCGCGGCGGCGGTCGCGACGCGGAGGTCGAGTCTGCGTGATCGCAGTCATGACCACAAGAGTTCACGCCAACCCGATGACTTTGCTGGGCTTGGCCCGGAACCAGCGCGCGCGTGGCCCGCGAGCCCCGATGTCGCCGTCCAGGTGCGGTTGCGTCAGTGGTCGCGGCGCAGCTTGATGTAGCGCGCGAGCAGGGTGAGGCCGACCCAGACGCCGAGCGCGCCGAGTGGCCAGGCGAACAGGTGCGGCCACAACAGCGCCACCGTGGAGGCGGCCAGCAGGATCAGCGCGCCGAGCAGCAGCGGCGCGGCCTCGGCGGCGCCGAGCAGGCGCCGGTTGGTGATCGCGGCACCGACCGAGTTGGCGATGCGCAGCGCGCTGGCCGCCGCGCGCCCCGAACTGCCACCGTGCGGCCCGCCGTGCCCGGCTTCGGGATCGTGGCGGCGCGGACGTTCGGCCTTGAGCACGACCTCGGTGGCATGGTCCAGGTCGCGCAGGTACTGCGCTTCCATCTGCCGCGCGAACTCGTCGTTCTCGATCGCGACGTCGATCTCGCAGTTGCCCATCCAGCTGGCGATGTTGAGATTGGTCGAGCCGACCCTCGCCCAGCGTGAATCGGCCACCGCGGTCTTGGCGTGCATCATCGAGCCATCCCACTCGAACACGCGGATGCCGGCCTCCAGCAGCACGCGGTAGCCCGCGCGCGAGACCGAGCCGACCGCGGGAATGTCGCTGGAGCCGGGCACCAGCAGGCGCACGTCGACGCCGTCGCGCGCGGCCGCGATGAGTGCCTGCACATAGGGCGTGACGCCGACGAAATACGCATCGGCCAGCCACAGGTTGCGCCGCGCGAGGCCGGTGATGAGCTGGTCGAAGCGGTACAGGCCCGCGATGTTGGGCAGGGTCGCCACCACGCGCAGGTCGACGCTGCCGGCCGCGACCGGCGCCGGTGCCGCAGCGGGCACGGGCAGTGGCGCTCCGAGCTGGGCCCACACTTCCGCGAACGCCTGCGCCAGTTCGTCGACCGCGGGGCCGCGGATCGCGACCGCGCTGTCGCGCCACGGTGGCACCTGCCGCGCGGGGTCGCCCAGCCATGCGCCACTCACGCAGATGCCGCCGACGAAACCGACCTCGCGATCCACCACCAGCAGCTTGCGGTGGTCGCGCGAGAGCCAGCCGAACGGGCTGAGCAGGCGCGGCGCGTTGTAGGTGCGCACTTCGCCGCCCGCCTCGACCAGCGGCTGCCACAGGCGCAGCGAGGACTGGCCCAGGCAACCGAGCCAGTCCCGCGTCACATGCACGCGCACGCCCGCGCGCGCGCGCTCGGCCAGTGCCGCGACGAACTCGCGGCCGACCGCGTCGTCGCGGAAGATGTAGTTGGCGAACAGGACCACGTGGCGGGCGGCGCGGATCGCCTCCAGCCAGGCCGCGAACGCGGCCTGCGCGTCCACGTGCAGCTGCAATGCGTTGCCGCCGACCAGCGGCGCGCCGGCGGCGCGGCTGAACGCCTGCTCGGCAAGCCGGCGTTGCGGGCTGAGGCGGGAGGCGCTGGCGGCCATGGCCGCAGTGTAGCGAACGCCGGGGCGCGGGTCCGTGGTCGCGCAGCTGTGCGAAAATGCGCGATTGCCGCATGCCGGCCGTGCATCGCCCCGGAGTCGCCCGCAGCATGAACCCAGTCGTTGCCAGTGTGATCACGCGCCGCGCGAGCGTGCCGGTGCCCGTGGGCACTGTCGTGGTCGGCGGCGACGCGCCGATCGTGGTGCAGTCGATGACCAACACCGATACCGCCGACGTGGTCGGAACCGCGCGCCAGGTGGCCGAACTGGCGCGTGCGGGTTCCGAGCTCGTGCGCGTCACCGTCAACACGCCCGAGGCCGCGGCCGCGGTGCCACGCATCCGCGATCGGCTGGACATGATGGGCGTGGCGGCGCCGTTGATCGGCGATTTCCACTACAACGGGCACCAGTTGCTCGCGCACGAACCCGCCTGCGGGCAGGCGCTGGCCAAGTACCGCATCAACCCCGGCAACGTCGGCTTCGGCGCGAAGAAGGACACCCAGTTCGCGGCGATCATCGAGGTCGCGCTGCGCAACGACAAGCCCGTGCGCATCGGCGCCAACTGGGGCTCGCTCGACCAGGCCATGCTCGCCGCGCTCATGGACGAGAACCATGCGCGGGCGCAGCCATGGGATGCGGCGCGGGTGGCGCGCGAGGCCTTGATCCGCTCGGCGCTGGATTCGGCCGCGCGCGCCGAGGAACTCGGGCTCGCGCGCGAGCGCATCATCCTCTCGTGCAAGGTGTCGGGCGTGCAGGAGCTCATCGCGGTGTATCGCGACCTGGCCGCGCGCTGTGACCATGCGCTGCACCTGGGCCTGACCGAGGCCGGCATGGGCAGCAAGGGCATCGTCGGCTCCAGCGCCGCGCTCGCGGTGCTGCTGCAGGAAGGCATCGGCGACACCATCCGCATGTCGCTCACGCCCGAGCCGGGCGAGCCGCGCACGCACGAGGTGGTGGTGGCGCAGGAGCTGCTGCAGACCATGGGCCTGCGCGCGTTCACGCCGCTGGTCACCGCCTGTCCGGGCTGCGGCCGCACCACCAGCACGCTGTTCCAGCAGATCGCCAAGACCGTGCAGGACCATGTGCGCGCGAAGATGCCCGAGTGGCGCATCAAGTACGACGGCGTGGAGAACCTCACGCTCGCGGTGATGGGCTGCGTGGTCAACGGCCCCGGCGAATCGCGCCATGCCGACATCGGCATCTCGCTGCCTGGCACCGGCGAGGCGCCGGCCGCGCCGGTGTTCATCGACGGCAAGAAGGCGATGACGCTGCGCGGCGAGCACATCGCGCAGGACTTCGTCGGCATCGTCGAGGACTATGTCGCGCGCCGCTACGCGCAGCGCGGTTGAGGCCCTATTCGGCCGGCTGGCCGAGCACGCGCGGCGGTGACTGGTTGCGCTGGCGCGCCAGCCGCGCCTCGCGCCGGGCGATGTACAGGCTCGCGCCGATCACGATGCCCGCGCCGAGCACGGTGTAGCGGTCGGGGGTCTCGGCGAACATCAGCCAGGCGAGCACGGCCACGAACACCAGCTGCAGGTAGCTGAACGGTGCCAGCGTCGAGGCGTCGGCCAGGCGCAACGCGTGGGTCCAGAAATACTGCCCCGCGGTACCGAGCACGCCGAGCGCGACCAGCAACGGCAGCAGTCCCGGGCTCGGCCATTGCCACACCGCCAGCGCCGCGGGCAGCGACAGCGGCACCCACAGCCAGGTGGTGAGCAGCACGATGGTCGCGACCGGGTCGGTGCGCGACAGGAACTTGATGCTGATGGTGACCGCGCCCGAGCAGGCGGCCGAGAACAGCGCCACGAGGCTGGCCGCGGTGAAGGCATCGCTGCCGGGTCGCACGATCACCAGCACGCCGATGAACCCGGCCACCACCGCGCTCCAGCGGCGCATGCGCACCACCTCGCCGAGGAAGATCACCGCGCCGATGGTCACGAACAGTGGCGAGGAATACGACAACGCGATCGCCTGCGCGAGTGGCAGGTGCGCGATCGCCCAGAAGCCCGCGAGCATCGACACCGCGCCGATCGCACAGCGCAGCACGTAGAACATGAGGCGATCGGTGTACAGCGTGCGCCAGCCGCCGCGCAGCAGCAGTGGCAGCGCCGCGAGCGCGCCGAACAGGCTGCGCAGGAACGCGATCTCGAATGCATGCAGGCTGTGCGAGGCGATGCGGATCAGCACCGCCATCACCCCGAAGCAGAGCGTGCTCGTCACCATCATGGCGATCGCGCGCCGCGGCAGGGCCGACGCGGCAACGGGAACGGGCGCGGAAGGATTCAAGTACGGCACGAGGGCAGGGCGGCCGTGCATGCTAGCACCCGTCGCGTTGTGGCTGTGGTGCGCTCTCGGCTACGCTGCCGTGGTGGTTTGCCGGATGTTCACGATGCCTGATGCATTGCCCGAGTTCATCGTCGCGATTCCCGCGCGTTACGCCTCCACGCGCCTGCCGGGCAAGCCGCTGGCGTTGCTCGCGGGCGAGCCGCTGGTGCTGCATGTCGCGCGCCGCGCGCTGGCCGCGGGTGCACGCGAGGTGGTGGTGGCCACCGACGACGAGCGCATCGGCCACGCGCTCGCGGGCAACGGTGTGCAGGTGGTGATGACGCGCGCCGACCATGCCTCGGGCAGCGACCGGCTGGCCGAGGTGGCCACCCGGCTGGGCTGGGCGGACGATGCGCTGGTGGTCAACCTGCAGGGCGACGAGCCGCTGGCGCCGGCCAGTGGCCTGCGCGCGGTGGCGCACGCGCTGGCCGAGGACGGCGCGCCGATGGCGACGCTGGCGACGCCGCTGGATGGTGTCGGGGAGTTGTTCGATCCCAACGTGGTCAAGCTGGTGCGGCGCGCGGACGGCCACGCCCTGTACTTCAGCCGTGCGCCCGTGCCGTGGCCACGCGATGCGTTCGCGCGCACGCGCGAGGCCCTGCCGCCGGGCCTGCCGTTCCTGCGCCACATCGGCATCTACGGCTATCGCGCGGGGTTCCTGCGCCGGTTCGCGCAACTGGCGCCGACACCGCTGGAGCGCAGCGAATCGCTGGAGCAGCTGCGCGCGCTCGAACATGGCCACGCGATCGCGGTGCGCCTCGCGCCCGAGCCGTTTCCGGCCGGCGTCGACACGCCACAGGACCTCGCGCGCGTCGCGCAGCTGTTGGCCGGGGGCGCGCGATGACGCGCATCCTGTTCGTGTGCCTGGGCAACATCTGCCGTTCGCCCACGCTCGAGGCGGTCGCACGCGTCGAGTTCGCGCGCGCCGGGCTCGCGGTCGAGGTCGATTCGGCCGGCACCGCGGCCTACCACGTGGGCGAACCGCCCGACCGGCGTTCGATCGCGGCGGGCGCGGCCCACGGCTACGATCTGTCGCCGTTGCGTGCACGCCAGGTCGTTGCAGCCGACTTCACGCGCTTTGACCGGATCCTCGCCGCCGACCGCGCCAACCTGCGCGACCTGCTCGCGTTGCGGCGCGCGCACGGCACCGAGCCCGCGCTGTTCCTGGCCGATGCCGAGGTGCCCGATCCGTACTACGGCGGACCCGCGGATTTCGAGCACGTCATCGCGCTCGCGCGTGAGGGCATGGCCGCGCTCATCGCCAGCCTGCGCGGCGGAGACATGGTGGCCGGCCGCGGCCGCTGACGCGGGCCGCCGCGCACGGCCGCGCATTCAGTCGTGGCCGCGATCACCGAGCAGCGTGGAGACGATCAGGTCCTCGATCCGCGTCCACCCGGGTTGGCCCGGCGCGATCACATCGAAGTGCCCGCCGGGCAGTTCCAGCACCTGCGCCTTGCCTCCGCGGCGCTGGATGAGCCCGGCGTAGCGGTGTGCCTCGGCGGCGGTCAGCACCGCCGAAGCGACCAGGAACTGGCTGGCCGAGGTCGCCAGCAGTTGTTGCGGCGATGCCCAGCGATAGCGCTCGGGCCGTTGTGCGGGCGTGCCGCCCATCAGCGGCGCGATCACCGGCTTGCCGCAGATCTGCGCGTCGGCGCCGACCAGTCCGGCGAGGTCGGCCGGGCCATCGATCGCGAATGCGGCGTGGATCGGCAAGGGGTTGGCCACACCGATCTCGCGTTGCCGCCGCAGCTGGTCGCGCGCGGCGATCCACAGCGCCGCATGGGCACCGGCCGAGTGCCCGACCACGGCCACCCGTTGCAGATCCAGTGGATGGACGCGGGCCAGCGTGCGCAGCTGGTCGGTGGCCGCGCCCCAGTCGCGGAAGGTGCCGGGCCAGCCCGCGCCGGCATCCCCGACCTGGCGGTATTCGACATTCCAGGTGGCCACGCCGCGCGCGGCCAGCGCGCTGGCAATCGGCGCGGTCATGCGCACGCTGGCGAAGCCGCGGGTCCAGCAGCCGCCGTGCACGATGATCGCCACCGGGAACGGCCCCTTGCCGGCCGGCAGGCGCAGCTCGCCAAACTGCAAGGCATCGCGGCCGTACTTGGCCGTCACGGTCGCGGGTGAGGCCGGCAGCGCGTTGACCTCGCCCGGGCCGATCGCGGTGCCCGTGAGCGGAAACAGCAGCGCCACGCCCAGTGCGCTTGTTGCGAGCCAATGCATGGTTCGTCCCCGGTGGTGATGGCGTCGTCGACCCGCGGTGGGCGCGCGCCGCATGGCGCTCGCGCACGCCGCCGTCGGTACGCCTGCATCGTGCCAGCGCGACCTGCTGCGGTGCACGCCGCGTTGCCGCAGCCGGGCTTGCGCCTGCGCCGGCCAGGTTGGCCGGGCGCTTGACGAGGCGGCATACAATCGCCGCGTGAGCGAGGCACCGCTTCCATTCGACGGCAAGGCCTTCGTGCGCACCCTGACCAGCGCGCCGGGCGTGTACCGCATGTTCGATGCGCGCGGCGAGTTGCTGTATGTGGGCAAGGCCGGCAACCTGCAGCGGCGGGTCGGCAGCTACTTCCTGCGGCCGCGGCTCGAGCCGCGCATCGCCGCGATGGTGGCGCAGGTCGCGCGCATGGAGACCACGCTCACGCGCACCGAGGCCGAGGCGCTGTTGCTCGAGGCCCAGCTCATCAAGACGCTCAAGCCGCGCTACAACATCGTGCTGCGCGACGACAAGAGCTATCCCTACATCCACCTGACCGGGCCCAAGGCCGCCGCGCGCGCGGCACCGGCCGGCGCCGAGGCGCCGCCGAGCGAGCGCTTTCCGCGGCTGGAGTTCCATCGCGGCGCGCGCGACGGCGGCGGCCGCTACTTCGGCCCGTTCCCGAGCGCCGGCGCGGTGCGCGAGACGCTCGACCTGATCCAGAAACTGTTCCGCCTGCGCAACTGCGAGGACAGCTACTTCCGCAATCGGTCGCGCCCGTGCCTGCAGTACCAGATCGGCCGCTGCACCGCGCCGTGCGTGGCTTACGTCGACCAGGCCGCCTACGGCGAACAGGTGCGCCATGCCCAGATGTTCCTCGACGGCAAGGCCGGCGCGGTCATGGACGAGCTCATCGCGCAGATGGAGGCGGCCAGTGCCGAACTCGCGTTCGAGCGCGCGGCTGCGATCCGCGACCAGATCGCCGCGGTCAAGCGCGTGCAGGCGCATCACTACGTGCAGGGTGCGAGCACCGACATGGACGTGATCGCGTGCGCGGTCGAGGCCGGTGTCGCCTGCGTGAGCGTGATGTTCTTCCGCAACGGCATCAGCCTGGGCTCGCGCGATTTCTTCCCGCGGCTGGCGGGCGCGAGCGGGCCTGCGGCGATCATCGGCTCGTTCCTGGCCCAGTACTACCTCGACCGGCCGCTGCCGCGCGAACTCATCGTGAGCGATGCGCCGGAGGATGCCGAGGCGATCGCGGCCGCGCTTGCCCAGCGCAGCGAGCAGGTGCCGCAGATCAAGTATCGCGTGCGCGACGCGCGCGCGCGCTTCCTCGACCTCGCGCGGCGCAATGCGCAGGCTTCGCTGGCCGCGCGCCTGGCCAGCAAGCAGACCCTGCTCAGCCGCTTCGAGGCGTTGCGCGACCTGCTCGGCATGGAGGACACGCCGCAGCGCATCGAGTGCTTCGACATCAGCCACACCCTGGGCGAGGCGACCGTGGCCTCGTGCGTGGTGTTCGGCCCCGACGGCGCCGACACCTCGCAGTATCGGCGCTACAACATCACTGGCATCACGCCCGGCGATGACTACGCGGCGATGCACCAGGCCCTGCAGCGCCGCTACAAGCGCGTGCAGGCGGGCGAGGGCGTGTTGCCCGATCTGCTGCTCATCGACGGCGGGTTCGGCCAGGTGCGGCAGGCGGTCGATGTGCTCAACGAGCTGGGCGTGGAGGGCGTGCCGATCGTGGGCGTGGCCAAGGGCCCGGCGCGGCGCGCGGGTGAGGAGACGCTGGTGCTGGCCGATACGGGTCGCAGCCTGTTCCCGGGGCCGCACTCGCCGGCCTCGCACCTGGTGCAGGCGGTGCGCGACGAGGCCCACCGTTTCGCGATCAGCGGCCACCGCGCGCGCCGCGCGAAGGCGCGCGAGCACAGCACGCTGGAGGACATCGCGGGCATCGGCCCGCGCCGGCGCGCGGCCTTGCTGCGGCATTTCGGCGGCCTGGGCGGCTTGTCGAAGGCGGGCGTGGAGGAGCTCATGGAGGTCGCCGGCATCCAGCGTGGGCTGGCCGAGCGCATTTACGCGGCATTCCACGGATAATGTGCCGCGATGACGATCACGATCCCGACCCTGCTGACGCTGTTCCGCATCGCACTGCTGCCGGTGATGGTGGTGGTGTACTACCTGCCGTTCCGTGGCGCCAATGTTGCCGCGGCGCTGGTGTTCATCGCGGCCGCGGTCACCGACTGGGCCGATGGCTGGATCGCGCGCCGCTTCAACATGGGCTCCGCGTTCGGTGCGTTCCTCGATCCAGTCGCCGACAAGCTCATGGTGGCGGTGACGCTGTTCCTGCTGGTGCAGGAGAACCCCACGCCACTGCTCGCGATCACCAGCGCGGTGATCGTCGGGCGCGAGATCAGCATCTCGGCGCTGCGCGAATGGATGGCCGAGATCGGCCAGCGCGCGACCGTGCGCGTGGCGCTGCTGGGCAAGGTGAAGACCACGATGCAGATCATCGCCATCATCGTGCTGTTGTACCAGCATGATTCGGCCGAGCTGCGCCTGTACCGCGTGGGCGAGGTGCTGCTCGTGATCGCGGCGATCCTCACGATCTGGTCGGCGCTGCTGTACGTGCTTGCGGCATGGCCGATCCTGCGCGAACAGAAGTAGCGTGCGTCGTGTGCTGGTGCCCGGGGCCGGACTCGAACCGGCATGACCTTGCGGTCGAGGGATTTTAAGTCCCTTGCGTCTACCGATTTCGCCACCCGGGCCGGATGCGCGCTCGTGGTCGCGTCGAAGGGAACGTGCGCTCCGGCGCGGAGCGTTGGAGGCCTGGGTCGGAATCGAACCGGCGTACGCGGATTTGCAGTCCGCTGCATGACCACTCTGCCACCAGGCCGGTGACACTCAAGCTATTGCGGCGATCCCTGCACCAGACGCTGCCGTGCGCCATCCTGGCGCAGCCTCGCGCAGGCACGGGGCGCTGCGCTGCAGGTCCTGCAAAAACGAAACCCCGGCACGCCGGGGTTTCGTCGAATCCTGGAGCGGGAAACGAGACTCGAACTCGCGACCCCGACCTTGGCAAGGTCGTGCTCTACCAACTGAGCTATTCCCGCGTGGGACGCGCATCATACGTTGTGGCGTGCAGGTGTCAACCCTCGCGCCGCGAATCGGCCGGGTCGCGCCGTCGCAGGCGGTGCCTGCGCGTGCATGACCGGGAGCGCGGTTCGGCGTAGGCTGGACACGGTTGCGGGACCTTGGAGCGGATGCATGGCAACGGGTTGGGCCGGCGACGGCGCGGTGCAGGACCAGATCGATGCGACGGTGGCGGACGCGGTGCAGCGTGCGCGCAGCCGGCTGCGGCGTGGCCCGAGCCTGAGCCGCTGCGAGGAGTGCGATGCGCCGATTCCCGCGGCGCGCCGCGCCGCGGTGCCCGGAGTGCGCCTGTGCGTGGCCTGCCAGGAACTGCAGGACCGGGCCGGCAAGGCCAGTGCCGGCTACAACCGGCGTGGCAGCAAGGACAGCCAGTTGCGCTGAGCGCTTGGCGTCGGCCTCGGCCGCGTCGAGGCGGCAGCGCCACGGCGCTCCACGTATGCTGTAGCACCTTGCCATCGCGTCACGAGGAAGCCCGCATGTCCGATACGCCGCCCGACCGCCTCAGCGTCGATCCGAGCAGCCCGCATTACGACGAGGCCGTGCTCGGCCGCGGCGTGGGCATCCGCTTCAATGGCCAGGAGCGCACCAACATCGAGGAGTACTGCGTGAGCGAAGGCTGGGTGCGCGTGGCGGCCGGCCGCGCGCGCGATCGCCGCGGGCGGCCGATGACGCTCAAGCTCAAGGGTGAAGTGGTGCCGTACTTCCAGGACCTCGCGGGCGCCGACACGCCCACGACCCCATGATCCCGTAGCCCCAGCTTTCGTCATGGGGCAGCGCCGCGCACTGCTGCTAGCATCATCCGGTTCGCCCCAACCGAGGTTTGCGCCGATGACTACCAAGCTGTGCGCCGCCATTGCGCTCGCGCTGAGTGTTCCCGCCCTTGCGCAGGAACTGCCCACCTTCGATCCGCAGCGCCTGTCCGACGAGGTCAAGACGCTGTCCTCCGATGCGTTCGAGGGCCGCGGCCCGGCCACGCCCGCCGAGCAGCGCACGATCGACTACGTGGTCAAGCACCTGCAGGAGGCCGGCGTGCAGCCCGGCGGTGACCTCAAGGACGGCAAGCGTGCCTGGACCCAGGCGGTGCCGCTGCGGCGCGCCGACATCGTCGGCACGCCCAGGCTCGGCTTCACGGTCGCGGGCAAGCCGCAGGCGCTGGAGCAGGGCAAGGATATCGCCGTGCGTGCGGCGATGGATGGCTCGCGCAAGGTCGCGATCGACAAGGTGCCGGTGGTGTTCGCGGGCTATGGCGTGACCGCGCCCGAGCGCAACTGGGATGATTTCAAGGGCATCGACGTGCGCGGCAAGCTCGTGCTCGTGTTCATCAACGATCCGGACTTCGAGACCGGCAGTGGCGATTTCGGCGGCAAGGCCATGACCTATTACGGCCGCTGGACCTACAAGTACGAGGAGGCCGCGCGCCGCGGCGCCGCGGGCCTGCTGGTGATCCACGAGACCGCGCCCGCCTCGTACGGCTGGGCCACGGTCAAGAACTCCAACACCAACACGATGTTCGACATCGTGCGCAAGGACCCCGCACGCAGCCACCCGCAACTGGAAGGCTGGGTCCAGCGCGACGTCGCCGCGGCGTTGCTCAAGGATGCCGGGCTCGACTTCGACACGCTCAAGCGCCAGGCGCAGACGCGCGACTTCAAGCCGGTCGAACTCAAGGGCATCCGATTCTCGGCGCACTACGACGTGCGCAGCGACGTGATCACCTCGCACAACATCGTTGGCCGCATCGAGGGCAGCAGCCACCCGGACGAGAGCGTGATCTACAGCGCACACTGGGATCATCTGGGCATCGGCGCGCCCGACGCCAAGGGCGATCGCATCTACAACGGCGCAATCGACAACGCGACCGGCACTGCGGCGCTCATCGAAATGGCGCGCGCGTTCGCGCACGCACCCAAGCCGCAGCGCTCGGTGGTGTTCCTCAACGTGACCGCCGAGGAAAAGGGCCTGCTCGGTTCCGAATACTACGCATCCAACCCGCTGTATCCGCTGGCGACCACGGTGGCCGTGCTCAACACCGACGCGCTCAGCCCGCGCGGCCCGGCGCATGATTTCGGCACTTCGGGCAACGCCGCCTCGGACCTGCTCGACCATCTGGTCGCCACCGGCAAGGCGATGGGGCGCCGGTTCACGCCCGACACGCACCTGGAAGCGGGCTACTTCTTCCGCTCCGACCACTTCCCGTTCGCCAAGCGCGGCGTGCCCGCGCTGTCGTTCGGCTCGGGCAGCGACTGGGTCGATGGCGGCAACAAGGCGGCCGAGGCCTCGCAAGCCGAGTACGGCAAGAACCGCTACCACCAGCCCGCCGACGAATGGCAGGCCGACTGGAGTTTCACCGGCATGGCGCAGGACCTGCAACTGCTCTACCGCGTGGGTAGCGAACTGGCCAACTCACGCGACTGGCCGGGCTGGCCCAAGGATTCCGAGTTCAGGGCCGCCCGCGAGACCAGCAAGGCCGACCGGCACTGAGCGCGCCCGCCGCCCGCGCACCGCGCGAAGTCGCGGGCCGGGCGGCGTGCCGCAGATGTTGTGGAATCGGACATGCCACGCGCGGCGCGGCGACCACCGTCGCCGCGCCAGCGCGTCAATCAAAGCCGTTGCGGAAGATCAGGTCGGAGTTGACCGGCACGATGCAGGCGGGCGTGTGTGACGCGATCAGCGCCTGCAACTGCGTGGCATGGGTCGGGTGGAACTGCGCCACGTTGGCACCGCAGGCGGCGCCGTTGGGCGCGCTCGTGTGGCAGTAGCTCATGACCGTGCCCTTGGGCGCGCCCGGTCCCGACACCGGGCAACTCACCGAACCGGCGTAGCACCCCTGGCTGGCCTCGCCCTTGAAGCACTGGTCGATCGTGCCGGTCGCCACCGGCGAGCTGCCGTTGGCGGCGCTCGAGCAATGGGTGTGGGCCGCGCCGAAATTGTGGCCGAGCTCATGCGCCACGAGGTTGGCCGATGCGCTGACCGGCACGCCCGCGTTGGTGAACACCTTGTTGACGCTGTAGCTGTAGCTGTTGTTGCAGTACGCATTGAGCCAGGCGATGCCCGAGGCGTTGAAGCCGCCCGTCATCTGTCCCGACAGCAGCATCGCGAACGCGCGCTGCACGCCGGCGTGGTGGGTCTGCCAGTAGTTGCCGAACGCGTTGAGGTCGGCGCCGTCGGCTGCCTGGTCGGGCTTGATCGTGTACGGGGTGCCGGCGGTGCGGAACAGTGTCGTGCCCTGCAGCAGGGTCACGTTGAGGTCGCGCTCGTACATGATGTTCATGCTGGCGAACAGATCGGCGATCCAGTTGCCGGCCGCAGTGACATTGCCCGCGCCGGTGCCGCCGAAGCGGTTGATCAGCAGTTCCTGGTCCACGTCGACCGCGACGGTCGCGCTGCGGCTGGCCGCGGCCACGCCGACGGGCGGCAGCGCCAGCGCCAGCGGCGCGGCGGCCAGTGGCGTGGGCAGCGCATCGTCGAGGCCGAGGGTGCGCAGCGTGACGCCCGCGGGCAACGCGTCCTCGCTC
>WBZR01000266.1_pt1 | contig 43389 bp, 27 predicted proteins | sample 5204231 | NCBI WGS metagenome assembly WBZR01 (sample SAMN12412403, study PRJNA552823) | activated sludge metagenome | isolation source: activated sludge from anammox sidestream of wastewater treatment plant... | place: USA: Virginia | collected 2017-08 | reverse complement strand
TTTACAGCTACACCGGCATCGGGATGTTCACCCTTAAGTGTTCAGCTGACCAACACATCGAATTCACTTCAGAATCCGTCTTATTCCTGGACGTTTGGGAATGGCCAGTCATCCACAGTAGCATCACCGTCAACCGTATATCCGTTAGCAGGTAATTACACCATCACACTGGTAGTAACCAATGATAATGGATGCAGTGACACTGTAAGCTCATCTGTTACTTCACTGTTATCACCCACTGCATCAGCAAATGTATCCGACACAGTTGGCTGCCGGCCGTTAGGAGTCAGTTTTACGAACAGTTCGGTAAATGCAACTTCTTATATATGGTATTTCGGAGATGGGAATTCATCAACTGATTTTGAACCGGTTCATGTTTATTCACAAGTTGGCATTTTTCAACCTTATATGATTGCTACTTCCCAGAATGGCTGCAGTGATACCATCTCTATAAGTCCTGTAAACGTGAATGTAACACCAGTGGCATCGTTTATTGCTAGTACTACTGAAATTTGCCCTTCATCAAGTGTGACCTTTAACAGTACTTCTTCTTCAATATCAAATCCCACCTATCAATGGAATGTTGGAGGAATAACATCCGGGCTTTCCTCACCCACCATTACATTAACACAACCCGGCTTCCATTCAGTAAGTCTGACAGTTACTAATGATAATGGTTGTAGTGATACGCATACGGAAACCAATTACATTGAAGTATTTGATAATGTTCCTCCTCCGGTAACAGAGATTCTAAGTGTATCTGTATTGAACAATACTTCAGTAGAAATTAAATGGCTGCCATCCGCTGCTTTTGACCTTTATGAATACAGATTATACCGGTTGAATCCGGCAACTAACAGCTATAATCTGATTTACTCACTGATAGATACGAATAATGCCAATCCAAATGTAAACCTGGTTTATGTTGATAATGGCTTAAATACATTGCATAATGTTTACACATATAAAGTTCAGACAGTAGACCGTTGCAGCTATTCTTTACCACTAAGCCAGTCAAAAGCACATACAACGATTGATGTTACTGCACAGCCGGCAGGACAGAATATAAAAGTATCCTGGACCCCTTACGGGGGCTGCCCGGTTTCAGTTTATGAAATTCGAAGAGTAGAATTGCCAAACGGCTCTTCCGTCTTTTTAGGAACGGTACCCGGAAATGGGCCTTTGATTTTTATAGATACTACTTTAAGTTGTCCTTATCAATATTCCTATAGGATTACAGCAAGAGACCTTTGTGGAAATGTCTATAAATCATTAAGTGATACCTCTGCTGCTTCTCCAATAAATACATTAGCGGGCCAGAAAGTAGAAGTGATTCGATCAACTGTAATATTTAATAAAAACGTGTTGACCGAATGGACTGCTCCCAATATTGCTCCTGACCGGGTAAAGCAGTATTCAATTCTGCGTTCGACAGACAATTTCAACTTTACACCGGTTGCAACTGTTCCGGCAGGTACATATAATTTTATGGATGAAAATGTTGATGTCAACAAGTATCACTATTATTACAAAATTGATGTAGTTAACGATTGTAGTCTGACTGGTACTCAAAGTAATGAGGGTTCTTCAATTCTGCTCAAATCTAATTGGGAAAAGGAAAAGACCAGGCTTAACTGGTCGGAGTATGAAGAATGGGATAGTGGGGTTGAATACTACCGGATTGAGAAACGCGACCCAAGCGGTCAATGGATTCAGATAAAAATTGTTAACGGGCAGGAGACCGAAACTATTCTTGACGAATAATTTTTGTAGCTCTTAACTTAAGTTACCTTTGTAGCCATTCAGAGTGTAACTCATTATGAGGCCTCTTCTTTTCTTTTATATTCTGGTAATCTATGTGATGTGTCAGTTTTGCTGGTGGGCATACCTGCTGATTAAGCTGAATGATGAAGTGTATGAGCATCGAATGGAATTACTTCTTTCAAATTACAAGAATGAGAGTTCAGCTTCCTTTGAAGTAAAATCACTTGAAAGTACATTGCATAAACGCTGGTTGATGATTGCCGGTGAAGGAATTGTATTTGGCTTACTGTTGATAGCAGGAATTTATCTGACGGGGAAATCATTTAAAAAGGAATTTCAACTGGGAAACCAACAACGGAACTTTCTGCTTTCAGTCACTCATGAATTTAAGTCTCCCCTTGCGGCTATAAAACTGGGGTTACAAACACTGGATAAACATAAGCTCAGTTACGAGCAGCAGCATCAAATCTTACAAAAAGCCATTATGGAATCAAACAGAATAAATGAGCTGGTTGAAAACGCACTTACTGCTGCACAACTGGAAAACCGATCCTTACAGCTGAATAAAGAAGAATTAAATTTCAGTGAGCTTGTTGCAGGAGTTATTGAACTCAGGCAGGGTATCCATTATAAAAAAATAAGTTTCGAAACAGCTATTCAGCCTGATATTTATCTGAAAGGAGATTCGCTTGCCTTACAATCAGCAGTTATTAACCTGGTTGATAATGCAGAAAAATATTCACCTGAAAACAGCAAAGTGTCAGTTGGACTTAAAGAAATCAATAACCAGGTTGTTTTTACTGTTGAAGACCAGGGTCCAGGAGTGCCAAAGGGCGAAAGACTTAAAATCTTTGAAAAATTTTACAGAATAGGGAATGAGGATACCCGTTCTGCGAAAGGAACGGGCCTGGGGTTATACATTGCCCAGCATGTAGCGTTGCTTCACAAAGGAAGAATAGTAGTTAAGGATAATTTTCCTTCCGGCAGCATTTTTGAAATGGTTTTAAAAAGTTAAGTATGAATAAAAAGGTAGTATTAATGATTCTTGACGGATGGGGAATTGCACCGTTTTCTGCGGTGAATGCTATAGTACCGGAAAATGCCCCCTTTGTATTTAACCTGTTAAATAAATACCCTAATTGCCAATTGGTAACTTCAGGAGAACATGTGGGTTTACCCGAAGGACAAATGGGAAATTCTGAGGTAGGTCATCTCAATATTGGTGCCGGTAGAATTGTTTATCAGGAACTTGCCTTAATTAATAAGGCAGTACGAGAGCGGACAATTGATCTAAATCCTGTGTTGAATCAGACATTTGATTATGCAGTGAAAAACCATAAGGCTCTTCATCTAATCGGATTGGTTTCTGATGGAGGTGTTCATTCACACGCGCAACATCTGGTTCATTTGTGCAGGCTTGCAGCTGAAAAAGGATTGAAAAAAATTTTTATTCATGCTTTCACAGATGGCCGCGATACAGATCCGCACAGCGGAATTAATTTTCTGAAAACAGTCATAGATAAAACAACAGGTACAGGTGCAAAGGTTGCTTCGGTTATTGGCAGATATTATGCAATGGACAGGGATAAGCGGTGGGAGCGGATAAAAGTCGCCTATGATTTATTGACTAATGGGAACGGAGAAGCTTTTGAGGATGTATTAGCAGCTGTTAATGCTTCTTATAAGAAGGGTGTTACAGATGAGTTTATAAAGCCGGTTACCATTGTTGAACATAGCCGGCCGGTGGCAGTTATTCAGCCAGGTGATGCAGTTATTTGTTTTAATTTCAGAACAGATCGCTGCAGGGAAATTACCCATGTGTTAACTCAGGAAAACATGCCGGAGTTCACGATGCATAAACTACCACTTCATTTTGTAACCATGACCCGATATGATAACACATTTAAAAACGTTGAAGTCATATTTGAGAAAGCAGATCTGACAAATACATTAGGAGAAGTACTTGCTAATTCGGGAAAAAGGCAGTTACGAATGGCTGAAACTGAAAAATATCCGCATGTAACGTTCTTCTTTTCGGGCGGACGAGAAAAGGAGTTTATAGGAGAAAAACGGATCCTGATTGCTTCACCCAAAGTTGCAACCTATGATTTACAACCTGAAATGAGTGCTGTACAGGTTAAGCAAATGCTGATTGAAGAGATACGGAAAAGTGAGCACGATTTTATCTGTGTCAATTTTGCAAATCCGGATATGGTTGGTCATACCGGAGTACCTCAGGCAATTATTCAAGCAGTCAAAACTGTTGATAGCTGTGTTAATGAAATTGTTGAAGAAGGTCTTAAGCATGATTACTTTTTCCTTATAACTGCAGATCATGGTAATGCTGAAAAAATGAAAAACGAAGATGGCTCACCAAATACAGCTCATACCACCAATCCGGTTCCCTGTATTTATGTCAGTAATGATTTACAACGGGTTCATATAAAAAACGGAATCCTGGCTGATCTGGCACCAACCATTCTCAAACTGATGGGCATTGCCATACCGGCTGAAATGACGGGTAATTCTTTAATTATTACATAAACCTTGCAAATATGATTTCGTATAACTGACAGATGCATGTTAAATAGAAATAAATAACTCAATTTTATGATCGTACTTGTTTTATGAACCTGAAGCTATTAGTACTGACTGGAATTGTTGGAGAGCTTGTTTTAAACGGATTCGTCAGCGTTTCTTATGCGCAGGTAAATCCGGAAGTACGTTTTGGTTCAGGAATTATCTGGTATCAGGGTGATTTAAGTGAAAAAATGGATAAGATTTTTTCTAAAACAAGCCTGAAAAAACCCTTTGTAACAGTTGGTATTGCTCAAGCTCTCTTTTCCAGAAGTAAACTATCGCTCAATTACATTTATGGTAATCTTGAAGCAGATGATGCCAGGGCAACTGAGTTAGATAATCGGCTGCGTAATCAGAACTTTAAAACTGTTCTCCATGAGTTTTCTGCCAGAATAGAGTTTTTTGCTCTGAACCTCCATAAGCGGCCGTTTTTGAACCCGTTTATCTATGCCGGTGCCGGAATTTTTAAATTTAATCCGAAGGGCAGTTTAAATGGTGTTTGGTATGAATTGCAGCCATTAGGAACAGAAGGCCAGAATATAACTGAAGTAACTGCCAAGGCTCCGTATAAGCTTACCCGGTATTCATTCCCATTTGGCATTGGAATAGCATTTAACCTTGACCCCCATTGGCAACTTCGGGTAGATTATGCTCATCATTTTACCAATACAGATTATCTGGATGATGTCAGTACTGTTTATCCTGATTCTGCCTTGTTGGCTTCAGCTCCATATGGACAATTAACTGTTGCGCTTTCAAACAAACGGCTGGAAGACTCTTATCCGGAAGCCGGCAGAAGCAGGGGCAATTCAAAAATGAATGACAGCTATTCACATATTGGAGTTACTCTGGTATATAACCTGTCATCTGGCGGAAAAAGAAACTCGGCCAGAGGAGGATTCTTTGGCCTCCTCAGGAGAAAGCATATGCTGAATGTTTCCTGTCCAGGCTTTTGATTCATTTGGGGTTCAGTCTGTTTTTTCGTTCTTTGTAAATCAATAAATTGATATGAACCCGAATGCTAACATTTCTGTTTTTGCATCTATCTTCCTGATTCTGTCATGTTTCTTTTCTACCGTTTCCTTAGGTCAGAAAATTAATCCGACCAGTGAAGAAGAATATAATTTTGGAACTGTAGGGTATAAAATTCAACTTCAGACAAAATTGCCGCTGAAGCCGGGTTATCGCATTGTTGATTATGGTATCTATGAAGAACCAGACCGGACAGTTTCATTCAAAGGACTTTTCCGTGATGGAGAGTCATCACCTTGTGCTATTATTATGGTTTATACAAAAGATAAATTCCCTCCTGAATATTTCTGTCTTCCCACTCAGGATGCCCCCAGGGAACTATGGGACCGTTATTTCAATAGCCTCAAAGTAATCAGTGATAATCAGGTTAGCCAATTAAGATTCATGAGTTACGGACTTTCACGAACCCTGATGCGGCTGGCTGAAAATGGTTTTTCAGCAAAATGAGGAAAATTGCCGGGCTAATTCCCGTACGTTTTAATTCAACCCGCTTTCCTGGTAAGCCGCTTGCTAAGATTGGTGATAAGTCAATGATTGAAAGAGTTTATGAAAGGGCAAAATCTTCACTGCTGGATCTGATCATGGTGGCAACCGATGACAGCCGAATTGCAGATCATGTCAAAAGTTTTGGTGGAAATGTAATCATGACATCTGATCAGCACACCAGTGGAACCGACCGGTGTGCTGAAGTTGCTGAAAAACTTAAGAATGACTATCAGGCAATCATTAATATTCAAGGGGATGAACCGTTTATTAAACCTGAGCAGATCAATACAGTTGCTGATTTAATCAGTCAAAAAGAGGTTCAGATTGCAACGCTGGTAAGACCTGCCTTGAAGGTTGAGGAAGTGGAGAATCAAAACCTGGTTAAAGCTGTTTTAGACAAAGGTGGGAAGGCAATTTATTTTTCCAGATTACCAGTTCCGTTTTACAAGGACAGAATCTTGTTTGCAGAGAGGAAATATTTTATCCATACCGGAATCTACGGATATAAAATTGAAACACTTCTTGAAATAACCAAAATTCAAGATTCTTATTTAGAGCAAGCAGAATCACTTGAACAATTGCGCTGGATTGAAAATGGTTATTCGGTGTTTGCCAGAATTTCAGATTTTCCAACCTATGCAGTTGATATTCCGGAGGATATTGAGAACCTTAAGAAAAAGTTCAACCTGTAACGTCTGCTTTTCTATTTTAGCAGCAAATTACAGGTGTAGATGGATTCCCGGTTTCTTTCAGAATTACTTTTAAAGCATGATTGTGTTATCATTCCCGGTTTAGGTGGATTTGTTGCAAATCCAGAAGAATCTTATTTTGACAACAGCAGGAAAATGCTTCATCCGCCTTCAAGAACAATCGCTTTCAATGCAAACCTGAAATTAAATGATGGTCTGCTTGCTGATTATATCAGCAGAAAGGAAAACATTTCATACGCAGAATCATGCAGGGCAATCATGCAATGGGTAGAAAAAGTAATTTCAGATGTAACAGCCGGGAACCGTTTCCGGGTCGAACAGATTGGTAGTTTTTATCTTAATCATGAGAAAGTTTTGCAGTTCAGCCCTGACCGGTCACAGAATTACCTTACTTCAAGTTTTGGATTAAAACCAGTTATCGTTCCCGGAGTGAAAGGGAAAAGGATAAAGTTAAAGTTTAATCCGGTATCCGGAGAACCCCGGAAAATTAACCGGAAATCTGAATGGATTTCAGTAGCTGCAGTTCTGGCTTTATGCTTAATGATTTGGGCTTCATTTCCGCGTTACGAAATTCAGCTGGCTGCATTGTTGTGGCAGGACAATAACAAAAACGTATTTTCACACAACTCTGCTATTATTGAAAATTCAAATCCATCACAAGAAGTATTCTCAAATTCGGTGCATTTAACTGAAGAAAACCATCCTGCTATATCGGATGAGAGGTTTCCGGTCAGGCCGGGAGAGGATAAAAAGGTTCCTGAATCAGATTCTGAAGTGATCTCAAAGCCTTCTGATAATAATCAGGCAGAGGATATCCACGAATCGCCCGGCAGTTTTTTGGAATTTGCAACAACTCGCACATTCTCCTATTTCATAATTGTAGGCTGCTTCAGAATTGAAGAGAATGCCGGTAAACTTGTGGCTGGTTTGAATGCCTCAGGCCTTAAGTCAGAAATAATCGGGAAGACTCCTTCCGGACTTACAATGGTGAGTGCAGGATCCTATCAGTCACTCAATGAAGCTGATCAGGCATTGCTTGAAATGAAATCGCAGCTTCCAGACGGAGGTTGGATATATAAAAAAGTAAATCAGGTGAACTGAAATTAATGTACAGCTATCCAGCTTTTATTGACCTGGGTTAGCCAGTTGTTTTCCAACTCGCTTTTCAACTGAATCACATTGTTAAAAAACTGAGTATCTGATGGAAGTTTACCGTTTTTAAGGGACTGCCGGAAGGAGGTTAATGGCATTAACTCAATCTGACCCTGTATTTGATAGGCAACTATGTTCCGGTTTAAAAGTGAAATGTTAAATTCTTTTTCCAGGCCCTGAATAAACCGGAACAGGGTATCAATGCTGCAACCACTGATATCGTTAAAGTTCTTATCAACACTTATTATTAAAAACAGATGATGTAAAATGATGCCACTTGCACGTAAAGTGTTATTATGAGCTGTCCAGTTTTCAAGAAACGGGACAACCTGGTTCATTATATTTTTTTCCAGTTCATCATTCAATGGTTCTGATGCCTGGGAAATTATGATTTTGGAATCTGATGGAAGTTGGTCAAATGGAATATACATACTAAGTTAATTAAGATTTCTTTTTATTGTCAGTTCGATTCTGCTATCAGCGTTTTTCATATCGTAGAAACTGTCAAGTACTTTGCCATTTCTACCAATCACATAAAAGGCAGGATAGTCGTGAACATTGTATTTTAAGGCAATAACTCGTGCATCTAACAATTGTCGGAATGAGATGTCTCTGTGTTTCAGGAATTTTAACATTCCAGTAAGATCAGGTTCTTTTACGTTCATTCCCAGCAAAATTACACCCATTCCCTCAAGATCGTGGCTAAGCTTCTCCATAACTGCAAGAGCCTGCCGTGACTCTGGTGAGAACATATGCCAGAAAAACAGGACCATTATTTTACCGTTTGCACTACCTGAATAGAACGTATGATTGTCAGTATCCTTTAATGTAAACGAAGGAGCAGTAAAACCAATTGGTAACAACCTCTCAATTTCATCAGGAGTATAACGTTTTGAATAATACATTTCGGGAATTAATTCTCCCGAATAGTCCCTGTCGGGCTGTGGAAGATTAAGGGAGTAATCTGTGATAAACTGATATTGAAACTGAATCCGGTTCAGATATTCGGATGATATTGAATAACCCAGTAACATAAAATCTGACTTGGCTATAAATAAATTAACAGCGTTGTTGTAGGTGTCGTCTTTGTCAAAAGCTGCAGTCTGAATTACATAGCATGGCGATTTGCCAATTACGGAATCATTCAATAATTTCTTTGTAACTGACCTGTTATTCATCAGTTCTTTTAGCATAAAAGGGGTGCCGGTAAAATAGTCGTAAAGTAGCCTGAATGGCTGTTTCCCCTGAGTGTTTAAAGGATAAATCCACCGGTCATGAATCACCTTTAAGGAGTCATTTAAATAAGCTGATACCAGGAAGCTGCCATCGTAAAGATAGCGTTCTGATGTTGTCAGAATATCATACCGGCAACCTACCACAGAGTCTTTCGGATTCTTTTCAAATCGTACTTTGCCGGAAATGATAATTGTATCACTTCTGACCGGATATTTTATTCCGGTGATTGCAGTGTAGATTCCGTTCTGAATTCGGGAGGCAACTGAATAACTTCTGCTTATTAATTCATCAGGTGATTGTGAGAAGGCAGCATCCCAACTCACCCATGCACAGAGAATCAGAATAAGTAAAATGAACTTTCTCACCTTAAGAACTTTGTTATTGTTTTAACGAAGCAGCTAATAACTCAGCCACATCTACAACCTTAACTTCTTTCTCTTTGCTGAAATGTTTTACTCCATCGGTAAGCATTAAAATACAAAACGGACAACTTACGGCAATGTAATCAGGTTTTGCACCAAGAGCTTCTTCTGTTCGTTCAATGTTGATTTCTTTGTCTCCCTTTTCAGACTCTTTAAAAATCTGTGCTCCGCCAGCTCCGCAGCAAAAACCGTTTTCACGATTGCGTTGCATCTCAGAAAGGTTTGCATCCAGTGCTTTAATAATATCACGTGGTGCTTCATAGACATTGTTTCCTCTTCCAAGATAGCAGGGGTCATGATAAACAATTTTTTTCCCAAGAAATTTTCCGCCTTCCACCTTCAGTTTACCTTCGTTGAGCAGTTGCTGAATCAGCATACTGTGATGAAGCACCTCGTATTTACCGCCCATATCAGGATATTCATTCTTAAGTGTGTTGAAGCAATGCGGGCAGGCAGTAACTATTTTTTTTACTCCATAGCCATTCATCACTTGTATGTTTGACATAGCTTGTAACTGATAAAGAAATTCATTTCCTGCACGTTTGGCTGGATCTCCGTTACAAGATTCTTCTGTACCCAGCACAGCAAAAGTTACACCTGCTTTTTCAAGTAAAAATGCAACTGCACGGGTAACTTTTTGCGCTCTTTCATCAAAACTCGATGCGCAGCCAACCCAGAATAAAATATCAGGATTGGAGCCTTCTGCGATAAAGTCTGGATATGTTTTAACCTTCATAATTGAAATTTTTATAATCTTCATCAGCCCATTTTAATCGGTCAGCCTGTGGAAATTGCCAGGGTGCTCCATTGTTTTCAATGCGGCTGAACATTCCATTTAATTCATTGGGAGCAGCACTTTCCTCCATCACAAGATACCTTCTCATTTCCAAAATGATAGATAAGGGATTGATTAATACAGGACAAGCTTCAACACATGCATTGCAGGTTGTGCAGGCCCAAACTTCTTCCGGTTTTATATAATTGTAAAGCAATGTTTTTCCGTCATCTTTAAACTGTCCGTTTGAATCTATATTCTTTCCTACTTCTTCGAGCCGGTCACGGGTATCCATCATGATTTTCCGTGGTGACAAAAGTTTACCGGTAACATTTGCAGGGCATACAGAGGTGCACCGGCCACATTCTGTACAACTGTAAGCATCCATTAAATGTTTTTCTGATAAATCAAAAACATCTTTGGCACCAAATCGCTGGGGTGTTCCCGTATTTTCAGGTGGCTCAGCCGATGGATCCAGCATGAGTTTCACTTCATGCGTTACCTGCTCCGGATTAGTGAATCGTCCTTTTGGTCCTAAATCAGCGTACCAGGTATTCGGAAAAGAAATTAGAATATGAAAATGCTTGGAGTAGGGAAGATAATTTAAAAATATAAGAATCCCGGTGATATGCAGCCACCAGCAAATACGCTCAATTGTTACCAGTGACGAGTTGCTTAAGCCATTAAACATATCAGCAATCATGCTGCTGACGGGAAAGGAACCGGCTTGAATATAGTGTGAGAAACCACGATGCTGGAGAATGCTGTCAGCAGCATTCATGACCAGAAATAAACTCATCAGGATAATCTCTGTAATCAGAATAATATTTGCATCACTGCGCGGCCAGGAAGTCATTTCCCGTTGGTGGAATCGCCTGATGCGTAAAATATTTCTGCGAATCAGGAAAATCAGACAGCCGACAAGAACAAGTAATGCTAAAATTTCAAAGCTTCCAATTAAAAAATTATATAAACCACCTAATGGCGCAAAAACACGATGGGTTCCGAAAATTCCATCAATGAGAATTTCCAAAACTTCAATGTTGATGATGATAAAACCGGCATATACAAATATGTGCAGAATTCCGGCTACCGGTCGTTTAACCAGTTTTGATTGTCCTAAGGCTACCTGTGCCATCTGAAGCCAGCGTTCTTTCTTTCGGTCTGCTGGCGGCATCGGTTTACCTAGCTTAATATTTCTGATGATCTTTCTGACATTACGGGTAAAGAGAATAATACCTGCAATTAATATGACAATGAAAATAATTGAACTCAGCAAATCTTTTTCTTTTAGAGGTTGCTAAGATATAAAGGAATAGAAGTAACAATCGGAGTTTTCAGACTCAGGTTTCAACACCTGCTGATGTTATTTTCTTTTACCAAATAAGGAAAAGTGCACATACCGTTTTGGATTGGCTTTCAGGTCAATCAGCAACTGGTCAAGGTTTTCTGTTGTTGCCGTAAGTTTATTATAGAGTTCTTTGTCATTCACTAATAATCCTAATGAGCCTTCACCCTGATTAACTTTCTTCAGAATTCCGTTTAATTCAGCCAGTGATTGATTCAGATGATTGATGGAAGCAGCAAGTTCTGAATGAGCCAGTGAATCTGTAATTTGTTCGGTTTGCTGAATAATTTTTCCTATTCGCTGGCTATTATCCTTTAGAGTTGAAGTTACTGCATCCGTATTGGAAATAATCCGATTCAGTTTCCCCTCAGGGCTTGAAATCATCTGATCGAGTGTAGCAGTGGTTTTCTCAAAGTTGGCAGTGATGTTGTTCAGGTTGGTAAACGATGCTGAAAGGTTATTTCGTCCTTTTTCATCTAAGAGCTGGTTGAGTGAATGTGTTAATAAGTTCAGCGATTCAATCAGTGCCTCAGCTTTGTCTTTAACAGGACCTAGTTGCTGTTCAATTCCGCTTTTTAAATCACTGCTGAGTGTGTCATGATTGGTCAGCATTTCTTTACTGCTACCCATAATTATTTCAATGGATTTTCCTCCGAATAAATCAGAACTGATAATCCGTGCAATCGAATTCTCCGGAATAAATACATCCCGTTTAGCTTGCATGGTAACTATGATTCTGCCAGTTCGGTCAGTTGAAAAACGGATTTTTTTCACCGAACCAATCTTGATTCCATTCATAATAATTGAATTTGAAGCAGCCAAACCGTCAATCCGGTCATACAGGGCATAATACGTATTGTTTCGTGTGAACAGTTCTGTTCCTTTTAAGTAATTAAAGCCCCAGATGGTTGCTGCAATGGCAACTGTTACAACAATTCCGGTTTTGACTTCTCTGCTTAACTTCACTTATCTATAATTTAACGGGACGAAAATAAACTTTTTGAATCCGATTTTATGTGATTATTAATTATCAAAAATACACTTTCATCAACGGGATTTATTAACAAGTACGCCTAGGAGTGTAGCTGCTGTACAGGATTCGATTATTACTTTGCGGTATTCTCCGGGAGCAGAATCTTCTTTTGGGAAAACAACTACTTTATTCTGAGAATTTCTGCCATAGAGAAAGTCTTCTGACTTTTTTGAGGTTCCTTCAACAAGTATGCTGAATGTTTTACCGATATCTTTCTTATTGCTTTTCAACGAAAGCTCCAATTGGGTATCAATGATTTCCTGTAGTCTTCGCTTCTTTATTTCTTCAGGAACATCATCGGGCAGCTTCTTTGATGCAGCTGTTCCGGGTCGTTCGGAGTATTTAAACATATAGGCAAAATCAAATTTCACCTGGTTAAACAAAGCTAAAGTCTGCTGATGATCTTCTTCCGTCTCACCACAAAAACCGCTTATAGTATCGGTTGAGATACTGCACTCAGGAATGATTCTTCTGATTGCCTCAATCCTGTTAACGTATTCCCTGCGCGTATAACCCCTGTTCATGCGGTTCAGTATCTGTGTGCTTCCTGACTGAACAGGCAGGTGGATATATTTACAGATATTTTCATGCTTTGCCATAGCATATAAAACAGCATCTGTCATATCTCGGGGGTTTGAAGTTGAAAAACGAATCCTCAGATCGGAATTAATTTCTGCAACCTGTTCAATCAAACCTGCAAACGTTATAAATTTCTTTTGCTCTTCTTCAGGCAATTGATGATTCAAAGCCAATTGAACTACTGCTTCCTCCAGATCCTTTTTCTGACCGCCTCCCCACCATAAATACGAATCAACATTCTGACCAAGTAAGGTAATTTCACGGTAGCCCTGGTCAAACAGATTTTTTGCTTCGCGAATAATGGATTCCGGATCACGGCTGCGTTCACGTCCGCGCGTAAACGGTACAACACAAAATGAACACATGTTATCGCATCCCCTCATGATACTGATAAAAGCTGTGACACCGTTGCTGCTTAACCTGACAGGATTAATATCAGAATAGGTTTCTTCTCTCGACAGCAGGACATTCACTGCTTTTTGGCCGGAGACAACAGCAGAAATTAATTTTGGAAGATCACGGTAAGTATCTGGCCCTGCCACAAGATCAACAAGTTGCTCTTCTTCGAGCAACTTTGTTTTCAGCCGCTCTGCCATACATCCCAAAACGCCAACAATGAGTCCGGGATTTATTTTTTTCCTGGATTTGAAACTCTGTAAGCGCTGCCGAACTTTTAACTCAGCATTTTCGCGTATCGCACATGTATTAAGGAAAATAACATCGGCTTCAAGTATGTCAGTAGTTAGGGTGTAGCCTTCATTAATTAGAACTGAAGCAACAATTTCACTGTCAGAAAAATTCATCTGGCAACCATAGCTCTCAATAAATAATTTTCTGCCATTTGGCTTTTCTGGAGATAAAGAAGTATCCAAAGCAGTGCCCTGGATGCTTTCATCAATAACTTTTTTATCCTGAATCCAGATCATCTTCTAGGTTTTTGCAAAGGTAGATAATTGCAGCACTGCCCTTAGTGCGATACCTGAAAAAGCTGATGATTTGCTTTTGAATTATTAAAAAGGTTTTTATTTGCGCCTTCAAAAATTATTATTTGTTTAAAGAAAAACAGTAAATGGCTGAGAATTTAGTGATTGTTGAATCACCTGCTAAAGCAAAGACCATTGAAGGTTTTCTTGGCAGAGAGTTCGTAGTGAAATCAAGTTACGGGCATGTCAGGGATCTCGTGAAGGCTGATAAAGGAGTAGATATTGAAAACAACTTTGAACCACAGTATGAGATCTCAAATGATAAAAAAGAAATTATCAGTGACCTGAAGAAACACGCGGCAAAAGCTAAATGGGTATGGCTGGCAACGGATGAAGACCGCGAAGGTGAAGCCATCTCCTGGCATCTGTCTGAAATCTTAAAGTTAAAAAGGGATGTCATTAGAAGAATTGTTTTCCATGAGATTACAAAAAAGGCCATTGAAACAGCTCTCAAAAACCCTCGCAATGTTGACAAACATTTAGTCAATGCTCAACAGGCACGCAGGGTTTTAGACAGGCTTGTTGGCTTTGAACTGTCGCCCATTCTCTGGAAGAAGGTTAAGCCTGGCCTCTCGGCTGGTAGAGTTCAATCAGTAGCAGTCAGGTTAATTGTGGAAAGAGAACGCGAATATGAACAGTATCAGTCGTCATCATCTTATAAAGTAACCGGGACCTTTTTAGTTTATGATGAGAAAGGCTTCCCAAAATTTTTGAAAACTGAACTGGAAAAACGGCTGCCTTCTGAAGAGTCAGCTATTCAGCTTCTAAGCAAACTTAATGGAGCCTCTTTTACAATTTCGGATCTTGAAAAGAAGCCCGGTAAGAAAAGTCCGTCAGCACCGTTTACAACATCTACCTTACAACAGGAAGCAAGCCGGAAGTTGGGCTTTTCAGTTGCTCAGACAATGAGTATTGCTCAGCGCCTTTATGAAAATGGAAAGATAACCTATATGCGAACTGACTCAGTTAACCTTTCAGAAGAAGCAATTTCCAGTGCTAAAAAGGAAATAACCTCTGCTTTTGGCGGGGAGTATTCCAATCCCCAGCGTTATAAAACACGGTCTGCTTCTGCACAAGAGGCTCATGAAGCTATCAGGCCAACCTATTTTAATCATTCTTCGATTGATGGAGATCAAGCTGAAAAAAGATTGTACGAACTGATCTGGAAAAGGGCTATCGCTTCTCAGATGAGTGATGCTCAGATTGAAAGAACCCTTGTAACAATAAGCAATGATAAAACCGACAATAAATTTATTGCAACTGGTGAAGTCATCTTATTTGATGGCTTTCTGAGGGTATATCTTGAATCAACGGATGATGAAAATTCTGAAAAGAGCGAAAATTATTTACTTCCTCAGCTGACCAAAGGCCAACAAACAGACATGGATTTTATTGAAGCACGTCAGCGATTCAGTAATCCACCGCCCCGATATACTGAGGCAAGTCTTGTTAAAAAACTGGAAGAACTTGGAATCGGTAGGCCTTCAACTTATGCTCCAACGATTTCTACTATCCAAAAGCGAGGCTATGTTGCAAAGGAAGACCGGCCCGGTAAAATCAGGTCTTATAAGGTGGTTACATTAAAAGACAATAAAGTAACCTCCATCGAGAAAACCGAAATTGCTGGCAGCGAAAAAGCAAAACTTTTTCCGACAGATATCGGTTCGGTCGTAAATGATTTTCTGGTTCAGAACTTTGAACAAATTCTGGACTACAATTTTACAGCTTTTGTTGAAAAGGGATTCGATAAAATCGCGGAAGGTGAATTGGAATGGAGAGAAATGCTGAAAAAATTCTATTTCCCTTTTCATAAGACTGTAGTGCAAACTGAAAAGACAGCCGAACGGGCAAGTGGAGAACGCATTTTGGGAAAAGACCCTGAATCGGGTAAAACGGTTTCTGTGCGAATTGGTCGCTATGGTCCGATGGCTCAGAAAAAAAGGGAGGATGACGATGAAAGCCTGGAATACGCCAGCCTCAGACGTGGGCAACGGCTGGAAACCATCACACTTGAAGAAGCACTCTCCTTATTTAAACTACCACGTAATCTCGGGCAATTTGAAGATCTTGATCTGATGGTAGCGATTGGCCGCTATGGCCCTTATATAAGGCATGGCGATACATTCTATTCACTTCCAGCTTCTGATGATCCTTTTGAAATTTCTTTTGAACGAGCTATACAAATAATAGAGGAAAAAAGACTAACTCCTGATCTGGCAAGGACTCCGCGTAATCTGGGAGTGTTTGAAGGCTTACAGGTAATAGTATCAAGTGGAAGGTTTGGACCTTATATTAAATACGATGGCAAATTTTATTCAATTTCCAGAAAGGAAGACCCTTGGAAGATTGAACTGGAGCGGGCAATTGAGATTATTAATGAAAAAAAGCAAGCTCTTGAAAAAAATGTAATTAAAGAGTTTGAGGAAAATAAGAAGGTCAGGATTCTGAAAGGACGTTTTGGGCCTTACATTGAATTTGAAAATAAAAATGTTAAAATTCCGGCTGGTACTGAGCCTTCCAGTTTAACTTATGAACAAGTTGTTAAACTTGCAAAAGGAGATAAAAAGAAAACTCCGGTAAAGAAAGCCGGAACAATGAAAAAAACAGTTCGAAAAACCACACGGAAAAAGAAAGCTCAAGAGTGAACCTAGCCGAACTATTTCAACCAATTGACCTAGCTGATTATAGCCGGGATGAATTTCAGGTCTCTGATGCCTTAATGCAGCACATCGCCATAAATTCTATAACTAAGGGTTTCCCCGGGGATATGGATATTGATGTAGTTATTCTTGGGGTGAATGAATACAGAGGAACTAAATCGCCTAAGCCCCAATCAAATGCACCGGATAAAATCAGAAAAGCATTTTATGCATTAAAAAAACACAGTCAGCTATGCAGGCTGGCCGATGTAGGTAACTTTATTGCCGGGAATTCAATTAACGATACATATCATGCACTGGGCGCAATTGTAACTGATTTACTTCAGCGGAATATTATTCCGGTAATAATAGGAGGTAGCCAGGATCTTACTTATGCTCATTATCTGGGATATGCGAATTTGGAGCAGGCGATCAATATTACAGGTGTTGATCCTGCTTTTGATTTAGGCACACCTGAGGATGAGTTGAATGACCAGACCTATATCGGAAAAATTGTTCTTTCAAATCCGAATTACCTCTTCAATTTCAGTAATCTTGGCTATCAGACTTATTATGTAGGTCAGGAACAGGTACATTTAATGGAGAAGCTCTTTTTTGATGCATACCGGCTTGGCTTAGTACGTGAAGACCTGAAAGAAACAGAACCGATTATCCGGAATGCAGATATGATCTCCTTCGATATGACATCCATTCGGCAGAGTGATGCCCCTTCCGTTCTTAAGCCATCTCCGAATGGATTTTATGGTGAGGAGGCTTGCCAAATGATGTATTATGCCGGCATGAATGATAGACTCACCGGAGCAGGTCTTTATAATTTGAATCCGGATGAAGACCATCATGACCAGACCTCCGGACTAGCAGCGCAGATGATATGGTATTTTCTGGAGGGGTTTGCTAATCGTAAGATGGATTTACCGGTTAAGTCACAACAGCAGAATTTTACTGTTTACCGGGTTCCGTTACCCTCTTATAAGGATGAAATTGTATTTCTGAAAAGCAAAAAGACAGAGCGATGGTGGATTGAGCTGCCGTCAGAAAACAAAAACCGGCTTTTAAAATCACATTTTTTGCCTTGCTCCTATAAGGATTATGAACAGGCATGTAGTGATGAAATTCCGGACCGTTGGTGGCAGGCTCTTCAGAAAATATCATAAATATTGTTTTGTTTGAAAGTTTATTTTTTAGTTACTTTACCGCCCTAATTCGGAAGACGTATCACTCAAAGGACATTAAATTCTAACCATTAATATGAAAAAACTATTATTAGTTTCGCTTTTTGTTGGGGTTATTACCGTGGTTTTTGCTCAGCAGGATCCTCAATTCAGCCAGAATATGTTTAACAGGCTTCAGCCAAATCCTGCGACTGCCGGAAGTAATGATGCTATCTGTGCTCATTTGCTGTATCGAAGCCAGTGGGTTAGTTTTGACGGTGCTCCTAAGACAGGCGTCTTAAGTATTGATGCTCCAGTTTCTTTTCTGCATGGGGGACTCGGACTGACCTTAATGAATGATAAAATAGGATTTGAGAAATCGTTTAATGCCAAGCTTGCCTATGCACTGCGATTTGATGTGGGTGTGGGTAAGATTGCAATTGGTGCAGATGTCGGTTTGATGCAGAAATCACTTGAAGGAGGATATGTTTATGACAATAGTGGAGTTTATAATCCAAAGGATTTAGACGATCCGCTGATCCCAAAAAATAATGTCAGTGGTTCGGCAATTGATCTGGGATTGGGAGCTTATTACAATTCAGAACATTTTTATGCAGGTGTATCCGCTCTGCATTTAACTGAAGCAAAAATTGATTACGGAAATCAATCTTCTAAACTGGCCCGTCACCTTTATGGAATGGTAGGTGCAAGTTTTGATCTGACTCCTTCTGTAGCTTTAAAGCCATCGGTGTTTGTCAAAAACATTCCTGCCAAAACCATTGCTGACATTAACTTAAATGTTCACTTCAGCAATACGTTTTATGTTGGGGCATCCTACCGGCTTGAAGATGCCATTGTAGCAATGGCCGGAGTTAACCTGTTTCAGAATCTGAGGCTAGGTTACTCGTATGATATCACAACATCCAGGCTTAAGGATTTTAATAATGGATCCCATGAGATTTTTCTGGGCTACTGTTACAAAATCAGGAAAAAACAACCTTCTTCAGTTAAAAACGTAAGATTCTTATAAATATACCTTAAATTTAAGAGAAAGCAACTTAATTTAGAGAGCAACGTAAAGACCAGTGCAATCATTCAAAAGCAAAATATTTTGGTATTCAGTTCGTTAACAATTATCTTTGAAGTTCAGAGTTAAACCTTAAATTGTAAAAAATGAGACAACTCATCATCGGATCTTTCATTTTACTTATTCTTAGTAGCTGTGGAGGCGGTAACAGAGGACAATTGATTGGTGCACAGGGAAGGGAAAGATGGTATCAGGCTGATCCTTATGGTATGGTTTTCATTCCACAAGGCTCGTTTTTGATGGGACCAAGCGATCAGGACGTTCCTTATTCATTAGTTGCTCAAAGCCGCTCAGTTTCGGTCAAGGCATTTTATATGGATGATACAGAAATTACCAATAATGAATACCGCCAGTTTGTTGAATGGGTGCGTGATTCATTAGCCCATCGTTTAATTGGCGGAGATCATTTAATTGAAGAAGGTGAATATGGTGAACGTATAAACTGGAGAGCAAAAATTAAATGGGATGAAGAAGAAAATGTCGAAACTTTAAATGAACTGTTTTTGCCGGAAAGCGAACGATTCTACAGAAGAAAGGAATTAGATGTCCGTAAATTGAATTTTGAATACTACTGGATTGATCTGAAAGCAGCTGCTCAAAAATCAAATCGCGAACAAGGTATGACAGACCGCTCGGTCTTTATCAAAAAGGACATCATCAATGTTTATCCGGATACGCTGGCCTGGATTCATGATTATACCTATTCCTTTAATGACCCTATAACCAGCAGTTATTTCTGGCATCCTGCTTATGATGATTATCCGGTTGTTGGCGTTACCTGGAAGCAGGCACGTGCTTTCTGTATCTGGAGAACTCAATTATTTGACAGTTACCTGCTGTCAAATGGTGAAACAATGGTTCAGGCATACAGGCTGCCTACCGAAACCGAATGGGAATATGCTGCCAGAGGCGGATTAGCTCTAAACCCATATCCCTGGGGAGGTCCTTATATCCGGAACAGCAGAGGTTGTTTCCTTGGAAATTTTAAACCCATGCGAGGTAATTACCTTGATGATGGTGGATTTTATACTGTAAAAGTTACTTCTTACTGGCCTAATGATTATGGACTGTATTGTATGGCTGGTAATGTTGCAGAATGGTGCAGTGATGCATTTGATGAATCATCCTATAATTTTACACATGATTTGAACCCACAATACGAATACGAAGCAAATGAGAATGATCCCGTTGCCCTTAAAAGAAAAGTGATTCGTGGCGGCTCATGGAAAGATGTGGGTTATTATTTGCAAACCAGTACCCGTTCTTATGAATATCAGGATACTGCTAAGTGCTATGTAGGCTTCCGTTGTGTCATGGATTTCCTGGGTCGTGATAAATCCGACTTCTGATATTTTTTCAACAGTTGGTTAAACTATTCAATAAGTTTTATTCTTTTGTCAAATATTAAATTCAATTATACTATTCTTTAAACTGTTATTAACTTAAAAACAAAAACCTTTTAAAAAATTATGGGACTGACGCAAATCACTCGTAGTAAATCATTCAAACTCTTTATGGCCCGTCTTTACGGATGGGGTGCTTCTATTGTTTTGGTGGGAGCATTATTTAAAATTCAGCACTGGCCGGGAGCCGGATTATTTCTGACAATCGGACTCTTGACAGAAGCCATTATTTTCTTCTTCTCTGCTTTTGAACCTGTGCATGAAGAAGTTGACTGGTCATTGGTTTATCCGGAACTTGCTGGACTGCAAGAGCCAGGCTATGAAAAGGGTAAGAAAAAGAAGGCAGATCCGGTAGCTCAGGCATTAGACAAAATGCTCGCTGATGCTAAAATAGGTCCTGATTTGATTCAGAGCCTCGGTACCGGTTTGAATAAACTGGGTGACAACACAGCTAAACTGGCTGATTTATCAGATACTACGGTTGCTACAAATGAATTTACTTCCAATGCGAAAAAGGCAGCTTCTTCGCTTTCAACGCTGACTCAATCTTATGACAAGGCAGCAAGTGTTATGGGTGAAATCAATGCTTCATCAGATGATTTGAAGGCATATAATGAACAAGTGAAAAATGCTGGACGTAATCTGGCTGCAATTAATGCTAATTACGAATTACAACTTCAGGATTCGGCTTCTCATTTAAAGCAAACCAGCAAGTTTTATGAAGGAATAAATCAATTGATGGAAAATCTAAATTCTTCTGTTGAGGACACCAGAAAATATAAAGATGAGGTGTCTAAGCTGGCAAAAAATCTGTCATCGCTGAATACCGTTTATGGAAATATGCTTTCAGCTATGAATATGAATCCGAATAAATAGTCGGATTTATATGATTTGCTGTCTGAATTTCGTTTATTCAATTTATATTTTTAACCTCATTTAATCAATCCAATAAAAAATTATGGGTGGTAATGCTCCTTCAAGTCTCTCGCCTCGTCAGCGAATGATTAATCTGATGTATCTGGTGTTGACAGCACTGCTGGCGCTGAATGTCTCAAAAGAAATTATTAATGCTTTTGTGACCGTCAATGACAGTTTAGAAATTTCGAATAAGAATATTAATGCAAAAAACCAACGTACGTATGACGATTTTGCCTTTGCAATGGATAATGATCCGGTAAAAACAAAACCGTTTTATGACCGGGCAATGGCAGTCAAGAAACTGGCTGCTGATATGGAACAATACATTGACGGAATCAAGAATGAACTAATTACAAAAACAGATGGAGTTGAACAAGGTGAAGCTGTACCGTCATTGATTGATGTGAATAAGAAGGATGATTATGATGTGGCAACAAATCTGATGTGTGGTAGTGAAAATGACGGTAGAGGGCAGAAGGCAACAGAACTCAAAAATAAAATTGAGGAGTTTAAAAGTAATCTGATAAAAAATCTCGATCCGGCAGACCAGCAAAAATTTAAACAGAGATTTGACGAACTGCTGAATACAAAGGATCCCAATCCTACAAGCCCAATTGTTGTTCGTGATAATAAACGAACTTGGGAAATGGCCAATTTTTATCATAATCCGGTTGTAGCCTGTGTCGCCTTGTTAACCAAGTTTCAAACAGATGTCAGAAACTCGGAGTCTGAAGTGATCAACCATTTATTTACTTCTATAAACAGATCATCTTTTAAGTTTGATGCCTTACAGGCCAGGGTGATTGCTCCGACCAGTTATGTGTTGATTGGACAGAAGTATTCTGCCGATGTTTTTCTTGCAGCAGTGAGTTCTACATCCAATCCTAAGATTGTCGTTGGCGATATTGATACAGCCAAAAAGGCATTGCGCGGAAACGGAACTGAAATTGAGGTTTCCGGTGGGGTTGGACGGTATGAAGTCTCTGCTACTTCCGAAGGTCTGAAGAAATGGGGAGGTTTAATAACTGTAAAAAATCCTTCTACGAATGAAGAGGAGTCCTATCCTTTTACTGCTGAATACATAGCTGCAAAACCTTCAACTGTCATTTCTGCTGATAAGATGAACGTACTTTACATTGGGGTTGATAATCCCATGTCTATTTCTGTTCCGGGAGTAGCAAATGAGAATGTTGTTGCAACAATAACCGGAGGGGGAGGTTCGTTAACAAAAGACCCAAAAGCAGGGGGAGGTCATTACATGGCAAAAGTTACTACTCAGGGTGAAGCAACAATTTCGGTAACTGCTAAAATGGATGGGAAAAATATGCCAATGGGTCAAATGAAATACAGGGTAAAGAGAGTTCCTGATCCGGTTGCCATGCTGGCTAATATGAAGGGTGGTAAAATCAACAGGAATCTGCTTTCTTCACAGGCTGCAATCATTCCGGTTATGGAAAATTTTGACTTTGATTTGTTCTTTCGAGTTAAGTCGTTTAAAATGACTTTAGTAAGAAAAGGACGGGATCCGATTGAATTATCAAGTGAAAGTAACCTGCTTACCCCTCAGATGAAGGAGTTAATTAAATCTTCTCCAATCGCATCAAAAGTCTATTTTGAATATATCAGAGCATCAGGCCCAGACGGTACGGTACGTGCTCTGGCTCCGCTAAACTTTGAGTTAAACTAAACGTATAATTCATTCATAAAACAGGAGGTTAAAATGAAAAAAGTCATCTTCTTATTGACCATCTTGCTGGTTTCACAAGCAGGTATAGCTCAATATGTGCTTGATGGAGTTTATGTTAAAGAACACAGTCCTACACGAGCAGTAGTTGCTCCTGCCTATTTACGGGAAGCAGATGTTATGTGGTCAAAGAAGATTTGGCGGGTGATTGACCTTAAGGAAAAAGCAAACCTGATGTTTGCATATCCTTTCCAGGGAACCATGACAGAAAGAAAAAGTCTGATTGAAGTATTATGGACTGCTGCAAATGAAGGAACATTGACAGCCTATGCTACCAGAGATGATGAGTTCACTCAGGCACTGACTAAGGAAGAGCTGTTAAAAGTAGGTGGAGCCGGAGTTGACAGTACCACCTTTACAGATCCTGAACCACCTTATGAACAAAGAGATACAGTCATTGTTCGGGAATTTTCAATTGATAAGGTAGTAGGATATCGTATTAAAGAGGAATGGTTCTTTGATAAACAGCGCTCGGTGCTGGATGTTCGGATTATCGGAATTGCACCTCTGATTTATGAAGTAGATGAATTCGGAAACACCCGTGAAAATGCATTACGAATCCCGGTCTTCTGGATTTATTTTCCGGAAGCAAGAAAGTTACTCTCGAATGTCGAATGCTTTAACCGATTTAACGATGCTGAAAGAAGAACCTATGATGATGTTTTCCAAAAGCGCCTCTTTAGTTCGTATATCATGAAAGAATCAAATGTGTTTGACAGGAGAATTGAAGATTACCGTAAAGGAATGGATGCATTGGTTGAAGCAGACCGTATTAAGAATGACATTATCAATTTTGAGCATGACCTTTGGGAATACTAACCTGATAAAATAATTTTATCAGCAAGGGAGGCGCTTTTAGTAAAGCGCCTTCGCTGTTTTAAATCCATTAGTTTTGCATTTATGTTTCTTGAAAACCTGAAAAATCATACTTACCACAAAGGATGGATTGAAGTCATTTGTGGAGGAATGTTCTCGGGTAAAACAGAAGAATTAATCAGACGGATTAAGAGAGCAAAAATTGCCAGACAAAAAGTTGAAATATTTAAACCGCAGATAGAAGTACGTTATGATTCAGTAAATGTGGTCTCACATGATGAAAACCAGATTCAATCAACTCCTGTTCCGGTAGCTTCAAATATTCTGCTTATGACTCATGAAGCTGAGGTGGTTGGTATTGATGAAGCTCAGTTTTTTGACAGCCAGTTACCGGAAGTATGCACCCGCCTGGCAGACGATGGCATCAGAGTTATTGTTGCAGGTTTGGATATGGACTATCTTGGAAATCCGTTTGGATCAATTCCCGAATTATTAGCGATTGCCGATTATGTAACCAAGCTTCATGCTATTTGTATGCACTGTGGCGACCTGGCGCATCACTCTCATCGGCTGGTAACCGATCCTTCGCTGATTATGCTCGGTGAAAAGGAAAGTTATATACCTCTGTGCAGATCCTGTTTCAACAAAGCAAGACGAACGCAATCCATTGACCCGGTTTCCTGAATTTGAACTAACACATGATTTCGTATTCACCAGAGGAAATTTGCAGGATACTGAACGGAAGGTACTTTCCCGGAACTCATCCGCCAGCTGAAATCCGTTATTTACTTACGGATAGTCGTAAATTAACTGAACCCGGTCAGACTCTCTTTTTTGCTGTTAGAGGAGATAAGCGGGATGGCCATTCTTTTATTAATGAATTAATGAAAGCTGGTGTCAAAGCTTTTGTCGTAACTGATCAAAAAGTAGTTACCAGCGGTGCCGATTTTATCCTTGTTGATGATTCTTTAGCTGCGCTTCAGCTATTGGCTGCATCACACCGAAAAAGATTTGACTTTCCTGTGATTGGAATTACCGGAAGTAACGGTAAAACAATCATTAAGGAATGGTTGTACCAGCTGCTCAGGGAAGACTATTCTATTGTACGCAGTCCGAGAAGTTATAATTCACAGGTTGGAGTCCCGCTTTCGGTATGGCAGTTTGCTGCCGGTTACAACCTGGGAATTATTGAAGCCGGAATTTCTCTACCCGGTGAAATGGCCAGACTACAGAAAGTAATTCTTCCGGATGACGGAATATTTACCAACCTCAGTTCAGCTCATGATGAAAATTTTGAGAGCCGGATTCAAAAGGTCGATGAAAAGCTTAAACTGTTTTCTCAAAGCAAACGTCTTATTTTTTGCCGTGATCATTCAGTCATTCATGACCGGATTCTGAATTCAGGCTTGATTCCTGCCAATATACGGCTGTTTACCTGGTCAACCAAAGTGAAAGCAGATTTACAGATCGGCCGAATTGTAAAGGAAGACGGGAAAACAACTATTAAAGGAGTCTGTAATAATGAATTTGTAAATATTGCTATCCCTTTTACAGATGATGCTTCGATTGAAAATGCCATTCATTGTTGGGCATGGATGCTGATGAACCAATACGAACAGGAGAAAATTGTAACACGGATGGCCCTGCTGACTCCGGTTGCAATGAGGCTTGAACTGAAAGACGGAATCAATAACTGTTCAATAATTAACGATACTTATAATTCAGATTTTGGTTCACTTCAGGTGGCACTTGATTTTCTTGAGCAGCAGAAATTATACCGTAAAAAAACACTGATTCTGTCTGATATCCTGCAGAGTGGTCAGAAAAAAGAAGTGCTATATGCTGATGTGGCTGCTCTGCTGGCACAAAAACAAATAAGTCGCTTAATTGGAATCGGCCCTGATCTGTCTTCCCAAGCAAAGTTGTTCGGGTGTGAAGCAACTTTTTTTCCGGATACAGATGCGTTTATTGCGGCATTCTATTCGCTTACGTTTAACCAGGAAGCCATTCTGATAAAAGGTGCCCGTGCTTTTGGGTTTGAAAAAATTACTCAGTTACTTCAGCGGAAAGTTCATACTACCGAACTGGAAGTGAACTTGACCGCTATTGAAAATAATCTGAAAGTTTATAAATCCAGGTTGTTGCCTCAGACCCGAATAATGTGTATGCTCAAAGCATTTGGATATGGCAGTGGAATTCATGAATTAGCCGGATTGTTACAATTTCATAAAGTTGACTATTTCGCTGTGGCTTATGCGGATGAAGGTGTTGAGTTGCGAAGGGCTGGCATTACCACTCCCATTATGGTAATGAATCCCGAAATTCAAAGCTTTGATCTGATAATCCGTTATCAGCTGGAACCTGAAATTTATAATTTCAGGTTATTAGGTGCTCTTGCTGAGGAAGTCAAAAGACACAATCAGGAATTTCCGTTTCCTGTTCATATCGAATTTGATACCGGTATGAAACGATTGGGCTTTGATCCCTCTGAGCTGAAACAGCTGATTGTACGGATAAAAAACTATAAGCAACTGAAAGTGGTTTCGGTTTTTTCACACTTGGCAGCCAGCAATGAGGAAATTCATGATGAATTTACCCGTAAGCAGATTGAGTCTTTTTCACATCTCTGTGATGAGTTTCAGGTGCATACAGCAACTAAGCCGCTTCGTCATATCCTGAACTCGGCAGGCATTATGCGTTTTCCTGAAGCACAGTTCGAAATGGTCAGGCTGGGTATCGGTTTGCATGGAATTGCTTCATTGGAACAAGAGCAGAAATTTTTGCTGCCTGCAGCAACATTGAAGACTACCATTTCGCAAATCAGGCAGGTGAAGGCCGGTGAGAGTGTTGGCTATAGCAGACGGTACATTGCCTCAAAGGATATGACCATTGCAATTACTGGAATTGGTTATGCAGATGGATTTTCCAGAAGCCTGGGTAATAGAAAGGGAGTTATGCTGGTAAAGGGTAAAACATGTCAGGTGTTAGGAAGTGTTTGTATGGATATGACTATGATTGACGTTACGGGTATTGAAGTGCATGAGGGAGATGAGGTACTTGTTTTTGGAAACGGATTGCCAATCACTGAAATGGCAGCACGGGCTAACACCATTCCTTATGAAATACTGACGGGTATCTCACAGCGGGTAAAACGAATATATTTTCAGGAGTAGGCGATAACAGCTTGTTGTCTGCTGTTTTCCGATTAAGGTTTTGACTGGGTCTGATTAGAATTGGTAAACTTTTCTACATAAACACTTGAACTTGGAAACGCAAAAGAACAGTTATGAAGTTCAACAATTTCCATAATCTTGAAATTAATTTCTTCCTTTACGCTGTGAAACGTTTCAAAGTCACTTGTAAGCACATAAAAAATAATCAGGATATCCAGTGAGCTGGGACTAAAATTCGTGAACTTAACAAACGGGTTGTCTTTTGTATTTGGATGTTGCTGAATAAAATCTGATATATCTTTTGTTACAGCTTGAATTTGTTGAATGGTGGCAGCGTAAGTCAGTGAAATGGTAAACCGGGCCCGCCACATGGTTTTAAGGGTTATATTTTCAAGTTCTGCATCTATCATCTTTTTGTTGGGAATGGTCAGAAGATTTTGATCTAGTGTTCGGAGCCGGGTACTGCGCAGTCCTATGCTTTCAACATTGCCTTCAAGATCACCAACTCTGACCTGGTCTCCTAAAGTGAATGGTTTATCAAAAAAAATGGTGAATGAGCCAAATAAATTCTCAACTGTTTCTTTGCTTGCCAGGGCAAGAGCCAGCCCTCCCAGTCCTAGCCCTCCGATTAATGCAGCTACATTCATTTTGAAAATGAAAGCCATCACAACCAGTAATGCAAAAATGATAACTATCACTTTCAGCCCCGACTTGAAATAAGGAACAAACTGATCATCCAGTTTGGTTTCAGTGAGTGCAGCCCGTTTATATAGAATGAGTCCTACAAAATCAATGAAGCGCAGAATGGTCCATGTTACTGCAAAACTTACGATCAATTGAAACAAAATAAAAATGGAGTAACGAATACCCGGCTCTTCAGTTGGTCCCAGATGCCATGCCTTTGGAAAGGAAAGCTGGTCAAAAGCGAAATACAGAATAATGACCAGAATCAAAAAATTGGCCGGCCGTGATAACAGCGTTTTAAAATCCCGGAATGTGATCCCTTTTGAATACTTACGGATAAGGGTGTATGCAATCCAGGAAATAGCCTGTGTAATCAGTCGCTTAAAAATTAATCCGACAACCAGAATCCCTGCAAACCAAAGGTAAGCCCTTACCGGGTTATCAAGAATGAGCTGATCAGGAAATGAACTGTTCATGCGGAGTTGAGCGGGTGTTAAGTTTGTTTAATGCAACTTTTAATCCGTTCCGGGTCAGATGAATCGGTTGATTAACTTCTGTCAGGATCTCTTTTACTGCCTTTTCAATGCATGCGCTTACATCCGTAAAAATAGCTTTCTCTTCCAGTTTAGCTGAATTACTCATCAGGTAGGAAAAGGTTCGTGCCATTCCACAGTTTGCTATAAAATCAGGAATTAAGCTGATTCTTGAATCTGTATAAGAAGCAATAGGCCCCATAAAGATTTCTTTATCTGCAAATGGAACATTTGCTCCGCAGGCAATCAGGTTAAGGCCAGCATTGATCATCCGGTTAACCTGCTCATGGGTTACCAGCCTGGAAGCTGCTGCAGGTATAAAAATATCTGCCTCTATATCCCAGAATTTTTTATTAACCTCAGCAAAGGGAATCAGTTCAGGGTCAACGAGCAGTCCGGCTGAACGGTTAAGCATGAGTTTTTTAATTTGATCAAATGTGAAACCCTGATCACTAATAAGTCCACCTTCACGGTCAATGATGGCTTTAATAACAGCTCCGGCTTCAGCTAAAAAAAAGCCGGCTGCAGCACCTACATTGCCAAAGCCTTGCAGTAAAACACGTTTCCCGTTGATATCCTGTCCGGTTTGTTTGTAAAAATGAAGGGTTGCCATTGCAACTCCAAACCCGGTAATCATATCAGAAATACAATACCTGCCCTTTCCTTCTGGTGCATATTCTGAAGTCTGAATCGGAAGGCTGACTCCCTTTTTGAGACGTTCTATCCGTTGTGTTTTTGCAGGATCTTCTCTGCCGAAGTGACCCACTGCAGTTCCTTCCTGAGGATGCAAAAGACCCATCTCAGATGTAATGGGAATCACATCATGAATTTCATCCACGTTCAGGTCTCCGCCTGTTCCGTAAAAATCTTTTAACAACGGCATGATAGCTTTAAACCACCGTTTTAGAACAGCTGTTTTCCGGGGATCTTTCGGATCAAAATTAATTCCGCTTTTGGCACCACCGATAGGCGGACCGCTTACTGTAAATTTGATTTCCATAGTCTTGGCAAGACTTTCAACTTCGAACTTATCCAGGCCTTTGCGCATTCGGGTACCTCCTCCGGCAGATCCGTTTCTAATGCTGTTAACCACCAGCCAACCTGTAGCTTCACTTTCAGTATCGTTCCATTCAAAGACAATTTCAGGTTTCCGTTTTTCAAATTCAAATAATAAATCTTTCATTTTGGCTTGATTGATGAGGTGCGAATGTATCCAAACCGGAGGTATTTATCCAGAGTTTATTTACCGAAAATTTATAATCATCCGAAAAACATAACTTCAATTACTTACCGGTAGGAATTTTGAGTATTCATCTCATCTGATTCTTTACGGTTTCTTTCAAAATTTTCTCAAAATTCAATCTCAGCTGAGTTAGCTGAAGTAAGTAGCTGACTGGGATCATCAGCCAATCGGTAACAGAGGGTAAAAACTTTTTTACTAACAAAGGATTAAATAAACCAACCTGTTCTGAGGGTTCTTCTGACTGAGTAGCCTGTGCATTGCTCAAAGTAAAACTTACAGATTAAAAGGGCTATTCCCAGAATGACAAATATGCGCATAATCCAATGGCAATCCATACTAATCCTTTAATTAAAAAGAATAAAAATGTGGCTATTCCGAATTTTTTAATCCAGGGCTTATTAAACCAACTCCATTTGTTTTTTCCAATCACGGAGGGCAAGTATAGAAATTACTTTCAACTTATCCGGAACTTATTCGTTTTTCCAACAAGGCTGATCAACTTTCAGTGAAATCTTTTATGTTTGGTTGCTCAATCGAACCCTGATATGCAAAAGCTGTGTTTATTAATCTTTTGTCTGATTATAGCCAAGAGTGCTTCCCCCCAGCATACAATAACCGGTACGGTACGCGACTACAACAACGGTGAGCCATTATTCGGAGCGAATATTATTCTGAAAGGAACCACCCATGGAGCAGTCACAGATTTTGATGGCAGGTTCATTATTAAAACCTTGGAGCTGACTCCTGTAACTCTGCAGGTATCTTATATAGGCTACATACTTCAGGAAATTACAATCCGCAATTTTAGCCCGGTCATCATCCGGATGAAACCCGATAAAGTAATGCTCAGCAGTGTTGAAATTTCAGGAAGCCGTATTTCAGATAAGCAAAAGGAAGCCCCAATGACTGTTGAAGCAATGGATATGATTGGAATCAAAGAAACACCGGCAACCGGTTTTTATGAAGGACTGGGTAATATGAAAGGAATTGACCTGACTGCTGCAAGTATGGGTTTCAAGATTATCAATACCCGTGGGTTTAACAGCAGTTCTCCGGTTCGTTCTTTGCAGCTTATTGACGGGGTAGATAATCAATCACCGGGACTGAACTTCTCATTAGGTAATTTCCTGGGTGCTTCTGAATTAGACGTTCAAAAAGTTGAAATCATTCAGGGTGCCAGTTCGGCTTTATACGGACCAAATGCTTTTAACGGAGTTATCAGTATGACAACCCGCAGCCCGTTTATTAATCCCGGCCTGGAAGTGAGCTTTAAGGTAGGAGAACGCGAACTGGTCGAAACAGCTTTCCGGTGGGCTGAATATTTTAAAAATAAAAAAGGTGAGCCTAAATTCGGTTATAAACTGAATATGTACTTTATGCAGGCCCAGGACTGGGAAGCAGATAATCTTGCCGCTACGCCTCAGTCAAGAGATGATATCCGTAATCCGGGAGGGTATGATGCAGTGAATATTTACGGTGACGAGTATAAAAACGGTTATGATTTCAACAGCAATGCAGCAGTCTTGCCCGGATTGGGAACCATTTACCGTAAAGGATATCATGAAAATGAACTGGTTGATTACAATTCAAAAAATGCAAAAATCGGAACCGCTTTTTACTATAAAATCAAAAATGATGTGGAAGCAATTGCTGCCTCTAATTTCGGAACCGGAACAACCATTTATCAGGGTGACAACCGGTACAGCCTGAAAGACATTCTTTTCTTTCAGAACCGCCTTGAAATTAAAAAGGAAGACAGGTGGTTTATTCGTGCTTACTCAACTCATGAAGATGCAGGAAAATCATATGATGCTTTTTTTACTGCCTTATTGCTTCAAAGGTCAGCCAAACCCGATCGGAATTTTACAGTTGACTACTGGCAGCAGGATTATGTAAATTATTGGCAGTCAAGTGTGGTTACTAAACTAAAAAATTTACCCGGTTTTCCTTCACAGCCGCCTCCGAGTTGTATCGGCCCCTGTTATACTGAATGGATTGCTTCCATTAATCAGTTCCTGACAAATAACTATTATGATACCCTTGTTTATTACCATTCGCTTGCAGCTGCTTATGCCAATGGTGTTGGGAATCCACTGAATGCAGCTAACCCGTTTTACCTGCCCGGAACCTATGAGTTTGATACAGCATTTGCAGCTATTACTTCACGAAAAACATTTGGCGAAGGAGGCAGCCGGTTTTTTGACCGTTCAGCACTTTATCATATTCAGGGCGAATATAAGTTTGTCCCGTCCTGGGCTGAAATTGTAATTGGTGGAAATTTCCGTTGGTACAGGCCCTATTCACAAGGCACTATTTTTAGTGATACTACTTACATACATTATTCCCTTCAGGGGAATGATACGATTGCTGAAGAACGGCAGGTGAAAATCACGAACCGGGAATCCGGAATCTATACCGGAATTGAAAAAAGAATAATGGATGACAAACTCAGATTCAGCCTGACAGCCAGGGTGGATAAGAATGAAAACTTTAATTACCTGTTCTCTCCGGCAGCATCTGTTGTTTATGTCCCTGACAAGAATCACCTGGTACGTACTTCATTCTCATCGGCCATTCGTAACCCTACCCTTACTGACCAGTACCTATATTACCAGGTTGGCAGAGCCATCCTCATAGGAAATAAGGACGGATTTAATGATCTGGTAACTATTCCTTCGCTGACTAAATTTTTTGATCTGAACAAAAACTTCGATTCCCTTTCATTCTTCAATGTGAAAGCTGTCAGACCTGAACAGGTTAAAACACTGGAAGCCGGCTACCGGTCAACACTTTTTAAGAACCTCTACGTGGATTTTGGAGGATATTTCAGCTGGTATAAGAATTTTATTGGTTATAAGTTTGGGGCTGATGTTGATACATTCACGGTTCACAGTATTTTCGGAGATTTTAAAGACCTGCGGTTTAATAACATTCTCCGGGTGGCAACCAATTCGGAAGACCAGGTTGTAACCATGGGATTTAATGCCGGGCTTAACTATTTCCTGGGTAAATATTTCACTCTGTCTGCCAATTATTCATGGAACCGGCTTGACCGACAGGGTTCCGAAGACCCGCTGATTCCGGCTTATAATACCCCTGAGCACAAATTCAATATCGGTTTTAGCGGTAGAGATATCAAAAACTGGGGGTTCAGTCTCAACTTCAAATGGATTGATGGTTACCTGTTTGAAGGCTCACCCCAGTTCAGCGGATTCATTGATTCCTACAGTATGCTTGACGTCCAGGCAAGCCGGTATATTCCGTCTGTTTTTTCCACGTTTAAAATAGGTGCATCCAATTTGCTAAATAACAAACACTATGAAATCTTTGGCGGTCCGCTTGTAGGCAGGCTTGTTTATTTCAGTATTTTGACTGAGTTGAATGAAAAAAAACTTAGTCAAGCTCAAAAATCTCAGCATTAGTTTAATGCTTCCAATTGAATCGGGACGGACCTGTTTGAAACAGTCTGTAAGTAGTGGAAATAGATTTGCTTTTTTAAAATTCTTCTTCTTAATTTTGCCTCTCTTATTATTTTGTTACATATAAAAACTTAAAAGGATGCTTAAAAAACTTACTCTCTTCTTTAGTCTGGTTATTTTCAGCACGCAGGTTTCCTGGTCACAGTTCCCGTCTAACTGGTCAAGAACCTGGCAGTTGACTACGCTCAGCAATTACTCGCAGGAAGGACGCTTACTTGCCCTTGATCCTTCCGGAAATGCATTCGTAATCGTGGATGCTACATCGAATATCGGACCTAACGGTCATCCTTCTAACTCCACACAATACTATGTTTCTGTTTTGAAATATGATCCTAATGGTGTTCTTCTTGTAACGCGTAACATCTCCGTTCGCGGGCATATTGTCAATGGCTTCTCAAGTGTGAATTCATTCGGTTTACAGGTTGATAATGCAGGTAATGTTTACATAGGCTATCTCCGGAATGAAGGTCCGGTCTTTAAAAATGATGTTTACATTACCAAACTCAACGGCAATACACTCAATACAATCTGGAGCTACCGCTATGAATCAAGTGCCGATGAACGGGGAATTCAGTTAAAGCTTGCCGGAAGTGCAGTTTATGCTCTCTTTTATTCTGATGGAGGCACCTCAACTACCGGTTCCGGATATGGTATCATCAAAGCATCGGCTGCAGGTTCTTCAACAACTGCATTTTACAAGTTTCATCCCGCAGATATCATCAATGGAATAGATATTGACAACTCCTTTAACCTATATGTAACCGGCAGCCGCAGCAATCCGGGTACTTCAATCGGCAGGCCCATTTCGATGCGAATTAATCCGGCAGGTGTCAGGCTTTGGGAACGGGATATTGTTGACTCGTCTGTAATGGGAAATTCGTATGGAAAAAGAATTCATATTGTGGGCAACAATGCCTATATTGTCGGAACAGCTGAAAATCATGGTACAAACGGCAATGATGTTATGATTGCAAAATATAATATTAATACAGGAATTCAGTTGTGGGTATCTTACCTGCATCGTAACCTCAGTGATGAAGGCCAGTTTGTTATTTCGGCTGCCGGTGGTAATGATGTACATGTAATTTTTAACACAATTAATGCGGTTGTTGTGGCTCAGATCAATCCGGCTAACGGTAAGAATATTGAGCGTTTGGTTTACACACCAACTCCGGTTTCACCATTTACAAGCCAGATTGGTGTTTCCGTTAATGATGTTAAAATTGCTTCGAGTGGAAATGTGTATGTTATGGGAACCGGAAGATTCTTTTTGAATCCAAATAAAAAATACGAAGCCGGATTTCTGATCAAGGCAATTTATAATAACGGTCATTATTTAACACCTCATGTGCTCCCGGTAAGCGGAAGCGAAACCCAGAATTCAGACTTCCAATCTTTTGCCCTTGATGCTTCAAAAACTTCGCTGATGGTCCTTTCGAATGATTATGCTCCCTATAAAACCCATGTGAATGAAAGTATTTCTGTGCGTAATTATGAAATTATCAATCCGCTTCGAACCGCAGATTTCCCCTCAGCTGAAGATGTAAAGGTGTGGTTCAATTCTTCATCCAGGCATATCGTGATTGAGGCAATAACCCAGGTTAGAAAAACTACCGTTTTTGACCTTTCGGGAAGACAGGTTTTTGAATCGGATCAGATAGCTGAGTATTTAACTATGGATGCTACATGGCTGCCAGCAGGAATTTACCTGGTACGTACCCTGACCGAAAACGGAATCCGAACCAGAAAAATAAGTATAAATTAATTATTGATAAATTCGATTAACAAATGAAAGCGGGTCTGAGTAACCCGCTTTTTTCATTCATATTTTTCGCTGATCTCAAATCTAAAGGTTGCATTGAAGAAATGGCCTTCCGTGAAAAATCATCTTTCCATTAAAAAAGTGTTAAAATACCTTCAACAGCATTTCCGGTTATCGAAAATGTTGAGAGAAGATGGAGGATGTGTGCATGAAAATCAGCTTGAAATTCGGCTGAGGCTAATACTTTTGTCTTATTTTCTTATAAAATTATTAACATTTGCTTGATTAGTAATTCATAAGTATGTAAGTTTGTGCGTTGAATAGAGAAAGACGAAAAGACGCCCTTCATGACATTTTCACTTACAGATCAATTGCATGCTATCCAGGATTATTCGGATAACCTATCTGTTTTATCAATCAGCATATTCCAAATTATAATAATTTAACTCCAGATTAACTCTTAAACACAACAACTATGATTAAGCAAATTACAAAACTCATGACGGTCTGCCTGGTAGCATTGATGCTATGGGCAACAGGCGCACAGGCGCAGTCAACTATTGTTAGCACATTAGCTAATAATAATGGCTCTTCGGTAGTCGTATTTAGTATTCAAAACAACAATAGTTACGACATCAACATTCTGGATGTTGCCAGTTGTGCTGGTGTAACAGGTACTCATTCAGCATTCCTGTATGCTAAGCCGGCAACTTATGGAGTTGCCCCGGGACCTCCTGGAGCTATTTCGTTAGCAAACGGCTGGACAGTTGCAGGTTCGAATACGAACCTCCCGTTAACTGCAAATGCTTCAGGAACGGGTTTGGCTGCAACCTCGTTTTTTAATCAATCCCTCAGTTATACAGTACCGGCAATGAGCCATGTCAGATTTTGCTTACAGCATGTCAGTACTGCAAATGCAGTTGCTTTTACCTCTTCTGGAGGTTCATTGAGGTATTCGACTGTATCAGGTTCTGCAACGTTTACCGTTGATAATGTTTCTCTTATCTGTGAATCAAACTATGGGTATGGCGGAACGATAACATCTCCAACCAACCACCCGAGAGGATTGGTGGGCTACGTTGTATTTGATGTGGCAGGTCCTCCGCCCAGCTGCCTGCCTCCAACCCAGCCAGTTGGTAATGCAACTTCCCAGACAACCGCTAATCTCAGCTGGTCAGGAATTTTTCCACCACCGGCTGTGGGTTATGAATATGCAGTTCAGACTTCAAATACACCTCCTGCTTCAGGAACACCAACAACCGGAACTTCAGCATCAGTTACCGGTCTGACTCCCAATACAACTTATTATTTGTTTGTCAGAACAGATTGTGGCGGTGGTGATTATAGTACCTGGAGGTCAGATATGTTCTATACCGGTTATTGCGCAGTCACCAATTCAAACAGCGGAACTTACGGAATCAGTAATTTTACAACTACCGGTGGACTTTTAAATGTTAATAAAAGTTCAACCGGATCTGCTTATTCAGATTACACCTACCTTACTGTGATGCAGTCTGTAGGTGCTTCCGTTAACTTCTCCATTACTTCTTATTACAGTACTGCCGGAATGGCAATCTGGGTTGACTGGAATGGCAATCTTGAATTTGAAGCATCAGAAAGAGTATATAATGCCGGTACGTATGTTTCAGTTGGCACAGGTTCATTTACTGTTCCTCTCGGAACAGCTAACGGCCAGTACCGCATGCGGGTAGTCGCAAATTACCTTAGCTCAACTCCAACTGCTTGCGGTGATCTTGGCTACGATGGTTACGGTGAAGCCGAGGATTATACATTTGAAGTCGGAACGCTGAGTTGTATGCCCCCAACCAATCCGATTGCAACTCCAACGAGTGTTTCAACGGCTGATCTCAGCTGGTCAGGAATCTTTCCGCCTCCGGCAGTTGGGTATGAATACGCAGTAATCACCTCACCACTGCCTCCGGCAATCGGAACACCAACCACTTCAACCTCAGTAAGCGTTAGCGGACTGCTACCCAGTACCAATTATTATATGTATGTAAGAACCGATTGTGGCAGTGGCAATTACAGCCCGTGGGTTTCAACTCCCTTTACAACACCAACTCCAGGTCAGATTGGTCAGGTGAATTCAAACTATCCCTATCTACCAATTTATTCTTACTACGGATACAATTATTCACAGCAGATATACCTGGCCAGTGAATGTAATGCAGCGTTGGGAGCAGGGAATATCTATATTACCAAACTCAGGTTTTATTATGCGGTTGCAACTTCACCAACCAACACATGGGATGTGTGGACAGTTTACCTGGGCCATACCAACAAATCCAGTTTCAGTAATACTACCGACTGGGTAGCGTATTCGGCATTACAAGAAGTTTGGACCGGTCAGTTAACCTTGCCACCGGCAGGCAACTGGGTTGAAATTACCTTTTCAACTCCGTTTGTATGGGATGGGGTGAGCAATATTGTGATTGCTGTTGATGAAAATGTACCCAGCTATACCGGTACAGCCCAGTGGGGTGTTTTTACTGCCAATGCAAACCGGGGTATGATGTTTTATAGTGATGGTACAAATCCCAATCCGGCATCACCACCGGCAGCAAACGTGGGCCCGGTGGCAACCATCAATACAATTCAGTTAGTAGCAAGTACTCCACCGTCATGTTTACCGCCAACATCCATACTTGCAGACGCATCAAGTCAAACAACTGCTAACCTGAGCTGGACAGCTTCAAATTCAAATCCATCAGGCGGTTATGAGTGGGAAGTACGAACAAGCGGAGCCGGAGGCAGCGGGCCGGTCGGGCTGACTGCCAGTGGCAGTACAGCTGCAGGTGTATTAACGGCAAGTGTAAGCGGGCTAACAGCCAATACCACCTATTATACCTATGTTAGGAGTAATTGCGGGAGTGGTAATTACAGCTCATGGGCTTCTGCAGCTTCTTTCTATACCGGTTATTGCGCAATTTTACCCGGAAATTATGGGTATGGAATCTCTGGGTTTTCAACTACCGGAGGTTATACGAATATTAATAATAGCTCAACTGTAAGTTCAAATTGCTATGAAGACTATTCCTATTTATCAGTCATGCAGTCTCCCGGTGGATCAATTGGATATACCATTACAAATGCCAATAATTCGTATAATTATATGGGAATCTGGGTTGACTGGAATGGTAATATGGATTTTGAACCGTCTGAACAAGTTTACAATTCCGTTTCATCATATCAATCAGCTACAGGTTCGTTTACCATTCCAATGGCAACCCCTGATGGCTATTATCGGATGCGAGTCGTTTCCAATGCAATTTCCAGCGTAACGCCTTGCGATAATTTAGGTTATGCTCAATATGGCGAAGCTGAAGATTATACCGTAAATGTTGCGACTCCGACCTGTATGCCCCCAACCAATCCGATTGCAACTCCAACGAGTGTTTCAACGGCTGATATCAGCTGGTCAGGAATCTTTCCGCCTCCGGCAGTTGGGTATGAATATGCAGTAATCACCTCACCACTGCCTCCGGCAAGCGGAACACCAACCACTTCAACCTCAGTAAGCGTTAGCGGACTGCTACCCAGTACCAATTATTATATGTATGTAAGAACCGATTGTGGCAGTGGCAATTACAGTCCCTGGATTGCGATGGCTTTTACAACACCAACTCCAGGTCAGATTGGAGACAATGCAACTACCAACAGTTATTTCCCGATTTATACCTGTTATACCAATAACTATTCACAACAGATTTATCTTGCCAGTGAATGTAATGCAGCATTGGGAGCAGGGAATACCTATATTACCAAAATCAGGTTTTACTATCAAGCTGCTGCTGCTTCACCCTCTTCATTTAATAACTGGCGGGTATTTATGGGTAATACTTCTAAGTCAGTTTTTAGCAATACTTCTGACTGGGTTGCTTATTCAAACCTTACAGAAGTATATAACGGAGTGGTTACTATTCCTGCAGCCGGTAACTGGATGGAAATTACTTTTGCAACCAATTTTATATGGGATGGATTCAGCAATATTGTAGTAGCAGTTAAAGAAGAAGTTGCCGGTTATAGCTGTACTGCAAACTGGGGTGCATTTAATTCTGGAAGTAACAGGGGAATTATGTACTATTCGGATGGAGTTAACCCCGATCCGGTATCGCCACCGGCTGCAAACGTGGGCCCGGTTGCCAATATTAATACAATTCAGTTAGTAGCAGGTACTCCACCGTCATGTTTACCGCCAACATCCATACTTGCAGACGCATTAAGTCAAACAACTGCTAACCTGAGCTGGACAGCTTCAAATTCAAATCCATCAGGCGGTTATGAGTGGGAAGTACGAACAAGCGGAGCCGGAGGCAGCGGGCCGGTCGGGCTGACTGCCAGTGGCAGTACAGCTGCAGGTGTATTAACGGCAAGTGTAAGCGGGCTAACAGCCAGTACTACCTATTATACCTATGTTAGGAGTAATTGCGGAAGTGGTAATTACAGCCCGTGGGCTTCTGCAGCTTCTTTCTATACCAATTATTGCCTGGTTACCAATACAAGTACCAGCTACGGTATTTCTAATTTTACAACCACTGGTGGCTATACTAATATTAATAACTCAAGTGGAGTTCAGCCCTATTCGGATTTTAGCTATTTGTCAGTAACCCAGTCGCCCGGCCAGCCGGTTAATTTCACAATATCAATCAATGCAGGCACTCAGGGATTAGCAATGTGGATTGACTGGAATAATAACCTGGTGTTTGATGCTTCAGAAAAAGTATATGCTTCCAATACGTATGTATCAAGTGGCAGTGGTTCATTTACAGTACCTCTAGGGCAGCCTGACGGTTACTACCGGATGAGGATTGTTGGAAATTATTTGAGTGTATCCCCGACAGCATGTGATAATTTAGGTTATGCGGATTATGGCGAAGCTGAAGATTATACAGTCAATGTAATGACACCAAACTGTATGCCTCCAACAGCACCCACAGGAACTGCAACCGGATTAACGACAGCAACGGTCAGCTGGACAGCTCCGTTTCCTGCTCCTGCTATGGGTTATGAGTATGCAGTTATAACTTCACCTTTACCACCGGTTAGCGGAACACTTACCAGCAACACAACCGAGAACATAACCGGCCTGACTAACAGCACAACCTACTATTTACATGTAAGGAGTGTGTGTGGAACAGGGAATGAAAGCCCGTGGGTTACTGCTAGTTTTGCAACACCAATTCCGGGCCAGATCGGAGACAATGCAACTACCAACAGTTATTTCCCGATTTATACCTGTTATACCAATAATTATTCACAACAGATTTATCTTGCCAGTGAGTATAATGTAGCAACGGGCGGTGACCAGATTGTAAGTAAAATCAGGTTTTACTATCAAGCTGCTGCCCCTACACCCTCTACATTTAATAACTGGCGGGTATTTATGGGTAATACTTCTAAGTCAGTTTTTAGCAATACTTCTGACTGGGTTGCTTATTCAAACCTTACAGAAGTATATAACGGAGTGGTTACTATTCCTGCAGCCGGTAACTGGATGGAAATTACCTTTACAACCAATTTTATATGGGATGGATTCAGCAATATTGTAGTAGCAGTTAAAGAAGAAGTTGCCAGTTATAGCTGTACTGCAAACTGGGGTGCATTTAATTCTGGAAGTAACAGGGGAATTATGTACTATTCGGATGGAGTCAACCCCGATCCGGTATCGCCACCGGCTGCAAACGTGGGCCCGGTTGCCAATATCAATACAGTTCAGTTTGTAACAGCACCGTTATCACCCTGTTCAGGCACACCGGTACCAGGTAATACCCTTTCCAGTGCTGAACCTGCATGTGCGAATGCAAACTTTACTTTAAATATCCAGAACCCGATTCTGGCATCTGGCATTGACTATCAGTGGCAGAGTGCAGATGATGCGGCATTTACTACAAACTTGGTTAACCTGGGTACAAATGCATTCCAGATTACTAACCAGAGTTCTGATAAATACTACCGCTGCATAGTAACCTGTACCTATTCAGGACAATCTGCAATCTCAACTCCGTTACTGGTAACAACAAATCAGAATGCTTGCCAGTGTATTTCCTATTGTGCAGCAACAAATATGGGAGGTGCCTGTATAACCAATGTTACCTTCAATACAATTAACAATACAACCACCTGTGCTGCGGCACCTGATTATTATTCAATGGAATCTGCAACAACATCCCTGATTAAGGGAAGCGCTTATACGTTCAGTGTTTCCTGTGATGCAGCTGCAATTACATCTGTTTGGTTTGACTGGAACGGTGACGGAACATTTTCCCCGTCAGAGTGGTTCCAGCCATATACAAACGCAGCATCAGGAAGTGTTTCCGTTACGGTTCCTATTTCAGCTGTTTCAGGAAGTATCCGTATGCGGGTTCGTTCAAGGTTATCGGGTAATACTAATGGCGATGGTGATGCTTGTTTAGCAATGGGATCCGGTGAAACAGAAGATTACTGTATTACCCTTATTGATCCAACCCCATGTTCAGGAACACCCGCAGCCAGTACTACCCAGGCCAGTTCAGTCAATGTTTGTCCTTCAGCAACTGTAAATCTGAGTCTGTCACCGCCTTACCTGAATATTGGAATTAACTATCAATGGCAAGCCAGTACGAATGGCGGATCTACCTGGACGAATTTCGGATCAAATAGTAGCGATCAGACAGTAACTCCAACAGCGAGTACCATGTATCAGTGCATCATTACCTGCACCAATTCAGGACAGTCTGTTACTTCAACACCAGTGTCCGTTACTGTAATGGGAACGTTGATGTGTAGTTATTGCAACCCAATCATGTACCCGTCCAATCCTTGTAATTATATCAGTAGTGTCTCTACAACTGGCGGAATTACGAACTTCACCAATACTACCAATACATATAATGGAACAGGGGCAACCTTCTTCCCGGGTATGGTGGTAAGCCAGATGGCCGGTTCAGCTTTTTCACTGACTGCTACAGCAAATGGAACCTGTAATATTGCTTATTATTATATATGGATTGATTATGACCAGAATGGAGTTTTTGATTCATATGAACTGGTAAATGATGGTACTGGAATTAATTCGGGTAACACCCCGACTACCTTTAATTTTACCATTCCGGTAGCAGCAACAACCGGATTAACCCGGATCAGGGTTTTTGCACGGGGCATAGATACTCCTCTTCCGGCAACAGCCTGCGAAGATGAGACTGCATATTATGGAGAGGTTGAAGATTATGTACTTGATATTTTACCTGCCGGTCCGTGCTCAGGAACACCTACTCCGGGTAATACACAAAGTACGTTGACTGATGCTTGCACCGGTATATTATTTGGACTATATCTTCAGAATGGTACTCCCGGAACCGGAGTAACCTATCAATGGCAATCGAGTACAAATGGTGGTTCAACCTGGACCAACTTTGGCAGTAGCAGTCCTACTCAAAGTGTATCCCAAACCGTTTCAACGATGTATCGCTGTATTGTAACCTGTAGTGGTCAGTCCGGTACTTCAACTCCGGTACAGGTAAATATGGCTGATGAATGTGTTTGCGGAGGATATTGTACTCCAATTGGTAATTGTACTGATGATGATATGATAACCAATGTATCATTTGGTACAATCAATAATACAACCACTTGTGATAATATGGGAAACGGCTATACTTTATTTACTTCACCCAATCCGTTATTTGTACAAGGTCAGAGTTATGCACTTTCAGTTACTGCCGGAACAACCTGGGCTGAAGGTGTTGCAGTATGGATTGATTATAATCACAATGGTGTTTTCGAAGCTTCTGAATTGGTTCTTAATGGTTATACAGGGAATGCACCTCAAACATATTCAACAAACGTGACTATTCCATTGAATGCAACCGGAGGCACAACTCGTATGAGAGTACGATGTGCTTATGCTACTGACCCTGCTAATAATTCTGATCCATCTTGTATTCAGGTATCCTATGGAGAAACGGAAGATTATTGTATTATGATCGGAGACCCGAATTGTATTGCAGTTCCAACAGCACCTGCAAATAACAGTGCAATATGTCCGGAAATGACAGGAATCGAACTGTCCTGGCCGGCAAAAAGCGGTGCTACAGGCTATAATGTTTATCTTGACAATGTTGACGGAACAACATTGGTGTCAGCCAATCAGTCAGGAACAAGTTATAATGCCGGTAACCTTGGCGTTGATACTTACTTCTGGAAAGTGGTTCCCCAGTTTAATTCAGGGACATGCTCAACCCCTGTTGTCTGGTCATTTGGAGTAAATCCGGCACCTTCACCCACGGCTATTACGAATGCTCCGGTATGTGAAGGTGAGGTGTTGAATTTAGGTACCGATACTTATAACAGTTATCAGTGGAGTGGCCCTAATGGCTTTACCAGCACAGACCAGTATCCGGTTGTTACATCAAGTGCACAGGCAAGTCATTCAGGTACTTATACAGTAACAGTAACCAATTCTTTCCTATGTACAGGAACTGATACCGTATCTGTTGTTGTCAATCCACGTCCGGTACCCTATATTATCAATCAGACCAATGTCAGTTGTTACGGAGGAAATGACGGATCGGTAACCATTGGCAGCAGTGGCCTCGCTCCGTATGTGTTTGACTGGACCTTTGGTCTGGATTATGCTG
>WBZR01000869.1_pt1 | contig 43418 bp, 35 predicted proteins | sample 5204231 | NCBI WGS metagenome assembly WBZR01 (sample SAMN12412403, study PRJNA552823) | activated sludge metagenome | isolation source: activated sludge from anammox sidestream of wastewater treatment plant... | place: USA: Virginia | collected 2017-08 | reverse complement strand
ACCCCAGTGCGACCGCTGCCGAGAACCAACACCACAGCGCCGGCCAGCACGGCGCCGGCCGAACCAAGTAGGCCAACGGTACCGTCCGCTCGTTGGGCAAGTTGGTACGCGAGGCACAAGGCGAGCCACGCCGCCGCCCAGACCGAAACCGGCACTTGGCCTGTTCGTGCCTTCAGTCTCATCTTCTCGTTCTGGGCTGCCATGCGTCACCCCACGATTGCCTACACCGCGCCCCCGAGGCCCCTTCGCCCCATCCGTGCCGCGTATCCGCAGCGCTTGAATCCACCGCACGGTCCAGTGTCTTCGGCTTGTACCGGCGGCGGCGTTCAGGGCGCTCGTCAGTTGTTAGGTCACTGGGGGCATCGATTGTACCCACTCTGAAGAAACCAGCCGAAGATCAGCCCACTGGCTTCGCCTTCGTCATAGTGGATGCTGTTCCATGACACCATCCCGTCCACAAACGACACGCCAACATAGTCAAACACAAACGTTGGAAGTATCGGGTCGAGGAAGTCGTAGTTGTAGTAGTCACCCGCGGCGCTTTCATCGACCCAGGACACATCACGGAATTGATTGATCTGACACGACGACCGGTGCCATGACGATAGCCCAGTGTCCGGATTGGCCCAACAGTTGCCGTACCCCCATAGGTTCTCCCATTCACACACGTAGTCGCCGCGATCCGAGCGTGACCACGACACCTGGGCGAACGTTCGCGTGAGATCGATAAACGCAGGATCGTATGTGACCATCTCGACTGCCTGCGCACCGTCACAACTGCACTCGGTCCCAGAGGTCAACGGTGACACTGGCCCGGGCGACAGGAGGCCCTGCTGCTGATGGACCTGCCGGGCACGTTCGGCTGCTGCGCCCGCAATCATCTTCTCAGATTGCGCCAGGATCTTGCTCACCACGCCCGGCGAGAATGTAAACTGCGGCTGAGCTTTCAGATAGTCGGTCAGCTTGGCCCGGCCTGCCTCATCCGAAAGGCGAAACAACCTGTAGGTGCCCGAGCGTGGCTCAGCGACCATGAGCACTACGCCGAGATCCCTCGACAGAGGCGTCGGCCGGTGGCGAACCTGCAACAGCCGCCCCCCGGCTGCTTCAGCAACCCGGACATCATCAAGCACGCTATCGCTGAGCTCACTCGCGGTCAGTGGGTGCGCCCTTCCAAGTAGTTCGGCAATCTCCGGCCGGAGTGAGGGGGTCGACACCTGAGCTGAAGAAATGCCAGCAAGAGAGACCGATACAAGAGTCGTCAGTGCGAGGCGGAAGGCGTAGTGAGAGCAGGCCATTGTGACTTCTCCCTTCGATCCGGCGGAACAGACTACGGTGGACGGGATCAGCGGAGAGCCTGAACGGACTGGGGCGCCTGACGGCAACGCGTTCGCAATACGTTAGCCAATCACAACTCGTAGCCGAGCGGTGGTTCTCAACACACTCTCATGCTACGCCTGCGGATTGCCGTCATCCCGCGGCGGCGGGTGACGGTCTTTCGGCGCTGAGCCGTCTTGCATCGGTCCAGTCCGCCACGGTGACCATGTCGGCCGCACCGCGCGTGTAGTCAACCAGCGGCGCCTGCTTCTTGTGCGGTGGCCCACTAGAGAGAACGACTGGTCACGTATCGTGCCAGCCGGATCGCGTAGGGTGAGGATGCGATGTTGACGAGAAGTGCAATGATCTGTGCGATGACTGGAGTGGTGAGCCTCGGAGTGCCAGTGCAGCTCGACGGGCACGTCGAGCCGCGTGCGACGGCGATTGTGCACCTGTTACGTCGGTCCGAATTGACCGTGCTGCGGCCGTGATCCAGCGACTGGTTCGCGAGCGCCCCGACGTGGTGGGCATCGGTGTCGCTGGAATGCCCGCCTGTTCGACTGGGATGGAATCCCCCGTCCCGGTGGCGTACGACGTGCTCGCATGGAGGCGGTCTGGACCGCTGTTCGTCTGCGCAACAGTGGCCGCCAACGGCACCATCCGGCCCTGATTGACGGCATCGTCGCCTCCTCAACGAGGCGGCGGCGCCGTGGCCGCAAGCCTGAAGCCCGCCACGACGCCCAGTGCCGTGTGACGCACGCGGCCCCGGCGATCGCGCAGCTCGCCGGTCGTAGCTCAATCGCCAGGCGCGTTATGCGCCAACGAGGGTCGGGGTGGGCGCTTGCGGTTGGCCTTCGCCCACATCCAGGAGCCGCCCGTCGCGCAGCGCGACGATGCGATCCGCGTACGACGCGATGGTCCGGTCGTGGGTGACCATGAAGATCGTCAGACCAGTGGCGCGCAGTTCCAGGAACAGCTCCATGATCGCCTGCCCGTTGCGGCTGTCGAGGCACCCGGTCGGCTCGTCGGCGAGCACGATCGGCGGCCGGTTCACGATCGCGCGCGCGATCGCGACGCGCTGCTGCTCGCCTCCCGACAGATCCTGCGGCAGCCGCTCGCCCTTGTCTCCCAGCCCCACGCGGGCCAGCGCGGCGTCGGCGAGGACACGTTGTTCTGCGTTGGCCATGCCAGCCGCTGCGAGCGGAAGCATCACGTTCTGCACGGCGGTGAGGTAGGGCACCAGATACAACTGCTGGAATACGAAGCCGAGGTACTCACGCCGGAAGTCGGCACGCCGTTCTGCGCTGAGGTGGTAGACGTCGATCTCGTCGACCAGCACGCGGCCGCGCGACGGGGGACTCATGGCCCCAAGGATGCCGAGCAACGTGCTCTTCCCCGATCCGCTTGGCCCCATCAGGCTCACGAACTCGCGCTCGGCCACCTGGAGGTCAACGTGGTCGAGCGCGGTCACGGGGGTATGCCGGCCCGTATACGTCTTGCCCACCTGGTGCAGCGAAATCAGACTCACCTGAAGATCCTCTCGACGCGATGGGGTGTTTACAGTTGCCGGAACGCCTGCGCCGGGTCGAGGCGCGCCGCACGCAGGGCCGGATAGATGCCACTGGCCAGCCCGAGGACCACCGACACGCAGAGTGCACCGGCAGCGAGCCAGATACTGGGCTGCGCCGGCGTGTTCAATTGCGCGACAAATCGCCCGAATGCCTGGGCCCCTGACGCGCCGAGCGCGAAGCCGAACAACCCGCCGAGCACGCCAATGATCGACACCTCGAGCAGGATCACGCGGACCACATGCGATTGGCGGAACCCGACGGCGCGCAGAATGCCAATCTCCTGGGTCCGCTCCATTACGGAGGCCAGCATGGTCGTGCTCACGACCAGCACCGCGGCACACAACACAAGGATCGAGACCAGCCACGCAAAGCGCGTCATCTGTCCCACTGCTTCCTCACGCGCAGCCACGGCCTGACGAATCGGCGTCACTCTGGCGTCGGGGAGGACATGCGCAATCTGGGCGACGATGTCTTCGATCGGACACCCGCGACACAACGCGCTGACCTCGACGAGCGTGAGGGCGTGTGGACGGTCCAGGACGGCCTGCACCAGGCCCAGGTCCGCAAAGATGGCGTGGTCATCGAGCCCGCCCGTCGCATGGATCACTCCGGTAACGCGAAGGTCGTGCGTTCCAACCTGCACGCGGTCACCGGGACGCAGCGACAGGCGTTGGGCGACTTCCGTGCCCAGCATCGCGTCGCCGGGGCCCGCGGCCCACGTGCCATCAATCGTCCACCACCCCTTGAGACCACGCTCATCGCGCGGCACGATGCCGACGAGTACGACGCGGGCGCCGTTCACGTCGGTCGTACCGATCAACTTCGGGGCCACTGCGCTGATGTTTCGGGCGTTGGGGATGGTCCGCACCTTGGCGGCATCCGTCGTCTGGAGGTCACGCCCGTCCACCGTCACGCCGCCGAGCGTGGCGCCCCCGTAGGCCAGATCGATCACGGTGGACTTCGGCGTAATGACGATGTTCGCGCCGAAGCGGTCAAGCTCATCGCCGAGGTCCGTGCGCATGGCCTGTGTCAGCGACACCATGGCCACCAGGGTCCCGACGCCGAGCGCAAGGGCCCCCACGACGAACGCAGCTCGGGTGGGGCGGCGCAGGAGACTGCCAACGGTGATGTCACGGAGTTGCATGGGAACGCTCGCGCCCTGAGAGGCCTAGAAGTAGAACGAACCCTGCTCGAGCGCCGCCGCGCGCAGGACGACCTGGCCATCTGCGATCGTGCGCTCGATCGGCGCTGGGTTGCAGCCGCCCTGCACGTCGTTGATCCGGTTCGACGGGAAGGCCTTCCCACAGTTGTTGCACACCATGGCATCGCCGTCCTGCCGGTAGCCTTTTCGTTCGCGATAGCACACATCACAGGCGTCGAAGGCCGCCCGGACGACGCCATCCGCGCTCTTCATGACGAACAATCGGAGTTCGCGTCCGGCTGCCGTCGTGTAGCGATAGAAGCGCGCCTGTCCATCGTCCAACGTGGAGGCGGGAATCGCGATGTCCGCGCCCGCACTGGCGACCGCGACGGAAGGCGCTGCCGACGACGGTGCAGCGTCGCTGCCCTTCGACAGCCGGAGCACCACGACACTCAGGAGGATGAGTCCGGCCGCCGACAGGAGCAGCAGCGGTGTGCGCGAGCGTCGAGGGGGAGGGGCGCCGGTGAACTGTTGACGCCGATCGTGGTCCTTGTGCCGGGCCTTGCTCATGATGTCCGAACTCCTGGATTAGCGCGAGGTGTGAAGTGGAATGGGGACGAACCCAACCTGCTGCCGCCGGGCCTCGTCGATGCGTTCGCGCGCCTTGGTGGCTTGGGCGCCTGTAGGGTTCGCGGCGATCACGCGTTCCCAGGCGCCGATGGCGCCAGCCGTGTCGCGCTTCGCTTCGAAGCGCACGGTGCCGATGTTGAAGAGCGTCTGTTCGTGTTTGGGATTGATCGCGAGCGACAATTCGTAATGTTGCAGGGCATCGTCCGGACGGTTGCTGTAGTACAACGCCGTGCCCAGGTCGGTGCTGACGCTGATGTCGCCAGGGGTGAGACGCAACGCCTGCTGATACACCGGAACCGCCTCCGCGAACCGACCGGCGTCGTAGAGCAGGTTGCCGAGGTGAATCGCGGCCGCTACGTTGGTCGGGTCTGCCGCCAACAGATTGCGATGGACCGTGAACGGGTCCGCCCCGGCGGGGTCTACCACCGGCACCGCCCCGCCTGACGCGCTCGGCGCCGCGGTCCTGCCACTCACCGGTGTGGATGCGCCCTGCCGCGTGCCAATCGCATAGCCGGCCGACGCCGCGAACACCGCGATGGCAAGGCCGAGCACGAGAAGAGCGGTGGACGACGAAACAGAAGGGGGGGTACGCATTGATGACTCCGCGAACGGCGCATGCGACGGCGCAACGCCGCACGCGGTCAGAGCACAGTCCGTGCCGTTGCCCATCGGTCAGCGCCACGAGACGACGTCACCGAGAACGCGCCAATTTCGGTGCCCCGCCTCGGCCCCGCGCGTCGATGTGGTGCTGCAACGCAGCCAACGACTGTCTGAAATGAAACACCCGCGGCGCCGGATCCGCGTCTATGTCGACCAAAGCCCACCAGCCAGCGGGGAGACGTGCGGGTACGGGACTTGCCCCTCCAACGGCCGAGGCCGGCGAACGGCCTGACGGTTTCCTTCTGGAGGTTCTCGTATGGCTCGCTCGCAGATGCTCATCCGCACGACCGTGACGTCGTTCACCCTCGCGGCCCTGCTCTCACTGCCCGTGGCAGCCCAGCACATGGGCGGGGCAACCGGCCAAGGACATCAGCACGGCACCTCACCCGCCACGGCCGGTGCCGGCATGGGCCAGCACGGAGCGGGCATCGATCAGATGATGCAGAACTCCGACGCGATGATGCGGAGCGCGGAGGTCATGATGCGCGACCTCACCGCCATGCCCATGGGCGGCCAGCATGCGACGCTGCTGACGGGCATGAATGGGATGCTCGGCCAGATGCGCAGCATGCACGGTGGCCTGACGACGATGATGCAGGACCCAGCCGTGATGCAGAACGCCGGGGCGATGCGCTCCTTCAACCAGGCGAGCAAGAACCTGGAGCAGATGGCCACGGCGTTCAATGCCATGGCGAAGAACATGACCAGCGCGATGAAGGGCCTGCCCCATGGTGCGAGGTAGGCGCCGGCTGGCTGCGATCGCGCTGACCGCAGCGGCCTCACTGGCCAGCGCTGGTTCGGCGGAGGCCCAGGACAGCGTCACCGTCGCCGCCGGCCTGTCAGCCAGATTCGTGACGGGCGACTTTGGCAGCAGCGAGACGACGCGGATGGTGTACGTGCCCGCGACGTTGCGAATCGATTGGAACCGCGTCGAAACGTCGGTGGCTTTCCCGTGGGTCAGCCTCGACAGCGCCACGGTGGCGTGGTCGCAGGGTGGCTTCGTCCCCATGCAAGGCAGCCTCACGGGATCGCCGGGGGTTGGCATGTCGATGTCAGGCGGGCTCGCGGGCGCCGCGGGGCAGAGCGGCATGGGCGGCATGATGGGAAGCGGTTCGATGGCTGGCCAGGGCACGTCCGCGGGCTCGAACCTCCTCACGCCCTCCGGCGCACTCATGCATCAGACCGGTGTCGGCGACATCGTCGCCAGCGTGGGATATCGCATCGTCGACAACACGCTCACGGGCTGGCAGGCGACCATCGGCACGCGCGTCAAGGTCCCCACCGCCGGGTCCAGAAACGGGATTGGCACCGGCAAGCTCGACGTGGGCGGGTTCGGTGGCATCCGCAGGCAGCTTGCGCACGGATGGCTGGCGGGTGAACTCGGCTACCTTCGGGTCGGCGATCCCGCCGGACTCGAATTGCGCAACGCGGTGTTCTGGAGCGCGGCGGCTGGCCGCTCCCTGTCCCCGCGCCTATCGCTCCTGGCCTCAGCGATCGGCAACACGGCCCTGTTGTCCGAGTTCGACGCGCCGTTCGAAGTGGGCATCGGCGTCAGCGTTCGCGTGGGCGACCGCCTGCTGGTGAGCGTGCTTCCGTCGACGGGACTGACGGACGCCAGCCCTCGGTTTGGCCTGACCATCGGCCTCTCGCACCTCCTCCTCGAGCGATGAGGCCGCGCGAGGCCAGTTCACGACCTCCCCGTGGACTGGCCTCGTCGGTCTGGCGAAGGCTGTGCCAGGGTCCAACCTGGGGATCGTGCTGCCGTCAACTGCCCCTCCGTCGTCTACCCGGCCATCTACGAGATTTGGAGGTGGCACGGCTCAAGCGCGAGCTGGCGCTCGCACAACCCCTTGAAGGAGTACTGTCATGAGACTCGCCCTGTCGCTATTCGCCGCGTCCCTGCTCGTCGGCTCGTTGTCCGCGGCGTCATCTGAGACGCACGTCGGAGTCATCACCGACACCATGTGTGGGGCCAACCACGCCCCGATGAAGGTGTCACCGGACAGTAAGTGCGTGCTGGAGTGTGTCAAGCACGGCTACAAGTACGCCCTGCTCGAAGGCACGAAGCTCTACACCTTGAGCGACCAGGACACGCCTGCGAAGTTCGCCGGCCAGAAGGTGAAGATCACCGGTCAGCTCTACGAGAAGACGGGCATCCTGAAGGTCGAGAAGGTCGAGGCGTCGAAGTGAGAAGCGTGACAAGACGGACGCTCTTCGTCGTGGCCGTGGGACCGCTCCTGGCGTCGCTTTCGGCCTCCTGTGGACCTTCCGGCCGTTCCGAGCCGCTCGGTGCGGTGCACATCTACGAGGGCCCCAATTGACCGTGTTGTGGCCTGTGGGGCAAGCACCTGCAGGCTGCCGGGTTCTCAGTTGAGACCGAGTTGGTGCAAGACATCGAGACCGTGAGTGAGCGGAGGATGGTGCCCGAGACGATCCGCTCCTGCCACACGGCGGTCGTCAGTGGGTACCTCGTCGAGGGACACGTTCCCGCGGCGGTCGTCCAGCGGCTCCTTCGGGATCGCCCGGATGTCGTGGGCATCGGCGTGCCCGGGATGCCCGCGGGGTCGCCGGGGATGGAGTCGCCACATCCAGTATCGTACGAGGTGCTGGCGTGGCGGTCGTCAGGAGCGCCGTTCGTGTTTGCGAGGGTGGCGGCCGACGGCGGCATCACCTATTGACCCAGGTCCTGCAGGCCGATCGGGCACGGTCTCGATCGGCCGCTTCCAGCCCTGGCTAACGCACGAACGGAGGCCGAGCGCATGATCGCGGACATGCTCGTGGCCGGTCGCTGTGACTGATCCTCCGGATTGTGCATCCTTGTTCTCGAGAGGGTGCGGCTCCGCATCCCGTGGACACGGCTAAGAATCGAGAGGAAGACGATGAAGTTGATGGCTGTTGGTCTTCTGGCGCTGCTCTCGTCGGCATGTGGCAACTCGACGCCGATGTCCCCATCGGGGATGGCGACGTCGACGACCCCGCCGGCCTCGCAGTCGAGCGTGAGTGGGACGTGGTCGGGGACGGCCTCCGATTCGAGCAGCGCGCTGGGCGCGGGCGCGATGATGGGCCAGGCCGGCATGGGCACACCCACGTGGCAATTGTCGCAGTCCGGCACGATGGTGACCGGGACGATGTCCTTTGGCGGTATGCAGGGGCACATGCCCGGTACGCTGACGGGCACTATGTCGGGCAACGACATGACGTTCACGGTCGACATGCCGAATGCGTCGATGATGTCGTCCGCATGTACGGCGCGGGCGACCGGGACGGCGCACCTGGACCCGACAACGATGACGATGACCTGCACCTATAGCGGTTCGAACTCGTGTTCGGGACCGTTTGGGACCGGGCAGATGAACATGTCCCGCCGGTGAGACGTCGCCGTTCGTCCTGACTTGGCTGCTATTTGACGTGGTGTACGCGCCAACCGCCAGTGTGGTTCGGTGCGTTCGCGTCCGGAGTTGAGATGCCCTTCGGCGTTCCCGTCGACCGCCGTGCGTTCTTGAAGCAGTCTGCCACCGCACTTGCAGCGTGTGGATTCGCGCGAACTGCGCTGGCCGATTCCGAGCGTCCCGTTCGCGAGTTTCGCTTGGTGGCTGCGCCGGTCGACATCCTGGTCGCGCCAGGGCGAGTGTGGTCGACGTGGGCCTACAACGGGCAGGTGCCCGGGCCCACGATTCGTGCGACGCAGGGCGAGCGCATCCGCGTCGTGCTCGAGAACCAGCTCGGCGAGCCGACGACGATCCACTGGCACGGGGTACCCCTGCCGAACGCGATGGATGGGTTACCGGGACTGACCCAGGAGCCCGTGGCCCCTGGCGAGACGTTCGTCTACGAGTTCGACGCGAACGTGCCCGGGACGTATTTCTACCACTCGCATGTCGGACTCCAACTCGATCGCGGGTTGCTCGGCCCGTTGGTGATCGATCCCGCCGAACCTGAACGACTCGCCGACCGCGAGTTCCTGCTCTTCCTGGACGACTGGCTGCCATCCAGCCCCGACGATGCGATGGCCGCGATGATGGCGACCGCCCCGGGCATGGGGATGGGCGGCGGCATGATGGGGGGCGGGATGGCCGGCGCAACGGCCAGTTCCGAGCCGCCCTACGCGGGATACCTGGTCGACGGCAGGCTCGGTTCAGCCGCGGAACCGCTGCCCGTGACGCGGGGCGAGCGAGTCCGCTTCCGCATCGTGAACGGCAGTGCCGCTACCACACATCGCGTTGGTCTGATGGGACACACGCTCACGGTCACGCACGCCGATGGTCAGCCCGTGGCTCCCGTCGACGTCGACAGCGTCGTTGTGGGCATGGGCGAACGCTACGACGTGGTCGTGCGGATGGAGCACCCGGGCGCGTGGTCGCTGCTGGCCGGTTCGGTCGATCAATCCGTCCCCGGCGTGGTGCTGCCGGTGATCTACGCGGGTGAACGTCCGACGCCTGCGCCAGTCACGACCTGGCCGACGTCGCTGACCCGCGGTCGAACGCTCTCGTATGCCAACCTCCGGCCGCTCGATGGGCGCGGTGAGTCGTCAACGGGGCGGATGATGCCGCTGACGCTCAGCGCGGGCGCCAACGGTGCGTGGACGATCAACGGCCAGGCCTACCCCGAGGCGGACGTGCTGCGGTTCCGGGTGGGCGAGCGGATCCGGTTCCAGTTCCGCAACATGTCGATGCTGCGGCATCCCATGCATCTGCACGGGCACTTCTTCCAACTCGTCGACCGCACCACCGGCCGCGTGTCGGGCCCCGTCAAGGACACCGTGCTCGTCGAGCCCATGATGGGCGCCGTCGATGTCGAGTGGGTGGCCGACAATCCGGGCCGCTGGCTGCTGCACTGCCACCATGCCTACCACATGGAGATGGGCATGATGCGGGAGGTGGTGGTCGAGTGAACTACCGTCCAGACTCAGAGGTGGGCTGCAATCCACGATGGCCTGCGGCGTGAGCGTCTGACTGCGCCACGCGATCTGGCGCATGATTAGTCGGGACCGTTGAAGAGTTCAGCGGTTGGTCGCGGTCCTCAGAGCGCGCTCAATGTCCTCGGAGGACGGAACTCCGCCCCGGTACAGCCTTCACGTGAGTACATCTCGCCCCCCATCAGGCTCAGGCAGCCCAAAGATGTCACGACCGTTGTACAGGACGGTCGGGGTGCCGTACCCGGTCCGCTTGTCCTCGTGCGTCAGCGCGTCGAGATCAACCACGCGATAGGCGATCGCGACGCCTTGCCGACGGAGCGCCTCGTCGAGGCGCGTTCGCATCGTCGCGGTGTTCACACAGCCATCGCGTGTCAGGAACTCGAGCACGCCCATCTGCCGCCTCGGGGTCCCGTCCCAGGCCGACCACAGGACGACGACCGTGACCAGCCCCGCACCACTCAGGAGCCACGGGCCGAGTCGCCTCGCCCGTGGACCGGGCGTCGGCCGTCGGAGAGGGGTGTCTCGCACCTGTCGGGAGGGCACGGTGCTAGGCTACACTCCGTACCCAGGTACGGAGTCAACGCACATGAGCCATGGCGACCTGATGTCCATCGGACAGTTGGCCGGAGCAGCGGGTGTCGGCGTCGAGACGATTCGGTTCTACCAGCGGACCGGCCTCCTCGCGCAACCCGCGCGATCTCGTGGACAGATCAGGAGGTACCATCCCTCCGACGCCTCCCGCGTCAGGTTCGTCAAGTCGGCGCAAGGGCTTGGCTTCAGCCTTGTCGAGGTCGCGGACCTTCTCCGACTTGTCGACGGCACCAGGTGCGACGACGCCAAACGCATCGCCGACGCCCGGCTCAGAGTCGTTCAGGCGAAGTTGCGTGAACTCCGTCGGATCGAGAAGGCCCTGCGGTCGACCATCGCGGCCTGCTCCCACTCGAAGGACCGCAGCCGTTGTCCACTCATCGTCTCGCTCAAGGCCGGGACGTCCACGCTGGAGAATAGGTCAGTCCGCCGTGGATCGCCTCGTAGCCGACCCGACGTGTGAGTGCATCACGCATGACGAGGCGGTTTCCGCGCCGAGAGCCTCCGACCTCGGCGCGGGCCTTACGTCGGGGACAACGCACCACTTCCCGGCCGCTCCGCCGCGTACATCAGACCATCGCGCAGAGGAGAGACCGGAATCACGAGCGGCCAGGCCGTCGCGCTGCCACGCGACACCGATTGTCCCTAGCGTGCAAGTTCCGGGTAGTTCACGCGGAGTTCGGACTCGATGAGCCTGCCGAGCTCATCGGCGCCGAACGGCTCGAGGGGCTTACCGTTGACGAAGAATCCCGGCGTCTTGCGCACGTCCAGCACCCGGGCGTCGGCCAGGTCCTGCTCGATGATGCGGTGGATCTCGGGATCGTCCATCCCGGCGCGGATGGCGCCAACGTCGAGGCCGCCCTGTTCGAGGAGTGGCCAGACACGGTCCACCATCACCTGATGGTGCTGCGTCCACTGCCCCTGTGACGCATACAGAATGTCGAGCGCCTGCCAGAACTTGTCGATCTTCTTGGCGGCGGCAAGAATCCTGACCGCGTCTGAGGCACCTTCGTGGAGCGGCGTGTACCGGACGACGAGCCGGATCTTGCCAGGGTACGCGGCCATCCTCTGTTTCACGAAGTCCGAGAAGGCAGCACACGTTTCGCACGCCGGGTCGGTGAACTCCACGATGGACACCTTGGCTGCGGCGTCGCCAAGCACAGGGGAGTGAGGCCTGATCAGCGTCGAGGCGTTCTGTTGCGCCGTGGACTCCAGGTCCTTGGCGCGCTGGCTTCTGTACAGCACGCTGGCGACCAGGAAGAATGCGACAAGCGCGAGTGCCGAGATTCCGAAGACGGCGTTCCGCTTCATGGGGTGTTTCTCCTATTGACGATGACAAGCAAGGCTGTCATGGCGGCAAGCGCCAACAAGGACAGCAATGGAATTGAAACGAAGCCAAAGAGCTCGATGTACTCCTCGGTGCAGGAGACGCCCTGTGCGCAGGGCTGGATGCTCTTCGGGATGAGGCCGGCGTAGAGCAGGTTGTGGAACAGCGCCGTCAGTAGGCCCGCCGCAGTCAGCGGCAGCGCGAATCTCGCCGCCTTGGCGTCGAACGGAAAGAGGCCCATCGGGAGGATCAGGACCAGGGGGAAGATGGCGATGCGCTGGTACCAGCACAGGACACAGGGGGCGAACCCCATCACGTCGCTGAAGAAGAGGCTGCCGAGCGCGGATACGCTGGCGATCAGCCAGCAGGCGAACAGGAGGTTCCACTCGCGCGGTGTATTCGTTTGCGTGGGCATGGTCATCTCGTATTTCGGTGGCGTGTCCGACCTCCGCCACCATCGTCGGGTGTCTTGGCACACCGCGTCGTTCCGTGCGCCTGGGATTCTGGCGGTCGTGGAGTTCGGTCTCTCACCCAGCGGTCAGCACCCTGTCTACGCGAATGCAGACACCGCGCAACGAGGCGCGCGAGCAGAAGAACGCGGAGCTTACCCTTTAGCGAGGCGCGGAGGGTGATCAGGCGGCAGAGGATGTTGAACGAGCGGCCACGGCACGATCGTCGCGGAGACGATGGAGACCACGGCGAGCGGCCTGAGAGACAGCGCAGCGGGCGGCATCTCGATGCCGATCGCACACTGTACGCAGGTCGGGGCCGAGTCGTGCGGCGCCGATTCCATCGAGCCCGTGCACCGGCTCTCCGGGCAGCGGTCCTGGCAGCAAGCGTTGTCGCCGACGAGCAGCGTGAAGGCCACGAGGGTCAGGGCCGCGACAAGCCGGAGCACGACGCCAGTATAGCCGTCGCTCGTGTCCGGGCGTGTTCCGTCCGCCTTGCCTGGCGGGTTGGGTGATGCCATGCCTCGGCGGCTGAGGTCCGCGACATCGCAGTCGTCGGTGTCAGCGGCAGGGTCACCTGCGGCCTCGTCGGCGCTCTGATCCCGGCGCAGCGCATGATGAGCCCATCGTGAGGACGTGCTTGCTCCCGTCCGAAACCACGTGCTAGCCTGCCAAGGCTGATGCGTTCCTGGCTCTCGCCTCGTTCTGTGTGGGTCCGACTGGTGGCCGCGCTCTTCGTGTGCCTCATCGTGTCGGACCTGACGCTCGATGTCGGGTGCGACGGCCCGCCGCCGACGGCCATGAGTGGCGTCGCGATCGCCCGGGCCACGAACGATCACGACAACGACGCCTGCGCGCCCCTCTGCGTCGCCGACTGCTACTGCTGCTCGCGCACGGTCGCGGCCTTGCTGACCGTGGTACTCCCCGAGGTCGGGGGGTCGGTCACCCTTCCCGCGTTCAGCCCCACGGCGCCACCTGACGTCGTGCCTGCCGTCCCCTACCACCCGCCGCTCCAGCTCGTCTGAGTCCCCGCGCTCCTGCGTGAGCTGTTGGGCCCTCCCCTGACCGGGGACGCCTGCCGGCTGTTTCCCCTTGGTTTCTCCACGGAGGGTTCCGTGTTGGTCCCGTTGTCTCGGGCCGTCACCTGTACGGTCCTCGGCGTCGTGCTCGCCGTCCCCCACGCCGCGATGGCGCAGGAGCCGCTGGACGTCAGCGCCTACATCGCGATCGTCCTGCGGTCGCACCCCGTCGCGGGCCAACGCACCGGGCTCGAGGCGGCCGCGGCCGCGGAACGCGCGGCGGTCCGCCGCCTGCCGGATCCGGCGCTGTCGATCGCCGCCGGACGAGGCAGCCCTGCTGATGGCGCGGGGGCCAGCGCGGCAGAGACGGAGTTCGCGCTGTCTCAGCGGTTCCCGTTGCCGGGCGCGTACCGGGCCGGGACGCGGGTGGGCGATGCCGCGGCGTCGGTCCTCGTCGCCCACGCGGACGCGCTTCGGTGGGAGGTGTCAGCCGACGCGCGCGCCGCCTACGCGCGCCTGGTCGCGGCCCGCGCACGTCTCCACGTCGCCCACGCCGCCGAACAGGACGCGCGCGCGTTGCGCGACCTGGTGACACGTCGTGCAGAACTCGGTGAGGCGCGGGAGTCGGACCGCATCAAAGCGACGGTCGAGTGGCTGCGCCAACAACGCACCGTGTCGACCGCCGAGCGTGAGGCCGCTGCGGCCGAACGCATCCTGCGCGCGCTCTCCGGGGAACCCCTGCCGGAGCCACTGCACCTCGCTCCCGAACGACGGGCAGCCTCAACGGGCCTGCGCGACGACCTGGTGGCATCGCTGCTGGTCGCGGGACACCCGCGCCTCCTGGCTGCACGCGCCGAGGCCGAGCGACAGCGCGCACAGTTGTCGGTCGCGAGCAGCAGCCGCGTGCCGGATCTGGGTGTGACCGTATTCAGAACGAACGAGCTCGACAAGGCGTCCACCGGCGTGTCCGTTGGATTCACGGTGCCCTTGTGGAATGCCAATCGAGGCGAGGTCGCCCGAGCGCGAGCCGCGACCGCGGTCTCGAACGCCGAGGTCGAACGTGTCCGCGTCGAGTTGACGACGGACGTCGAGGCGGCACTTCGCGACCTGCAGATCGCCGCCGGGCAACTCGCCCTCCTCGACGGCGAGATCCTGTCGGCCGCCCAGCGCAGCGTGGATCTGGCGCGGTTCAGCTTCGAGGAAGGCGAGACGTCCCTCCTCGATCTGCTCGACGCCCAACGCACGCTCCGCGAGACCGAGCAGGAACGCGCCGACGCCCGGTTGGCGTTGTCCCTGGCCGAAGCCGAAGCGCAGCGGCTCGTCGGTCCCGACTTCACCCCCTGGAAATGATCATGAGCACCGCTCCCCTTCGCGCCATCGCTCCCGTGTTGCTCCTGTCTGCGGCGGCGTGGTCGTGCCGCAGCACAACTCCACCACCACCACCGGCCGCCGAAGCGTCCGCCGAAGCGTCCGAGTCCACGCCCAAGACACCAGACAGGGTGACGCTCACGCCCGCGGCGATCTCCGAGGCCGGCATCCAGACGTGGGAGATCAAGCCCGTCGACTTGACCCACCTGTTGACGCTGAATGGCAGCGTCGAACACGACGAGCGCCGGTTAGTGCAGGTGGCTGCGAACGTCCGCGGACGTGTGACCCGCATCCCACTCGACCTCGGGGCCCGTGTTGCACAGGGCGCGGTGGTCGCGGAAATCGAGAGTCTCGAACTCGGGCGCGCCCGCGAGGAGTTCCTGAAGGAACTCTATGCGCTGCGTGCGGCCACACGGGTGTACGAACGGGCCAAAGTGCTCGTCGGCGGCCAGGCGATCAGTGCCAGCGAGTTTCAGGCCCGCGAAGGGGAATACTTCGCGCGGCGGGCGGCCGCGGAAGCGGCGGAGCGTGCGCTCCACCTGTTAGGTGACGCGGACGCGGAGATCACGCGGCTTCGCAAGGCCGTCGAGTCTGAAGCGGCTCTGCCGCCGGGCGATGCGCCCAGGCTCTCGCTCCGTGCGCCGTTCGGTGGTCGCGTCGTCGATCGCAAGGTGACGACGGGCTCGCTCGTCGAGTCGCTGCAACCACTGGTGACGCTCGCCGATCTCTCCTCGGTCTGGGTCTTCCTCCAGGCCTACGAGAAGGACCTGGCGGTGCTCACGATCGGGCTGGCCGTGACGATTCGTGCCGACGCCTATCCTCAAGAGACCTTCGCGGGACGGATCGATTTCATCGGAGGCGTGGTCGATGAGGCGACGCGTACCGTGCGCGTGCGGGCGACGGTACCGAACGCCACAGAACGGCTGCGCCCCGGGATGTTCGTGCGGGGCCAGGTGGACATCCCGAAACCGCAATCCGAATCGCACACGACGCTCGTGGTGCCGCAGTCGGCGCTGCAGACGCTCGATGGCCATCAGACGGTCTTCGTGCAGGTGTCGCCCGGCGTCTTCGGGCGGCGCACGGTGGAGTTGGGGCACACCTTCGAAGGGGTGACCGAGATCCTCGCCGGCGTGAAACCGGGCGACGTGATCGTCACGGAGGGCAGCTTCGTCCTGAAGTCTGAGTTCGCCAAGGCGCTCCTCGCGGAGGACGAGTGACATGTTGAGCCGCCTGGTCGATCTCAGTCTTGCCAACCGCCCGGCCGTCCTGCTGGCGGCGGTGCTGGTCATCGTGGGCGGCGGGTACGCGGCGACCCGCCTGCCCATCGACGCGGTGCCCGACATCACCAACGTGCAGGTCCAGGTCTTGACCAAGGCCCCCGCCCTCGGGCCGGTCGAGATGGAGCAGTTCGTCACGTACCCGATCGAGGCCGCGATGAATGGCCTGCCGCGCCTGGTCGAGATCCGCTCGATCTCGCGCTACGGGCTCTCGGCCGTGACGGTGGTGTTCGAGGATGGCGTCGACGTCTACTTCGCCCGTCAGCTCGTGGCCGAACGCCTGGTGCAAGCGCGCGAAGCCATTCCCGAGGGCCTCGGCACTCCGGAAATGGGCCCAGTCACAACGGGGCTGGGTGACGTGTTCCAGTTCACCGTCGAAGGCGAGGGCGTCTCCGCGATGGAACGCCGCACGGTGCTCGATTGGATGATCGCGCCGCGCCTGCGCGCGGTGCCTGGCGTCACGGAGGTCAACACGTGGGGCGGGTTGCCCAAGCAGTACCAGGTGATCATCGACCCGGCCAAGCTCGTCTCACACCGCCTTGCCCTCAAGGACGTCTTCGAGGCGGTCCGGCGGGGAAGCATGAACGCCGGCGGCGGCTACATCGAGCACAACCGCGAGCAATACATCCTCCGGGGAGAAGGCCTCGTCGGGTCCTTCGCCGACATCGAGAAGGTCGTCCTCACCGTTGGATCGGAAGGCACGCCGGTCACGGTCGGCCAGGTGGCGCAGGTGCGGGAAGGGGCCATGCTCCGCATCGGCGTCGCCACGGCGGATGGACGGGGTGAGACGGTCATCGGACTCGTCCAGATGCTCGCCGGCGAGAACGCGCTGGATGTGGCGACGCGCGTGCGCACGGCGGTCGAGGCCCTGCAGCCCACGCTGCCGGAGGGGATCCGCATCGTCCCCTACTACGACCGCGCGACGTTCGTCCGGCGCGTCATTCGCACCGTCGAGACGAACCTGCTCGAGGGCAGCCTGCTGGTCATCGCGGTCCTGTTTGCCTTCCTGGGGAACGTCCGTGCGGGCCTCATCGTGGCCTCGGCGATTCCCTTGTCGATGCTGTTGGCCTTCGCCGGCATGGTCCAGACGCGCATCTCCGCGAACCTGATGAGCCTCGGCGCAATCGACTTCGGGCTCATCGTGGACGGCGCGGTCGTCCTCGTCGAGAACGTGGTCCGGCGCCTGTCCGAACCGGAGGGCCGCGACAAGACGGTGCGCCAGCTCACCGCGGAAGCCGCGCACGAGGTGATCCGGCCCATCGCCTTCGGGATCGGCATCATCATCCTGGTGTACCTGCCGATCCTGACGCTCGGCGGGATCGAAGGGAAGATGTTCAAGCCCATGGCATGGACGGTGGTCTTCGCCCTGGCAGGGTCCCTCCTCCTCACCGTCACGCTGACGCCGGTCCTGGCATCGCTCTTCCTGAAGAAGACCGGACGGGAGCACGAGCCGCGGTTCGTCGGCGGGCTCCGGCGGTGGTACCTCGCGCTTCTCGAACGCTGCCTGGCGTATCGGGCCGCGTTGATCGTCGTCGCCGTCCTCGTCATGGTGGCCGGGGGGCTGCTGGCCACACGGCTCGGCGGTGAGTTCATTCCGCGGCTGGATGAGGGGGACATCTCCATCAGTGCCATCCGCCCCGCGTCGGTGGGGATCTCCGAGGTGGCCGCCAGCACCGGCCGCATGGAGCGGGTCCTGCGGCAGTTCCCCGAAGTGATCACGGTGGTCAGCCGCTCTGGCAGTCCGGAGTTGGCGACGGATGTCATGGGCATCGAGGCGGGCGACGTGTTCGTGATGCTGAAGCCGAAAGCTGAATGGACCACCGCGAAGACGAAGGGTGAACTCGTCGAACGCATGGAGACCGCGCTCAACGAAACCGTGCCCGGCGTGGGGTACTCGTTTGTCCAGCCGATCGAGATGCGGTTCAACGAGTTGATCGCGGGCGTGCGGTCCGACATCGGCATCAAGCTCTTCGGCGATGACCTCGACGTGCTGCAGCAGAAGGGCGAGGAGATCGCGCGGGTCGTGGCACGGGTACCCGGGGCCGAGGACGTGAAGCTGGAGCAGACCAGTGGCCTCCCGGTCGTCCGCGTGAAAGTCGACCGTGATCGCTGCGCCCGCTACGGCATCTCGGTGGGCGATGTGCTCGACACCGTGGAGGCGGCGCGGGCGGGCAAGGTGGTCGGGACGGTGTTCGAGGGGCAGCGGCGCTTCTCACTGGCCGTCCGCTTCAGCGACGAGACGGCGCGTACCGTGGATAGTCTCGCGAACGTCCCGGTCGCGGCGCCCGGCGGCGCGCTCGTGCCGCTCGGGCAGTTGGCGGAGATCACCCTGGACAGCGGCCCGGCGCAGATCTCGCGCGAGGCCGTCCGGCGAAGGGTGGTCGTCGAGCTCAATGTGCGCGACCGCGATGTGGCCTCGTTTGCCGCCGACGCGCAGGCCCGTCTGCGGAGCGCCGTGACGCTCCCGGCGGGCTACTACATCGAGTGGGGCGGGCAGTTCGAGAACCTCGAGGCGGCGACCAGGCGGCTGTCGATCGTCGTGCCGCTGGTGCTGGCCCTGATCTTCGCGATGCTCTATTTCACCTTCGGCGCGTTCACGCCGGCCGCCCTCATTTACCTCAACGTGCCGTTCGCCGCGACCGGCGGCATCGTGGCCTTGGTCCTGCGCGACTTGCCATTTTCGATCTCGGCCGGCGTCGGGTTCATCGCGCTATTCGGCGTCGCCGTGCTGAATGGCGTCGTCCTGATGTCACAGATCCGAGATCTCGAACGCAAGACCGACCTGCCAGTGCGCCAGGTCGTGCGCGACGCCTGTGCCCTCCGCATGCGCCCGGTGCTGATGACGGCGCTGGTGGCCTCCCTCGGGTTCGTCCCGATGGCGCTGGCGACCGGCTCGGGCGCGGAAGTGCAACGACCGCTGGCCACGGTGGTCATCGGGGGTCTGCTCACGTCCACGGTGTTGACGCTGTTCATTCTGCCGACGGTGTACACGCTCGTCCGCGAGTACCGGGTGCGGCGATAGGCCAGGAGCACAGGCATGGAAACCCACGCCCTGTCGTTGGTGGTCGCGTTCATTCAGCCCTTCCAACTCGAGCCAGTCGTGGATGCGCTGCGCCGGATCGACGGGTGTCCGGGCGTGAGCGTCTCCGAGGTGCGGGGCGTCGGATGCACGGGGGCGCACCCTCCGCAGCCCGGCGAGCGGACCGAGGTGGACGCCTTCGAGCAGAAGACGCGGTTGGAGATCTACTGCCGCACGACGGACATGCCGACCATCGTGGAGGCCATCCGCGCCGCGGCACGCACGGGGAATGCGGGAGACGGCAAGATCTTCGTGAGCCCGGTGGTGCAGGCCCAACGGATTCGGACGGGGGCGAGCGGCGAGGCCGCCGTCCGTCCGTGACCTCGTCCATCAGTGGTGCGAGAGGAGGCACGGTGACCGTCCAACTCAAGATTCACGGCATGGACTGCGCCGAGGAGGTCGCCGTGCTCCGGCGGCAGCTCGGGCCGCTGGTCGGCGGCGAAGAACACCTGACCTTCGACATCCTGAAGGGCCGCATGTCCGTGTCCCTCCCTCCAGGGGTCACGGTAGACACCGTCGTCGGCGCCGTGTCGCAGACGGGCATGCGTGCGGAGCCCTGGGCAGATGTCCCACCGTCGGACGGGCCGCGACGCCGGCCGATGACGCGGACCGTGTTCACGGCCATCAGTGGCCTGTGCACGGTCGTCGGGTTCGTCGTGCACGCCGTCCTGGCGGGTGGGGTCCGCGCCGCACTTGGGGCAGAGGCCCCGGGAGTGGTGCACGGCGTACCGGTCGCTGCCCAGGTCGTCTACGCAGTCGCGGTCGTGGCGGGTGTGTGGTTCATCCTCCCGCGTGCCTGGTTTGCGTTGCGCACGCGTCGGCCGGACATGAACCTGTTGATGACGATCGCGGTGATCGGCGCGATCGGCATCGGGGAATGGTTCGAGGCCGCCACCGTGTCGTTCCTCTTCGCCGTGTCGCTGGCGCTCGAGGCCTGGAGCGTGGGTCGGGCGCGGCGGGCGGTCGAGGCCTTGCTGAAGCTCACACCTGAGACCGTCAGGCTCGTGCGACCGCAAGGGTACGTGGAGGTTCGCCCAACGGAAGTGAGCGTCGGTGACCGCTTCGCCGTGCGTCCCGGCGAGCGGATCCCCCTGGACGGTCGTGTCGTCGCGGGCACGAGCGCGGTCAATCAGGCCCCCATCACGGGCGAGAGCGTCCCAGTGTTGAAGGAACCCGCGACAGAGGTCTTCGCCGGCACCATCAACGGAGACGGTGCCCTCGAGATCGAGGCCACGAAAGTCGCGGGCGATACGACGCTGGCGCACATCATTCGCCTGATCGAGTCGGCGCAGGAGCGACGCGCACCGGTCGAGCAGTGGGTCGATCGCTTCGCGCGCGTGTACACCCCGGCGGTGTTCGCGCTCGCGGGGTTCGTGGCGATCGTCGGGCCGCTCATCAGCGGCACGTGGACCGCGTGGTTCTATAGTGCGCTTGTCCTGCTGGTTATCGGCTGCCCGTGCGCGTTGGTGATCTCCACCCCGGTCAGTGTCGTAGCGGCGCTGGCCGCTGCCGCGCGCAACGGCGTGCTCATCAAGGGTGGCGCCTTCGTGGAGGCGCCCGCGACGCTCAAGGCGATTGCGCTCGACAAGACCGGCACGTTGACGGAAGGACGCCCGACGGTGGTGAGTGTGCTGCCGCACAGTGGGCACACGGAACGAGAGCTGCTGGCGATTGCCGCGGGGCTCGAGACGCATAGTGACCACCCGCTGGCTCGCGCCATTCTGGCGCGAGCAGACGCCGACCGGGTCACGCCAGCAACGGTCCTCGACTTCGTCGTCGTCCCTGGCAAAGGGGCGACCGGCACCATTGACGGCATCCCGTACTGGCTCGGCTCCCATCGCTATCTGGAAGAGCGCGGACAGGAAACCGTGACTGTGCACGACGAGCTCGTGCGGTTGTCACGCACCGGTCACAGCACGGTCGTCATCGGCAACCGAGATCACGTGTGCGGCATGGTGGCGCTCGCCGACGCCATCCGGCCCACGACACGGGACGCAATTCGCGAACTGGGCCGCCTCGGTGTGGCCCCGGTGGTGATGCTGACCGGCGACAATCGCCCGACAGCCGAGGCGATTGCGACGCAGGCCGGCGTCTCGGAGGTGATGGCGGAGTTGCTGCCGGCCGACAAGGTCGCCGCTGTCGAGGCCTTGGTGGCGAAACACGGCGCGGTGGCGATGATCGGCGACGGGATCAACGACGCGCCGGCGATGGCGCGGGCCACGCTCGGGATCGCCATGGGCGTCGCGGGGAGCGATGCGGCCATCGAGACGGCTGACATCGCCCTCATGTCAGACGACCTGGCCAAGGTGCCGTGGCTCATTCAGCACTCCCGACGCACCATGCGGATCATCCGCCAGAACATCGCGCTCTCCCTCGGCGTCAAGGCACTCTTCGTCCTGTTGACGCTCTTCGGGGACGCCTCGCTCTGGGCCGCCATTGCGTCGGACATGGGCGTGTCGCTCGCGGTGATTGCGAATGCCCTTCGACTGCTCCGCTGACGGAGCCATGCACGCCCGGACTCGCCCATGGAACCCACAAACCCCGTCCGTGCGGCTGCCGCCGTGTTCGACGTCGCCGAGCATTCTCATGGCCTGCTTGACTCGCTGCCCCCGACGCAAACACGCGCAGGAGTGATCGATGCGCAACTCAGCGCTCTTCGTCGTCGTCCTCGCCTGCGTGGGCAGTCTCGTGGGATGCGCCACGCTGCCGCCAGAGCTGGTGCCGGCCCCCCGGCCGATCTCCGCTGAGCCACTTGAGTTCCGCAGCATCTGGGTCGCCGGCTTCGTCGCCCCTGAACGCCGCGATTTCGACGTCAACGCGGCGGTTGTCGAGCAGGTGCGCACGGCGCTCCGGACCCAAACGACGGCACGCGTGCTTAGCGAGACGCCGCTCCGGCTGACAGAAGAGGGGCAGATCTTCACCAGCGAGCGATACGCGCCACTTGTGGGCGAATACTCGCCTCTGGTGGTGACCGGTACCATCCGCTACGACTATCCAACCAGGCGGCCGACGTACCGAGCGGGCCGTCGAGCCGATGTGCACGAAACCGTGTCACTCGACGTGCGCCTGGTGCTGATCGACGGTCGCAGCGGCGATGTCATTGCGGTCAAGACGCTGCCGTCGAAGCATGTGGCTGTTGCCCACGGCCGACCGTCCGTCAGCGACGCGTTCGACCAGCTCTACGACCGCGCCTCGTCCGAACTGCTGCAGGTCGTCACCGGCGGCACTGGCCCTGCCCGCTGGACGTTGCGGTAGTCTCGCAATACCTGCGAACCTGAGTGGCAGGCGGCGCGTCTGCACCCGACGGCACGCGTCAGACTGGTGGCCGAGTGCCTCACTCCTGGAGCCCACGGCGGAGGGCGCGGTGAACTGGAACCGAATGCGCTATACGGTCTGGGCGGGCGTCTACGACGCTCTCCTGCGACGACTCCCGGCGTTCGACGAGGCGAGACGTCGGTCCATCCGGAGTCTCGATCTCAGTCCAGGCGAACGCGTGCTCATCGTTGGGGCGGGAACGGGACTTGACCTTCCGCACGTGCCTCAAGGTGTTCGCGTCGTTGCCGTTGACGTGACGCCAGCGATGCTGGCACGGCTCCGAGCGCGCGCGAGCGAGCTCGCGGTGGACGTGGACGCGCGAGTGATGGACGCCCGAGACCTGTCGTTCCCCGATTGGCACTTCGACGCGGTCGTCATGCACTTGATTCTGGCGGTGATGCCGGAGCCAGCCGTCGGGCTCCGCGAGGCCGAGCGTGTGCTGATGCCAGGGGGGCGCGTTGCTGTCTTCGACAAGTTCCTTCCCGACGACGAGCGGCCGTCGGTACCGCGCCGGGTTCTCAACGTGTTGGCAGCGTTGCTCTTCTCGGACATGAATCGGAGGTTGGGGCCGATCGTAGCCGCAACAACGCTCGCCGTGGAGTCCGACGAGCCTGCCGCTTTTGGACGGCTGTACCGGGTCGCGACATTGCGGAAGCCCCTGAACGGGGTACCCAAAGCGATCCCGCAGCCCCATCCTGCTTCTTGACGGCGTCACAAGATGTGTCGGAGTGTCATCGTGGAGCCTCGCCGCTCCGATCGAGAGTGCGTCGACGGGCGCGATGACAAGAAGGCCGCCTGAACCGACAGGGACGAAGGGAGATACTGATGAGCAAGGGAACTGTTGTGTGGCAGATCGAGGACATCGCCGCGTTCCTCGAGCGCGTTGAGCGGGTCTTGAGGAACTCCGCTAACGTGGAGCATCAGCAGCTCGCGACGAGCGCTCGAGATCTGGCTCGGCACGTACCGGACGTTGTCAGGAACGTCAAACGACACTGGCAGGACCAGCAGGCCCGTGGGTCGTCCGGCGGTTGATAGAGCAGTGCCACTACGTCCGCAGCAGACCCTGAACGGCCTGCACGAGCTGGCCATCGTCGCCCCGTTGTAGCAGGTCCACGTCGGCGGCCACAGACATGTCCGGCTCGACGCCTCTCCCCTCCATGTCCGTCCCGTGCCAGGTGTAGTACTTGGCAACGGGCAACGCGACCCTGTAGCCGAACCCCACCTTGAAAGCGCCTGTGGCGACCAGCCTTCCGGCAGTCTTGGTCCCCACCAAGGTGGCGAGCTTGTACTCGGACGCAAACGCCGCGACCATCTCCGCGGCGCTGGCAGAGTGCTCGTTCACCACCATCGCCACGTTCCCGTGGTGGGCCTTCAGACCGAGCGCTTCCGTGAACACCGCAACGGACCTGCCCGCGAAGCCGAACTTCAAAGCCAGCGGCAGAATGCCCCACTTCGACGAGGGGATCCCGTCGAACTGCGGCAACCGCTCCTTGTCGTAGCCCTTCTTCGCGACATCGCGCGTGACGGAGTACCCGACACCGCGGCGGTCTGGACAGAGGTGGCTCATGAGGCGCAGGCACCCGATGCCACCGCCCGTGTTGCCGCGCAGGTCGATCACGAGGCGTGGGCAGGCGAGGTCGGAGATGGCCCGCGTCATGTCGCGCGCGACGTCGATGCCGAGCACTCCTGGGAACATGCTGACGCGCACGTAGCCGACGTTCGGTTCGAGCTTCCGAGCCGTGACGACTTGGTCAGGCACGACGATGGGACGCTGCTTCTCTTTGGAGCCTGGAATGGCAAGGGTCGGCCGAGCCGTTGTGCCATCGGCCTTCCTGACCGTCAGGCCGTACGAGTGTCCGAGCTGAAACGGGATGGCCGTCGGCGGCACGACTTCCTTACCGTCGATCGCGACCAGCACGTCGCCTGGCGAGATGCCGGCCGCCGCGGCGACGCCGCCAGGGTGCACGTCCTGAAACACCCACCGCTCACCGTCGCCGGTGCTTGCCTTCATCAGTGTCGCCGCCATCGCGATTCGGCCAGTCGCGCGAGGACGGCTTTCGTGGAAGAAGCCCGTGTGGCTCGTACCGAGTGCCCGCAGCAGCGCGTCCACGCCCTCCTCGAAGGCCTCGCTCGTCTGGCTGCCGACGATGCCGGCCTCGTGCGTCTCGCGTAGCTTGCGCGTGTCCGGCTCCGGGCCGGCGAACTTCGTGTCGATTAGCTCGAGGATCTTGTCAAAGACCGTGCGACGCTGAGCTTCGGTCAGAGCTGTCATCTCTTGTCCTCTTGCTGCGGGCCGACGTCCACCACGCGGACTCCAGCATCACCATACGCGAGCACGCCGCTCCAGAGTCTCGGCACGGCCTCCGGGCCAAACATCTCCAGCATGCGCAGCTTCGCACGCCTCAGCGCCTCACCAACCGCGGCCCCCGTCGACAGCTGCCGGTAGAACTCCCGCATCATCGTCAGACTGAACTTGTCCTCGGCAGCCCACAGGTTGGCGACGACTGCGCGTGCTCCCGCGGCGAGGAACGGACGAACGAGGCTCGTGACGCCTTCCTGCTCGTGTAGCGAGCCGCTGCCTGTGTCGCAGGCCGACAGTGTCACCAGGTCCGCCCCGAACCGGAGGCCCAGTATCTCCCGCGCCTGAAGCAGCCCATCGTCGTCGCCGGCCGGCCGCACGAGGAGCGCTGATCGCGCCGGGAATCTGGTGCTGGGGATGCCGTGCACCGCGAAGTGAACGAGCCGGTAGTCCTGCAGCGGCAAGTGCCTGATTGCAGCCTCGGTGGCCGCTTCGCCCAACAACAGCGTCGACTTCTCACCCATCGCCGCCGCGACGGCTCGTGCTTCGTCGTTCGCGGAGGGCAGCGGGCGCAGTTGCGACCCGTCGAGATCGAACACACTCCTCGACACCGACGTGTTGTTCGCCGGCGGCCCGGCCTCCGGCGACGAACTCACGGCGAGTGCCGGTCGATGGGTGGCCACTCGGCGGCGCGCCCTGACCAGGGACAGTACCGACGCCGATGGGACGTACGACACCGAGTGCGACTGCAGGAGGGCCTTGCCGGATCCTGCATCCAGTAGTTCGAACGGGACTTGGTGCAACTCGGCGTCCGGGCTGACGACGAGCGCGTCGTGCTCCGAGAGTTCCTTCACGCCGCTCAAGAGCGCTGACCCCAGCCTGATTGCTGCCGTCGCGGAGTCTCGGCCGCCTCGAATGGCGTCGAGCAGTTCCTCGATGGTACGCCGCACCGCTGCTCGCCCTTCGAGCGTCTGCACGCGCGCAGATTGGCTGCTAGCAATCACGACGAACGACTGCGGGTCGACCAAGGCGAACGCGACGAAGAGCTCGTTCGGCTTCAGCGCTTGCTGAAACGATGTCAACGTCGTCTCGCCCGTCACCGCCGAGCGGCGCGTCCGGTCGAAGACTTCGGTGGCCATCGGCGCGAGAGCTTCCTCGGCCGCGAGAATCCGATCCAGCAGGCGTCGCCGGGCCGCGCGACTCATCGGCTGGAACAACTGCCGCTGCAGCTTCGCGATTTCTTGCTCTTGCTTCCGTAGTGCGGCAGGCTGTGCGACCGCAGCCACCGGTCGCGCCCGAAGCAGTTCGAGCAAGGCACGTCCACGGGCCTGCTCGATGATCGCGAACAGTCGCGCCGCAGCTGGCCCTCGCATGCCCTCGAGCCTGATCCTGGCGAGCATGATGTCGCGCGCGCCGTTGATGATCCGCCCCTGAACCCACGGACTGCTCGCCTTGCTGAGAAGCCCTTCGAGCAGGTCGCTGCCCTCTTCCAGCAGATCCGCCGCATCCACGAAGCGGCGCTCGGACGCGCGCACCTCTGCGAGTTCCGCGAGGAGTCTCGGCAGCGCCATCCGCTCCTGCATCGTTCGAGCGACCGCGATCCCGCTCTCCAGGAGAGCGGATGCCTCGGCGAGCTGGCTCTGCGCGCGCAGAATGCGCCCGCCCTCGAGCGCAACCTGCGCGAGAATGCGGCTGGCGCCCGCGCGTTGAGCGAAGTCCCGCGCGTTCGTCAGAAGTCGCCTTGCATCCTGCGGCGCCTTCCGCTCCTCTGCCAGCACAGCCAGCTTGAGCGAGAGCTCTGCCTGGTAGGCCAACGAGCCTTGCTGCGCCGCGCTGTCCAGTCCCTTCGTGAGCGTCACCTCCGCCTCGGACAACCGTCCAAGCTTGACCAGCGCCTCGCCCTTTCCAAGGTAGGTCATCACGGGAAAGGTCAGCTCGGGGACCGTGGCGGCGGCCGTGAGCGCCCGGTCGTAGTAGCCGACGGCATCGGCGGCGCGGTCCATCTCGGCGAACCCGCGTCCGAAGAGCGTCAACCACCTGACGACCGACGGCATGTCTCCATTTGCCTGGGCAACCTTGAGCGCGGTCCCGAGCTGGATCACGCTGGCACCCACCTCGCCGAGCAGGGCCGCGACGACACCGAGTTCGCCGCGGGCCCGGTTGGCGGTCGCCGCCTCGCCGAGCTTCTCGGCGAGTGTGAGGGCGGCCTGCCACGACTTCCGAGCCGACGCTGGGTCGAGGTCCTCGTCTGTCTCGCCCTTCGCGACGAGGACTCGAAGGAGCAGCCGGTCGTCGCCCTGGACCGAGGGGTTGTCGAGGTAGTCGCCCAGCCGACGCGAGACCTCCGGAACTGGCCGTCGAGCGAGTTGCGAGCGCAGACGACTCACCTGGGCGTGGAGGGTGTTCAGGCGGTCGCCCTTGGCTGCGAACGCCTTCTCGGCCTCCGCGAAGAGCGGCTCGGCTCGCGCCCAGGACTTCATCCACGCGAGGCGGTCGGCTTCTTCGAGTAGCTTGGCGGGATCCGTCGGCTGCGCGGATGCAGGAGACGCTAACAGCACCCAGGCGGTCCAGAGGGCAATACACCGAGACGAAAGGGCTGACGACGCCATCGCCGACTCCCTGGTGCTGGGGCTGGAGTGATCTTGTAGCGCCTCGAAGTAGAGTTGGCAAGTGGGTTCAACAGGGCGCGCTCGCGGGTGCAGCGTGCCTCACGCTGCGGCGAGTCATACCGGCGCAGTCGCCTGCGAGCCCGCGCCCGGTGAATCGTTCGGTGGGACCGGGTCGCGGCAGTCCGGATGGCCCTTCGTGACCCTTCCTGTCACACCTCTGTGCTGCACTCCCCGTGGCCGCCGAATTCCGCTGACATTGGGATAAGGTAGGCGGCGACTGCCGCCGCCCATGAGCCGACTCGAAGACCTCCGCCCGAACGCCGCCGTCCGGGGCATCCTGCCCGACGGCCTCGTCACCGTCGTCACTATGCACTGGTTTGGCTCTGAAGCGCTTGAACTGACGTACAAGTCGGCAGGCGGGAAGGTCGCCAACGAACTGCTCTACCGTCACGACGAGTCGCGCATCGAGGTCGTCGAGCAGGGCCGGCCGTGGAGCTTCGACGGCGACGGCGCGCTGTTCCGCCTTGTCTCGGAGGCCCACCGCATCCGCCTCGCGCACCTCTTTGACCCGCTGCTGGCCGTTCACACGTCCCTGGTTGACCCGCTGCCGCACCAGATCACGGCGGTCTATGGGTCGATGTTGCCCCGGCAGCCCCTGCGCTTCCTCCTCGCCGACGACCCCGGGGCCGGCAAGACGATCATGGCCGGCCTGCTGATCAAGGAGCTGATTGCGCGAGGTGACCTCCAGCGGTGCCTCGTCGTGTGCCCGGGAAGCCTGGCGGAGCAGTGGCAGGACGAGCTGTATCGGCGGTTCAACCTGCCATTCGAGATCCTGACGAACGACAAGCTCGAAGCCGCCCGCACCGGGAACTGGTTCTTCGAGACGAACCTCGTCATCGCGCGGCTCGACAAGCTGTCTCGCAATGAGGATGTCCAGGCCAAGCTGGCGGCTCCGGACTGCCAGTGGGACCTGGTCGTCTGCGACGAAGCGCACAAGATGTCGGCGACGTTCTTTGGGGGCGAGATCAAGTACACGAAGCGCTACAAGCTCGGGCAGCTCCTGTCCACGCTGACGCGGCACTTCCTGTTGATGACGGCCACGCCGCACAACGGGAAGGAAGAGGACTTCCAGCTCTTCATGGCGTTGCTGGACGGCGACCGGTTCGAGGGCCGATTCCGTGATGGCGTCCACGCCGCCGACGTGTCGGACTTGATGCGTCGGATGGTCAAGGAAGGCCTGCTCAAGTTCGACGCTACGCCGCTGTTCCCCGAGCGCATCGCCTACACCGTGCCGTACCTGCTCTCGGACGCTGAGGCGCACCTGTACAAGGCGGTCACCGACTACGTTCGACAGGAGTTCGATCGCGCGAAGGCGCTCGAGAACGACAAGCGCTCGGGTACCGTCGGCTTCGCGCTCACGGTGCTGCAGCGCCGCCTAGCCTCGTCGCCCGAGGCCATCTACCAGTCGCTCGTGCGGCGGCGTGAACGCCTGGAGAAGCGTCTGCGCGAGGAGGAGCTGTTGCAGCGCGGAGCACTCGCCGGTCTCGATGCGGTTGCGACGCTCCCGGCGATGACCGACGAGGACATCGAGGACATCGAGGATGCGCCGGACGACGAACAGGAGCAGACGATCCAGGAGGTCGTCGACCAGGCGACGGCGGCGCGCACGCTCGTGGAGTTACAGGCCGAGATCCACACCCTGAAGCACCTGGAGTCGCTGGCGGCCTCGGTGCGACGGAGCGGCGAGGATCGCAAGTGGCGCGAGCTGTCGAGCCTGCTGACGGAGATCTTCGCGACGATTCCCACCAGCGTTGCGCCAGCCGTTGCGAAGTCAAGGCTGACCGGATCGGGAATCGCCACATCGCCGTCGCAGAAGCTCGTGATTTTCTCGGAACAGCGCGACACGCTCAACTACCTCGAGCAGCGCATCACCACGTTGCTCGGCCGCAAGGACGCGGTGGTCGTGATCCATGGAGGGATGGGTCGCGAAGACCGCATGAAGGCGCAGGAGGCCTTCAGGCACGATCCGCTGGTGCAAGTGCTCATCGCGACCGACGCCGCAGGGGAGGGCATCAACCTGCAGCGTGCCCATCTGATGGTGAACTACGACCTGCCGTGGAACCCGAACCGGTTGGAGCAGCGCTTCGGGCGCATTCATCGGATCGGCCAGACCGAGGTCTGCCATCTCTGGAACCTGGTAGCCGAGGGCACGCGTGAGGGCGAAGTCTACCGAACGCTCCTCAAGAAGCTCGACGAGGCGCGCACGGCGCTCGGAGGACAGGTCTTCGACGTGCTCGGGAAGCTGCAGTTCGAAGGGCGCTCACTCCGAGAGCTGCTCATCGAGGCGATCCGCTACGGCGAGCGCCCCGAGGTGCGAAGCAGGCTGACGCGCGCGGTCGAGGAGGCCTTCGACCGTGCCCAGCTTCAGGACCTGCTCGAGGAGCGCGCCCTCGCGCACGATGCGATGGACGCCAGCCGCGTGCGCCGGATCCGCGAAGACATGGAGCGTGCCGAGGCCTGGCGGCTGCAGCCACACTACGTCGAGGCCTTCTTCCTGGAGGCCTTCCAGCGGCTCGGCGGATCTACACGACAGCGTGAGTCGCGGCGGTACGAGGTCACCCACGTCCCGGCTCCCGTGCGAAACCGCGATCGGCTCATCGGCGTCGGGGAGCCGGTCCTGCCGAGGTACGAGCGGATAGCGTTCGAGAAGGCGCTCGTGGCCCCGCAAGGGCTGCCACTTGCCGCCTACGTGTTCCCCGGGCATCCGCTCCTCGACAGCACGATCGATCTGACGCTCGAGCGGCATCCGGATCTCCTGCGGCGCGGCGCCGTGCTGGTGGACGAGCGTGATCCCGGGCTCTCGCCACGCGCAGTCTTCTATCTGGAGCACGCGATCCAGGACGCCGTCACGCGATCGCGGGCGCGGACCGGCGTAGCGGGCGTGCCTGCCGGTGCGTTCGCGGAGGCGGGTGAGCGACGCATCGTCTCGAAGCGGATGCTGTACGTCGAGATGGACGCCGCCGAGAGCACGCGGCACCTGCACTACGCGCCGTACCTGGACTTCCGGCCGCTGGCGCCTGAGGAGCCTTCGATCGAAGCGATCCTCGGCCGCCCTGAGTCGGCCTGGCTCAGGCGCGATCTCGAGTCAACGGCGCTCGCCCACGCGGTCGCAGATGTGGTGCCCGAGCACATTGGCGAAGTGAGGACGCGAACAATCGAGCGGCTCGACAAGACCGAGGCCGCGGTGAAGGACCGACTCACCAAGGAGATCAACTACTGGGACCACCGTTCCGAGGAACTCCGGCTGCAGGAGCGCGCCGGTCGCCCGAATGCGAAGCTCAACTCCGCCGAGGCGCGCAAGCGTGCCGACGCGTTGCAGGGTCGGCTCGAGAAGCGGCTCGCCGAACTCCGCTTCGAGCGCCAGTTGGCGCCGCTGCCTCCCGTCGTCCTCGGCGGCATGCTCGTCGTCCCTGCGGGTCTGATCGCCGCGATGGGCGGCAAGTCCAAGATCGCCGCGAGTGCCGACACACTGGCGTCAGCCGCGCGCGCCCGTGCAGCCGTGATGGATGTCGAACGCCGCCTGGGTTTCGAGCCGATCGACCGCGAGTTCGAGCGGGTCGGATACGACATCGAGAGCCGGGTACCAGGCACCGGCCGCCTGCGGTTCATCGAAGTCAAAGGCCGGGTGAGCGGCGCCGACACGGTGACCGTCACGAAGAACGAGCTGCTCACCAGCCTGAACAAGCCCGACGACTTCATTCTCGCGCTCGTCGAGTTCCATGACGCTGAGGCTCTTCAGGTGCGATACCTGCGGCGTCCGTTCGAACACAGTGGCGTCACCACCGACTTCAATGGCGCGAGCATCGACTTCCCGTTCGCCGGCCTCCTGGCCCGGTCCGAGGAGCCTCGATGAGCGTCCCTCTATGGCGTCTCGAACGGTTTGGCGGTAGCTGCGAGCCGCGCCATAACGCTGTAAGTGCCGTATTGTCAGAGAGTTCTATGGGTGGTCGCTTTGGGGTGTCTACATAGAGATGCACAAGAAGACGAAGTTGATCGAGGCGACGCCGTCCCGCCGGAAGGTTTGCCGAACTCCAGCCACCTCGGGTGGGCGGGCGATTCCGAAGACGTCTGTGGAATCCGACGATCGCGGATTCGGCGAAGTCCTCGAGATGATCGAGGTCGCTCGCGGCAGGGCCCTGGCCGAGGTCAACTCCGCTCTGGTCGATCTGTACTGGCGGGTCGGCGAGTACATCTCCAAGAAGATCGCCAGTGCGGCATGGGGAGACGGCGTCGTCGACGAGCTGGCCCGGTACATCCAGCGCCGTCAGCCGAATCTTCGCGGCTTCACGCGCCGAAGCCTGTTTCGCATGCGGCAGTTCTTCGAAGCGTACCGGGACCACCAGAAAGTGTCAGCACTGCTGGCACAATTGCCCTGGACCCATCACCTCGTCATCCTGGGTCAATCCAAGCGCCCAGAGGAACGTGAATTCTACGTGCGCATGGCGATTCGTGAGCGCTGGAGTTCACGAGAGCTCGAGCGTCAGTTCCGGGTCGCCGCGTTCGAGCGAGCCGTCCTCACGCCTGTCCGCGGTTCGTCGAAGGTCGCTCGCGTCCAGCCCGCGGCATCCGACATCTTCAAGGACTCGTACGTCGTCGAGTTTCTCGATCTGCCGCGCGAGCACGCTGAACGGGACCTTCACCAGGCACTCGTCGGACGACTGCGGGATTTCCTAATCGAGCTTGGACGTGACTTCTGTTTCGTGGGCTCAGAGTACCCCGTCCAGGTTGGCCGTCGCGACTTCGCGATCGACCTGCTCTTCTTCCATCGCGGCATCAACTGCCTGTGCGCCATCGAGCTGAAGGTAGGCCGATTCGAGCCCGAGCACCTGGGCAAGCTTGAGTTCTACCTCGAGGCCCTCGATCGTGACGTTCGCAAGCCCCATGAAGGCGCCAGCATCGGCATGTTGCTCTGCGCCAGCAAGGACGCTGAAGTCGTCGAGTATGCGCTGAGTCGGTCCGTCTCGCCCACGCTCATTGCCGAGTACCAGACGCAACTGCCAGACAAGCGGCTTCTGCAGGCCAAGCTGCACGAGTTCTACTCGCAGACCGGCCCGTCGATCGAGTCCACCGAAGTGAGCGGTTCCCCGACGCAACGCCCGCGGACCTCGAAGCGAGCGGTGGCTGCCAAGTCCAGCACGCCGAGGAACCGCCGCCGATGACCGGTCGCAAGAAGCTCATCGAGGTGGCCCTGCCGCTCGACGCCATCAACGCAGCGTCGGCTCGGGAGAAGTCCATCCGCCACGGCCACCCCAGCACGCTGCACCTCTGGTGGGCACGCCGCCCGCTCGCCGCCGCCCGGGCCGTCATCTTCGCCCAGATGGTGGACGATCCGTCTGCGCACCCCGACCTGTTCCCGACGGAGAAGAAGCAGGAGAAGGAACGCCAGCGCCTGTTCAGGATCATCGAGGACCTCGTGAAGTGGGAGAACACGACCAACGAGGAGGTCCTCGAGCGCGCCAGGAATGAGATCTGGCAGAGCTGGCGTCGGACCTGCGCCGAGAACGCGGACCATCCTCGGGCCAAGGAGCTGTTCGACCGCCACAAGCTCCCCGCGTTTCACGACCCGTTCGCAGGCGGCGGCGCCCTCCCGCTCGAAGCGCATCGCTTGGGACTCGAAGCGTACGCCTCCGACCTCAACCCCGTCGCGGTCTTGATCAACAAGGCGATGATCGAGATCCCACCGACGTTCGCCGGCAGGCCACCGGTGAACCCGGAGGCGCGCGCGGACAAGAAGCTGTTCGCCCGCGAATGGAAGGGGGCCGAAGGGCTCGCCGAGGACGTGCGCTATTACGGCACGTGGATACGCGACGAGGCCGAGAAGCGCATTGGTCATCTGTACCCGAAGGTTGAGATCACACCGGAGATGGTGAAGGACAGACCCGACCTTGAGCCGTACGTTGGCCAGAAGCTCACGGTAATCGCATGGCTCTGGGCACGGACCGTGAGGAGCCCGAATCCGGCCTTCGCAAGCGTAGAAGTACCGCTTGTCTCGACCTTCATGCTCGCTACGAGGGCTGGCAGGGAGGTCTACGTCGAGCCGGTCATAGCGGGGACCGAATACCGGTTCATCGTGAAGACAGGAAAGCCTGGAAATGCAGAGTCGGTGACGCGAGGGACGAAGGCGACCGGTCGAGGGGCGAACTTCCTCTGTGTGATGTCGGGTACACCAATCAGTGGAGACTACATCAAGACCGAGGGCAAGGCTGGCCGATTGGGCATGCGGCTCATGGCCACTGTGGTCGATGGAGGCCGCGGCAGAGTCTACCTACCTCCGACGGCTGACCACGAGGCCGTGGCAGATTGCATAAGCCCGCCCTGGCGGCCCGACGTTGAGTTCTTTCAGCAGGCGCTCGGTTTTCGCGTCGGGAACTACGGAATGGCGAAGTGGAGCGACCTCTTCACGACGCGCCAACTGGCTTCGCTGGGAGAGCTTTCTGGGCTCGTGCAAGATGTGCAGTCCAGGATCTCGCACGACGCCACGACGGTCGGCATGGCAGATGATGGCCGTCAGTTGTCAGAGGGTGGTGCCGGAAGCCTGGCGTACGCCTCGGCGGTGGCAGTCTACCTTGCGATGGCGGTCGACAAGACCGCTGACTATGGCAGCACTTTGGTGCTCTGGAGCCCCACGCGGGATCAGGCGAAGACGACGTTCGCTCGACAGGCCATCCACATGACCTGGGACTTCGCGGAGGTCAACCCGTTTGCGGGAGCAGCCGGAGACATTGCGGTCAGCCTTGAAGGTATCTCGCGTGTGGTTTCGTCGCTCGCCTCCGGAGACGTGAGAGGCGGAGTCGCGATTGCCGCAGACGCTCAAACGCAGTCCGTCTCCACCAGCAAGATCGTCTCGACCGACCCTCCCTACTACGACAATGTCGGATATGCGGACCTGTCAGACTTCTTCTACGTTTGGCTACGCCGTTCACTGAGGGCCATCCTTCCAGAACTGTTCTCGACTGTGGCCGCCCCTAAGGCGGAGGAATTGGTGGCGACACCGCACCGGCACGGCGGCTTTGACAAGGCGGAGGCGTTCTTCCTCGAAGGCATGACGTCGGCGATGGGACGTCTGGCGGCGCAGGCGCACCCGGACTTTCCAGTCACGATCTACTACGCGTTCAAGCAAGCGGAGGTTGATGGCGAAGTCGGCACGTCGAGCACTGGGTGGGAGACCTTCCTTGATGCTGTCATCAGGGCTGGCTTCGCCACTACCGGCACATGGCCGATGCGAACCGAACGCGACGCACGGAGTCGGGGCATAGATTCCAACGCTCTTGCTTCGAGCATCGTCCTCGTCTGCCGCGCACGCTCGACATCGGCACCTACCGTCAGCCGTCGTGACTTCGTCGCGACGCTGAAGACCGAGCTGCCCGCCGCCCTTGCGCACCTCCAGCGAGGTAGCATCGCTCCTGTCGATCTGGCCCAGGCTGCTATCGGTCCTGGCATGGGTGTCTTTACTCGCTACTCCAAGGTGATCGATGCGGCCGGGAATCCACTCTCTGTTCAGCAAGCCCTCGCGCTGATCAATGAAACCCTCGACCATGCGCTCACGGAACAGGAGGGCGACTTCGACGTCGATAGCCGTTGGGCGCTCGCCTGGTTCGACCACCAGGGGTTCGCCGAAGGCGCCTACGGCGTTGCGGAGACGCTCTCCAAGGCCAAGAACACATCTGTGGAAGGCATGGTCGAATCCGGCATTCTCATGTCGAGAGCAGGAAAGGTACGGCTCCTGCGTCCAGGCGAACTGCCGGTGGACTGGGATCCGGCAGACGACCGCCGCACCAACGTGTGGGAGATGCTCCACCATTTGATTCGCGTCCTCGAGCACGGGGGCGAATCTGCCGCCGCGTATCTTCTCGCCCGATACGGCTCCAAAGCGGACGTCGTGCGCGAACTTGCCTATCGCCTCTACACATCCTGCGAGCGGCGGAAGCGTGCAAAGGAGGCCGCGTCCTACAACGGCCTTGTGCAGAGCTGGCCGGAGATTGTTCGCTTGGCGAACGAGAAGCCGACAGCATCCGTCGAGCAGGGCGGACTCTTCGATCAGGAATAGCGAATGGCGATCAGCAACCACGAACGCGTCGGCAAGGCGCTCGACCTCGTCAAGGACGGGCTGGTGCCGTTCGTCGAACGCGAGCTGAAGGCACAACATGCCCAGCTCTGGATCGAAGAAGCGCGCTCCGCGGTCGGTCCGACGCAGGCACACTTGTTCAAGTCCGAAGGTTCCGTTCAGTGGGACGCCGCTTCGCTTCTCGCCGTCGTGTGGAACCAGTGGAACCTGGTCTTCCGCAAGACACTCGGCCAGGCGGAGCGCACCCTGGTCAGCGAGCTGCGCGACGTCCGCAACCGGTGGGCCCACCAGAACCCGTTCTCCAGCGACGACGCGTATCGAGCGCTCGATTCGGCCTCACGATTGCTCACCGCCGTGTCCGCGGGCGAAGCCGAGGAACTCGAGCGCATGAAGATGGAGCTGCTCCGGGTCCGCTTCGACGAGCAGATGCGAACCGAGAAGCGCCGGACGGCTGGTACCGCCATCGAGAGCCAGGCATCGGCCTCGCTGAAGCCGTGGCGAGAGGTCGTGACGCCGCACCAGGACGTCGCATCGGGCCGCTACCAGCAGGCCGAGTTCGCGGCGGACCTGTGGCAGGTGCACATCGGAGGCGGTTCGGACGAGTACAAGAACCCTGTCGAGTTCTTCCGCCGCACGTTCCTCACCGAGAGCCTGAAGCAGTTGCTGGTGGGCGCCGTTCAGCGGCTGTCAGGGCAGCCCGCAGACCCGGTCGTCCAGCTCCAGACGAACTTCGGCGGCGGCAAGACCCACTCGATGCTCGCGCTCTACCACCTGTTCTCAGGCGTTCCGCCCGGGGAACTGTTGGGCGTCGACGACGTGCTCAAGAAGGCAGGCGCGACGACGCTGCCCAGGCTGAAGCCCGTCGTGCTCGTGGGCAACAAGATCTCGCCAGGCAATCCGCAGACGAAGCCCGATGGCACCGTGGTTCGGACGCTCTGGGGAGAACTCGCGTATCAGCTCGGGGGGAAGAAGGCCTTCGCACGCGTGCAGGCCGACGATGAACGGGCGACCAGCCCGGGCGATGTGTTGCGGGAACTGTTCAACGAGTACGGGCCGTGCCTGGTGCTCGTGGACGAGTGGGTCGCGTACGCGCGGCAGCTTCACGACCAGAGCGACTTGCCGGCCGGGAGCTTCGAGACCCACTTCACATTCGCTCAGGCACTGACCGAGTCGGCCAAGCTCGCGGAGCGGTGTTTGCTGGTGATCAGCTTGCCGGCGTCCGACACGACCGGTTCGCCACACGCGCAAGCGAACGACGTCGAGGTTGGCGGTGAGCGCGGACGTGCCGCCCTTGATCGCCTGCGCAACGCCGTGGGCCGAGTCGAGGCCTCCTGGCGCCCGGCGAGCGCTGAGGAAGGGTTCGAGATCGTTCGCCGCCGACTCTTCGAGCCCATCGTCGATACCGCGCAGTTCGTCGCCCGGGACACCGTCGCGCGGGCGTTCTTCGATCTCTATCGCACACAGCACCAGGAGTTCCCGCCCGACTGCCGTGACTCCGACTACGAGAAGCGCATCAAAGCCGCGTATCCGATCCATCCCGAGGTGTTCGATCGGCTCTACACCGATTGGTCCACGCTCGTGAAGTTCCAGCGCACGCGCGGCGTCTTGCGGCTGATGGCGGCTGTGATCCACAGCCTGTGGGAGAAGGGCGACCGCAACCCGCTGATTCTCCCGGCGAACATCTCGATCGACGAGCCGAGAGTGCAGTTCGAGCTCACAAGGTATCTCTCCGACAACTGGGTGCCGGTGATCTCAAAGGACGTGGACGGCCCGGGCGCGTTGCCGCTGAGGATCGACGGCGAGGTTCCGAATCTCGGGAAGTTCGCTGCCTGCCGTCGCGTGGCCCGGACCATCTATCTCGGATCAGCGCCGACGGCGGCTGCGGCCAATCGCGGGCTCGAGGACCGGCAGATCAAGCTCGGATGCGTCATGCCTGGGGAGTCGCCGGCCATCTTCGGCGATGCCTTGCGGCGTCTCAGCGCGTCGGCGACGTACCTGTATCAGGATGCCGCTCGGTACTGGTACTCGACCCAGCCAACCGTCACCAAGATGGCGGAGGACCGGGCCGAGCAGTTGAGGCGGGATCCCATCCCCGACACCGTCGCGCAGGAGATTGACCGGCGGCTGCGCCTCGATCTGCGCAAGACGGGCGACTTCACGCGCATCCACCCCCTCCCGCAGTCTGGGCAGGACGTGCCCGACGACACCGACGCGCGCCTGGTGGTCCTGAGCATCGAACACCCGTACAGCAAGGAGGCCACGAGCCCAGCGTCTGCCGCCGCGAAGGCCATCCTGGAGTCGAGGGGCAGTGCTCCACGTCTGTATCGGAACACGCTGACGTTCCTGGCGGCCGACAAGTCGCGACTGCAGGACCTACTCGAAGCCGTCCGACGATTCCTCGCGTGGGAGTCCATCCTTGCCGAACGCGAGACACTCGATCTTTCGCCTCACCAGGTGAAGCAGGCCGAGTCGCAGCGAAACAGCGCCGACGGCGCCGTCGCCGCCCGGATTCCCGAGACCTATCAGTGGCTGCTGGTACCCGTCCAGGCGACACCGCAGTCGGCCATGGACTGGCAGGCGACAAGGCTCTCTGGGCAGGATCCGCTCGCCGTCCGGGCCAGCAAGAAGCTCCGGAACGACGAACTGTTGGTCACCGGGTTTGCCCCTACGCGGCTGCGCATGGAGCTCGATCGCGTGCCGCTGTGGCGTGGTCATCACGTCGAGATCCGGCTCCTGATCGAAGACTTCGCACGGTACCTATACCTGCCGCGTCTTCGCCATCCAGACGTGCTCCTCGAGGCCATCCGAGAGGGACTTGGCCTCCTACTCTGGTCGGAGGAGTCGTTCACCTACGCAGACAGCTACGACGAGGCAACTGATCGCTACCGTGGCCTCCGTTGCGGCCAGAACGTCAGCGTGTCCGCCGCGCACACGAGCGGTTTGTTGGTCCGGCCCGAACGTGTTGCCAAGCAGCAGGAGGCAGACGCCGCGGCTGCTGCGGCAGCGTCGGGCGCCTCGGGAGCAACTGGACCGGTAGCCGGCGGTTCGACAACAGTTCGCACTGGAGGTGTGACGCCGCCAGATACGAAGCCTGAGGCCGTCCGCCCGAAGCGCTACCACGGGTCGGTGATCCTCGACTCCGCGCGGGTGGGACGCGATGCCAGCCGCGTAGCCGACGAGGTCATCTCGCACCTCGCGGGCTTGGTTGGCGCGAAGGTCAAGGTCACGCTCGAAATCGAGGCGACAATTCCGGACGGGGCCTCGGAACAGATTGTGCGGACGGTAACGGAGAACGGGCGGACGTTGAAGTTCGGCAGTCAGGGTTTTGAGAAAGACTGACCGAGGACACGACCTACATGCCGCTACCACTGAAGGACTCGCAAGCCGTCGGTGCCCTTGCGGCGGCCCTCTATGACCTTCTCCCCGGGTCCGGCAACAAGGCCTGGCGCGGACACGTGACATTTGCCACTGTGGCGAGTCGCGTTGGAGTCGGTGAATTCTGGCCAGGCGGCTCCAAGCAACCTGCCATTCAGACGCTACTTGAACTCACATTGGAGCGGCGCCGCACGCTGCTCGAGCGACTCGTTGTCGAGCTCGTGCGAGCCGGAATCACCTATCGCCGTAAACAGGGGCGCCCTCTAGCCACACACGAGCTCGATCGGATCAATGGCCACATTCTCGAACTGGGATTCAGATTCCCAGAGCTCTGTGACGGGGCTCTACGAGCCAGTCTGGGTGAGACTGACGACGACCGGGCAAGGGCGGCAGTTGAACGTGCCAGGACAGACGAGGAGATCAGGCGTTCCACGAGAACGGTTCAGGACGAACTGCAGGCGCTGCGCCTCGAGCTGGAGCAGCTAGCAGTTCTGACGGACAGGAGTGCCGCCGGTCGTCAGTTGGAGTCGTTGCTGACGCGCCTGTTCAATGCCTGTGGACTCCAAGGCCGGACAGCGTTTCGTGTCGTTGGTGAGGAGATCGATGGTTCATTCGAGCTCGACCACAGCGTCTACCTCGTCGAGGCCAAGTGGCAACGCGAGCCCGTCAGCCACAGTCAGTTGCTCGTCTTTCACGGCAAGGTCGGCGGAAAGAGCCAGTTCACACGGGGTGTGTTCATTGCGCTCAACGACGTCAGCACAGAGGCAAGGGAGGCCATTCGACAGGGCAAGCGACCGGCGTTCTTCGTCATGAACGGCTACGACTTGATGATGATCCTTACCGGAGCGATCGACCTCGTCGACTTCTTGAGGGCGAGGCGCCGCTTGCTCGACGAACAGGGCCTCGTGTGTCTACCGTTCGCCGAATTGCGATGACGACCATCACCGACTACCGTCTGGGAGACTCCGAATGATCGGGACCGACCCGATATCGAATCAACCCTCCACCGACCAAGCGCTCAGGCTCTCTCCCGCGGTACCGCCTACTGCTGCGCCGCCAGTGTTGATGGCCGATGTTCGCATTCAGGACTTCCGTGGCCTGAGCGACTTGGTCACGTCGCTCGATCCCCTGACGGTCTTCGTTGGGGAGAACAATTCTGGAAAGACATCGTTCCTCCAATCGTTAGCCGTCTTCTTTGGCGCCACTCGCGCCACGGAGGACGACCTTCACGTCGACGCTGCGGGAACGCGTGCGCCGAAGTTTGTGATCGACGTTCGTTTCGTTCCCGGAGAGGGTGTCAAGTTCGCTCCAGATGTCGAGGCACGCTTGGTTGGACGCATTCAGTTTCCACAGGATGCGACAGCACCGCAGTACTTCACGATGCGCGCGATCGGTGCTGCGGCGAAGGACGGAACGGGCATCGAACTTGAAAGGCGCTTTCTAGCCGGCTGGGCCGAGACGCGGACGTCTGCCGCGGCGCTGCGGGAGCTGACCGACAGACCCGGCCGTGAACATCTGTCCCTTGTGCAGTTCTTCATGCTTGATGCTCGGCGGGACCTGGTCGAGGAGCTGAGAACGCGAACGAGCCACTGGGGTCGTCTACTGGCCGACCTGGGTCTCGAGCCGGCAGAGCGAGCGGCGATCGAGCAGGCCCTTGCGACGGTGGGCGACCGAATTGTCGCATCCAGCCCGGTCCTCGGTTCGGTCAAGACAGGCCTAGGCGGGGTGAAAGACGCCCTTGGAGCCAGTGTGTCCGACGTCGCCATTGCCCCGGTGCCGGGGCGAGTCGACGACCTGTCTCGTGCGGTCGATGTAATGATCCAGCGCCCGCAAGGGGCGGCGCTGCCGCTTCGCCTTCAAGGGCAGGGCTCTCGAAGCCTCGCTGCCGTGATGGTGTTCGAATCGTTTGTGAGGAAGCGGGTGACGCTTGGCGGGCCCGTGTCGCCGCTCGTTGTCGCGGCCTTTGAGGAACCAGAGGCCCATCTTCACCCGCAGGCGCACAGGGCCATGCTGGGCCTGATTGCCAAGCTCGATGGGCAGAAGTTGGTCTCCACGCACTCCCCGCACGTGGTGCGTGTGGCCGACATCCATGCCATCCGTAGTATCTCCAGAACCGTGTCAGGGGCGCCGCAGTGCAAGGCGGTTCCTCGGAAGTCCAACGGTGGTCCGACCTTCGCTGGCGATGAACTGGCAAACGTCACGCGCTTCGTTCAGCGCAACAATGGGGAGATTCTCTTCGCGAGAGCCGTGGTCGTCATCGAGGGCGACACGGAGGACTTCGCTTTGCCGGTCTTTGCGCGTCACCACTGGGCGAAAGATCCAAGCCTCCTCGCGATTTCATTCGCGCATACCGATGGCGCCGGCAATGGCAAGCACGTCGTCCGCATCCTCGAATACCTCGGAGTGCCGTGGGTACTCATGGCTGATAGCGACGACGCTGGCAAGAAGGGTGTCGACTCCATCGAGCAGGCTCTCGGACGGTCGCTTACCGCCGACGAACTGGTACGGCTTCCGGGCAGTGTCGGCTTCGACGAGTACCTCATCGATGCAGGCTATCGCGTCCCGATCGAGGCCGCGATCGCTGAACACTATGGGCCCGACGAGCTGGTCGGCTGCAGGGCACGGTGGCATGGTCAAGCTGTGAAAGGGGGAGGCACACGGGACTATCGGAGCCCCGGCTGGGAAGAGCGCCTCGTACGGGAGTTCTGCAAGCGTAACAAGGGCACACTAGGGCAAGTTCTCGCGGCCGTGATCCTGCGAGATGCCGAGAAGCACAACCTGTCGCCTTTGCCGCCAGTAGTTCGTGAAGTGTTCAAAAAGGTGGACAAGTGGCTGAAGTGAACTCCCAGTCGATCGCGCTCACGCCTGAGCAGGAGGCTATTGTCAGCCTCACTGACGGTGCGTACCTGGTTGTTGCTCCTCCTGGATCCGGCAAGACCGAGGTCCTGGCACAGCGAGTAGTCAGGCTCGTCCAGAGCGCTCCAGATGCCGGGTTCAAGGTGCTGGCCCTGAGCTACACCAAGAATGCGGCAGCAACGATGCGTCGCAGGGTTGGAGACCGACTCGGCGAATTCACGTGGCGCGTCGTGTGCACGACGTACCACGCGTTTTGCACAGACCTGCTTCGCAGCTACGGCGACCTGGTCGGCCTGCCGAGTGATTTCACGCTGTACGACACGGCTGAGGATCAACTGCAGGCGCTGGCTCAGGGCTTGGTCGAGGAAGGGGTGATTGGGGACTCAAGCGAAATCGATCGAGCCGCAGCGCTCGAAGCGCTGGGACTGATCGGCCGGTTGAAGCGCGACCTGGTCCTCCCGACTGCCGCCCCGGATGAGGCGTCGGCGCAATGGTCCGTACCGCTTTCGGTGGCCTACCGCGCGTACGAGCTGGCCCTACGAAAGAATGGAGCGCTGGACTTCGATGGCGTTCTCGTCAAGGCACACGAGCTGCTGCGCGCTCAACCAGAACTGTGCGCCCAATACCGACGAAGCTATCGTTACATCCTCATCGACGAAGCGCAGGACACCAGCACCGCCCAGTACGAGATCTTGCGGGCGCTGTGTGGAGACGAACATCGTAACGTGCTGATGGTTGCTGATCCGGCACAGTCGATCTACGCGTTTGCTGGCGCCAGCGCGCAGTACATTGATGCTTTCCAGCGCGACTTCGGGGCTACTAGGTACGTGCTCGGTACGACGTTCCGATGTGGAAGTGAGATTCTGCGTATTGCGGCAACACTCCAACCACAGAGCACGAAGGCGCAGAGGGAATCGCGGGCGCACGCTGCGAGGGCTAAGGGGTGGGTGTCCTTCGCTGCGTGGAACTCGGAGCGAGATGAAGCCGTCGCCACGGTGGACTGGGCGGAGGGTGTGATTCGCGACGGGCTACCTGCCTCCAGCGTGACGATAGAGGAGCAGCCGAGCATCCGCGCAGAGGAACTGGCGATCGTGGCACGAAGTCGGAATCACCTTCATGCCGTCTTGGCGGAATTGGACGAACGGAACGTTCCGTACCACTTCTCGACAGGCGAAGCTGGGGTCTTTGACACGGAGGAGTACACCGCACTGTTGTACGGGCTCAAAATGCTCGCCAATGAACGAGATGTTGCGGTCGCCAGGAGCCTAATTGCACACGTCAGGCGCTCGAACGCAGGGGCTGTTGTCCGCGACTACGACGGCATTCTCGACGACGCTGCTCAGCTCGTCGCGGGGCTCGCTAGTGACGTGACCCGAACGAACATGGCCGTTCCGTTCGCCGCCCTCTCAGATGCCGCTGCAGGACGAGACTCGATGGCGGTAGTCCTTCAGCGCTTGGCGGACTGGGATCCGAGCCAAGATGTGGCCGATCCGGACGAGGC
>WBZR01000868.1_pt1 | contig 43459 bp, 40 predicted proteins | sample 5204231 | NCBI WGS metagenome assembly WBZR01 (sample SAMN12412403, study PRJNA552823) | activated sludge metagenome | isolation source: activated sludge from anammox sidestream of wastewater treatment plant... | place: USA: Virginia | collected 2017-08 | reverse complement strand
CGAACGCGAGCCATGGGTGCCGCCGTGGTGGGAGCTGTTGCGGGTGCTCAGGCGCCTGGAGGCGCGCGGGGAGATCCGTTCCGGGCGTTTCGTCGCCGGGGTGGCGGGGGAGCAGTTCGCCCATGCAGATGCGGTCACGGTGCTCAGAGCCATCCCGGACCACGATGCCCCCGATGAATGGGTGGCCTTGAATGCCGTCGATCCGCTGAATCTCGTGGGCATCATGACGCCCGGCGCTCGCCTGCCGGCGGTGGCGACCAATCGGCTGCTGTACGGCGGCGGCACGGTCATTGCGCAGATGCTGGGTCGGAGGATGCAATGCACAAGGGAATTGGACGAGGTGCACCAGCTGATGGTGAAGAGCCTGCTGCAGGGTGCAACACCGCCGGCGGCGGAGCCGCATGCCGCCGCGGCCGGTTTGCCGTAGATCGGCCGCTGACACTATCATTCCTGATTAGCGGCAACGGCCGCGCGCGTTGACAACAATTATTATGACGAATGGCGAGCTCAGCGGTGGCTCCGGGCCGGGGAACAGGCCTCCGTCCGCTGAACAGCGGCGCACACCCCGCTACCCGGTATTTCTCGACGCCCTGATCGCCGGGGAAGGCTTCGAGTCGCGCGCCTGCAAGATTCGCGACTTCTGCAGCAACGGCATCTTCGTGTCCTTCGAGGGCGAGGTCGGCGCCGGGATGGTCGCGCAGCGCCCGCTGGTCCAGGGCGAGCGCATCGGCATCCATTTCACCGTCACCGTCGGCAACCGCGACAGCGCCCACGTGCTGAAGGCGCAGGTCGTGCGGGTGCTGACCTCGGGCGTCGGCGCCGAGCTCCTCCAGCCCGATCCGCTCGCCATCGCCGCGCTCACCCAGGCCGCGCAGACCCGGCCCCCGGGCGGCGAGGCGGCGCTGCCCGACCTGGTTCGGGCACAGGACAAGACCAAGGTCGAGCGCATGGCGGTGCTTCGGGATATCCGGCGGCGCCTGGAGCGCGGCTTCAACCACTGGATGGATCAGTACTTCAGCAACGTCGAGGGGTTCCTGCTGAACGTCTCGCGCGACACGATCGATGCCGCCCTGCAGCGCGCCATCTGGCAGTTCGGCCAGGTGCTCAAGCAGAAGCGGTCCGCGATCTGCGACGAGCTGCGCGCCGCGCTGCTGGAGCAGTACGACCACGCCTGCACGCGCGGTGTCGCCGCGGCATCGCGTCCGGGCGAGAGCAGGCAGAGTGCGCTGGGCGACGGCCTCGCCCTGGTGGAGACCGACGAATTCGAGCAGTTCCTGGCGGTGTCGGAGGCCGTCGATCGCGCCGAGACCGCGCTCGGGCGGGCCCTCTACGAGCTGAACCAGCGGCTGTCCTTCCTGTACGGGGCGCGCATCGACAAGGGCAACAACCCCTTCGGGCCGGCCTACCTCGCCCGTCAGTTCGGCGACTACCTGCGCAAGTCGCATCCGGGAGCGGAGGTCCTGCGCGCCGCGCTGCACGCCTACCAGGAACTGGCCGTGCCGGAGGTCAGGCGCTTTTACGAGGACACCAACGCCTATCTCGCCCAGAGCGGCGTGCCGCTGGCCGGCGAGACGCCGCGGCCGCGGGTCATCGGCAGCGCGCCGCGCCGGCGACCCGAGACGGGTGCTGCGACGACGATGGGCGGCCCCGCGGCAACGGGCGGCGCCGGCACCCATGCCCCGCATCCCGGCGGGACGGTGCAGAGCATCGCCAGCCAGATTGAACAGCTGGCCGCGTCGCTGCCCGCCGGCACGCCGCTGATGGTCGCACCCGTCAACGCCTTCCAGGCGGCGCACACGTTGTTCGGCCTGGGGCGCGATCTGCAGCGCGGCAGCATGCCGGGCAGGGCGACGATCGACGGTTTCGGCGCTGCCACCGCCGGGTCGATGGCGCATTACACTCTCGGGGAGATCGGCTCGGCCCTGCGCGCGCTGGAGATGACGAGCGGGGAGACGGGCGGCCCGGCCGCCACCTTCTCGCGCTCGCAGCTCGAGGGCGCGCTCGCCGCGCAGAGCCCGGCGGCGCCGGCGCCGAAGGCCGTGCGCGACGCGGACTGGGATCTGCTCGAGCTGGTGCTCGAGCTGTTCAACGCGATCAGCAAGGACCCGCACGTCATCCCGGAGGTCAGACCGCTGCTTCGCAAGCTGCGGCGGCCGGTCAACATGGTGGCGCTGTCGGACAAGAATTTTTTCGAGCGTACCGATCATCCGGCGCGCCGGGTGCTGAACAACCTCGCGCGTGTGCGGTCGGCCAGCAAGGGCGGCGGCGGCGAGTCGATCCTTCCGGAGCTGGATTTCATCGTCGACAAGGTCGTCGGCGAGGTAGCCGAGAACCCGGCCGTGTTCGATGACGCCGACGAACGCCTGGAGGTGCTGCTCGCAGAGCAGGAGCGCGAGGTGCAGCACAACCTCGCCGACCTCGCGCGCGCCGCGGAGGCTCAGGCACAGTTCATGAAGTCCCGACGCAGGGAGACCACGGGCGGCGAGTCGCGGATGCAGACCAGCACGCTCGGCGAGGACTGGATGGCGTGGATCAACCGTGTGCGCCGGCTGAAGGTCGGCGACGAGATGATGCTGGGCAGCGGCCCGCAGCAGCGCCTGCTGAGGCTGGCGTGGGCCGACGAGGACGGCGGATCCTACGTCTTCGCGGATCCGGGTGGCCAGAAGGCGGGCAGCTTCGGGCTGCAGGAGCTGGCGATGCAGCTGCGCCGCGGCTCGGCGCGGCTGATCGAGGATGTGCCGCTGCCGACGGTCGAGCGCGCGATGGTCAAATCGCTGGAGGCCCTGCACGGTCGGCTCGAGCAGCAGGTCCACTCCGATGTCGTCACGCACCTGCTGAACGAAAAGGCCTTCACCGAGCAGGTCGACCAGGCGCTGACGGTCGCCAGGCAGGAGAAGGAAAGCCAGGTGGTCGCGTTCCTCGAGGTGCACGATCCGGCCGCCGTACAGAAGCTGCCCGAGGCCGAGCGCGAGCAGCGTCTGCGCGAGCGCGCCGCGCGGGTCAGGATCGACCTGCCGCCGGAGGCGCAGGCGGCACGCCTCGGCGAGAACCGTTTCGGGGTGTTGCTGCGCGATCACTCCCAGGGGCGCGGCTACACCGCCATCGAGAAGGTGCTGAAGGCTCTCGAAGGCGCGGAGGACAGTGTCGCCGGCGGCGGCGCGAAGGCCCGCGCCGGCCTGGTCCCGTTCAGCACCGAACCGGCAAACGCCGAGCAGATCCTGAAGTCCGCCCAGGCGGCGCTGGCGCTCGCCCAGACACCGGGGAGCACGCCGATACGCATCGTGCACGTGGACGAGCAGGGCGACACCGGCACACAGGTGACCGGCCGGCTCGGCGAGCACCTGCGCGTGGCGCTCGACAACGATCGCCTGCACCTGGCGCTGCAGCGCATCGTGCCGCAGTCACCGGGCGGTTCCTCGCTGCTTCCCACCCACATGGAACTGGTGCCGTCGATGCAGTTGCCGGGCGGGACACGCGTCAATGCCCGCGCCTTGCGCGCGGCCGCGGAGCAATTGCAGCGCTCCGCGGATCTGGACCGCTGGCTGGTCCGCGCGGCCATGCGCTGGGTCGTGGACAATCCCGACCGCCTGCCTGCCGGTGGGATGTGCATCATCGTGCTGACGGCCGAATCGCTGCGCGACCCCGCCACCGCCGCCTACATCGGGGAGGAATTCATCAACACCGCCGCGCCGCCCGGCCGGTTCTGCTTCGAGATCACCGAGCCCTCGGGCGGCGAGGCCAACCCGGAGATCACCGAACTGGTCAATGCCCTGCGCGAGTATGGCTGCCGCTTCCTGTACGGGGACTTCGGCGGCGAGGCGTCTTCTTTCAGCCGCGTCGCGGCGCTGAAGGTCAATCTCGTCCGCATCGGCCGCATGGCCATCCGCGACATCGCCAACGACAAGGGCGACGCGGCGCTGGTCAAGTCGGCGGTGGAGATGGCGCACTTCTTCGGCATGCCGGCCATCGCCGACTGTATCGACAGCAAGGCGGCGCTCGCCAAGGCGAAGGAGCTGGCCATCGAATATGCCCAGGGTGCGGCCGTTTCGCCGCTCGAGCTGGCCGTCTGAGCCGACCGGGCCGCGCCGCGGCCGGACCGAAGAATATTCCCCGCAAGGCTGCTACTATCGACTTTCTCGAATGAATTCCACGAACACACCCAACCGCATCGGCAAGTACGAGGTGACCGGCGTCGCCGGACGCGGCGCCATGGGCATGGTCTACATCGGCCGCGACCCGATCCTCGACCGCCGCGTGGCCATCAAGGTCGCCACCAACACCGACGACTCCAGCAAGCGCGGCAGGCTGGCGAAAAAGATGTTCCTCAACGAGGCACAGACGGCGGGCAGCCTCGACCATTCGCACATCCTGAAGGTCTACGACGCCGGCGAGCTCGACGACGGCTCCTTCTATATGGTCATGGAGTACATCGAGGGAGCCTCGACCCTGCGCTCGCTCTGCCAGCAGGACAACCTGGTCTCCATCGAGAGGGCCGTCGGCTATTTCCGGCAGACGGCCGATGCGCTGGATCACGCGCACAAGCACGGGATCATTCACCGCGACATCAAGCCCTCCAATCTGATGCTCACCAAGGACGGCCGCATCAAGGTCGGCGACTTCGGCATCGCCCGCCGGCTGTCGGCCGAGCAGACGCAGGTGGTCGGCTGGTTCGGCTCGCCGATGTACATGTCGCCGGAGCAGGCGCGCGACGAAGAGCTCACCGGGCGGTCGGATCTGTTCTCGCTCGGCGTGGTGATGTACCAGCTACTCACCGGCAAGCCGCCGTTCGAGGGGCGCGGTATCTCCGGCCTGATCCAGCAGGTCCTCAACAGTGAACCGACTCCCGTCCGGGAACTGCGGCCCGAGGTACCCGAGCGGTTGGCGGCGATCGTCAGGCGCTGCCTGGAGAAATCACTCGACCGCCGCTATCACACGGCGGCGGAGATCGTCGCCGATCTCGATGCGCTGAAGATCTCCGGCGACGAGCTCGAGCCGACCACGCCCGAGAAGGTCCGCATGCTCAAGTCGCTGACCTTCTTCGAGGGCTTCACCGAGGCGATGATCGGAGAGGTCGTCAAGGTGGGCATATGGCGCACCCACCCACCGGGGCACGTGTTGATCACCGAGGGTAGCAGCGATCCCGGCTTTTTCGTGGTGGTGAACGGACAGTTCTCGGTGATGCGCGGCGATCAGATCATCGGTGCCGTCAACGCGGGGGATTGCGTGGGTGAGATCGCCTATCTGGCCGAGGCGGGGACGAAACGCACGGCGACGGTAACGGCCATCTCCAAGGTCACCGTCCTGCAGATCGAGGCGAAGATGAGCGAATGGGCCTCGCTGCCGCTGCAGATGCGGCTGAATCGTGCGTTCCAGCAGGCGCTCATCAACCGGATCATGCGCGCCAACGACCGGCTGGTCTGGAGCGCCTCCAGGGGCGCCGGGACGGATGGGCCTGCCCTGCGTGTCGAGGAGGCGAGCGGCAATCCCGGCGGAAAGGACTCGGCGGACGCGTGAGAGATCGGCGCGACCCGCCCGCGGCGCGGCGGTCGTTATGCCGTATGATCGCCCGCGGACCGCGTCGAGCATGATCGGCGAGAGCGGACCCGGATGTCGCAGGGTTCGCGCCAGCGGGCATGCGATTTCGAACCACACCCGTGGCACGCAGCGCGTCCGGCTTCCGGGCAGCCGGCGGCGCGCGGGCCGATCGCCTGGAAGGAAACGTGCATGAAGATCGTCATTGCGCCTGATTCGTTCAAGGAAAATCTGACCTCGATGGAGGTTGCCACCGAGATCGAGGCCGGGCTGCGCAGGGTATGGCCGAAGGCCCGCTGCGTGAAGATACCGATGGCCGACGGCGGCGAGGGCACGGTGCAATCGCTGGTCGACGCCACCGGCGGCGAGTTCGTCGAGTGCATGGTCACCGCGCCGCTGGGCGAAACGGTCAAGGCGGTCTACGGGCTGCTTGGCGGCGGGCGCACCGCGGTCATCGAGATGGCGGCGGCCTCGGGCCTGCCGCTGGTTCCCCGTGATCGACGCAACCCGCTGCGGACCACGAGCTACGGTACCGGCGAGCTGCTGCTGCACGCGCTCCGCAGCGGGGCGCGCGAGATCATCATCGGCATCGGTGGATCGGCGACCAACGATGGTGGCGCCGGGATGGCGCAGGCGCTGGGCGTGTGTTTCATCGATGCCGCCGGCAGCCCGATCACCGAACCGCTCGGCGGCGGCATGCTCGAGCGGGTCGCGCGTATCGACATGGCGGGACTGCGGCCGGAGGTCCGGCGGTCCACCATCCATGTCGCCTGCGACGTGACCAATCCGCTGTGCGGCCCGAACGGCGCGTCGCACGTCTACGGCAAGCAGAAGGGAGCGACACCGGAGATGATCGAGACGCTGGACAGAAATCTCGCGCACCTGGCGGCGATCGTGAAGCGTGACCTCGGCATCGACGTCGCGCCGCGGCCGGGCGCGGGCGCCGCGGGCGGCATGGGCGCTGCCCTCATCGCCTTCACCGGCGCGACGCTGAAGCGCGGCGTTGAACTGGTGGTGGAGGCCACGCGGCTGGAGAAGCACATGCAGGGTGCCACGCTCGCGATCACAGGGGAGGGTCGGGTCGACTTTCAGACCGCCTTCGGCAAGACGCCCTCCGGGGTAGCCATGGCGGCGCGCCGGCACGGGGTGCCGGTCATCGCCATCGGCGGTGGTCTGGCGGACGACGCCGGCGGTGTCTTCGCGCACGGCATCGACGGCCTGGAGGCCGCGACACCGAATGCCATGGATCTGGACGTCGCCATCCGGAAATCCCGCCAGTATCTGCAGGACGCAGGTGAGCGGGTCGCGCGCCTGATCGCCATCGGCCAGCGCATGGCCCGCAAGGCCGCGGCGGGCGGACCCCGCAAGGCTGCAAGGATGCAGCCGAAGAGGAAGACGGCCGCACCAGCCGCGAAGGCGCGTGCCAGGGCCCGGCCGAAGGCGCGGCCGCGGACGGTGTCGCCGGCGTCACGCAAGACCGCCAGGAGGAGATCCGCATCGGCCGCGCGTGCGGCGCGCCGCTGACATCGCCCCGCAACGACGCAGGAAAACAAAGGCCGCCCGCAGGCGGCCTTTTTCGTCGGATCCGCCTTGCGCGCTCAGGCGGCTGCCACCGCCAGTTCGCTGATCGCGGCCACGCCGTCGGGGATGTAGGTTCCCTGCGCCGAAACGTCGACGAGCCGTACGCGATGGTCCGCGAGCGGCTCGACGACGAGATGGCGGCGCGAGACCGAGCGGCTCTCGCCCTCCAGCGTGATGTCGTTGCCCAGGCCGCGTCCCACCACCTGGCGACGGGCGCCGAGGGCGTGCTGCCGGCCCTCCGCGTCGATGAGCACGAGTTGTTCGCCCGCCACCAGGCGGGCCCGGTGGTCGGCCAGCGCCAGCGTCAGTTCCTGCCCGGGCTCGATCGTGACGATGACCGGCCGGCCGCGCGGCAGCCGCTGGAATCCATGGAGCTCGGCCCCGGCATGCGCGGGCGTCGGCATGCCCGGATCGGCCGTCTCGCCATTGGTCTGCGCGTCGATGACGATCTCCTCGTCCATGGCCTTGCCGGTCTTGTGGAAGTGGATGATGCCGAGCGCGTCACGGCGCGCGCCGAGATACTGAAGGTATTTCATCACCGCCACGCGGCGATACTCGTTCAGCTCGGGTCCCCCGGCGGCCAGCGCCTCGAAGATCGCACGCCAGCGATAGTCGGTGCTGAAGCTGCGCAGTCCCATGTCTCGCAGCGATTCGGCGATGCTCTCCGGATCCTTGTGGCAGCGCTCCAGCGCGCGCACCAGGTTGTGCTCGACCAGGCGGACGAACACTGTCTCGCGCCGTAGCGAGGCCACCGGCCGATGCAGCATCTCCACGACCTTGACCAGGGACACCGCCACGCGCCCGCTCATTGCGAACTCGAAGTCCCCCGGGTGGTTGAAGGTCAGGACCCGCTTGCCCAGTACGAGCTGGAAGGGCCTGCTGAACAGCCGTGACAAGGCGCCTTTGAGCGGTTTGTTCACGGCCTCAAAAAGACTCGATTTGACGGCTGTACTCATGCGTGTCCCCTTTAAAATCCATAAGTTATCAGTGAGTTAACAGTTTATATATATCATATTATAAATTAAGATTATGCAGTAACTAGATGAAAGTCAAGGACAATGAATGAAGAAAAGCCTGAAACTGCTAGCAGCATCGGGGGCCGGGCCGGGTGATCCCCGGTCGGGTGCGGCGGGAGGGTGGCGTCAGGGTGCGCTGCGGGCGCCCGGCGGCATCGCAGCCCCGGAAAGCGGCGCGGGGTCGGAGCCCGGTACGAGGGCGTGGCCCTGGGCGAAGTCCTCCGGGTCGCGGACGATCACGCCGGCCCGCGGCGCATGCGCGGATGCCACCGGCTCATGGGCGCTGCCGGTGCTCTGCACCACCAGTTCTCTGCGCGTGGTGTCCAGGAGGACCTGCTCGTAGAACTTGCGGAAGTCCTCCAGGGTGATCGCGCGCACCGCGTCGGCGAGCTGCAGCCGGCCATCGAAACGGTAGCGCTGCAGGTCCAGATCGCTCCAGTAGCGGTCGGTGCGCATCTGCAATCTGTCTTCGCGCGTCAGTATGCGTGAGAGCAGACCCTCGCGATGGCTCTCGAACAGCTCGGCGGGCATCGCCGCGATCGCGCTGCGGTAATCCGCCAGAAACTGCGTGATGTTGGCCTCCAGATCGGTCGGATGGGTGGTCGGCGACTGGATGAGGAAGGTGATGCCCGGCACCTCCAGCAGCGGCAGGCTGCCGGCGCTCACGACGTAACCAAGCTGCTTCTCGGTGCGCAGGTCGTTGTAGAACGGCGCCTCGAGGATCTGTGCGAGCAGTTCGAAGCGCGCCCGCTCAGCGGGCGAGCGGTCCTTGCCCTGGAAGTAGGCGACGACCGCGGAATCCGGGTGCGAGACCTCGAGCTCGCGCCGGTAGATGGTGCCGCTGTCCAGTTGCACCACCTGCCCCGGGGCGACCTCCACCGGCGTCGCCGGTTCCACCAGCGCGCTCTTGACGATGTCCCCGAGCGCCCGGGCGTCCGCGCGGCGCAGGTTGCCGTGCGCGAGGGCCTCGACCTGCACGTCGCGCAGCAATCGCGAAACGAAGGCCTTCAGCTCCCCGAGGCTGACGTGGCGCGCGGCCTGAAGCCGCTTCGCCTCCGTCCAGCTCGGGTGCACGATGAGCTTGGCGACCTCCGAGAGGATCTGTTCGTACGGATTCTCATGGCGCACGTTCTCCAGCCCGCGGACCAGGGCCTGACGCTCGCGCGCCAGCGCCTCCTCGGTGAGGAACGGGTCGCGCAACGCCTCCACGATGCGGGTCAGGAGCAGTGCGAGCTTGTCGTCATAGCCGCTGATGCGCACGGTGAATCCGCGAATGTGCGGGTAGAGGCTGTAGCTCAAGCCCGCGAGCTGCGCAGCATACGAAAACTCGTTGAGCTCGTCGCTCACCAGTTGCGTGTACAGGCTGGTGAGCACCGCGTGCTCGGCGCTGTCGTTCGCCGCCGGTGTGCGCACGGAAAAATAGAAATCGGCGCGCGGCTGCCTGAACGTTTCGTCCTGCTTGAACCACAACTCGTAGCCCGGCTGCTGATCGATGCGCACCGGGATGGCGGTGGCAGCGGCGTCCGCGGTCTTCAGCGCCGTGTTCTCGGGAATGAAGGGGTTCGGACCCGGCAGCACGAGATCGCTGCTGATGTCGGCCGCGGCCCAGCGTGCGAGCGTGACGGGTTGCATCGCGCGGACGGCGTAGGCGGTGTCGTACCACGGATCGCGCCGGTCGGTCTTCACGCCCTTGGCGGTGACCACCATCAGCATGTTCTCGGGGCGAAGACAGGCGAGATAGCGCCGTATCAGGTCCTCGTCGAAATCCATCATCAGGTAATGCGCCTGCACGACGTCCTGCGGTGCGACCCGGCCGAGCGTCTCGGCGAGATCGATGACGGAATGCAGCGCGGAATCCTTCTGGTCGAACTGGAACGCGATCTGAGCCAGCCTGGCCTGCTCCGCGTAGCGCCATCGCTGCACGCCGTCGCGCTCGATCAGGCGCAGCGTCTGGAAGACGAGCTCGACGATGTCCTCCACGTGCCCAAGCCCCTCCTCGCTCAGGCGTATCGAGAGCGACACGGTGGCGCCGTCGCTGTCGTCACGGCCGAGCCCCGCGCCGAGCTCATCTGCCCAGCCCCTGGCCTTCAGGGAGGAGAGCAGGCTGCCCTCACCCTCGTGGCCGAGCAGATTGGCGATGTAGTCGATCGGTTTCTGACGGTAATACGGCGCGACGGCCGGGACCGGGAAGTACAGCTGCAGCTGACGCTCCTCGCGCAGCGGCTCCACGTCGAGCCGCAGCGGCAGGCGCCCCGGCTCGAACAGCGGCGCATCGATGGCGAGCCGAGTGACCTTGCGGTTCTCGACCTTCTCGAAGCGTGACCTGACCCACTCCTCGAGCCGGGGAAGCGGCTCCTTGCCCAGCACGGCCAGGGTCATGAGGTCCGCGGAGTAATGTCGCCGGTAGAAATCGATGAGCTCATCGCGTATGGCGCTGCCGTCGCGGTCCGAGAGTGTCTCGAGGCTGCCGACGGCGAACTTCGAAAACGGATGCCGCGGATTGACCACCTGCTGCAGGGCCGAATACAGCCGCCGGTCGTCGTCCTTGATGCGGGCCTTGTACTCGGAGTGCACCGCGTTCTTCTCGCGCTGCACGTAGTCCGCCGTGAACAGCGGCGCGATGAAGAACTGCGCGAACCGGTCGAGCGCCCCCTCGAGGTGGTCCTTGTCGATGCTGAAGTGGTAATTGGTGTTCTCGAAGGCCGTGTAGGCGTTCTCAGTGCCGCCGTGGGCGTTCATGAACTCGTCGTACTCGCCGGCCTTCGGATACTTCGCCGTCCCCAGGAACAGCATGTGCTCGAGGAAGTGGGCGAGCCCCTGGCGTTCGGGCGGGTCGCTCGCGCTGCCTACGCCCACGCTCAGGGCGGCGGCGGACTTGTCGGCCTCGGGGTCGGAGACCAGCAGCACCTTCATGCCGTTGGTCAGTTGCAGGTACTTGAACTCCCGCGTGTCGCTGGGCGACTTGACCACCGCGACGGCGGCCGCCGGCGGGGCGCAGGCGAGCGCAAGCAGCGCGCAGAGGGCGGGAAGCAACAGCGAAGGTCTGAGGAGTCGGGCCGGCATCGCGCAGTAGTGCTGCATTTCCCGGGCCGGATGCCGGCGCCGGTATTCAGGGTTGGAGGCGCGCCCGGGCGGCAGGTTCAGCCCGTCGGTCGCCGCCCCGGGGTACGGGCTCACCTACCTGCCCATGAGGCGCAGGATGAACGGCGCCCACGCTGCCAGCATGATCAGGAGCAGGGCGGTCTCCAGCCAGAGGATCCGGCGGTAGCGCCGCCGCTCCGGAACCGGGCGGTCGAGCATGAAGACGCGGGTCATGGTGATGTCCAGCGGCAGCGAGAACGCCAGCATCGCCATGATGGTTGGCGCGATGACGGAGGGTCCGAGCATCCAGCCGGTCTGGACCCGCCCGTCCGCGAACGGGGCGCAGGCGATGACGACCAGGGTCACGAGGAGCAGCAGCGTCCGCAGGACACCGAAATATCGAAAAAAGGCCAGGACCGCGCGCATTTGCCAAATCTCTCCGATTCAGCGATAAAGCATATCATCCATGGGGCATCAGGGGAGCACCGCGTGACCATCGATCCTTCACATACCCAGAACATGGCCGTGTTCTGCGATTTCGAGAATATCGCGCTCGGCTGCCGCGATGCCAAGTACGAGAAATTCGATATCAAGCGTCTCATCGAGCACCTGTTGCTGAAGGGCAGCATCATCGTCAAGAAGGCGTATTGCGACTGGGAGCGGTACAAGGAGTACAAGCAGCCGATGCACGAGGCCTCCTTCGAACTCATCGACATTCCCCATGTCCGGCAGTCGGGCAAGAACTCCGCCGACATCCGCATGGTCGTCGACGCGCTCGACCTCTGCTATACCAAGCTGCACGTGGACACCTTCGTGCTCATCAGCGGCGACTCCGACTTCTCCCCGCTGGTGTCCAAGCTGCGCGAGAACAACAAGACCGTCATCGCGGTGGGGGTGAAGAATTCCACCTCGGATCTGCTGATCTCCAATTGCGACGAATTCATCTTTTACGACGACCTGGTGCGCGAGCAGCGCCGGCGCAGCAGCCGCGGCGGCGCGCGCAGCGGCAGCGGGACGCGGCGGCGTCGGGAGAAACCTGCGGCCAGCGACGAGACGCAGGCGGCCGAGCCGCAGGGTGCCGAGGTCCAGGCGGAGTTCAAGGAGGAAGACAGGAAACAGCAGGCCCTCGACCTGGTCGTGGAGACCGCCGAGGCGATCATGGGCGAGCGCAGCGTCGATGAGAAGCTCTGGGGTTCGATGGTCAAGCAGGCCCTGAAGCGTCGCAAGCCCGGTTTCAAGGAGTCCTACTACGGCTTCTCCACCTTCAGCGAACTGCTGGAGGAGGCGCAGCAGCGGCGCCTGCTCGCGCTGGAGCGTGACGAGAAATCCGGGGGTTACATCATCACCCGCCTGCAGCCGCCCGGGGAGGCCGAGGCATGAAGTTGACGGACTTCGGCCGCCGCTACGGTGGCAGTTCCGGTACCCGGCAGTTGATGGAGGACCTCGGCTCCGCGCTCGACGGCTCGCTCGACGTGCTGATGCTGGGCGGCGGGAACCCCAGCCACATCCCGGCGGTGCAGGAGTTGTTCCGCCACCGTGCCCTGCAGATCGCCTCGGATGCGCGCCTGTTCGCCCAGACGGTCGGAAACTATGACGCGCCGCAGGGCCAGCGCGATTTCGTCGCGGCGCTGGTCGCGATGCTCAATCGCGAATACGGCTGGGGCCTCACACGGCGCAATGTCGCGCTGACCCACGGCAGCCAGTCCGCCTTCTTCATGCTGTTCAACATGTTCGCCGGACCCTGTGCCGACGGCACGATGCAGCACATATTGCTGCCGGTTACACCCGAGTACATCGGCTATGCCGACCTGGGTCTCAGCGACGACATGTTCGTGGCGCGCCGCCCGGCAATCGAGCTGCTCGATCGAGCTCAGTTCAAGTATCACGTCGACTTCGAGGGTCTGCGTGTGGATGCCGGCATCGGCGCGATGTGCGTGTCGCGGCCCACCAATCCGACCGGAAACGTGCTGACCGACGCGGAGATCGACGCACTGGTCGCGCTGGCGCGCGCCGCCGACGTGCCGCTCATCATCGACGGCGCCTACGGCACGCCGTTCCCGGACATCATCTTCACCGCCGCACGCCCGGTGTGGAACGAGCAGGTCATTCTCTGCCTGAGCCTCTCCAAGATCGGGTTGCCGGGCGTGCGCACGGGCGTGGTGATCGCGGCCGAGCCGGTGATCGACGCGCTCACCGGCATGAATGCCATCCTGCACCTGTCGACCGGCAGCGTCGGGCCGGCGCTCGCGCAGCAGATGGTCGAGAGTGGCGAGATACTCCGGAGCAGCCGCGATCTGGTCAACCCCTATTACAGCGCCAAGGCCGAACGCGCGCTGCGATGGGTGGAGGAGTTCTTCGCCGGTTGCAGCTACCGCGTGCACCGACCCGAGGGCGCCTTCTTCCTCTGGCTTTGGTTCGAGGGATTGCCGATCACCAGCGCCGGGCTGTATCAGCGGCTGAAGGCGCGGGGAGTGGTCGTGCTTCCCGGACACCATTTCTTCCCCGGCCTGCGCGAGGCGTGGCCCCACCGGCACGAGTGCATACGCGTGAGCTACACGCCCGAGGATGACGTCGTGCGCCGCGGGCTGGCCGTCATCGCCGATGAGGTCCGCGCCATCTACGCCGGCGCCGGTGCCCATGACCGGAGACGACAGCAAGCCTAGAACCGCGCCCCGCCGGCTCGGGCGCACGGGGGCGGCCGTGCACCCGATCGGTCTCGGCGCCATGCCCCTGTCGCTGGAGGGACGCCCTGCCCCCGAGCAGGCCTGCGAAGTGATCCGTGCCTTCGTCGAAGGCGGGGGCACGCTCATAGACACGGCCAACGTCTATTGCATCGACGACGGCGAGATCGGCCACAACGAACGGCTGATCCGCGACTGCGTGCGGCGTCTCGGCGTCCGCGACAGGGTGTTGATCGCGACCAAGGGCGGACTGACGCGTCCCCAGGGGCGCTGGGAGACAGATGGCCGCCCGGCATGGATCCGCGCCTCGTGCGAGAAAAGCCTCGAGGACCTGGACGTGGCGTGCATCGATCTGTATCAACTGCACGCAGTAGACCCGAAGGTGCCATTCACCGACACCCTGGGCGCGATGGTGCGGCTGCGCGAGGAAGGCAAGGTGCGCAGCATCGGTCTGTCGAACGTCGACGCCGGACAGCTGCAGACGGCAATGCAACACGTGGAGATCGTCTCGGTGCAGAATCGCTGCCATCTGCTGGCGGCGCGCGATCTCGCCTCCGGACTCATCGATCTCTGCGCCCGAAACGGCGTCACCTACATCGCGCACAGCCCCGTGGGCGGTCACCATGGCCACGTCGAGCTGGCGCGTCAGCAACTGTTGCAGGAGCTGGCCGCAAGGCATGGCTGTACGCCGTACGGCATCGCGCTCGCCTGGCTGCTGGCGCTGGGCGATCACGTCATACCCATACCCGGGGCGAGCAGGGTGCAGAGCATCCGCGACAGTCTTGCGGCGACCCGCATCCGGCTCGACAACGCGGAACTGGCGCGCCTCGATGCGATGGCGCGACGGTGAGGCGAGCTATCCGACGCTCTGCCTGGCGCGCTCGACGCGATTGCGGCCCTGCTGCTTGGCGCGATAGAGGGCCGTGTCGGCGGCGCTGAGCAGCCGGCGGGAGTGGGCGTCGCCGTCGCCATCGGTCCCGGTGTAGGTCGCGACCCCGATCGAGGCAGTGACGGCGAGCAGGTCGATCGAACCGCTGATGGCGACCGGTGCCTCTGCGATGGCCCGGCGTATGCGTTCGGCGACGTCGGCGGCGCGTGCGAGATCGGCCTGCGGCAGCAGCACGGAAAACTCCTCCCCGCCGTAGCGCGCGACGACGTCCGCGCCGCGCAGCTGCGATCGGATCCGCTGCGCGATCACCTGCAGGACCTCGTCGCCGACGGCGTGGCCGTAGCGATCGTTGACCCTCTTGAAATGATCGACGTCCACGAACAGGCAGCCCAGCGGCGCGCGCGCGCGTTGCGCGCGCATCATCTCCTCGTCGAGGCGCTGATCGAAGTAGCGCCGGTTGCCGACCGCGGTCAGGGCATCGGTGAGGCCCAGGTGCCGCAACTGTTCGCGGTGGATGGCGGTCTCCAGGCAGATGGAGATGACCGCGGCCAGGTGCTGCAGGAAGTCGGTGGCGAGCGAATGATGAAAGCGATCGGGATCGTGGCTGCCGATGGCGTAGGCACCCAACCAGCGTCGTCCGCGCAGCAGCGGCAGCAGCGCGACGCTCGCGGGCGGCGCCTCGGGGTGCGCGAAGAGATCCTCGTGGCGTTCCGGCTGGTATCGTCCCAGCCTCGGCAGGGGCTCGCGCGCGGCGAACGCGGCGGCGCATTCCGGCGCATCGGCCAGCCAGCGCACCCGCGCGCCGCTCGGGCGGTCGGCCTGATCGCCGGAGAGCAGCAGGCGTCTCACCTCGTGGTCGCCATCGAGCAGGTGCAGACCGACGGCGTCCCAATCCATGTTCACGGGCACCTGCACCAGCAGAAGGTCCACCAGTTCATCCAGGCCGTCTGCAGACATCAGCGCCAGTTCCAGGGCGCGGAACCGCCGCCACGCGGCCTCGTTATGGCGCGCTGCGCCGATCAGCTTCTCGAGGCGTGCGCCCGGGGGCGGCGATCCGGGGTGGGCATTCTCGGCGCTGGTGGAGGAGAACTGCAGATGCAATTGCGTCCTCACGCCCCGCCCCTGCCGCCCATCCGCGCGGTTGCGGCGATCGACGGCCACGAGGATGCGGCGCGCCGATCACTCCGCCGGCGAGGTGGATGCCGCTGCGGTGCTGGCCTGTTGGGCGAACGTGGCGGGGACGACCAGATCGTCGAGGATGCGCGCGGACTCCTGCAACACCAGGTCGGTCGCGTTGTCGGGTTTCTTCTCGCCCAGCTCATCCTCGGGGTCTTCGCTCTTGGGCGGCGCCTGGCCGGTGGCCGCCCGGAAACGCTCTTCGCGCGCCTTCTGCTCCCGCTCGGCCCGCTCCTGCTCCTGCTTGCGCACGCTTTCCAGCAGCGACAGCGTCGTCTTCTCCCTCGCCTCGCGCACGGCGCGCTCCTCCTCGAGCAGCACCTGGAAGGCACGGTCGTTCTTGAGCCTTTGCTGATGCAAGGAGCGTGCCCTGGTGAACTCCGATACCGGCGCCTGCGCCGGCGAGTAATTCGCCGCCTCGATCCGCGCCCACGGCAGCGCATTCGGCAGCGCGCGCTCACCCTCGTCATCGGCGCCCAGGGCGGTCGGGAAGCTGATGTCGGGCAGCACTCCGCGGTGCTGCGTGCTGTCGCCGGCGACGCGGAAGAACTGCGCGATCGTGGCTTTCAGCTGGCCGAGCTGCGCGTCGTCGTCGTTGTCGTATTCGCCGAGATTGATGAGATTCTGCACGGTGCCCTTGCCGAAGGTGGGCTCGCCGACGATGACCCCGCGGCGATAATCCTGGATGGCGCCGGCGAAGATCTCCGATGCCGAGGCGCTGTTGCGGTCCACGAGCACGGCCAGAGGTCCCGCGTACGCGACGTCGGGGTCCGTGTCCCTCTCGATATGCACCGTTCCGTCGGAGTTGCGCACCTGCACGACCGGGCCGGTGGTGATGAACAGCCCGGTCAGCTCGGTGGCCTCGGTCAGCGAGCCGCCGCCGTTGCCGCGCAGATCGATGATGATTCCTTCCACGCCCTGGCCCTCGAGTTCGCCGATGAGCCGCCGGACGTCGCGCGTGGTGCTGCGATAGTCCTCGTCGCCGCGGGCCCTGGCCTCGAAGTCCTGGTAGAAGGTCGGCAGATTGATGACGCCGACCTTGACGGTCTTGTCGCCCTTCGGAATCTCGATGACGGATTGCTTCGCCGCCTCGTCTTCCAGCTCGATCCTGCTGCGGGTGAGCGTGACGACCTTCGCCTTGGCGCTCGCGGGCATGCCCTTCGGGAGCACCTGCAGGCGCACGATCGAGTCCTTCTTGCCGCGGATCAGATCCACCACGTCGTCGATGCGCCAGCCGATGACGTCGACGAACGGCTCGTTCAGGCCCTGGCCGACGGCGATGATGCGGTCGTCCTCGTGGAGCACGCCGCTCTTGTCCGCGGGGCCGCCCTTGAGGATCTGCCGGACCAGCGTGTACTCGTTGTCCGACTGCAGGATCGCGCCGATGCCCTCGAGCGAGAGGCTCATGCGTATGCGGAAGTTCTCCGAGGTTCGCGGCGAGAAGTAGGAGGTATGCGGCTCCACGGAGGCCAGGTAGGCATTGATGAACAACTCGAAGACGTCGTCGGCGTTGAGCTGATCGGTGCGCCGCGCCAGGTCCTCGTAACGCTTGTCCAGCGTCTCGCGGATCTCCTTGTCCGCCTTGCCGGCGAGCTTCAGGCTGAGATAGTCGTTCTTGACCCGCTTGCGCCAGAAATCGTCGAGCTCGGCCTCGGAGGCCCACGGCGCCTTGGCGCGATCGAAGTTGAACTCCTCCCTGACGCTGAAATCGAGCGGCTTGGCGAGCACCGCGCGCGCGAATCGCGAGCGTGCCTCGACGCGGTCGCGGAGGGTGAGGAAGATGTCGAAGGCAGGCTGCAGCCGGCCCGCCTCGAGCAGATCGTCGAACTGCGTTTCCCGCCTGCGGAATTCCGCCACGTCCGCGCTCGTGAAGTAATTGCGATTCGGATCGAGCGTCTCGAGGTAGCGTTCCAGTATCTGGACCGACAGCGCGTCGTCCAGCGCCACCTTGCGGTAGTGATAGTTGGCGATGAAATGCAGAACCAGCTCGGTGGCGCGCGCGTGCGCCTCGGACGGCACCAAAGCGCTGCGCGCCACCGTCGGCGACGGTGTTGCCGCGGCCGCGCCGACGAAGAACCAGAGTATGGCGGCGCCGAGGAGGGCAGGCATGCGCCTCCCGGCGCGGGATGTGTGTGGAGGTGCGTCCTGGTGGTGACGTCCGGCAGTGAGGCTCATGGGCTCGTATTCTAGCGTATATAAGGGGCTGCGGTTCCTGTAGGACCCGTCACAGGCGTCGCGGTTCAGCCCTCCGCCGGCGGGGTTGCAGCGGTCGAACTCGCTGATATCCTGAAGGTCCCTTTCGAGTGTCCGGTACCGTCGGCCGCGTGATGATGATGGGCGAGCATGCAAGTGTCCTGCCGAATGGTGCGTTGCCGCGGGGCGCGACGGCCGGCGAGGGGGCCCGCTGCTCGCGGCTGGCGGCATCCACCGTCGTGCACGCACTGCTGCTCGCCCTGGTCGCGGCCACTTCCGCCTGCCAGCGCAAGGCGCCGCCGCCCTCACCGGAACAGCTGGCGCTGCAGAAGGTTCAATGCGACCCCGAGAATGCCGGCCTGACACTGCCCCCGGGTTTCTGCGCCGTCCAGGTGGCGGACTATTTCGCCAACCTGCGGGGGCTGGCGGTCGCTGACAACGGCAACGTGTACGGCGCCATGATCAATCGCCGCCTGGGTATCGCCGGCCTCGTTGCCCTGCGCGACGAGGATGGCGACGGTCATGCGGACACGATAGAGCAGTTCGGCGATCAGGGTGGCGTGGGCCTGGAGGCCCGCGGCGAGTTCCTGTACCTCGGGACGGACGGGGCGATCCTTCGCTACCGGCTCGACGAGGCTCTGGTGCCGCGCGCGAACCCGGAGGTGATCGTGGGTGGGCTGCCGGCGGCGGAGCCGCACGCCTCCAAGACGATGGCGTTCGACGACGCCGGCGGCATGTTCGTGAGCGTGGGCGCGCCGTCCAACGCCTGCCAGAAGGTCGATCGAAGTCCTGGCGCCGCGGGCCAGGATCCCTGTCCGCAGCTCGAACACGCCGCGGGCATATGGCGGTTCCTGGCCGACGTCACCGGGCAGACCTTCGCGCAGGGAGAGCACTACGCGAGCGGCATACGCCACGCCCTGGCCATGGACTGGCAGCCCACGGAGCGGCAGCTTTATGTCGTCCAGCACGGCCGCGATCAGCTGAGCGAGCTTTGGCCGCAGCTCTACACCACCGAGCAGGGCAATCAGCTGCCGGCCGAGGAGATGCTTCGCGTCACACGCGGCGCGCGTTACAGCTGGCCATACTGCTATTACGATCCGGAACAACGCCGCCGCGTCCTGGCACCGGAGTATGGCGGCGACGGGATGCGCGTGGGTCGCTGCGGCGACTACCCCGAGCCGGCCGCCGTCTTCCCCGCGCACTATGGACCCAACGACATGCTGATATATCGCGGCAGCCAGTTTCCCCGCCGCTACCGCGGCGGTGCCTTCATCGCCTTCCACGGCGCCTACGAGCACATGGGCGGCGGCCGCAGCGGATACCAGGTGGTCTTCGTGCCGATGGAAAATGGCACCATGGGCGATGACTGGGAAGTATTCGCCGACGGGTTCGCCGGCAAGGCGCGACCGGGGGAGGAGGCAGCGCCCGCGCATCGGCCGACCGCGCTGGCCGAGGGACCCGATGGCTCGCTGTACGTGGCCGATTCGGTCAGCGGACGGATCTGGCGAATCGTTTATCGCGCCACCAAGCCGCCGCCGGCGGCCGTCCCGCCTATCCCTGGACCAGGTAGCGCGGCAGCGCCTCCTCGAAATCAGGGAAATACAGATGGATGACGTTCAGGTCGAAACTGGGAAGGATCTCGTTACGCGATTCGCGTTCGAGCAGGAAGCGGAAGGCCGCCTCGACGCACTGCTCCTGGGTGTAGCGCCCGCCGGTCAGCTTTTTGTATGTTCCGTCGGTGAGCGTGACACGGTGACGGGAGCGACCGCCTGCATCCTCGACCTGCACGGTGAAGACGAGCGGGTCTCCGCCGGCGCCGCTGCTCTCAACCTTGATACTTTGGCTCATGTTCGCACGCTTTTGAACGGATTTTTCGGCCATTATAGCCTTGTTCACGCTGCTGGCGACAACAATCTGGCGTCGGTAGCGGGCGGTTGTCGGCGAACAGGGGCGCAACGGCGCTCCCAGGGACCTTCATCGCCGGGGCGCCGATGAACGCGAAGCGCATCGGGACGGTCTGCCTGCTGCTCGCGCTGGACGCCGGCACTGCCTGCCGTGCGGTCGAGGCGGATGGTCCCCCGACGGATTCCGCGATGGCCGGCCTGGAAGCGGGTCGCGATTTTCTGCCGCCGTATCCCGGCCGCCTGATCGATCTCGGCAGCCACCGGCTGCACCTGTACTGCATGGGCGCGGGCAGTCCGACCGTGCTGCTCGAGGCCGGGTTGGGCGGCCTGTCGCTGGAGTGGCGGCCGGTCCAGACGGCGCTCGCGCAGGAGTACAGGGTCTGCAGCTACGACCGTGCCGGCTACGGTTGGAGCGATCCCGGTCCGGCGCCGCGTACCGTGGATCGGATCGTCGCGGAGCTGCGGGAGATGCTGGTACGCGCGGGAGAGCCGCCCCCCTACGCCGTCGTCGGCCATTCATTCGGCGGTTACGTCGCGCAACTGTTCGCCAAGCGGTATCCCCGCGAGGTAGAAGGCGTGGTGCTGGTGGATTCCTCGCACCCGGACCAATACCGCAGGTTCCCGCGCGACTATCAGCAGATGTACGACCGTGGTACACGGCGTCGCAGCAGTTGGGGAGCGAGCATCGCACTGCCGGAGCATTATCCCGAACCGTGGCGGCCGCTGGCGGAAACACTGATGCGGCAGCCGAAGACGTTGCGGGCGCTGCGCCTGGAGTACCGCAGCTTCGTGCGCAGCGGCGAGCAGGTGGCCGCAGCCGGGGCAATGCCGGTCGTACCGGCGGTCGTGCTCACGCGCGGGGATCGCGAATGGCCCGAGGGCGCCGGCGGCGATGCCATGGAGGCGGTGTGGCCGGAGCTCCAGCGCGAACTGGCGGCCGCAATGCCGCTCAGTCACCACTTCGTCATCGGCGGCAGCGGCCATCACATACACCTCGACCGGCCGGCGGCCGTCGAGCAGGCGGTACGGTTGATCGTGGAGGACGGTGAGTGCAGGGCCGTGCTCGCATCGGCGCCGGCGCTGGCGGGAACACGCCACTGCTGAGTCATGCCGGGCCGTGCTCACCCGCCGTGGGCACGCACGCCTGAGCTCGGCGACTCAAGTCTCCGGCCGCCGCGGCCGATATCCGGGACGTACATGGAGCCCCCGGGGGAGATTCAGATGGCGCGTCGTCCAGCCGGTATTGATGTGATGCAAACGCGCGCCGCCGCGCCGGCCCGACTGCAGTTGCTCGTGATGTGGATGATCGCAGCGGCGATGCCGGTCAACGCGCAGACGCCGCAGCCAGCCGACCCGGTGGGGAGGGCGATCGGCAACGAGGCGCGGAAACTCCAGGACTTCGTGGTGGGTCCACAGTACCGCGAATGGCCCGCGCCGGGCACCTCGGACTGCGCGCAGATCTACGAGGAGATCGTGCGGCTGACGCCGTACACCTATAACTACAAGCCGGACTTCTATGACGATCCGCGCAATGCCGCGCTCGGCCTGCTCGGCATGGTCTATCCCGAGGCGTTCTACGTGTGGGGATACACTGCGCTCGACAACTACTCGGAAGGCCGGCGGATCGCCGACACCCGGATGCACATCGACAGCCTGCGGCGGGCCTCCGCGCAGCAGGACTGCTGGGTTCGAGAGTAGCGCGGCGGCGGCCGGTTCCCGCTCGCGCCGCGCGCGTGACCGCGCTCAACCGAGAGAAGAGAGCTCGCGCTCCAGCAGTGCGGGGTCGCCGATGTTCAGCTCCACCATGCGCCTGAGGAAGGTGATGCTGTCGATGTCGATATGGTGGCAGGCGAACCCGATGTGATCCCCCTCGACATGGGCGACGCGGCATTCCATGACGACCGGCGCCTCTGCGCCTTCCAGCCGAATGGCGAGCCGGCAGTCCGCGCCGACGACGGGCGACCAGTTCGCCGGCCGCCCGGTGAGCGCGCCTTTCAGCGAGAGATCCACCAGACGCGCGCGCGCGACCGTTCCGGGGTCGGTGATGGTCACCTCGCCCTGCAGCGGTATGCGTTGAAAGTGCCGCTTGTTCCCGGTGCTCATGCGATGTCCCGCGCCCGTGGCCGCCCGGGCGCGATTATACGGCCTCAAGCTCCGGGACCGGAGCCCCGCGTGTCGGCCGACCCCGGTGCCGGCGTCTCCGCGGCGGTCAGCGTGATCATGAGGCGCGCCGTCTTGACCGACTGTCCGGTGGTCTGTACCACCTCGATGGTATAGGGGCCCAGCCGCAGTCCGGTGCCGGGCTGAGGGATGCTCTCGAGCGTCTCGAGGATGAGGCCGTTGAGCGTCTTGGGACCGTCGGTCGGCAGCTTCCATTTGACCACCCGGTTGATCTCCCTCACGGTGGCCGAACCGTCGACCAGGTAGCTGCCATCCTCCTGCAGGTGGATGTCGCGCGAGAAGGCCAGCGGATCGGTGGTGAACTCCCCGACGATCTCCTCCAGCAGATCCTCCAGCGTCACCAGCCCCTGCAGATCGCCGTATTCGTCGACGATGAGAGCGACGCGCTCCTTCTGGCGCTGAAAATTGAGCAGCTGCGTGTGCAGCGGCGTGCCGATGGGAACGTAGTAAGGTTCGTCGAGCGCCGCCTCGATCTCCTCCACGGTCAGCCGGCGGTCATCCGCCAGCAGCCTGGGCAGGCGCCGTATGTGCAGTATGCCGACGATATGATCGATGCTTTCGCGATAGATCGGGATGCGGGTGTGCCTGCAGGTGGTCAGTTCCTCGATGATCTCGGTGATTCCGGCGTTCAGATCGATGCCGGTGATCTCGTTGCGCGGCACCATGATGTCCTCCACCGTCCCCTTTTCCAGATCGAGGATGGCGAACAGCATCTGCTGGTGCCTGCGCGGGATCATGGCGCCGGCCTCGGCGACCACCGTCCGCAGCTCCTCCCGGCTGAGCGCCATCTCCCCGACCTGTTCGGGGTGCACACCGGCCAGGCGCAGTATCGAATTGGCGGCGGCGTTGAGCGGCCAGACGACCACGGGGTATACGACCCTCATCAGGGGACGCAGCACGAACGACGCCGGGATCGCGATGCGCTCCGCCCGCAGTGCGGCCAGGGTCTTGGGCATCACCTCGCTGAACAGGAGCATGACGATGGTCAGCACCAGCGTGGCCGTGGCGGCGCCGCCGTCGCCCATCAATCGCAGACCGATGATGGTGGCGATGGCGACGGCGGCGTTGTTGACCGTGTTGTTGCCGACCAGCAGCAGGCCGATCAGCCGGTCCGGCCGCTCGAGCAGTTCGACGGTGCGTATGGCGCCCTTGTGCCTCTTTGCCGCCAGGTGCCGCAGCCGATAGCGGTTGACCGCCATCATCGCGGTCTCCGAGGCGCTGAAGCACGCCGAGAGGATCAGCATGATTATCAACGCCAGAAACAGCGTGCCTAGGGAAATGTCATACACGGGGCGACTCCATGATCACGGGTTGTGAGGTTCCGGAGGCAGGCGTCCTGGAGGCGGATGCCGGTCCCCGCCGGCATCACACGCGCTTCAGTATCAGTTGAAGCACGACTTCCGATCCGAAGAATCCGACGGCGAGCAGCAGGAATCCCGCCAGTGTGTAGCGCACGGCCGTCCGTCCCCGCCAGCCGCGCAGATAGCGGCCCCAGAGCAGCACCGCGAACACCAGCCACGCGAGCATGGACAGGACGGTCTTGTGGACCAGGTGCTGGGCGAACAGGTCATCCACGAACATGAAACCGCTCAGCAGGCCCAGGGTGAGCAGGAACAGCCCGACGTTCAGCAGCTGGAAGAGTAGGACTTCCATGGTCGCCAGCGGCGGCAGTACCCGCATGATCCTGATCGGACGCTTCCTGCGCAGCTGACGATCGGCGATCGCGATGAGCACGGCCTGGAACGCGGCGATCATGAGCAGGCTGTAGGCCACCAGCGACAGCGCGATGTGCAGGTCCACGCCCCTGGGCATCTGCCCGGTCACCGCGTGGCCGCGACCGAAGAGCCACTCCAGCGCCAGCGAGACCGCCGCCAGCGGCAGGAGCCCCAGCAGCAGCATGTGCATGGGCCGGGCGATGTTGGCGATCAGCGCGAACACCGCGACCATCCAGCCGACCAGCGAGGCGGTGTTGAACACGCTGACGTTCAGGCCCTGCGGCGTCAGCATGGCCTGGTACAGGACGATGCCGTGGATGAGCACGGCCGCCGCGGCGATGATCAGGTGCATGCCCGAGAGGGTGGGGCGAGTGCCGCCGCCGGCCCTGGCGTCGAGGGCCAGCACGCCGGTGGCGAGCAGGTAGAGCACGATGGCGGCCAGGCTGAGTACGGCGGAACTCATGGCAGCTATTGTACGCGTAGTGGGGGCGGGGCGCGGAAGGGCGCGCGGCTGCGGCCAGCCGGGAAACGGGTGCGCGCCGGCCGGCTATCCGTTAGGATTCCCCGCGTCCAACCGGGGTGTTACGGAGAATTGAATGTTTGACAATCTCTCGCAACGACTGAATCGCGTCGTCAGGAACCTGCGTGGCCAGGGCCGCATCACGGAGGAGAACATGCAGGACACCCTGCGCGAGGTGCGCATGGCGCTGCTGGAAGCGGACGTCGCGCTGCCGGTGGTTCGGGAGTTCATCGAGCACATACGCCAGCGCGCCATCGGCGAGGAGGTGTTCGCCACGCTGACGCCGGGGCAGGCCCTCATCCGGATCGTGCGCGACGAGCTCACGCGCATCATGGGCGAGGCCAACAGCGCCCTCGATCTGCGAACCACGCCGCCGGCGGTGGTGCTGATGGCGGGGCTGCAGGGTTCGGGCAAGACCACGACGGCCGCCAAGCTCGCGCGACGGCTCAAGGAGGAGGACCGCAAGAACGTCCTGCTGGTGAGCGCGGACGTCTACCGTCCGGCGGCCATCGAACAGCTCGCGATCCTCGGCCGCGAGATCGGCGTCGACGTGTTTCCCAGTCACGCCGGGCAGAAGCCGATCGAGATCGTCGGCGCCGCCCTGCAGCACGCCCGCACCCAGTTCAAGGACGTGCTCATCGTCGACACGGCGGGGCGCCTGCACATAGATGCGGAGATGATGGAGGAGATCAGGGGGCTGCATGCGGCCGTGAATCCCGTCGAGACCCTGTTCGTGGTCGACAGCATGATGGGTCAGGACGCCGTCAACACGGCCAGGGCGTTCAACGAGGCGTTGCCCGTCACCGGCATCGTCGTCACCAAGACCGACGGCGACGCCCGCGGCGGCGTGGCGCTGTCGGTGCGACAGGTCATCGGCAAGCCCGTCAAGTTCCTCGGCGTGGGCGAAAAGACGGGCGCGCTCGAGGCGTTCTTCCCCGATCGGGTGGCCTCGCGCATCCTCGGCATGGGCGACGTGCTCGGTCTCATCGAGGAGGTGGAGAAGTCCGTCGATCGCGACAAGGCGGTGGAGTTCGCCGACAAGCTGCGCAAGGGCAAGGGGTTCGATCTGAACGACCTGAAGGAGCAGATGCAGCAGATGCGCAAGATGGGCGGCGTGGCTGCGCTGGTGGCCAAGCTCCCGGGCATGACCGAGCTGCCGAAGCAGGCCATGGAGCAGACCGGTGACGTGCAGATGAAGAAGATGACCGCCATCATCGATTCGATGACGCCGCAGGAGCGGCGCTTCCCGGATCTCATCAAGGCCTCGCGCAAGCGGCGCATCGCCACGGGGTCGGGCACGGAGGTACAGGACGTCAACCGCCTGTTGCGGCAGTTCGATCAGATGCAGAAGATGATGAAGAAGATGGGCAAGAAGGGCGGCATCGCCGGGCTCATGCGCAACATGAAGCGCAACCCCCCGCCCGGCATGCCCTTCTGACCGGCGGCAGGTCCGCAATCGCACGCGCGCCTGAGCTCCGGCGCGCGCGATGGCGAGTCAGTGCGTGACGGGATTCTGCGCGGCGTGGTCGAGGAGAAACTGATCCACCAGCGCGGCGACCTCGCCATTGATGAGTCTCAGGTCCAGATCCACCTTCCAGCCGGTAGTCCCGCGCGACCACACCGTCTCGGTGATGAACGATGAGGAATTCGGGCCCAGCGGGATCTTCTGCCGCAACTGCAGGCTGGTCGAGCAGGAGTACATGCCGAAGTCCAGCTCGTTGGCGTGCAGGGTGAGCTCCATCAGCGCCGCCGCCGGGTCTCGCAGCGCCTGTTCGGCCGGGATCACGAGTATGCCACGGGCGTGCAGGCGCGACTCCACCATCTCCCTGACGCCCCTGGCGCTCAGCCCGAAGCGCTCGAACTCCGGATCGAACCCGCGCGTGGACACCGCCACGCTGCGCACGCCCTTCAGGGCCATGTGCGCGATCTGCCGGTCGCTTCCGTAGTCCAGGCCCTGGGCGTCGGCCTCGAGCGCCACCGCGAGCAGCGCCACCATGCACGACATACCCAATGCAAGTCTCATGATCCACCCTCCATCCGCGCCACGATTATAGGGGCAGACCGCTGGGGTGAGATACAGTTTCCTGCGCCTGCCCGCGGCGTAACGCCCGGCCCATCATCGCCGGGTTGCGCAAGCATAGTCGCGGCATCGCAGCCGCCTTCAGAGGCGATAGGCCTTGTCCTCGGCGCGCACGATGACCGCGAGGCCGCCGAGCGCGAACAGCGCGAACCAGATGAGCGACCACTCCGCGATCGACAGCCCGAGGAACGTCCAGTCCACGGTCGCGCACTCACCAGTGCCGCGCAGGACCTTCCTGAACGTCTCGGTGAACGGCAGCGTCTTCATCCAGTACTCCAGGCCCGGCCCGCAGGCGGGGACCTGATCCTTGGGCAGGTGTTGCAGCCACACCTGGCGTCCCGCGAATACCAGGCCGGCGATCGCGGCGATCAGCGTCAGGCCTCCGTAGATGCGCATGCCGATGCGATCCGGGTTGTGCAGCGCGCCCGCAAGCGCGAGCAGGCCGGCGGCGAAGTAGCAGACGCGCTGGAATATGCACAACGGGCAGGGTTCAAGTCCCTGCCCGTACTGCAGGTAGTAGCCGTAGCCGAGGAGGGCCGCGCAGGCGGCGAATATCAGGATCAAAACCATGCGGGGCTGAAGCATCGCGGGCGTCTCTGTCCTAGGGAAGTTCGATGTTGTAGGGAGGTCTCGACCACCGCACCGCGGGGCCGGCGGCGCTCAGGAGATGGACGCGATCGGTCTGCGCGAGTTCCATCTGCGTCACTGCGGTGAACACCACGCCGCCCTCGGGGTGAGGCGCGGCCTGCACGACCTCGCCCGCGCTCATCTCCGCGCCCTCGAGCGCCAGGCGCGCGCCGGGCGGCGGCACATCGGCGGTGTCGGCGCGGCCAATGTACATCCGCTGCCTGAGGTGGCCGCGGTAGCGCATGCGCGCGATGATCTCCTGGCCGGTGTAGCAGCCCTTGCTGAAGCTGATGCCGCCGAGGACCTCCAGGTTGAGCGTCAGCGGGATGAATTTCCCGCTCGTTGCCGCGAAGACTTGCGGCAGTCCGGCGGTGATGTCGAGAAAATCCCAGGCCGGCGCGCCGGCCGGCGGCGCCGCCGGCGCGAGCCGCCGCCAAAGCGGGGCAAGCCGGTCGGGCGGGCCATACAGAACCAGGCGTGGCGACACCCCGGGCAGGCGGATGGCGGACACGCCGTTCTCGCTGCTCACCGCCTCCGGGGATTGGGGAAGCGGCAGATCCCGCGCCAGCGCGGCGGCGGCGCCGGCACCGCTCACGCCGAAGCATACGAGCGCGTCGCCGGGATCGGTGATCCTCACCCTGGAGCGCAGCACGTACATGCGCATGCGCTTGACCGTGGGCTCGGCGATCTCCGCAGGCAGCAGCAGCCGGTAGGCCTGCCCGGCGCGCAGGACGCGGAATAGCGCCAGCGCGCGCCCCTGCGGCGTGCACCACGCGCTGAGCGAGCTCCGATCCGCGCGCAGCGACAGCACGTCGCTGGTGAGCTGACCGCCGAGGAAACGGCCGGCGTCCTCACCGTCGATCTCGACGATGCCGAGGTGCGACAGATCGGAAATGATGTCGCCGCCTGCCGCCGCACCGAGCTCGCGCGCGGCATCGCCGAAATGCCGCACGATGCCGGCATCCATCACCGCGCCGGCCTCGCGCAGCAACTGCTGCCATGTGGGATTCATGCCGGGTGCGCCGCGGTCGCCGCGAGCGCGCCGCGTATGTGCATCACGATGCACTGCAGGCGCGGGTCCGCGGGCAGCCCGATCCCGCTCAGCCAGGAAAACAGCTCCGGGTCCAGCGCGTCGAGGAGCCGCGCGAAATCGCCCCTGTCCTCCGCGTGCAGCGCGCCATAGCCCGAGGCGAGATAGCGCTCGAGCATCACGTCCAGTTCCTTCATGCCCCGCCGGCAGCGCCAGCGGATCCGCTTCTCGTCGATCATCGTGCCTATTGTACCCGCGCCGGCTATATTACCGCCCGGGCAGAAATCCTGGCATGCGGAGCGAGATGGCGAAGGGCACCGTGAATGCGGCGACACTGGATCGGGATCCTCCGGCATCCGTCGGTGATGCCGAGCTGCGCGACCTGACCGATTTCGCCTGCCGCCTGGCGGATGCGGCGGGCAAGGAGATCCTGCCTCACTTCAGGGCGCCGCTCGCCGTTCGGAACAAGGCCGGCCCGGACGCCTACGACCCCGTGACCGCAGCCGACCTGGGGTCGGAATCGGCGATGCGCGCGCTGATCCGCAGCGCCTATCCGGACCACGGCATCTACGGCGAGGAGGGCGGCCACGTGCAGGGCGCCGGGGCCCTGACGTGGGTCATCGATCCCCTGGACGGAACGCGCGCCTTCATCACCGGCGCATTGCACTGGGGCGTGCTCATCGCGCTGTATGACGGCGCGCGGCCGATACTCGGCGTCATGGATCAGCCCTACACGCGCGAACGCTTCGTCGGCAATCGCCTCGGCGCGCGGTGGATGCGCGAGGGCCAGCAGCGCCGGCTCGCCACGCGCGCCTGCAACGGCCTCGGCGAGGCGGTGCTGTACACGACCGCTCCGGAGATGTTTTCGGACGAGGGCGAGAGTCAGGCATTCCGGCGCCTGGCCTCACGCGTGAGGCTCACGCGCTACGGCGGGGACTGTTACAGCTACTGCATGCTGGCCTCGGGATACGTCGACCTCGTGGTGGAGTCGGACCTGAGTCCCTACGACATCCAGGCCCTGATCCCGATCATCGAAGCGGCCGGCGGCATCGTCACCGCGTGGACGGGCGGCGCGGCGCACTACGGCGGTGCGATCGTCGCCGCGGGCAGTGCCGCGGTCCACGCTGCCGCCCTGCGGGCGCTGCACGGCGGCGCCGAAGGGCGGTGAGCGGCGGGCGCCCTGCCCGCAAGGGCGCGTTCCCGCTACACCAGGTACCAGCGCCTTCAGGGAATACGTGCAGATCAGCGCCGGACCGCTCGGGAACCTCGCCGCCGGCCGGCGCGCCGAGCGCTCAGGGACCGGCGCTGCGGCCGTGGAAGGCCTTCGCGACGCAGAGGTCGCGCAGGTGCAGCGCCTCCTCGCGGTGACGCTGCTTCGCGGGCGGAACCGACAGGCGGTCGGTGTCGCCCGCCACGGTGGTGATCAGCACGACGTATTCCGGAAAGCTCAGCTCCAGTGTCAGGCGGTCGTTCAGGCAGCTGCAGAAGCGCGCGTGCCCGATGGCGCTCATGCAGTCCGCGCCGCGCCGGTCATGGACGACCTTCAATTCCTCGAGGACCTCCAGCGCCTTGAACCCGGGCCTCAGGTACTCGTAGTCCGCGGCTGATGGCGGGGCGGGCGGCTCGCCGTCGGCGCTCGCAGCAGCCACCGTGCAACCGATCAGGCCCGCGAGCAGCAGCCGGCAGCCCGCGCGCGCAGATCTCACCACGGCAACGTCTCGCCGTTGGCGTGGTGGAAGGTGCCGGTCTGCGCCAGGCCGAATTCCTCGATGCGCGCCAGCAGCATGGCCGCGGACTCCGCCGGCGGGATGCCCTGGCCATCGGTCATCCCGGTGGCGACCATGCCGGGGTGCAGGATGAAGACGCCGATGCCGCGGGACTTCAGATCGCGCGCCAGGCTGACGCCGGCCATGTTCACCCCGGCCTTGGAGATGCGATAGCCGTAGTAGCCGCCGCTGCCGTTGTCGCCGATCGAGCCCATGCGGCTGGTGATGATGGCGACCTTCGCGCCGTCGTGCAGATTCGGCAGCAGCGCCGTGGTCACACGCAGCGGGCCGAGCGTGTTGACCTCGAACTGCTCGCGGATGCGCCCGTAGTCGAGATCCGCCAGCGACTCGACCGTGAGTATGCCGGCATTGTTGATCAGCAGATCGATCCGGGCTCCGGACAGCTCCCGCGCGAGCGCTGCGACCGATCCGGCGTCCGTCACGTCGACCCCGGGCACGACCCTGATGCCGAGCGCATCCAGCCCCGCGGAGGAATGCCTGCACGTGGCGATGACGTCGACCCCGCGCTGCTTCAGTTGCCGGCACAGCTCCAGCCCTATGCCCCTGTTACCGCCCGTCACCAGTGCCGTCGTCATCGTCGTTTCCCTCTGTGGCCTTCGAGTTTGGGGTGCAAGATAGAAGTGTCGCGGGCGCGAGGCAAGCACGAATCGGGTCGCAGCAGCCGTCTCCTGACCAGTCGGCGGCGGACGTATAGCCCCGTGTCCGGGGTCGGCCGCCGACCGCCTGCCAAGATCGAATGGCCGATGCAGGGCCGTCATCGCGGGGCGTGAATGATGATCGCAGCCCAACTGGCCGCAGGGGCGCTTCGCGGCACCCCCGACGCGCGCAGGCCTGATTCTTGATCCACGGCACTGGATCGGTGTGTATCGGTGTGTCAGTAATGGCCTCTCTCGGGCGAACGCGGACCGGCAGCCGGCCATATCGTCGAATGAAGTTTCAGACAAGAGGCAGGAAACCGGTCCGAGCGGGTCAACCGCCGCGGTCCGGTTCACAGCGCAGTCCGTCGACGCGCCACTGCGGATCCGGCCGACTGCCCGAGGGTCTTTGCGCTGCAACGCTACTCGTCGCGACGTCCCCTGCCGTCGCGGAAACCACCGCCACCGCATTCCTGAATGCCACGACCAACTATGTCTATCGGGCGTACACCAAGAGCGAGGACCGTCCCACCTTGCAGGCGAACTTCGATCTGCTGCATTCGCGCACTGGCCTGATCGCGGGCGCGTGGGTGGCGGCCGTGGAGTTCGGCGATGCCCGCCTGGAGGCATATCCGTACGCAGGCAAGCGGTGGCGCATCGGGGAGGACGTGCGACTCGACACCATGCTCGCCGCATATCTCTACGATGACGAGGTGTTCGAGGAGGCCGCCAATTACCTCGAGGCGCAGGCGCTGTTGCACTACCGCGACCTGCTGAGCCTGCGCGCCGGCACGGCGCCGGATGCCTATGGCCGCGGCAGCAACGTGCTGAACCTCCAGATCGACGCACGCTACCCCCTGGCCGGCACGATCGATGTTTCCGCCGGCCTGGGTTACGACCGGGCCCGCTCCGCGCTCGGGTACGACGATGTCTATTGGAACCTTGGCCTTACGTGGTTTCCGACGCGGCACATCAGCGCCGATCTTCGGTATAACGACGCAACGGAGTTCAACGGATCCACCGAGGTCGGCAACGGCGCAGCCCACGGCCCGTTCGAGGAGTTGCTGATCGACCCTTCCGTCGTATTCACGGTAACTGTCGGATTCTGATGGGCGCGCTTCGCAACGGGGTCGGACGCTCCGCCGATCTCGCCCCGCACCTGCCGGCGGAGGGCGGCCCGCACCGGCCATTGAACCTTTTTCCGCGGCGCCGGGATCCACACACACAACGGCGGGTCGAGCGCTCGAAAAACCAATGACTGCGGTGGGCGAGACCGGGCTGCGAGACGACGAGGCGGCGGATTGGGCCCTGATCCGGCGCATTGGCGATGGCGACGAGGCGGCACTGGAGAGACTGTACAAGCGTTATTACGCGATCCTCTGTCGCTTCGTCCTCAGGATCACGCGCCGCCCGGAATGCTGCGAAGAGGTCGTCAACGACGTGATGTACATCGTCTGGCAGAAGGCTGCCGCTACGACGCCACTGTCGCGGGCCTCGACCTGGATCCTGGGCATCGCGCACAAGCGGGCATTGAAGGCCATCGAACGCCACGGGCGCGATTCGATTGCCGTCAACGACAGGGCGGCGCTGGAATTGGCTGCGACCGACGACATGACGGACCTGGTATCGACCACATCGCTCGCCGAAAAGGCATTCGCGCTGCTCACTCCGGAGCAGCGTGCCGTCATGGAGCTGGTCTACTACCATGGATTGCCCTACCAGGATATCGCCGTGGCGTTGGAGTGCCCGGAGAACACGGTCAAGACCCGCATGTTTCACGCCCGCAAGCGACTGCGGGTCTTCTGGCCCGAACTGACCGGGCAGGTTGCCGGCGCGGCCGCCGGCGCCGCCGCCGGCGACGCGCAGGAGGTGGACGCATGATCGAAGCCACGGAACGTCCGTGCGACGAGCACGAAGGTGTTCAACTGCTGTTGCCCTGGTACGTGATCGACAGGCTGGAGGAAAACGAGCGCGAGCGCGTGCGCGAGCATCTCGCCGGCTGCGGGCGCTGCGCCGCGGCGGCAGAGGCGGAATTCGGTCTGCGAGATCTTGTCGCCGCGTCCCAGGCATCGCCGCAGCCATCGGATCTCGGGCTCGCGCGCCTGAAGCGGCGGATACGTCAGGAGCGCGTATCCGCGCCGCCGCCGCCTTCGGTCAGTTCCGCGCCGCCGCGCCGATGGGCCGGCCGCCGTGCGGCGCTCGCGGCGGCGGTGGCGCTCGCCATCGCCGCACCCGTCGCCTTCATGGCCGGTCGGGGCGGCCCGGATGGCGCGTACCGTACGCTCGCATCCCCATCGGCCAACCGGTATTCCGGCCAGGGCAACGAGGTCAGGCTGGTGCTTCGGGCGAACGTGTCGGCGGAGCGGATGACGAGCCTGCTCGAACCGTACGCGGGGGTGGTGGTCGACGGCCCGAATTCCGCCGGGGCGTACATCGTGCGACTACGATCGGTCGAGCCCAACGAGGAGGCCCTGCGGAGCGCTCTCGAATCTCTGCGCCGACAGGACGAAGTGTTGCTGGCGGAGGCCATTGCGCCGACCGGCAAGCCATGAATGCACCGATCCACGCCGTGATGCGCGCAGTCGCGATGGCGATCGCGGTGCTGGCGTCGGCCTGTCCGTCGGCCTGGGCGCGCGACACGGGCGAGGATGCCGTGGAGCGGATGGGCGCGAACGCCCGCCACGCGCTGGAATCCCGTCAGATACTGGTCACCTTCATCGACGAGCGCATACTGCGGGCGCCGTCCGGCACGCCGGGGCGCTACTATGGCGGCGCGCGCGACTACCTGACTTCCACGTGGGCGCGGCGGCTGTCCGCGCGTATCGCCGCGGATCACGGGCTGTCGCTCGTGAAGGAATGGCCGATGCTAGTGCTCGGCGTTCATTGCGTCGTCTACGAAGTTCCCGACGCTGCCCGTCTCGATGACATCCTGGACAGGTTGAGGAAAGACCGTCGGATCGACTCGGCGCAACGGATGAATCACTTCCGCGTCATGCACGCGGACCCGTACCGGCCACTGCAGAAGTCCCTGACCCTGCTGGACGTCGAAACCGCGCACCGGTGGTCGATGGGCAAGGGCACGACCATCGCGGTCATCGACAGCGGGGTGGATCGCCATCACCCCGATCTGATGGGGCAACTGGCGCAGGATTTCGATTTCACCGATTCCCCGGCGGCGGAGTTCGACACGGACGTGCATGGCACCGCCGTCGCCGGCGTCATCGTCGCGGGCGGTCACAACGAACGGGGCATCATTGGGGTCGCCCCGGCGGCGAAGGTGCTGCCGATGAAGGCCTGCTGGGCGGAGCGGATCGGAGGCGCCGAGGCCGTCTGCAATACATTCACGCTGGCGCAGGCACTGGAGACCGCCGTCCGTGAAGGGGTGGACGTCCTCAACCTAAGTCTGAGCGGTCCGTCGGACGCGTTGCTGGAGGCACTGCTGCAGAAGGCCGTCGAACGCAACGTCATCGTCGTCCTCGCCCAGCCGGCCACCGACGGCGACGAGGCGCTCGCGGCGAACATGGCGCAGGTCTTCCGCGTGGTGGCCACCGGAGAGGAGGGGCAGGTCCGGAACCACTATGCGGTGAGCGCGCCGGGTGTCGACGTGCTGACGACCCTTCCCGGGGCCCGCTACGACTTCATCTCCGGCAGTTCGTTCGCGGCGGCGCACGTGTCGGGAGTCGTCGCGCTGCTGCGTTCAATGGCGCCGAATCTGCCGGCGGCGCGTATCGCGGAGTTGTTGCGCGGTTCATCGCCGGGCGGCACCGCCGTCACGGTGAACGCCTGTCAGGCGGTGGCGCGCCTGCGCGGAGGGGGCGAATGCGCGGCGGCGCGCGATGCGCTGGCCGGCCGGGTGCCCTTGCTCTAGCCATCCTGACGTGCGCCGGCCGCGGCCGGCAGTCCTCGCAGTCCTCCCCGGCTTCGTTACGTCCCGGCCGGAATGCGCGCCCGGTCCGCGGGCGGGCGGCTGCGGGCGCGACACCGTCTCGGAACATGAACCTTTCCGGGGTTCCGAGGGATACACGCTTCGTGAGCCTGCCAGTCCGTCCGTCGCGATCAGCCCAAGGGGAGTCGCACGGCAGAGGCTCTCCCCAGAGAAAACCGAGAGGAACACTCCATGAAGAGACTTCGCTTCGCAGCTGTGATCGCACTCTGTACAACCAGCATGTTACTCGCGGCCGCTGACGCCAGCGCGGCGTCGATACGCCTGACGTGCGAGAAACGCGGCACCACCCGATCCAAGGTTTCGGTGGACGGGCGGGCGTTGGTCCCGGCCACGGGCACCTATTTCGCCCGCATCGCCTCGGGCAGCCTGCTGGTGCGGTCCAAGAACAACCTGCGTGCGGTCGCGGGCGAGGCGGAATTCGACTTCGACAGCAACGCCGCGGACGTGCGCGCGGGCGCGACCGCAATCCGGCCAACCTTCATCCGGGGGAGCGTGACTGCCTGGGTGTACAACGTGAGCGGCCGACTGGCGGCCGGCCCCGTGACCGTCGCCTGTCGCGTTCGTTAGCGAGGAATAGAGAAATGAAAGCCACTTTGCGCAAAAGCGTCAACATGTTCGCTGTTGCCCTCGCTGTATCGGTGAGTGCCCCGGTAAGTATTGCCGATGGACCATTCGCCGGTACGTTGGGGGCGGGAAATGCCGCCTTCGCTCCGACGGATGTCTACCGTCTCACCTGCCCCGGCGGAACCGCCTCGGCGCGAGCCAGGGTCACGAATCCGGATGGAAATCCGGTCGATGAGATCACGGTGGAAGTGATCGCCCCGACCGGACTCGTACGAAGTGCGATCTCACTGGAGGGGGTGGCCCCTCCAACGGCGGTGAGAACCGGCGCAGCGGGCAGATATCTGGTCACCGTGCACAAGGACGCGACGCTCATAGCCGCGCGTTACAGCATCGTCCTGGATTGCCACACGGCTGCCGGGGCCGCGATCGCGGGCAATCAGTCGGTGTCGATACAGAATCAGTAGCCCGGTTCAGGCAACAAGGCTGCGGGCCGCCCGGACGGCGGCTCGATGCCGCTTCGCCTCTGCCGGTGAAACCTCGAGTCGAATTGACCGATGGACACGGACAGTCGATGCTCATAAGATGACGAGCGTCATTGGGGAGTAGCCGCCCTTCGCACTTAAGGGGAAGGGGCTTGCGCCAACACACTTGGCCCACGGGCCATGGCGTAAGCGGTTCCCAAGCTTGGCAAGACCTTTGACCACGCCGCCTCCGGATTGGCCGGGGAAGCGGCATGGTCATACGTCTTCGCACCGGCCTTGGAACCCCTAATGGAAACTCTCGTTGTCTCGACTGGGGTGATTGCGCTGGCTGAAATCGGCGACAAGACCCAGCTGCTCGCCTTACTCCTGGCTGTCCGCTTCAAGAAGCCTGTACCGATCGTCGCCGGCATCCTTTGCGCGACCGTGTTCAATCACGGCCTGGCCGGCGCGCTCGGCGCGTGGATCACCACGATCGTCAGTCCGCAGGTGTTGCGCTGGGTGCTGGGATTCTCCTTCATTGCAATGGCCGCCTGGACGCTCATCCCGGACGAGATCGAGGAGGAGGAAACCCGTGCGGCAAGACAGCTGGGGGTTTTCGGGGCGACGCTGGTTACCTTCTTTCTTGCCGAGATGGGGGACAAGACCCAACTCGCCACCGTCGCGATGGCCGCCAGTTATACGAGCCCGGTGCTGGTCGTCGTCGGCACCACGCTGGGGATGTTGCTCGCCGACGTGCCGGTCGTCTTCGTCGGCGAGAAGTTTGGCGCAAGGATTCCGATGAGGGCTGTCCACACCGTCGCTGCCGGGGTTTTCCTGCTCCTCGGTCTGGCAACGCTGGCCGGAGTCGGTAAGCACCTCGGCTTCTGACACGACTTAATCCCTGCATCGGTCGGGGGGGTCCTCGAACTCATTCATTTTTTCGGGGGTCGGGGTTGCCGTTCAGGGAGATGGAATGGATGTCAGGATGCACTACCTTGCGCTGGCGGGCGCGGACATCGTTGAAATTGCCGTTCAGGGAGATGGAGTGGATGTCTGTCGCCAGGCCGGCGGGGCCGCACGCAAGCGTGATAGGCGAGATGACGGGGACGGGCCGCCATTCCTCCCAGCGCGCGCCCTCGGGACGTTCGCCGCGTACAATTGCGGTCATGCCAGCACTGCCGTCCCCGGCATCGAGCGCGGTGAACGCACCGCCGCTTCCGCCCAAACGCAAGCGCCCGGTGTCCGCGGACACCGTCCTGTTCCCCACCGCGACGCTGTTCGCGATGGGGGCGATCCCGCTCTGGCTGTACGCGCAGGCCTCCCCTGGGCGCAGCTCGTGGCCGATCGCGACGGCATTCGTGCACGGGCACGAGATGCTGTTCGGATACGCCCTGGCCGTGGTGGCCGGCTTCCTGATCTCGAAGTCGTCGCCATCGTGGCTGGCGGCGCTGTTCCTGTGCTGGCTCGCGGCGCGGGGCGCGCCGTTCTTCTTCGAGGAGACCAGCCCGATCGTGGGTGTCCCGAATCTGCTGTTCGCCGCGCTGGTGGCATACGGCGCCGCGCCGATGTTCATGCGCGCGGCCAAGAAGGCGCAGAACCGCGTGATCGGCCCGCTGCTGATCGCGATCTGCGCCTGCCCGTTTCTCTACCGTGCCGGCGTCGCCGGCCTGCTGCCCGGCGCGCAGCACCTGGCGCTCCTGCTCGCGGTGGACCTGCTGGCGCTGCTGATGCTGTTGATGGGCGGCCGCGCGATCTCGCCTGCCGTGGCCGGCCACCATTACCGCCGCGGGGAGGTTCTCCAGGCGCGCGTGCAGCCGCGCCTGGAGCGGCTCATGATCCTCTTCATGCTTGCGGGCGCCGCGTGTGATCTCGTCCCCGGCGCCGCCGTGGCGGGCGGCGCATTCGCGATCGCCGCTGCCGCGACCACGGCAATACGCGCCTGGCGCTGGCGGCTGTGGACCGTGCTCGATCGGCCCGAGCTCTGGAGCCTCGGCCTTGGCTATCTCTGGCTGATCGTCGGGCTGTTGCTGAAGGGGCTCGCGCAGACCGCCGGCGCGCTGAGCCTGAACCATGCGCTGCACGGACTCACGGTCGGCGCTCTCGGCACGCTCACGCTGACGATGATGGCGAGGACGCACACGATGCGGCAGCGCCGCCCGCTCGAACGGTTCGGCGACGTCGGCGCCGGCGCGGCGCTCGTCGGTCTATCGGCCCTGCTGCGGCTCGGCGCGCCTTACTCCGCCTCGCCCGAGGACACCGTCATGCTGATGTGGGGAGCGGGCCTCGCGTGGACCGCCGCGATGGCGCTGCTACTGCGGCGGCTGCTGGGCTTCGCGGCGCGCCCTCCGTGAGCCGCGCGCGGCGGCAGGCCCCAGCTCGGGAGCCTGATCCCTGCCGGCCAACGAACCTGCATGGTCTCGTCGTCAAGGAGACGGAGATCGCATATTTCAGCCCCCGGGAATGCACGGAACCGTGGTTCGATATGTGGGCAATACCCAAGGACGCGCCGCATCCGCGCAATGCACACCTGTTCCTGAACTGCATTCTGCGTCCGGAAGTGATCGCCGACGCGACAAATTTCATCAACCATGCGAACGCCAACTCGGCGGCGACCGAACTCGTCCTCGACGAGATCAGGAACAATCCGGCTATCTATCCGCCGGCGGAGCTCAGGGCGAAGCTGTATCCCAACCCGATGCACTCGACCGAATACAATCGACTGTTGAACCGCTATTGGACCCGGATCGAGACCGGTAAGTGAAGAGTCTGATCGCAACCCCCAACAGGCCGACAGGATGGATGGAGCGCAGGGACGCGCTCCGACCTCAGCTTTCACCCAGTTCCTCATCTTCGCCATCGCTGAGCGTCCGCCTGGCAATCTACGCGACCCACGTCGTGAGTGACCCAGTTGGGTCGGGAACTGCCGAGTCCGGGTTTCGCGCAGAGCCAAATCTGCATCTTGCCGGTTGGAGGGATTTGACGAATGCTGGGAGCAGTGGTGAACCATGAGGGGGAGGACGGCGACACAATGAAACCCGAGCCCGGCACGTACGCGCTGATCCTGTGGAGTGAGTCGAGCGCGGTAGCGCAAATCGGGCGTTGGGGCCGTCTCATCATTCGCCCGGGCTACTATGTCTACGTCGGCAGCGCGTTCGGGCCCGGCGGCGTGTTCGCCCGGGTGTCCAGGCATTGTCGCGCGAACGGGGCCAGACGCTGGCATATCGATTACCTGCGGGAGTTCGCTTCCGTCGCGTCCGTCTGGTACAGCCATGCCCCGGTTCGTCTCGAGCACCGCTGGGCGCAGGCCCTGCCAAGCCTGGAGGGGGTGGAGGCAATCCAGGACTTTGGCTGCAGCGACTGCAACTGCAAGGCCCATCTGTTCTTCGCTGCCGAGGAGCCGAACGTGGCTGCATTCAGTTCGGTCGCGGGCGGGTCGGTCAGGACGTGGTCGTTGGGTTGCGATTCTCGCGCAAGTCCGGATGCACGCACCTGCCTATAGTCACCGCTCCAGCGCCGAGTACACTGACGGCCAGCCCTGGAGTCGTGCGCCTGCCGACATGCGATCAATTCGTGGAGTGACCGCCGTCTCCGCGCGGCAGTCAGCCCTGCCGCTCCACCATCAGCTTCTTGATCTCGCCGATCGCCTTGGCGGGATTCAGCCCCTTCGGGCAGGTCTTGGTGCAGTTCATGATCGAGTGGCAGCGGTACAGGCGGAACGGATCCTCCAGCATGTCGAGCCGCTCACCGGTGTTCTCGTCGCGTGAGTCGGCGATCCAGCGGTAGGCCTGCAGCAGGATCGCCGGGCCGAGGTAACGCTCGCCGTTCCACCAGTAGCTCGGGCAGGCCGCGGAGCAACTCGCGCAGAGGATGCACTCGTACAGTCCGTCGAGCCTGGCGCGATCCTCCTTGGACTGCAGGCGCTCGCGGTCGGGCGCGGCCGTCTCGGTCTGCAGCCAGGGCTTGATGGAGGTGTACTGCGCGTAGAACTGCGTCAGGTCGGGAACGAGATCCTTGATGACCGGCATGTGCGGCAGGGGATAGATCTTCACCGCGCCCTGCACGTCCTCGATCGCCTTGGTGCAGGCGAGCGTGTTGGTGCCGTCGATGTTCATGGCGCAGGAGCCGCAGATGCCCTCGCGGCAGGAGCGGCGGAAGGTCACCGTCGAGTCGATCTCGTTCTTGATGTAGATGAGTGCGTCGAGCACCATCGGGCCGCACTTGTCCAGATCGATCTCGTAGGTGTCCAGCCGCGGGTTCTGCCCGGAGTCCGGGTCGTAGCGGTAGAGGCGGAACTCGCGCGCGCGCCGCGCGCCGTTGGCCGCGCGCAGCGTCTTGCCTTCCTGCACTTTCGAATTCTTCGGTAGCGTGAATTCCGCCATTGTTGCCAGTCCTCGTCAGATTCGTGGTTTCCGCGCCCGCATCGTCGCGGCGATGCGGCGACGGCAGGGCATCGTCAATAGACGCGCTTCTTCAGGGCGACGACCTCGACCTCGTTGGTAAGCGTGTACAGGTGCACCGGCCGGTAGTCGAAGCGCACGCCGCCCTTCTCGTCGATCCACGCGACCGTGTGCTTCAGCCAGTTCGCGTCGTCGCGCTCCGGGTAGTCGTCGCGCGCCTGCGCGCCGCGGCTCTCGGTGCGGTTCAACGCCGACTTGATGCTGAGCATCGCCTGCTGCAGCAGGTTCTCGAGTTCCAGCGTCTCCACCAGATCGGAATTCCAGACGAGGGAGCGGTCGGCGACCTTCACGTCGCGGAAGGAATCCCACACGGTCTGCAGCCTGGCGATGCCTTCCTCCATCAGCGGGCCGGTGCGGAAGACCGCGCAGTGCTTCTGCATCGTGCGCTGCATCTCCAGGTGGATCTTCGCCGTCGGCCGCGAGCCGCCGGCGTGGCGCAGCCTGTCGAGCCGGGCGAGGACCTTGTCGGTCGTCTCGGCCGCGAGCGGCTTGTGCGGCTGGTTCTTGCGCACGTTGTCGCCGCACCAGTTGGCCGCGGCGCGGCCGAACACGATGATGTCCAGCAGCGAGTTGGAACCCAGGCGGTTGGCGCCGTGCACGGACACGCACGCAGCCTCGCCGATCGCCATGAGGCCCGGCACTGGTGCGTCGGGATTGCCGTCCCTGATGGTGACGACCTGGCCATGGTAGTTCGTGGGTATGCCGCCCATGTTGTAGTGCACGGTCGGCAGCACCGGCGCCGGCTGCCTGGTGACGTCCACGCCGGCGAAGATCCTGGCGGTCTCGGCGATGCCTGGCAGGCGTTCGTTGATGACCTCCGGCCCCAGGTGCTCCAGGTGCAGCAGGATGTGGTCTTTCTCCGGTCCGCAGCCGCGGCCCTCCAGGATCTCCACGGTCATGGCGCGCGAGACGACATCGCGCGAGGCGAGATCCCTGGCGTTGGGCGCGTAGCGCTCCATGAAGCGCTCGCCGCTGCCGTTGGTGAGATAACCGCCCTCGCCGCGACATCCCTCGGTCATCAGACATCCCGAGCCGTAGATGCCGGTGGGGTGAAACTGGATGAACTCCATGTCCTGCAGGCCGACGCCGGCGCGAGCGGCCATGGCGTTGCCGTCGCCGGTGTGGGTGTGCGCGCCGGTGCAGGACAGGAAGGCGCGCCCGTAGCCGCCGGTGGCGAGCACGGTCTGGTGGGCGCGGAACACGTGCAGTGTGCCGTCGCTCAGGTCCCAGGCCACCACGCCGTGGCAGACGCCGTCCTCGAACAGCAGGTCCAGGGCGAAGTACTCGATGAAGAACTCCGCGTCGTGCTTCAGGGACTGCTGGTAGAGGGTGTGCAGGATGGCATGCCCGGTACGGTCGGCGGCGGCGCAGGTGCGCTGCGCGATGCCCTTGCCGTACTCGGTGGTCATGCCGCCGAAGGGGCGCTGGTAGATCTTGCCGTCGTCGGTGCGCGAGAACGGCACGCCGTAGTGCTCCAGCTCGATCACCGCGGGCACGGCCTCGCGGCACATGTATTCGATGGCGTCCTGATCGCCGAGCCAGTCCGAACCCTTGACGGTGTCGTACATGTGCCAGCGCCAGTCGTCCGGTCCCATGTTGCCCAGTGCGGCGCTCATGCCGCCCTGGGCGGCCACCGTGTGCGAGCGCGTCGGGAAAACCTTGGTGATGCAGGCGGTCTTCAGACCCCTGGCGGCCATGCCGAAGGTGGCGCGCAGACCGGCGCCGCCGGCGCCGACGATCACGACGTCGTAGTTGTGTTCTATGACCTTGTAAGCCTGAGTCATTCTTGCCTAAGCTCCAAACGTGACCTTCAGTGCGGCAATGGCGGCGAGGAGCCCGAGCAGGATGCAGGCGAACTTCAGGGCGATCTGGGCCGCCATCTTGACCCACTCGGTGTGGATGTAGTCCTCGAAGACCACCTGCACGCCGAGCTGCGCGTGATAGAAGATGGCGAACAGGGCGGCCACCATCAGCGCGGCGTTGATCGGCGACTTGAACCACTGTACGGCGGTGGCGTAGTCGGCGCCCGCAAGGCAGAGGATGGCGGCGACCAGCCAGATGGACAGCGGCACGAGGGCCACCGCCGTCAGCCGCTGCAGCCACCAGTGATGCGTGCCGTTCTTCGCGGAGCCGAGGCCGCGCACGATGCCCAGACTGGAACGTAGATTCATCGATGTCTCCTTCAGGCGGCGATCCAGGTGGCCAGCGTGAGGACCGCAGTGGCGATCAGCACGGCGTAGCCGGATGCATACGCGTGCTTCAGCTCATAACCCATGCCCGCGTCCCAGAACAGGTGGCGGATGCCGTTGCAGAGGTGGTAGAAGAGGGCGGCCGACCAGCCGAACAGCAGGGCCTTCATGTACCAGGTCCCGAACCACGCCTGCGTCGCGGCATAGGCCTCGGGTCCGGACGCCAGCGCGGCGAGCCAGCACACCAGCAGCAGGGTTCCGATCGTCAGCAGGATGCCGGTGCCGCGGTGGAGTATGGAGAGGCCCGAGGTGAGCTGCAGCCGGTACACCTGCAGGTGCGGCGACAGCGGTCGTGTGCTTCGATTCATCTGTTTCTGCCCCCAAAACGATTGCATGTCCCCACGTCAAGTTCCTTCCTCGCAACGGCATCGCTGCGCGCAATGGCCGGGCCGGCGCCGTTTCCGGGCGCGCAGGGGCGCGAACGACAACGTAGGAACTCAGGCTCGTCGGCAGCGCGAGAACGGCTGGCGTTCTCCGCCCGGGTTCGGGCCCGTGATCGACCGGTCATCGCCGCCTGCGGCCGGGGCGACACGAAATCGCCGGACATCCCCGCGGCGGCCGCCTTCGCAGGCCGCGTCATGGCGTTACGCTCGGTGATGCGTCAGAAGTCCACGCACTTGCCGTTGCGTTCCCAGTCCCCGTAGCGGGTCGGCTCCGGCCCCTTCGGGCCGCCGATCTCCCTGGGCCGTGCGGCGGACGCGTCCGCCGGGGCTTGCCTATCGGGCTCGCTTTGCGTTGTGATCGGCCTGGACGGGCGCTGCTGTTCGAGCTCCGACACGGTGGCTGGGCCTTTCTTTTCCGGAGGCGCAGTATCATGGACAAAGCGTCCCGTTTTCAAGAGTCTGCGACGCTGCAAATACGCAGCCCCCCGGCCCTGTGGCCGATGCCTCAGCGGTCCGGCGCAACCGGCCGCGGCATGTGCATTGCACACAGGCTACACGAACAGCAAAAAGGAGCCCTGGTCCGAACCCCGGCGCCGCGGCGCAGCAGGCAGTCGCCACATCGGCCGCGGCACACGCGTGCCGGCACGGCAGCCGCAGCGGGACGTGCGGGAACAATCGTATGAGACACGAGGCGGGGGGGCGCAGGCTTCGCGCGGTCGCGCGGATGTGGCTGGTGGCATGCCTCTGGGCGTCGCTGCCCGGTGCGGCGCG